>Ga0247776_10000082_pt1 | contig 24292 bp, 17 predicted proteins | sample UWRJL199509C5_FD_179912 | JGI IMG/M metagenome (GOLD analysis project Ga0247776, IMG submission 179912) | Plant litter microbial communities from Arlington Agricultural Research Station in Wisconsin, United States - UWRJ-L199-509C-5 | ecosystem: Environmental > Terrestrial > Plant litter >...
CAGGGCTTGCTGATCGGCGCGGCGTTTGCGGCCGCGCGTGCGTTGATTCCGAGGGCGCATTGCACGGCGCGTTATGGCGCCGGGCTTGCCGCTCTGGCCGCGCTGACCTGCTGGCCGATCGCTACGTTTTTGGCGATGCGTCCGTGGAGCACGGCCGGCGCCGACGCGGCACTCTCGGTGGTCCAGCCGGGCGCCGGCGTCGCGGCGATCGTCGATGTCGCAGGCACGACGATTTCGAGTGTGATCGAAGCGACGATGCCCTGGCTGGTATTGCTTTGGGCGGGCGGCGTGCTGGCGATGGGTGGCCGTATCGTCTGGCAGTGGCGCGCACTGATGAGGCTGACCGAGAGCTGGGCGGAGTCGAGCGTCGAGCTCGACGCCGCGTTGCTTTCGCTGAAGAAGCATTTCGCGATTCTGCAGCGCGTACGCGTGCTCGTGTCAGAGCGCGTCGATACGCCGATGCTGGTGGGCTGGCTGAAGCCCGTCGTGCTGCTGCCAGCTGCGGTCGTGCTCGGGTTTCCGCGCCAGCAAATCGAGCTGATCGTGGCGCACGAGCTGTGTCATCTGCGCCGCCACGATCATTTGGTGAACTTCGCCCAGGTCATGATCGAAACGGTGTTCTTTTATCACCCGATCGTGCACTGGATCTCGCGCGAAGTCCGCAACGAGCGCGAGCTGTGCTGCGACAAGCTCGTCCTCGGCTCCGACGTCGGCGCGCCGCGCGACTACGCACGCGCGCTCGCGGCGCTCGAAGATCTGCGTCAGTCGTCGGGCTCGCTGGCATTGGCCGCGAATGGCGGCGAGCTGCTCGAGCGCGTACGCCGCATCGTCGGTATGCCGGCATCGCGCCTGACGATGGATTCGCAGGGAACGGGGCGCTGGCTGCTCATCGTCGGTGTACTCGGAATCACGTTGCTGACTGCTCTGCGCATCGAGCGCGCCGGCGAGGATTTCACGACCGTGGCACGTCTGCCGGTCGATTGGCTGCAAGCGCCAACCGCGTTGACCTTGGCCACGTCGACACTCGCCTTCAGCCCGCCGCGCCTGCGCCCGGCCGTGATGACGCCGCCGCCGAAAGACGAGCGTGCAAGCAAGCCTCCCATGCCAGCGGCGTCTGCAGCTGCGACGGGCGCGGCATCCGAGGCGGCCGGCGCTGAATTGAGCGAAAGACGCCTCGCGAGCGTTGCGCCGCCCGCTCCAGCCGCACCGTCGCTTGCCTCGGTACCGGAGAGTCATGCCACGCCCGTGAATGCTGGCGCTGTGGCTCCGAGCACGTCCCTCGAGCCGGCCCTGGCGCCGGCCGTCGCAATGCCGCAGCCGCACGTTGCCGTGACGGTCCCGGTCGAACCAGCCAAGCCTGTCGCGATCCGCACTGTCACGCCCTCATTCCCAGGGTCATCGCGGGAAACGGCCCATATCAATGCGAGCTTTACGATCGCTTCGGATGGCTCGGTGCGTGATATCCGCGTGCTCGACGGCGATGCCGACAGTGCGTTCGCGCGCGCAGCAGAACGCGCTCTGCGGCAGTGGCGTTTCGATCCCTCGACGGTTGCCAGCGACCCTTCGATCCGCTACACGCAGAGTTTCGTCTTCACGCCGCGCGCGGCGATCAATCGCGACGCCTGCGTCACGCCGACCGGCACGCATATTTGCCGCGATATCGGTGAAGGCATGGAAGCGAAGACTTACACGCGCGAATGAGCACGTGTCGTCATCGGCTGCAGCAAGCCGGTTAACGCAAGCATCAGAAGGCTTTAACGAACCTTTAATCAGTGCGTACTTATATTGCGTTTACTGTAGTTTGCTCGACACTCCTAAGTCAGGTCAGGTGACTGGCAGATTACGGTAATCGGGGCAGTAGCTTTTTGGCCCAAGCGAGGTGTGTTCCCCCAATGACACCTCCTTGGGCCATTTTCTTGCGGGCGCTGTCCCGCCAAGCCGCCCCATGACGAATTCCCTCCGCAGCAAAGGACTTCCGCGTTAAGCTAGCGGCCCATGCGTATTCTGGTCATTGAAGACAACAGCGACATCGCCGCGAACATCGGCGATTTCCTCGCCGACAAAGGTCACGTCGTCGACTTCGCCGGTGACGGCGTAACCGGCCTGCATCTGGCCGTGGTCAACGACTTCGACGTCATCGTGCTCGATCTCGGCTTGCCCGGGATGGACGGGCTCGAGGTCTGCCGCAAGCTGCGCCAGGAAGCCAAGCGGCAGACGCCGGTAATGATGCTCACCGCGCGCGACACGCTGGACAACAAGCTGACCGGCTTCGACTCCGGTGCCGACGACTACATGGTGAAGCCGTTCGCGCTGCAGGAACTCGCGGCGCGCCTGGAAGTTCTCGGTCGGCGCGGCAAGGGCAACAAGAGCCGCCTGCTGCAGCTCGCCGATCTCACCTACAACCTCGACACCCTCACGATCAGCCGCGCCGGCAAGCAGATCCAGCTCAATCCGATCGGCCTCAAGCTGCTGCAGTCGCTGATGGAAGCCGCGCCGTCGGTCGTCACGCGGCAGGAACTCGAGACGCGCGTCTGGGGCGAAGAGCTGCCGGACAGCGATTCCCTGCGGGTACATATCCACGGCCTGCGCGCCGCCATCGACAAACCGTTCGAGAAGGCGCTGATCCAGACGCGTCACGGCATCGGCTACCGCATGGTCGATCCGGATGCGCTACCGGCGTAGGCTTCGCAGCCGTATCATCATTTCGTTTGCGTTGTTCGGACTCGGCTTGACGGCCGTGTTCGCGATCAGCGCCGTGTTGCTGCGCGATTGGCTGGAAGACAAGCTCATCGGCGAAGCACTGGCGAAGAACGTCGCCGACTATTCGCAGCAGTTCTATGCCGACCCGAGCCAGGATCTGGCTAAATTCCAGAAGATCCAGGGCTTCGTGTTCAGCGAGCGCAAATTCGCCAATGTCCCGTTCGCCTGGCGTGATCTTGCCAACGGCGTCTACGACTTCAACGAGCCCGATGGAAAGGGCGGACGCGAGGTCTACAAGGTGGCGGTGCGCAAGGACGAGCACTACTGGTTCTTCCTGCAGTACGACACGGCGCAGGAGAAGCATGCCCAGCGCCTGTTGCTGATCGGATTGGTGCTGGCCGTTCTGGCGTTCTCGGTCCTGTCTTTGGTGATCGGCGGTTGGCTCTCGGCACGCGTCATCAGCCCGGTCATCGACCTGGCGAGTCGCGTGCAGGCGATGAGTCGAAGCGGCAAGCCCGAACCGCTGCAACAGCACTTCGCCAACGATGAAGTCGGTCAGCTTGCAGCGATGCTCGACGACTATTCGGGCCGCCTCACCGAAATGGTCCAGCGCGACCGTGAGTTCAACGCCGACGTCAGCCACGAGTTGCGCACGCCGCTGGCCGTCATCGCAAGTACGACCGAGCTGCTGCAGGGCTCGCCCGAACTCACCGACAAGTTGCGCGAGCGCCTGAAGCGCATCGAACGCGCGGTGCGTCAGTCGACCGAGCTGATCGACGCGCTGCTGCTGCTGTCGCGGCGCGAGCGCCAGGCGCCGACCGACGGGGAAACCACCGATGTCGCCAAGGTCGTCGAGCAGGTCGTCGATGCGCAGCGCCCGCACATCAACAACAAGCCGGTGCAGGTGCGCGTCGAGATCGAGGAAGCGCTCGCCACCGCGGCACCGTCGTCGGTGGTCGCGGTAGCGCTCAGCAATCTGATCGGCAATGCATTCAAGTACACCCAGGCGGGCGAGGTGATCGTCAGCGTCGGGCATGGCCGCGTGACGGTCGAGGACACCGGCCCCGGGATCAAGCCGGAAGAAGCCGACACGCTGTTCGAACGCGGCGTGCGCGGCACCACGGTCGGCAAGGGCGGCGGCCTCGGCCTCGCGATCGTGCGGCGCTTGTGCGAGCTGTATGGCTGGCAGGTGTCACTCGCGCCGCGGCCGCAAGGCGGCGCGACGGCGACACTCGATTTCGGCCGCCACAGCTATCCGAGCTGAGCGCCCTCGCGCAGCTCAGGCGGCGACCGGCTCCAGCCAGCCCCAGCGATCCTGGGTGCGGCCGTCGAACAAACCGAAGAACAGGTCCTGCATACACGCAGTGACCGGTCCCGGTTTGCCGCTGCCGACCGGCTTGCCGTCGACCGAGCGGATCGGCGTGATTTCCGCCGCCGTACCGCACATGAAGAGTTCGTCGCACAGGTACAGGTATTCGCGTGGCAGATCGCGCTCGATGACGTCGAGACCGACGCTGCGCGCCAGCGTGATCAGCGTATTGCGCGTGATGCCGTTCAGCAGCGCGGCACTGACCGGGGTCGTATGCAACGCGCCGTCGAAGACCAGGAACAGGTTTTCGCCGGCGCCTTCGCTGAGCAGGCCGGTCGAGGCCAGCGCGATGCCTTCGCCGAACCCGAGGCGGCGCGCCTCGCGCGCGACGAGCTGGCCGGAGAGATAATTGCCGCCGGCCTTGGCGCCGGCCGGAATGGTGTTCGGTGCGAAACGCTGCCAGCTGGAGACACAGGCGTCGATGCCCTGTTCGAGCACGCCTGCGCCGAGGTAGGCGCCCATTTCCCAGGCCGCGACCGCAACATCGATCGGCGTTTCGGCGGACAAGCCAAAGCCGCCCAGGCCGCGGAACGCGACCGGTCGCAGATAGGCCTTGGTCAGTCCGTTGACCTGGATCACTGCGCGGCAGGCTGCGCTGAGTTCGGCGACCGAATAGGGAATCGCCATGTCGTAAATCTTCGCCGACGCGAACAGGCGTTTGATGTGGTCGGTCAGACGGAAAATCGCCGGACCGTTCGGCGTCTGGTAACTGCGGATGCCTTCGAACACCGACGAGCCGTAATGCAGCGCATGCGCCATCACATGGACGGTCGCTTCGGCCCAGGGCTTGATGCGGCCGTTCTGCCAGATGTGTTCGGGATACTGCTGCGCCATGTGCGGGTCCGCCGGAAGAAAAAGCGCGACATGATAGCAGCCGCGGTGCTGCGGCCTACCAGGTCAGCCAGTAGCAGCCAGTGTCTGCAGCGACATTGAAGGTGTGCTCCCTCACGCCGCCGCTGTCATTGCTGCCCGTACGCACGCGCAGCGCATCGTCGCCGCTCGCCGCCGCGCTGTCGCCGCTGTCGCCGCTGTCGATGCCGAGCAGCGGACGCTGCGTGAGCTCGGCAAGTTCGCGCAGGCGCGACTTCGCTGCGCCGCCGCTGACGCCGCTCCAGCGCAGCAGGCCGGCGAGTGCGTTCGAATCGCGGCGTCCGATCGCGATCGAGATGCGTTCGCGCAGCTCATCGCGGGAGGCGGGGCAGGTGCTCGGAAACGCGGCGGGAACATCGGCGCCCGTGGCCGCCTTGGCGGCGACATCGGTGGCGCCGTTCTCCGCGCATGGCAGGCCGGAGAACACGATTTCGCCGTGCTGGCCGACGCAGCGATGCACCGTCTGGCCGCCGACGTCCTGCGCAGGAAGCGGCAGTGCCGGCAACAAAGTGGCGAGTCCGATGAGCGAGCATGCGAGGGTGCGCATGCCGCGAGGCTAGCACTTTCGGTGAACGCTCAGCTCGTGGCGAGGCGGTCGCACACCGCCAGCGTCGATTTGGCCAGATTCAAGGTGTAGAAGTGCAGCCCCGGCGCGCCGCCGGCAACCAGGCGCCGGCACAGATCGGCGACCACGTCGGCGGAGAATTCGCGGATCGCTTCGACATCGTCGCCATAGGCATGCAAGCGCTTCGCCAGCCAGCGCGGAATTTCGGCGCCGCACATTTCCGAGAAGCGGCGCAGCTGGCTGAAGTTCGCGATCGGCATGATGCCGGGCACGATCGGAATCGTGATGCCGAGCGCGCGCGCTGCGTCGACGAAGCGGAAATACGCGTCGGCGTTGTAGAAATACTGCGTGATCGCGCCATCGGCGCCGGCATCGACTTTGCGCTTGAAGTGGCGCAAGTCGGCCAATGCGTCGTCCGATTGCGGATGGGTTTCCGGATAGCAGCCGACTTCGATGTGGAAGAAGCCGTCGTGCTCGCGCCGGATGAACTCGACCAGGTCCGAGGCATAGCGAAAATCGCCGGTGTGTCCCATGCCGGACGGAAGATCGCCGCGCAAGGCGACGATGCGCCGACAACCGAGTGTTTTGTAACGCGCGATCAGGGCACCCAATTCCGCGCGTGATCCGCCGACGCAGGACACATGCGGCGCCGCATCGAGGTGATGCACCTGGTGCAGGCGCTGGACGGTTTCGGGGGTGTGGTCCAGCGTCGAGCCGCCGGCGCCGAACGTACAGCTGACGTACTCGGGCGAGCGCGCTTTCAGCTTGGCCGCTGTGCGGTCGAGCTGCGCGCGCTGTTCGTCGGTTTTCGGAGGATAGAACTCGAAGGAAATCGGGATCATCGTTCGCTGCCGGCCGGAGCGGAAGGGGAGATCGGCTTCGCCCCGGCCTGCGCCGGGACGAAGCAGCGAACTGCTGACTCAGTAGCGGTAGTGCTCCGGCTTGTACGGTCCATCCACCGAAACGCCGAGGTACGCAGCCTGCTCGGCGGTGAGCTTGGTCAGCTTCACGCCGATCTTGTCCAGGTGCAGCCGCGCGACTTCCTCGTCGAGCTTCTTCGGCAGGATGTAGACCTTGGGCTCGTAGGTGTCCTTGTTCGCCCACAGATCGATCTGCGCGAGGGTCTGGTTCGAGAACGAGTTCGACATGACGAAACTCGGATGGCCGGTCGCGCAGCCGAGATTGACCAGTCGGCCTTCGGCGAGCAGGAAGATCGAGTTGCCGCCCTTGAACGTGTACTTGTCGACCTGTGGCTTGATGTTGAGCCGCGTCGCGCCGGAGGTGTTCAGCGCATCGACCTGGATCTCGTTGTCGAAGTGCCCGATGTTGCAGACGATCGCCTGGTCCTTCATCTGCGACATGTGCTCGAGCGTCAGCACGTCCTTGTTGCCGGTCGTGGTGACGTAGATGTCGCCGCGGCCGAGCGTCGATTCGACCGTGTTGACCTCGAAGCCTTCCATCGCCGCCTGCAGCGCATTGATCGGATCGATTTCCGTGACGACGACGCGTGCGCCGTACGCGCGCAAGGAATGCGCCGAACCTTTGCCGACATCGCCGTAGCCGCAGACCACGGCGACCTTGCCGGCCAGCATGACGTCCATCGCTCGCTTCAAGCCGTCAGCCAGCGATTCGCGGCAGCCGTAGAGGTTATCGAACTTGCTCTTGGTGACCGAGTCGTTGACGTTGATGGCCGGCACCAGCAGCGTGCCGGCTTCGGCAAGCTGATAGAGGCGATGTACGCCGGTGGTGGTCTCCTCGGAGACGCCCTTCCATGCCTTGACGACGCCTGCCCAGAAACCCGGACGCTCCTTGGCGACGCGCTTCAGCAGGTTCTTGATGACCTGCTCCTCGTGGTTCGACGAGGATGTGTGAACCCAGTCGCTGCCGTTTTCGAGCTCGTGGCCCTTGTGGATCAGCAAGGTCACGTCGCCGCCGTCGTCGACGACCAGCTGCGGGCCTTTGCTGCCGGCGAAGCTCAGCGCATCCAGCGTGCAGTCCCAGTATTCCTCCAGCGTCTCGCCCTTCCAGGCGAACACCGGCGTGCCGCTGACGGCGATCGCCGCGGCGGCGTGGTCCTGCGTCGAAAAGATGTTGCACGACGCCCAGCGCACGTCGGCGCCGAGATCGCGCAGCGTCTCGATCAGCACGGCGGTCTGGATCGTCATGTGCAGCGAACCGGTCACGCGTACGCCCTTCAGCGGCTGCGCGGCGGCGTATTTCTTGCGGATCGACATCAGGCCGGGCATCTCGTGCTCGGCGATGTCGATTTCCTTGCGGCCCCACTCGGCGAGGGCGAGGTCGCGGACCTTGAAGTCCTGCGACGGGGCATTTTTGACGACAGCGTTCATGGACAAACTCCGGATTGAACGGGCGCCCTTGCGATGAACCGCTGTCCCGAGCGTGGCCCCGCGCCGATGCATGAAGGCGGAGGTCGCAGCGCCCCTCGGGACGGGAGGGTGGAAGGCGTCGCGAGGACGCTCATGGGTCATTATATCGCTTTGTCCGGATGAAGCGATATATCTGGATGCGGCGCTGCGAATAGCCGAAAAAAACCACCGCCCGAAGGCGGTGGCTGTATTCGAGGCGGCGGGCCTTGCCCGCCGCCCGCTTCAAGGCTGTTGCAGCGACGGCTACTGGCAGACGTCGACCTTGAAGTTGTCGATCACGAATCCGTTCGGCGCCGGGGCGGTCGTGTTGCCGTCGGACACCATGCGGAAGCGCAGCTGCAGGTTCTGTCCGGCGAAGCCGGTCATGTCGACCACCGCATGCGTCGGCACCGAGTTACCTGCCGGACCTGGATAGCACCAGCCCATCTTGGTACCGAGCACGGTGTCGTTCGATGCGGCGCCGTTGTACGGATCGGTCAGCATGTGCGTCGCGTCGAGGTAGGCGAACGTGGTGCCGTCGCTGCTCGCTTCCAGCACGGCCTCATCGAAGCATGCACCCGGGCCATTCTGCTCGCCCTTGTGATAACCGTCGTAGGACGCGAACACCGCGGCCGCACCGCCCGGAATCACGATCGCGGGTGTGGTCAGGATGCGATCGCTCGACACGTTGTTGTCCGGCACTTTCCACACCGTGGTGCTCATGCCGGTGCCCGAGGGCGGCGTTCCCTGCGTCCAGCCGGTACTGCCGGTGCCGGCCGCGATCCAGCCGTTGACGCCGCTCTGGAAATCGTCCTGATAGACCGTCGATGCCGTGGTGCCGGCCGGGCAGGCGCCCGGAACGCCGGTGGTGAACGAGAACGTCGCCGAGACCGGGCCGTCGCCGCACAAATTGTGCGGAGTCACGCGCCAGTAGTACTGGGTCGATCCATCGAGCAAGGTATCGACGGTCCACGTCGTCGTCGTCACGGTCGTCGTCGCAACGATGTGACTGAAGGCGGCGTCGGTTGCCACTTCGACCGTGTAGCTCAGCGCATCGCCCGCCGACAGCGGCAATGCGACGCCGTCGAAGCCGTCGCCGAAAATGCGGTCGTTGGCAGCGCCGTTCCACGTCAACGTCGGATACACGTTGGTGCCCGTCGTCGAGTTCGCCGGGGCGGTCAGCTGCGGCGCACCGGGTGCGCTGGAGGAAAGATCGAACTGCAAGGCCACGCTGCGCGTGAGGCTGCCATTGCTGCCGTTCACCTGGATCGTATACGAGCCTGACGCTGCGGCTGCGGCGCCGACCAAGGTCAGCGTACTGGCGCCTGGAGCAGCGACCGGGTTGCTCGAAAACTGTGCTGTGGCGCCAGCCGGAAGACCGGTCGCGGCGAGCGAGACGTCGCCGCTGAAGCCGTTCAGCACGCCGACGCGCAAGTCGTAGCTCGGATCGCCGCTGCTCGTCGCGCCGCACATTTGCACGTGCGACGTTGACGCCGGCACCACTGCGTAATTCGGATCGCCGCAGCCGTCGAACTTGAACGAGCACACGCGCGTATGCCAGCTGCTGCTCGCCGTCGTCGGGTAGTACTCGTCGGTGAAGTAGAAGGTGCACTGGTCGACCGGATCCACGCTCATCGACGAATAGTCGCCCCAGCGATTCGAGCTGCTGGTCTGCGAACCGTTGGCGATGCCGTCGGTGCAGTTCGTTTCGTCGCGCAGCGTACCCGGTGCGTCTTCGAGCGTGCGGCCGGTGATCTCGATCTGCGGATGCAGGTCGCCGCTCGACTTGGAAAAGCCGAGGCCGATATTGCCGCTGCCATCGATCGCGATGCCACCCATCCAACGGTTCTCGGCATCGGGCGCGTAAGTGCTCTCTTCGACCAGGATCTTGTCCAGCGCAGTCGGCTGTGCCGGGTTGGCGGCGTGGTCGTCGAGATTGAACAGCACCCAGTTGATCGCGGACTGCCCCTGATCGGCCATCACCGCGTGGTTGACGACCAGCGAGATGTTGGTCGGCGCACCCGGCGGGAACGCCCGCGCGTTGGCGCGGTACATGATGTGCGTGCCGAATGAATCCAGCCCGTTCGCCGAACCTTGCTGCGGCACCTCGCCGCCGTAGGGCGCAAACGGCGTGCCGGCGATATGCGTCGGCGTCGCCGAGATCGTGCTGTTCGCGGGCGTCGCCCAGTCCAGGCAGAGGTCCCAAAACAGGTAGCCGTCGAAATTGGTGTCGTCGTAGTGCACGAACATCGGGCAGGCGTTGCCCGGTGCATTCAGCGTGCCGACCAGGTTGACCGGCTCGACGCCGTACGCGTTGTTGCCGGGATAGCGCACCATCGCAGCGGTCTGGTCGCCGCTCAGCATCTTGTCGCGCTCCATCGCGATGTAGGCGGCGCCGGCAAACGAGCCGCCGTCGTCGAATTCATGCGTGGTCAGCAGGTAGGCGTCCTGGCTGCCGGACGCATCGGTCCACACCGCCAGCTTCGGATAGTCGCCGAAGTTCGGCCAGTTGAACTCGTAGCGGTTGTAGGTGCCGAACGGATCGGACGTCGTCGACACCGCGACGCATTGCGCATACGGCGCTTGCGTCACGAACTGGCTCATGACCCAGCGTTGCGCACGCGGATCCCACAACGCGATCGGATCGCCCGCATTGGTGGTCTCGCACTGCCCGCCGAAACCGACCCAGAACGAGTTGCCCTGCGTCGGCGACGGCGTGGTCGGATCGGGCTCGCCGGTGACTTTGTCGAACGCCTGCCAGGCGGAGTTCACCCATTGGATGAAGTGATGATCGCTGACGTCGCCATTGGTGTCGGGCGGCAAGCAGCCGCAGCCTGACGTGGCCGAGCTGATGGTCTCGAAGCTGAGGTCGATCGGCGGTGCGGGCGTGCCGGTTGGCGCATGCTGGATGCCGCGCTGCGCCGGCTTGACGGGCGTACCGGTCAGCTTCAGCAGGATATTCGGAATCGCGTAGGGCTCCTCTTCGGTGCCCATCGGCTGTGCCGGCGGCATCGCACGGATGATGTCGCGGATCGGTGCCGACACGTCGAAACGGGCCGCATGGATCACCGTCGGCGTCGTGTCGCGCGATGCCACGGGATGAGTCGATTGGGTCGGGCTGTTGCCCGCCGAATACGCCGACGCTGCGAGCGTCAACGACAAGGCCGCGCCGAGCGCAACCGAGACGGAACGTGATGAAGCCATGAACGCAAACCCCCAACGAAAACCGCGACGGCGAGTCGACGCTTCGATCTACGGGGGCCGCCGCTCCGCATTCGAAATCACGATCAAACGGCTCCAGCCTTCTGCGTCTTCGAGCGGGCATCCAGCCGATCGAGACGACGCAGATGATCGTCGAGGAACTTGCGCGTGTTCTCCGGCAGTTTCGGATCGGCCAGCGCCTGCTGGATCGTCGATCGTTCCAATGCCGGCGATTGCCGCCGCAACATCACGCTTGCGCGTTCGGCCAGCAGGGGACTCGGACTCCAGACCCAGCGCCGCAAGGCGTCGGGAGAAAGCTTCATCGCCTGCTTGTCGAGCAGCGCCAGCGCTGTCAGAACCAAGTCATATGGGTCTGCAGTTGTATCAGAATATCCGCCTACAGGCGTATTTGTCACTAGGTCAGTTGCTGCGGCCACCCACCAGCCGCCGAAATCGCCAGGTCGCGTCGCCGCAGCGACCAACAGCGTGGTGCGAACGCCCGGCGGAACGGCGGCGTTGCGCACGGTCTTCTCGACGACGGCCTGGCCGCCGTCTTCGCGCAGGCGCTCGCCGAATTCCGGTTCCTGTGCGAACTCGCCGGCGGCCAGCATCTGCAGCGCTGGATCGGGGCCGTTCAAGGCTTTCAGCAGCTGATCGAAGAGGCTGCGCGACTCGCGACCGTGCTCGCTGCGTCCAGCTTTCAGGATTGCGCGCGCTTCGGGCGTGTCGTGGAAAAGCGCCGGATCGAGGCCGATGCTGGTCAGCAAAACCGCGCCTTGGGGATCGAGCGTCGCCCGCGTCGGATTGCGCGGGTCGGTGCGCAGGTTCGTGTAGCCGAAGATGTAGCGCTCGCCGACTTTTACCGTGCGCGACGTTGCCGCCGGCACGCGCACGTCGATCTGTTCGGGCGGCCGTTCCTTGCCGCCGAGAACCTCCTTGCGCTGAAACACGACGCGGCCATTCGGATTGATGTCGACCACCGGCCCGGCGACGAGCATGTTGCCCGGGCCGTAGAGGAGTTCGAGCGGAGGCTCGACGCGTTCTGCTCGGCTGGGTGCGCTCCAGGCCATCAGCATCGCAGCCGCGAGCAGGTAGCGCGTGAGGGCGGAGACAGCGAAGGCATTCGTCGGCATGATCGACCTTTGTTAGGCAGTAAGGCGTATAGCAATAGAGCCAACAGACGGATGTTGGGTAGATCGCTAGGCTACTGGACTCGGGCACGCATCGGAAGGCGCCGACGCCGACGCAAAAAAAAGGCCGCACGAGGCGGCCTTCTTCGGTGCGCGGCGGGCGCCGGTTTTTATTTCAAACCAGCTGCCTTGCGCAGCTCCGCCGCCTTGTCCGTCTTCTCCCACGAGAACGCGGTGAAGGCTTCGCCGTTGGCGAGTTTGACGTCGTACGGCGCGCGACCGAAATGGCCGTACGCCGCGGTCGGCTGATACATCGGATGCACCAGGTCGAGCATCTTGATGATGCCGTACGGGCGCAGGTCGAAATGCGCGCGGATCAGCTTCTCGATCTTGTCGTCGCCGATCTTGCCGGTGCCGAACGTCGTCACCGAGATCGAGGTCGGGTGCGCCACGCCGATCGCGTAGGACACCTGGATCTCGCAGCGGTCGGCGAGGCCGGCCGCGACGATGTTCTTGGCGACATAGCGCGCCGCATAGGCCGCCGAACGGTCGACCTTGGACGGATCCTTGCCGGAGAACGCGCCGCCGCCGTGACGAGCCCAGCCGCCATAGGTATCGACGATGATCTTGCGCCCGGTCAGGCCGCAATCGCCGACGGGTCCGCCGATGACGAACTTGCCGGTCGGATTGATGTGGAACTTGGTGCCCTTGTGCAGCCATTTGGTCGGCAGCACCGGCTTGACGATGTACTCGCGCACACCCTCGATCAGGTCTTTCTGCTTGACCGACGGATCGTGCTGCGTCGACAGCACCACGGCGTCGATCGCGACGGCCTTGTTGTTCTCGTAGCGCAGGGTGACCTGCGACTTCGCATCCGGGCGCAGCCACGGCAGCGGCGAGTTCTTCTTCTTGCGCACCTTCGCCTGCTGTTCGACGAGGCGATGCGACAGATGGATCGCGGCCGGCATGTAGCTGTCGGTTTCGTTGGTCGCATAGCCGAACATCAGGCCCTGGTCGCCGGCGCCCTGTTCCTCCGGGTTCTTGCGATCCACGCCCTGGTTGATGTCCGGCGACTGCTTGCCGATCAGGTTGATCACGCCGCAGGTGGCGCCGTCGAAGCCGACGTCCGAGCTGTCGTAGCCGATGTCCAGGATGACCTTGCGCGTCAGCGCTTCGAGATCGATCCACGCGCTCGTGGTGATCTCGCCGGCGACGATGGCGACGCCGGTCTTGACCAGCGTTTCACAGGCGACGCGGGCGCGCTTGTCCTGCGCGAGGATCGCGTCGAGGACGGCGTCGGAGATCTGGTCGGCGACCTTGTCGGGATGACCTTCGGAAACCGATTCGGAAGTGAACAGGGTGCTGCTCATCGCGGCATATATCCTTCAATACGGATGGATGGATGAAAGGCGGCGCATCATACACGAGTCCGATGACGAGTTCTGTTGCTTTTCTTTACGAGACAATAACCCGCTGCGTGGCTGCGCGGCCTACTATCGGCTGACGCTCGCCGACATGTCGGAATCCATTCAGCAGGGCGCAGCGGCAGCTGTCTTCATCTTGGCTCCTCGGGGAAAATTATCTATGTCCAATCTGATGCGTGCCGGCGCTCTGGCCGGCTCTTTATTGTGTGCGATGTATGCGACCGGCGCTCTCGCGCTCGGCGTACAGCCGGAAACCAGCTCGACGCTCGCTCGCGGCGTGCGGTCGGCGCCGGCCAGCGTCGATCGGCAGGACGGGCGCTACGGCGTCGATGGCGTCGCCATCACGCTCGGCCAGCCCGCTTTCACGGCGCGCGTCGGCACGCCGGAATCGATGGCGCGTGAATTTCTCGCGGCGCGCCATGCGCAGCTCGGCCTGAGTGCGCAGGAATCAGCGGCATTGGTGCGCACCACGCAACGCCAAGGCCGGCACTTTTCGGTCGTGCGCTTCGAGCAGCGCCAGCAGGGACTGCCGGTGTACGGCAGCGACATCGCGGTCAGCGTGATGCCCAATGGCCGCGTCGTCTACGTGGCGAACTCGGCGGTCGCCGGCGTCGCCACGGTGGCAAACACGGCGGACAAGACCGACCTGGATGCGACCGCGATCGCCAAGCAGTATCTCGGTGTGAGCGGCGCCAGCCAGCAGATGGCGGAGCGCATGGTCTACGTCGACGGCGGAACGAGCCGTCTGGTCTGGCGCGTCACGGTCGTTGCGCAGGAAGGTCCGCGCGGCGAGTGGGAACTGCTGGTCGACGCGCAGTCCGGCGAGGTCGTGCGCGCGCAGGATATTTCTGCCTACGACACCGGTACGGGCACCATCCACACGCCCGATCCACTGTCCTACGCGCGCGTCGCCTATGGCACCGCCGGCTATGTCGATGGCAACAATGCCGACACGCCGGAGCTGACCGCGGCGCTGGTGCCGGTGACGCTGGACGACATCACCCTGAGTGGCGGCAACTACACGCTGTCAGGCCCCTACGCGGTCTGTGAAGACTGGGACACGCCGCACGACGCCGGGTGTCCGTCGCAGCCCAGCAGCGATTTCTCGGTGACGCGCAGCGCGCTGACGTTCGATGCGGTGATGGGCTACTGGCACATCTCCTCCTATCTCAAATACGTCAACGAAACACTGGGCGTGCCGGCAATGCCGGTCCACCATACCGGCGGCGTGCACTATGACCCGCACGGTTTCCAGGGCGCGGACAACTCGCAGTTCGTTTCGGGTACCGAAAAGCTGACCTTCGGTGCCGGCGGAGTCGACGATGCGCAGGACGCCGACGTGCTGATTCACGAGCTCGGCCATGCGATCCACTACTTCGTCACCGGCGGCCATCTGTCGCAGACCGAGGGTCTGTCCGAAGGCGTCGGCGACTACAACGGTGCCGCCTGGAGCCGCGACTTCCCGAACCAGTGGACGCCGGCCGACACGGCTTATTACTGGATCTACAGCTGGGACGGCCACAACCCGTTCTGGTCCGGTCGCGTGCTCAATTACGAGCTGAACCACACGTACGCCCAAGCGCGCAATCAGGAAATCCACACGGCAGGTCAGTACTGGTCGTCGTGCAACCTGCTCGCGCGCGACGTGCTCGGCGGCCAGATCTTCGACAAGGCCTATTTCGAAGGTCTTTCGATGACCGGCGCCAGCACGAACCAGAAGGATGCGGCGCAAGCGGTCATCAATGCCGCAGCGACGCTCGGCTATTCGCAGGCGCAGATCGATGTGATCGGTAGCGCCTACAACTCCGGCAATACCGGCGGCAACGCCGGCTGCACCTACGCGGTGACGGTGCCGGACGCGAGCGCGGGCGGTGCCGTCGTCACCGTCGATCAGACCAGCATCGATGCGACCGCCGATGCGGGCACATCGACCGATGCTTCGCTGGCGATCGGCAACAGCGGCAGTGCGGATCTCACCTGGACCATCGACACCGCCGATGCGGCGACCTGTGCGACGCCGGCGACGACGCCGTGGATTTCCTTCGCGCCGGCCAGCGGCACGGTGGCGGTCGGTGCGAGCGATACCAGTGTCGCGGTGACGTTGGACGCAACGACGCTCGGCGAGGGCACCTACACGACGAACATCTGCGTGCACAGCAACGATGCGACGCAGCCGGTCGTTGCCGTGCCGGTGACGTTCACCGTGACGGCCACGGTCGACGACACCATCTTCACCGATGGCTTCGAAGATGCGGCGACCGGCGTCTGCGAACCGGCGCAGCTGCTGCAGGATTCGAGTTTCGAAGCGACCGACGGCAATGGCGGCGTGAACGACTTCTGGGACTCGGTCACGACGCAGGGCGAAAGCGCGTTCTGGGGCGAAGATGGCGGCGCGCTGCACATCCGCACCGGCGCGTTCGTGACCTGGCTCGGCGGCTACGACGCCGACACGCTGGACCCGGAGACGCACGATGCCTCGCAGGCCGTCGTGATTCCGGCCGGCTCGCCGCGCTATTTCAACTACTGGCGCTGGATCGACCGCCCGGGCAACGGCACCAACGTCGTCACCTTCACGGTCGACGGCACGGTCGTCGCCACGGAAGACGTGACGGCACTCGGCGTCGATGCGGATTGGGTGCAGCAGTCGATCGATGTCAGCGCCTACGCCGATGGTGCTTCGCACACGATCAAGTTCTCCTACGAGCACAGCGGCGGCGACACCGATTGGGACTACTACCTCGACGACGCAACGATCGACTGCACGCAGACGCCGTCCTCGGCGGTGCAGCGCACTCCTGTCGTATCGCACGCGGTGGCAGGCGGAAAGCGTCGCCACTGATGTAGAAATCGTGCGTTGAAGTCCACTGAAAGCCTCCCTTCGGGGAGGCTTTTTTTTCAGTCCGGCCAGCGATTCAAATGCGGCCCGAAGACGGCGCGCTGGCGCCGCACGATACAGAACCGATGCCCGCTCGGTGCTTCCATCACCCACCAGCGTTCGTGCTTGAGCGCGATGCGCTTGGCGCCGAGCGCTTCCAGGCGTTTCGCTTCTGCTTCGAGATCGTCGGTCTCGATGTCGAGGTGCACGCGCGCCTCATGCATCACCCGTTGCAGCAGGATGATCGGCTCGTCGGCAGCCGTTTCCAGTTCGGCGTACTGGCCGTCACCATCCTGGTCGACGCTGGCGATCGGCTTGCCGAGCGCGCGGCTCCAGAATTCGGCGACCGGCTTCAAGTCATCGACTTTGCAGTCGATGACGAGCGTGCACAGGCGGCTGTGATGCATCGCGTGCTCCGAGTTGGGGGGAGTTTAGTCTTGACCCGATTCCCGATTCCCGATTCCCGATTCCCGATTCCCGATTCCCGATTCCCGATTCCCGATTCCCGTTACTGCGCAAGCGCCAGATCGTCGAGCATCGCTTTGAGGAATCGTGCGGCTTCGCCGCCGGTTGCGGCACGATGGTCGAAGGTGAGCGACAGTGGAATCACGCGGTGCGATTCGAAACCGCCCATCACCGGCGTCATCTGATGGCGGCCTTTGCCGGCGGCGACGATCGCCACGCAGGGAGGCACCACCACCGGTGTCGCATAGCGACCGGCGAACACGCCGAAGTTCGACAACGAGATCGTATAGCCCTTGAGCTCCTCCGGCGGGATCGAACGCTGCTCGACCTGCGTACGCAACCGGTTTACCGCTGCGCGCACCCCGACTGCATCGAGTACGTCGGCGTTGCGCAGCGCCGGCACGAACAGACCATCCTCGGTATCGACGGCGATGCCGATATCGACTTGCGGGTGCAATGTGCGCGTGAGGTTTTCGCCGTCGAACCACGCGTTCAGTGCAGGCACCGTCTTGCACGCATGCACCAGCGCGCGGATCAGGCGTACCGTGATGTCGTTGCCGGGCAACCACGCATGGATGTCGGCGTCGTCGGCCAGCGTCGTCGGCACGACCTGCGCGTGTGCCGCGGCCATCACGCGGGCCATGTTGCGACGCACGCCCTTGAGCTGCTCGGGCTGCCCGCTCGCACTGATCGTCGGCGGCGTCGTGCGCATCGGCTTGCCGGAAGCGGAAAGCGTGGTGCGTTCGCTGTCGCTTCTGGGCGCGGCCGTGCTGGCGGACGCGGAAGCATCCCGCGACGCGGCGGAGCGGACGAACGCGCCGGCGCGAGCGGCGCTCGCAGGTGGCTGCGGTGACGAGATCGGCCGCGCCGTACCGGCCGCTGCCGCATCCTTGACGTCTTTCAGCGTGACGACGTTGCCTGTCCCGCTCGGCTTCACGCGTGCGAGATCGACACCGAGTTTCTTCGCCAGCGCGCGCACCGCCGGCACCGCTTTGACGCCGCCGATACTGGCTGCCTGCTCGGCATGCACGCGATCGCTGCTCTGCATCGCACCGACCACGGTGCCTTCGTCGGCGCGGCCGGCGTCGTCGTTGGTGACGATTTCGCCGCCTTCCTCGGAAGCGACGACACCGCGGCCGTCCGGCGCTGGCGCGCCGACGCGATCGGCGGCTGCTGCGGGCTTGGCCGGCGCATGGTGATGTCCGGTCGATTCGGCTTCCGAGCGCTGCGGCATCGAAGGATCGAGTTTGAACTCGGCCAACACGGCACCGGTCGCGATCACGTCGCCGGCAGCGCCGTGCACCTTGACCAGCTGGCCCGAGTACGGCGAGGGCACTTCGACGACGGCCTTCGCGGTTTCCATCGAGACCAGCGGCTCGTCGAGCTTGACCGTCGCGCCTTCGGCGACCAGCCATTCGACGATCGTCGCGTCGGGCAGGCCTTCGCCGAGGTCGGGCAGGTGGAACGCTTTGATGTCGGCCATGAAGAACTCGTCCTTGCGGGCGCGCAGTGGCGGCCCGAATCAGTGGATATGCATCAGCGGATATGCAGGGCGATCAGGGCCAGCAGCGCGGGCAGCGCCTGCACGAAGATAATCTTGCGGTTGACCGTCCAGCCGCCGTAAAGCCCGGCGACGACCACGCAGGTCAGAAAGAAGATCTCGACATGCCAGCCTTCATGGCCGAGGAACAAACCCCAGATCAAGCCGGCGGCGAGGAACCCGTTGTACAGGCCTTGATTGGCCGCCAGTGCTTTCGACGCGGCGGAAAATTCGGGCGTCAATCGGAATGTCTTGCGGCCGTACGGGGTATCCCACAAGAACATTTCCAGCACGAGGAAATAAAGGTGCAGCAGAGCTACCAGGCCGACGAGGATGTTGGTGATCGTGCTCAATGCGCCTCTCCGGTTGATCGTCAGCTTGCGGCCAGCGTGCGCTCCGCCGCCGCGACGATACGCTCGACGCTCGGCAGATACTTCATCTCGAGCCGATACAGCGGAATATGCGTGTCGTACCCGGTCACGCGTTCGACCGGCGCGAGCAGGTCGTAGATCGCCTCGCCGGCCAGGCGCGCGGCGATCTCGGCACCGAAGCCGGCCGTGCGCGGTGCTTCATGCACGATCACGCAGCGCCCGGTTTTCCCCACAGACTCGTGGATCGTGTCGAAATCGAGCGGCTTCAAGGTCGCCACATCGATGACCTCGGCGCTGATGCCGCGTTCGGCCAGTGCATCGGCGGCCTCCAGTGTTTCCTTCACCTGCGCGCCCCAGGTCACCAGGGTCACGTCGCTGCCGTCGCGCAGCACGAAGCACACGTCGAGCGGCAGCGCTTCGCCGTCGTCGGCGACTTCTTCCTTGTACTGGCGATAGATGCGCTTGGGCTCGAAGAACATCACCGGGTCCGGATCGCGGATCGCGGCGAGCAGCAGGCCGTAGGCGCGGCCGGGGGAAGACGGCATGACCACGCGCAGGCCAGGGATGTTGGTGAACAGCGATTCGTTCGCTTCGGAATGATGTTCCGGCGCGCGGATGCCGCCGCCCCACGGCGCACGGAACACCGCCGGGCAGGTCAGGCGGCCGCGCGTGCGTGTGCGCATGCGTGCGGCGTGGCAGGCGATGTGTTCCATCATCGGATAGATGAAACCCTCGAACTGCGCTTCGGCGACAGGGCGCATGCCCTGCGCGGCCATGCCGACGGTGAGGCCGGCGATCGAGGCTTCGTCGAGCGGTGTATCGATGACGCGGTCGGCGCCGAATTTTTCCTGCAGGCCCTGGGTCGCGCGAAACACGCCGCCGTTGACGCCGACGTCCTCGCCGAGCACGACGACGCTGGGGTCGATGCGCATCTCGTAAGCGAGTGCCTGGGTGACCGCTTCGATGAGAGTGATTTGTGCCATGTGGAATCGTTTCTTGTCTTTGAGGGAGGTCTTCGGCGCCCAACGCATTGCGCGGCGGCGTCAGCTGCGCTTTTCCTGCGCCATGACCTCGGCCTTCTGCGCGGCGAGTTCCGCCGTCAGTTCGGCGTGCGTGAAGTCGAACATCGCCTCGACCGTCTGCGACTTCGTTTCGAGGTAGGCGTTGACCTCGATGTCGATCTTCGCGGCGCAGTCGGCCTTCCAGTCCTCTTCCTCTTTCTCGGTCCACGCATTCAGCGACATCAGGTAAGCCTTGATGCGCTTCACCGGTTCGCGCTGCCAGGCCTCTTTGACCTCGCCGTCGGGTCGATAGCGGCGCGCATCGTCGGCCGTGGTGTGGTCGGACAACCGGTACGTGACTGCTTCGATCACCATGCCGCCGTGGCCATGGCGCGCACGCTTGACCGCGTGATCCATGGCCGCGCGCATCGCGATCAGGTCGTTGCCGTCGACCTGCAGGCATTCGAGACCGGCGGCGATGCCTTTCTGCGCCAGCGTCTGCGCGCCGGTCTGCGCGCTGCGCGGGACCGAGATCGCCCACTGATTGTTGACGATGACGACGACCAGCGGCAGCTTCATCGCGCCGGCTACGTTGATCGCGCCGTAGAAATCGCCCTTCGACGAGCTGCCGTCGCCGACCACGGTGACGGCGACGCGGGGCTCCTTGCGCACCTTGAACGCGAGTGCGGCACCGGCGCCGTGCAGCGCCTGCGTCGCGATCGGCACGCACCAGGCGAAATCATGCGCAGGCCCCGAGAAATCGTTGCCGCGCTCGTCGCCGCCCCAATACAGCAGCACCTCGCGCGGTTTCACTCCGCGATGGAACTGCGCGCCGTATTCGCGATACATCGGTGCGAACACGTCGTCCTCCTGCATGGCGCTGCCGATCGCCACATGCGCCGCCTCGTGCCCCAGGCACGACGCATACGTGCCGAGCTTGCCGGTGCGCTGCAACGCGACCGCCTTGGCGTCGAACACGCGCACGTACAGCATCAATTTATACAGTTCCACAAGCTGGCGGACGTCGCGGGCGATCGCGGGCAGATCGTCGCGCACGAGCTTGCCGTCCGCGTCGAGGTACTGCAGGTATTCGATATCGAAAGTGGCGGCGATGGACAAGAAGGCCTCCGGAGCGGCACCGCAAAGGCGCGCGCGTCAGAACAGGGCGGACCAGGGGATGCCGCGTGGGCGGTCGGGCGAGGGCATCGCGACGTACGGCATCCGTTCGGATTGCGAAACCGAAACAGTAAGCAAGACCGCCCTTCGTCCGCAAGGCCCGACGCAACATCGCACGCCGCCATGCGGGTTAAACTGCGTGCTTCCGGTTTGTGACACGGCGATGAACGAAACCCCGAATCTGCGTCCGCTCGAGCACGAGATCGAACTCGACCTGCACGACCGCACCACCTATGGCGGCTACCTGCACCTGGACACGCTGCTATCCGCTCAGCGGCCGCTCAGCGATCCGCCGCTGCACGATGAAATGCTCTTCATCATCCAGCATCAGGTTGCGGAACTGTGGATGAAACTGCTGGTTCACGAGCTGCGCGCCGCGGTCGCCAGTCTGACGCGCGACGACGTCGACGCGGCGCTGAAGATCCTGGCGCGGGTGAAACAGGTGCAGCGTCAACTGTTCGAACAGTGGGCCGTGCTGGAAACGCTGACGCCGAGCGAATACATGCAGTTCCGATCCGTCCTGGGTCCTTCGTCGGGCTTCCAGTCGCTGCAGTATCGGCTGATCGAATTCCTGCTCGGCAACAAGAATGCCGGCATGATCAAGGTGTTCGATTACGACCCGGCCGCGCGCGCGACCTTGCAGGCGCAGCTCGAGGCGCCGAGCTTGTACGACGTGTTCCTGCGCTATCTCGCGCGGCGCGGGCACGCGGTGCCCGCCGCCTGTCTGGAGCGCGATGTGACCCAGCCGCATGCGCGCATCGAAGCGCTGGTGCCGGTGTTCAAGCGCATCTACGAAAACGCGCGCGAATTCTGGCCCGAGTATCACTTGTGTGAGCAACTCGTCGACGTCGAGGAAAGTTTCCAACTGTGGCGCTTCCGTCACATGAAGACGGTCGAACGCATCATCGGCTACCGGCGCGGTACCGGCGGGTCGTCCGGTGTCGCGTTCCTGAAGCGCGCACTGGAACTGACGTTCTTTCCGGAACTGCTGGATGTGCGCACGGTGATCGGCGAAGCCTCCTGATCGCGCCGCAACGTGCCGGCGTTTGACTCGCCGGCACGTTGCGGTTACACGTTGCTACGCTCGGCGCGGCGGTGATTCGATGTGCGCTCCGGCAATGTGAGCAACCGTCCAGTTTCCTGGGGAGATAGCGCATGAGCGGTCCGGCCAACCCGTCCGTCAACGGCACATCCATTCCGCAGTTTCCCGAGCGCCTCGGCCATCCGGCGCCGCTGTGGATGCTGTTCATGACCGAGTTCTGGGAACGCTTCGCGTTCTACGGGATGCGTTGGGCGTTGACGCTGTACATCGTCGCGCAGTTCTACGGCGGCTCCGGCACGGGCGAGGCGCCGGCCAACGACGTCTACGGCGCCTATCTCGCTCTGATTTACGCGGCGTCGCTGTTCGGCGGCTACGCGGCCGATCAGCTGATCGGCTACCAGCGCTCGATTCTGATCGGCGCGGTGATCATGGCGTCCGGCCTGTTCGTGATCATGGTGCCGAACCAGGAAGTGTTCCTGCTCGGTCTCGCGCTGGTGATCGTCGGCAACGGCCTGTTCAAACCGAACATCTCGACGATGGTCGGCCAGCTCTACGCGCAGGACGATCGCCGCCGCGATGCCGGCTTCACGATCTTCTACATGGGCATCAACCTCGGTGGTTTTCTGTCGCCGATCGTGACCGGCTGGCTCGCCAGCGTGATCACGCAGACGCCGATGCAGCAGAACTACAAGGTCGTGTTCCTCGCGTCCGGCATCGGCATGATCCTGAGCTTCGCCTGGTTCTGGTTCGGCCGTCGCCAGCTGCACGGCATCGGCCGGCCTCCTTCGGAAGTCGCGCCCAAGCGCGCGCTCGGCATCGTCGTCGCCGCGGCGATCGTCGGCGTGCCGCTGGTGTATTTCCTGCTCGCCAAGCTCGGCGCCGATGCGCTGGTGTGGATCCTCGGCGCGTTGTTCGTCGGTCTCGGCGCGATGCTGCTCGTCGAAGGCATTCGCGAGGGTACGGTCGCGCGCGATCGCGTGGTCGCGATGCTGATCATCTTCGTCTTCAATGCACTGTTCTGGATGTTCTTCGAACAGGCCGGCAGTTCGTTCAATTTCCTCGCACAGAACATCGTCCAGCGTATGTTCGGCAGCTGGGAATTCCCGGTCGCCTGGTTCCAGTCGGTCAATTCGCTGGCGATCATCGGTCTCGCGCCGATCATCGCGGCGATCTGGGTGTGGATGGGCAAGCGCAACACCGAGCCGTCGATCCCCCGCAAGTTCGGTCTCGGCCTGATCGGCAACGGACTCGCTTTCCTCCTGCTGATGTATGCGCTGACCTATCTCGTCGACGGCAGCAGCAAGATTCCGTTCTGGACCTTGTTCATGGTCTACGTGATCCAGTCGGTCGGCGAGCTGTGCCTGTCGCCGGTTGGCCTGTCAATGGTGACCAAGCTGGCGCCGCGGCGCTACGTCGGTTTCGCGATGGGCGGCTGGTTTCTCTCGATCGCCAACGGCAACAACCTGTCCGGCAAGTTTGCGGCGTGGGTCAGCGGCGACACTGGCATGACGACCGCGTCGGCGCTCAGCGGCTACACGCTTGGCTTCTGGGCGCTCGCTGGCGCCGGCGTGCTGTTGTTCCTGATCGCGCCGCTGATCAATCGCTTGATGCACGGAGTGCGCTGAAGCTGGAATCGGGGATTCGGGATTCGGAATGGCTTTGGCTGTTGCTAATCTCGAATCCCGAATCTCCAATCCCGGCTCTTCTACACCGGCGCCAGCTTGTCGAGGATGCGCGTCAGCATGCGGCGCTCCTCGGCATCCAGCCGCGCGAGCATCTCGCGCTCGTGCGTGCGCGCCAGCGGCGCGACCACGTCGTGGATCTTCCAGCCCTTGGCGGAGAGCAGCAGCACGGAGCGGCGCTTGTCGCCGTCGTGCGTGCGGCGCAGCACGCGCTTCGCTGCGACCAGACCCGCCAGCGCGCGGCTGACTGCGACCTTGTCCATCTCGGTGCGCTCGGCGACCTCGCGCGCCGACAGGCCGTCGCCGTCGAAGCGGGCAAGTACCGCGATGACGCGCCATTCCGTCATCGAAAGATCGAAACGTTCCTGGTACTCGCGCGCAATCGCCTGGCTGATCCGGTTGGACAGGATCGACAGGCGGTACGGCAGGAAACGTTCGAGTTCGAGCGGTGTGTGGTCGGGCATGTGATCCGGCGCCTTGCAAATGGTTTCAAACGACACTATTGAATCCGTCAA
>Ga0247776_10000083_pt1 | contig 24290 bp, 18 predicted proteins | sample UWRJL199509C5_FD_179912 | JGI IMG/M metagenome (GOLD analysis project Ga0247776, IMG submission 179912) | Plant litter microbial communities from Arlington Agricultural Research Station in Wisconsin, United States - UWRJ-L199-509C-5 | ecosystem: Environmental > Terrestrial > Plant litter >...
AAGCCATCGATATCGAAGGCGCTGACCCAGTAGCGCAACGAGTCGGCGATCAGTTGCAGCACGCGCGGGTGCGCGCTGTTGACCGTATTGCCGGTGCCGGTGTCGTTGACGCAGTAGCGCGGATCGTCGGCGACCAGGCGGTAGTAGCTCTTGTTGTCCAGGCCGCGGAAACTCAACGTGGGGCCGAGTTCGCTGCCTTCGGCAGTATGGTTGTAGACCACATCGAGGATGACCTCGATGCCGGCGCGGTGCAGCACGTGCACGGCCGCGCGCAGTTCGCCCAGTTCATCGCTGGACAGATAGGCGGGCTCCGGCGCGAAAAACGCGAGCGTGTTGTAGCCCCAATAGTTGCGCAACTTGTGCTCGGTCAGGCGCCGATCCTGCACGAACGCATGGATCGGCAGCAGCTCGACGCTGGTGATGCCGAGCCGGGTCAGATGATCGATGACGTACGGATCGCTGAGCGCGCGGAAGGTGCCGCGCTCGCGCTCGGGCACGTGCTCGAGGCGGCGTGTGAGACCGCGCACGTGCGTTTCGTAAATGACGCTGCTCGGCCACGGAATGCGGCTCGCCGCGGTCGCCGCCGGCGTGATCGCCTCGACGATGCGCGCCTTTGGCATGGCCGGGGCGCTGTCGCGTCGGTCGAAGCTGAGGTCCGCGCGCGGCGAACTCACCCGATAGCCGTACAGCGCATCGGTCCAGCGCAGCGGCCCGACCAGTTGGCGCGCGTACGGATCGAGCAGCAGCTTGTTCGGATTGAAGCGATGGCCCTGCTCGGGGTCGTACGGCCCCTCGACGCGAAGGCCGTAGACATCGCCGACGCCGAGGCGCGGCACATAGCCGTGCCACACCTCGTCGGTGCATTCGGGCAGCCGATGGCGCGCCAGCTCGCGCCGGCCGCTGCGGTCGAAAAGGCACACGTCGACCGCCGTGGCGTGCGCGGAGAAGACGGCGAAGTTGACGCCGCCGCCATCGGGCGTGGCGCCGAGCGGCGAGGGACGGCCTGCTTGAACGCGAGGTTGCGAAGCCATGAAAGTTCCTAGGGGTCGACCGACGGGGCGAGCAGGAGCGCACCGAGCGGCGGGAGCGTGAGATGGAGGGAGTCGGCATGGCCATGCGCCGGGATCGGCTCACTCGCCAGCAAACCGCCGTTGCCGACGCCGCTGCCGGCATAGTCGTGCGCATCGCTGTTGAGGAGCTCGCGCCAGCGGCCGGCGCGCGGGACGCCGATGCGATAGTCGCTGCGCGGCGTCGGCGTGAAATTGACGATCGCGACGATCAGCTCGCGTCCGTCGGAACGACACCAGGCAAGCACGCTGTTGTCCGCGTCGTCGCCGACGATCCAGGAAAAGCCGGCCGGATCGCTGTCGCGTGCATGCAAGGCAGGGTGTTCGACGTAGAGGCGGTTGAGATCGCGCACCCAGCGTTGCACACCGCGGTGGGCCGGATCGTCCAGTGACGCCCAGGGCAATGCGGCGTCGTGATTCCATTCGGTCTCCTGCGCCAGCTCATCGCCCATGAAGAGCAATTTCTTGCCGGGATGCGCCCACATGAAGCCGAAGTATGCGCGCAGGTTCGCGAAGCGGCGCCATGCATCGCCCGGCATGCGGCCGAGGAGAGAGTGCTTGCCGTGCACGACTTCGTCGTGCGACAGCGGCAGCACGAAATGCTCGGAAAACGCGTACAGGAGGCCGAACGTCAGCTCGTGGTGGTGGAAGCGCCGATGCACCGGATCGCGGCCCATGTACTCAAGGCTGTCGTGCATCCAGCCCATGTTCCATTTGTAGTCGAAGCCGAGACCGCCGCGATCGAGCGGAGCGGTGACGCCGGGCCAGGCGGTCGATTCCTCGGCGATCATCATCGCCCCCGGCGTCACCTCGTGGACGACGGCGTTCAACTCGCGCAGGAAGTCGATCGACTCGTAGTTCTCGCGCCCGCCGTGAACGTTTGGAATCCACTCGCCGGCGCGGCGGCTGTAGTCGCGGTAGAGCATCGAGGCGACCGCATCCACGCGCAGGCCGTCCACATGAAACTGCCGCAGCCACTCCAGCGCGCTCGCGATCAGGAAACCGCGCACCTCATGGCGGCCGTGGTTGTAGATCAGCGTGTTCCAGTCCTGATGAAATCCTTCGCGCGGATCGGCGTGCTCGTACAAGGCGCTGCCGTCGAACGCGGCCAAGCCGTGGGCGTCGGTGGGAAAATGGGCCGGTACCCAATCGAGGATCACGCCAATCCCGGCGCCGTGGCAACGGTCGACGAATCGCGCAAACTGCGCGGGACTGCCGTGGCGCGCCGTCGGGGCGAACAAGCCGAGCGGCTGATAGCCCCACGACCCGGTGAACGGATGCTCGGTCACCGGCAGCAGTTCGAGATGGGTAAAGCCCATGTCGGCCACATAGGGCAGCAGGCGGTCGCCAAGACCGTCCCAGTCGAGCACGCGGCCATCGTCATCGCGCATCCAGCTGCTGCTGTGCACCTCGTAGATGCTGATCGGTGCATCGACCGCCTGCCGACGGGCGCGCGTCGCCATCCAAGCTTGGTCCGACCATGCAACGGTCAGCGCGGGCGCCACGATCGACGCGGTCGCCGGCGGCGCCTCGGCCTGCCGCGCGACCGGGTCGGCCTTGTCCGGCAACGCCCGGCCGGCGGCGTCGCGCAGCGCGTACTTATAACGAGCGCCGGCGCCGACGGCCGGAACGAACAGCTCCCACACGCCGGCCTGGTGGCGTCGTCGCATCGGATGGCGGCGCCGGTCCCAGCTGTTGAAATCGCCGATGACACTGACCTGCGAGGCATTCGGCGCCCACACCGCGAAGCGGGTGCCGGCGACGGCGTCCACCGTGCAGGGCACCGCGCCGAGGACATCGGCGAGCCGGCGGTGGCGCCCTTCGCCGATCAGGTGCAGATCGAAGTCGCTCAGCTGCGGGCCGAAGCGGTACGCATCATCGACCTCCTGGGTCGCCGCCGGCCAGCGGATGCGCAGTCGAAACGGTGCTGTCGCCATCGACGGCACGCGGCCTTCGAACAGGCCCGTGGCGATCTCGCCGAGCGGGTACGCCGCCCCCGCCGCGTCAAGCGCCTCGACGGCCAACGCGCCCGGCTGCACGCTCCGGACGATGCGCTCGCTACCGTCGCTGTGCAGCCCGAGCACCGAGAACGGGTCGCCATGGCGTGCCTCGAGCAGCGCGTCGACCGTTGCTGCCGACAGGGACGCCATCAGGTGTCCCACCGCTCGGCGCGCGCGAGCGCCGAGCGCAGCCCATCGGTGGGGATCGCAACCCAGGTTGGCCGGTTGGCGATCTCATAGGCTACTTCGTACGCAGCCTTCTGCATCACGAACAGCAACAGCGCCGGCTCCAGCCGTGCGGCGTCGATCCACGGGCGAGGGCTTGCTGCCAGCACCTCGCCATACCCCGCGATGAACTGCACACTTGCCTCGTCGAGCAGGTGCGCGATACACGCCTCGGCGACCGCGTCGTCCACATGCGTGCGCCGGGCAACGGCACCGGCATACGCGAGCGAGCGCAGGAATCCGGCGACGTCGCGCAGCGGGCTGGCTCTCTCGCGGCGCTGCGCCAGCGGACGGGCCGGTTCCCCCTCGAAGTCGACCAGCACCACGTCGTCGCCGCTGATCAGGATCTGGCCGAGGTGGAAGTCGCCGTGGATGCGCGTCTCCAGCGCACCGGTCAAGCTCGGCGTGAGGGCGTCGATCGCCGCGCGTGCATCGATGCCCGTCGCACTGGCCCCGAGGAGCTCGACCGCTGCTTGCACATCGAAGGCAACCTCCGCGCCGATTGCCAATGCGCGCGCCCGGTCGATGACACGGGGTGCGAAGGTGTCGTCTTCGACGCCGGCAAGCACGCGATGCAGTTCGCCGAGGCGTCGGCCGACCGTGGCCGCGAGCGTGCTGAAACTCTCGCTGATTTCGCCGCGACGCAGTTCGGTCTGCGCCACCTTCCAGTCATCGATCGCGCGCTGCAACGTGTCCAGCGCCCACGACCACGCATCGCCCTGATTGCGCACATAGCCCTGCACGAGCGCGAGCAGGGTCTCTTCGCCGTTCTTGTCCCGTGCGACGACTTCGCCGAGCAGCGGTGCGCCGTTGGCGAAGCCGGCTTCGGTCAGCACGCGGCCAAATTCCTGCTCCGGCTGCAAACCGGGACGGATCCTGCGAATCACTTTCAGGAGCGCGCGATCCCCGAAGGCGAGGGAACTGTTGGACTGTTCGACGGACATCCAATGCACCGGCACGTCCTCGCCGATGTCGAACGCCATCGAACGACGAAAGGCGAGACCGTCGATGCTCGCTGCCGCGGGGTCGAGACGCCCGAGCAGACGACGCGCGAAGCCTTCGGTCGCAAACGCATCGGTCAAGTAGCCCACGCGCCGACCGAAGCGGACGCGCGCGAGCGCAAGCTGCGTGGTGAGATTGCCGCCCTCGCTGCCTTCCCACACGATGGCGAGCGGCAACTGGTAACGCGCGGTATCGTGCTCGAACCGGACGTCGATGGCGGCGATGACATAGCCATCGACAACCCCGAGCGTCTCCAGCGAGGCGTCCAGCGGCGTGCGCCCCTTGCCGTCGAACCAGCGGCGTTTTTGCAGGTAGGGCAGCAAGATGTCGCGCTCGATCGCGCCGCGATGCGCGTGCAGCACATCGATCACCGCCGCGCCCTCGCGCAGCACCAAGGTACGGTATTCCGGCAACGGCTCGGGGGAGACGAGATGCCAGGCGGGGAGCTGCGCGTCCTGCGCCAGCTGGAACGCGTAGAAACCGTAGGCAGGCAGCGTCAGCAGGTACGTCAACTTGCCGATCGGAGGGAACGCGGAGCCGCCGACGATGTCGACCGGTATGCGTGTCTCGTAGCGCGACAGGTCGAGCTCCACGGCTTGTACGGTGCGCGACAGGTTCGCCACGCACAGCAACACGTCGCCCTCGAACTCGCGCAGGTACGCCATGATCTTGCGGTTGCCGGGATAGAGAAATTCGAGCGTGCCGCGGCCGAATGCGCGATGACGTTTGCGCACGGCCAGCACGCGGCGTGTCCAGTTGAGCTGCGAGTACTGATCGCGGTCTTGCGCTTCGACGTTGACCGTGGCATAGCCGTAGAGCGGGTCCATCAACGGCGGCAACACCATCGCCGCGGGATCGGCGCGTGAAAAGCCGCCGTTGCGATCGACGGACCACTGCATCGGCGTTCGCACGCCGTCGCGGTCGCCCAAATGAATATTGTCCCCCATGCCGATTTCGTCGCCGTAATAGAGCACTGGCGTTCCCGGCAGGGTCAACAACAAGGCGGTCATCAATTCGATGCGGCGGCGGTCGCGTTGCAGGAGCGGCGCCAAGCGGCGACGGATGCCGAGGTTGATGCGCGCGCGCCGATCGGCGGCGTAGGTCTGCCAGAGATAATCGCGCTCGCTGTCGGTGACCATTTCCAAGGTCAGCTCATCGTGGTTGCGCAGGAAGATCGCCCACTGGCAATTGAACGGGATTTCGGGCGTCTGGCGCAGGATGTCGGTGATCGGAAAGCGATCTTCGCGTGCGATTGCCATGTACATGCGCGGCATCAGCGGAAAGTGAAATGCCATGTGACACTCGTCGCCGACGCCGTCGCGTACGTCGCCAAAGTATTGCTGGGTGTCTTCCGGCCACATGTTCGCTTCCGCGAGCAGCATGCGGCCGGGAAAATGGGCATCGATCTCGGCGCGGATGCGCTTCAAGATCGCGTGCGTCTCTGGCAGGTTTTCGTTGCTCGTGCCTTCCCGCTCGATCAGGTACGGAACCGCATCGAGGCGCAATCCGTCGACGCCCATGTCGAGCCAGAAATGCATCACCCCGATCACCGCGTCGAGCACGGCCGGGTTGTCGAAGTTGAGATCGGGCTGGTGGGCGTAGAAGCGGTGCCAGTAGTACTGGCCGGCGACCGCATCGTAGGTCCAGTTGGACTTCTCGGTGTCGCAGAAAATGATGCGCGTACCGGCGTAGCCCTGGTCGTCGTCGGCCCAGACATAGAAGTTGCGCTCGTTCGAACCGACGGGCGCGGTGCGGGCACGCTCGAACCAGGGATGCTGGTCCGAGGTATGGTTAATGACGAGCTCGGTGATGACGCGCAGGTCGCGCGCATGTGCCGCGGCGATGAAGGCGCGCGCATCCTCGAGCGTTCCGTAGTCCGGATGCACCGCCTCGTACGCGGCAATATCGTAGCCGTCGTCGCGGCGCGGCGAGGGATAGAACGGCAGCAGCCAGAGCGTGTTGACGCCGAGCGACACGATGTAATCGAGTTTGGCGATCAAGCCGGCGAAGTCGCCGATGCCATCGTCGTTGGCATCGAAGAACGATTTGATGTGCAGCTGATAGATGACCGCGTCCTTGTACCAGAGCGGATCAGTCGCCGGCTGCGGCGCGGGCGCTTGCGCCAGTAGTGCGTTCATGCGGGATCTCCTGCCGACACCGGACTCGGTGCGGCGATGCGCCAAATGGCAAAGGGCCTTTGCAGCGACAGCGCGACCTCGTGACGCTTTCCGTGCCAGGCATAGCGCTCGCCGGTCCACAGATCCTCGACCTCGACGACGGCGTCGTCGGCCAGTCCCCAGCGCCACAGGGGCAGCTCGACGGTGGCGCTGTGCGGCTGCGCCGGATCGACGCTGATCGCCACGAACACGGCATTGCGGGCGGACGGGTGGCCCTTGGCGAAAAAGACGACGGCCTCGTTGTCGGCCGGCAGGAATTCAACGTCCAGATGCGTCTGCAATTCGGGATTCGTGCTGCGCAGCGCATTCAATCGAGTGATCTCTTCGATGATGTGCCCGGGCTGCTGCCAGTCACGCGCCTTCAGCTGGTATTTCTCCGAGTCGGCGTACTCCTCGCGGCCGGGCAGCGCCGCCGCCTCGCACAGCTCGAAGCCGGAGTACATGCCCCAGAGGCCCGACAACGTCGTGGCGAGCGCCGCGCGAATCAGATGAGCCGGCCGCCCGCCCTGTTGCAGGAAATACGGATTGATGTCGGGGGTATTGACGAAGAAATGCGGGCGCATGCATTCGCGCGCCTCACCGCGATTGAGTTCTTCCAGGTAGCTGACGATTTCCGCCTTGGTGTTGCGCCAGGTGAAGTAGGTGTAGCTCTGCGAGAAGCCGAGCTTGCCAAGGCGGTACATCGGCTTCGGGCGCGTGAACGCTTCGGCCAGGAAGATGACGTCCGGATAACGCGTGCGCACGTCCGCGATGAGCCATTCCCAGAACGGAAACGGCTTGGTGTGCGGATTGTCGACCCGGAACAGGCGCACGCCTTCGGTGGCCCAGTACGCCACGACGTCGCGCAGCGCCTTCCACAACGCGGGGATCGCCGTGTCGGCGTAGAAATCCACGTTGACGATGTCTTGGTACTTCTTCGGCGGATTCTCGGCGTAGCGGATGGTGCCGTCGGAGCGGGTGGTGAACCAGCCGGGTTGTTCGCGCAGCCACGGGTGATCGGGCGACGCCTGGATCGCGAAGTCGATCGCGATCTCGAGGTGGGCGTCGGCGGCGGCGGCGAGGAGTCGGCGAAAACCGGCCAAGCCGCCGAGCGCTTCATGCACGGCGAGGTGGCCGCCGTCGGCCGCGCCGATCGCGTAGGGACTGCCGGGATCGTCGGACGCGGCGTCGAGGCTGTTGTTGCGGCCTTTGCGATGGCGCTGGCCGATCGGATGGATCGGCGGCAGGTAGATCACATCGAACCCCATCGCCTGGATCACCGGCAGGCGCGCGATGACGTCATCGAACGTGCCGTGGCTGCCATTCACGCCATACGAGCGCGGGAACAGTTCGTACCAACTGGCATAGCGCGCGCCCAGGCGCTCCACCTCGATCGGGAACGCGCGCGAGCGGGACAGGAATGGTCGTTCGCCGGCCGTCGCCATCGCCTGGGCGGTGTCGGCGCCGAGCAACACGCGCGCTCGCCCGGCATCGTCGGCTTGCTCGTCGAACATTCTCAACACCGCCTTGAGCGATGCGGCAGCAGAGCGCGCGCGCTTGCGTACGCCGTCGATGAAGCGACGCCCATCCTGCACGTCGACCGCTTCCACGACACCGGCGCGCTGCTTTTTCTCGATCTCATCGCGCAGCGAGGCAAACTCGTCTTTCCACGCCTCGATCGCAAACTCGTAACGGCCGACGTCGCCGACGCTGAACTCGCCCTGCCAGCGATCATTCTCGATCAGGCGCATCGCGTCGTGATGCCATTGCTTTTCGTCACTGCGGCGCCAGACGACGGCAGCCGCCAGACGGTCATGCCCATCCGAGTAGATATCCGCTGTGACGCTGACGCGTTCGCCGGCGCAGCGCTTGACCGCGAAGCGACCGTGCTCCAGCTGCGGCGAGATCGCTTCAATGACGAGCCGCGCTTCCATCGCGTCAGCGCGATTCGGCGTGCTCGGTGCGCGCGCGACCGGCCGGGGCGGCGTGGCCGCAACGTTCAACGTCAGTGCCTGGCCCGGCGAGAGCGTCACGCTGTCGCCGGTCGTCTCCGAGTCCAGCCGCAGCGACGAACGCGCTATACCCGCGTCGGATGCGAGTGCATCCAGCCGCACCGAGACGATGTGATCGACGCTGACGTTGGCCAAGACGATCTCCTGCCGAGGATCTTGCCGAATCCAGAGTGCGCACAGACCCGGGGTAGCGCGCAGCAGCGGACGCACCGTTCGCGACGTCGTGGGGCGCCGCGCCAACGCGGAATTGGCTTGCGCCAGTGCGTCCCACGCAGGATCGGTTTGCCGCGGCACCTTTGCGACGAGGCCGTCGTTGTAGGCCGCTGCGAGCGCGGGAGAGAAGGGCGGGACGACATCACCGAGCCACGCGACGACGGCCGGCGCAAGCGCCTTCAAGCGTCGGACTTCGTCGAAGTACCACGCCGCGCGACCATCCCACCAGGCCAGCGAGGAAACGACCGCGTCGAACCCTGCGCCCTCCGCGCCCCTCAGCTGATCGGCGTGCGCGCCGAGCGTATCGGCAACGACCCACGCCGACGCATGCGATGCACGCAGTCGGGTAAGCAGTGCGGTCCAGGCGGTGACCAGCTCGCCTTTCGTATGCAGCGCACGAAATCCGGCGACGCCGGAGTCCAGCAAGGCGGCGAGGCGCGTTTCCCACCAGGAAAGCAGCTCGGCGCTGAGCGGTCCGCGTGTGAAGACCGGTCCGTAATCCGGCACGCGCGTCGCCGCGCGCGGATCGGGATCGGTCAATGCGGCGCGAAACCACGCAGGATGGTCGCGCACGATCGACTCGCTCGCGTCCAGGCAGCGCAGATCGACATCGACGAGGACCGCCAATCCGTCTGTCCGAAGCGTCTCGAGCGTCGCGCTTTCCACGGACGCAGCGCGCGTCGCGACAGCGCTCGGAAACCAGGGCCCGAGCAGCACAGCTTCAAACCCCAGCGTGTGCGCTCGCTGACACGCATCCAGTCGATCGCCGCCGTCGAGCTCGGTCAGGTCCGCGATGCGGCGAAGGCGCCGACGCGCCGGTTCAAAGGAGCCCACCACGGTCATGCACCGGGTGCGACGCGGCTGCGCGACGGGCTGCTCTCGCGAAGGCCGCGGTGTCGACGTACCAGCGTTCCCATCCGATGTACGAATGCATCGGATGGGAACGCTGGCCCGAACGCCGAAGGCCGTTCGAGCGCATCGAGAAATTCACGGCCCCAGTCGTGGATCGAATGCGCGCGCAGGGCGTGCATGTCCGCCTGCCAGCGTTGCACGCGTTCGGCTCTCGGCATCGACAACGCCTGCGCCATGGCGCTCGCGCACTGCTGGGTGTCCATCGGGTTGACGATCAACGCCGCCTGCAATTCGTTCACGGCGCCGGCAAATTTCGATAGCACCAGCACGCCCGGATCGGTGGGGTCCTGACAGGCGACGAACTCCTTGGCGACGAGATTCATTCCGTCGCGCAGCGGCGTCACCAGTCCGACCCGCGCCAGGCGGTAGTAGCCGGCCAGGTCGTCCAGTGCATACGTGCGATTGACGTAGCGCAGCGGTGTCCACGATTCGTCGCCGTGACGACCGTTCAGCCGTCCGACCTTGCGCTGCACGGCGCGGCTCAGGCGCCGGTATTCGGGCACATCCGAGCGCGACTCCGGCGCGATTTGCAGGTAGGTGATCCGGTGACGAAGCTCTGGCGCCTCGTCCAACAGACGATCGAAGGCGGCGACGCGCTCGGGCAAGCCCTTGGAATAGTCCAGCCGGTCGACGCCGACGAGCAGCGCGCGGCCCTGCAAGTTAGCCTGGAGTGCGGTCACGCGCTCGCGCGTCATCGAGCGCTCGGCGAGGATCGCCAAGGCGTCGGCATCCACGCCAATCGGAAACGCGCGGACCGCGACGCTGCGCGCGTCGGAAAAAACAACGCCGCCGCCCGCGATTGCCGATGTGCCGCCGACCGTCGCAAGCGATTCAAGCAGCGCTGCACAATCACGCTCCGTCTGTACGCCGACGAGATCGTACGAGGCAAACGCGCGCAGCAGCTCGACGTGGTCGGGCAAGGTCGCCCAGACGTCACGGCCCGGCATCGGCGTATGCAGGAAGAAGCCGATGCGGCAGGTCGCGCCGCGCTCGCGCAGCAGCTGGCCCAGCGGAATCAAATGGTAGTCCTGCACCCACACGGTGTCTGTCGCGGAGAGCGTCTTCATCAGCACGTCGGCGAAGCGCCGATTGATTGCCCAGTACGCGTCGCGCGCTGCGGCGTGTTCGGCGACCAGGTCGACACGTCCGTGCAACGCGGGCCATAGCGCACCGTTGGCGTACTGCGTGTAGTACGGGTCGAATTCGGCCGTCGGCAGATCCAGCGTCAAGTATTCGATACGTCCGACGTGCTCGCTGTGGACCTGCTGGTCGACGACCGCCGCGCGGCCACTCCAGCCGACCCACACGCCGCCACGTTGCTGGATCAGACCGCTCAAGGCCTGCGCCAATCCTCCTGCTTGTGCCGGCCCCGGTTTGGCGACGCGGTTGGAGACGACGACCAATCGGCCAGCGCGGGGGTCTGAGATGCGCGGCAGGCACTCGCCCGCACGGTCCTCTCGGGTGTCCTCGTAGCGATCAAAGCTCATGGCAACGTCCAGCAGTGTGCGACCCGGGTCGCGATGGACTCAATGTGGACGCTCCGGGGTGGCTTCGTGATTAATGAATTTGTGGACCAAGAGGCTTCGGTTCAGGTCGTTGCGCGTGTTGCAGAGCAGCAACGTCACGAACGAGAAAATGTTTCTCTGGGAATCACCGAATTTCTGAAGCCGATCGGCGCAGGCTGCCCATGCGGCCGAAACCGGACTCGCTGAGGGTCGTGGGTCATGAACGAAGGCCGTCATTCAATGATTGCTGGTGTTAGGGCGCGCGCTGACCGTTCAGCCGACGACTGCTAGAACCCTTTGCAGCCGCTCGATCGAGCCGTGCCGACTGCCATAACGAAGGAGTACGTCATGTCCCAGCCTCGGACCAACAAGCCCCACAAATCTGCGCCACCGACGTCACCCGCCGCTCATGCGCGAAAGGACGGCGGTGAGGGCAACGAAAAGCGCGCCGATCGCAGTGTGGGTAAGCCCTCGAAGGAAGGCACGCACGGGGACGGCCAGCCGAACGCCGCATCGGGCAGCACACGCTAAACGTAGGTAAGTTCAAGAGCGAGGCGTGTTGGAGCACGCTTGGACGAACGTCGCAATCGCCTCGGTCGTCACCGTGCGTACTACGCGTGCGTACCAGCTGGAACGGACGGGCGCTTAAGATCGCATTCGCCCACCGTGGGGGCCGCCAACGACGCGCCGAATTTCTTTGTGGGTGCGGCGTTCACTTGCCCGGCCGCCGATTTACCCGGCGCCTCGGCAAAGCGGCCGCGGCCGCATCGGCAACAAATTCTTGATTGTCAGCATGACGTTTCAGCACTGAACTGCGGCTCCATGGGTCGTTTCATCGTTCAGGCCTACGCAGAGTTCAGGCGTACGCAGATTCCCCCAGCGAGGCTTGCTGAACTCACGCTGGTCGCTGGCCGATTCCTTCAGCGGACCATGGAGGCCGGAGGTGCACAGTCCAACACTCAACCGTTCACAGGTGCGATGCCATGGGTATTGATTCGAGCTATTCCGGTTCGGCGGAACTAGGTCAGGGGGGACACCTATGCTGGGAAGACTCGCGACCCCACGATCTGCGCGAGAGGGCAGCGCACTGGAGCATGCCTATCGATCATGTCTGCGATCAGCGCAACGGATGTAGCGACTCTTTGCGCCATATTTTGGACGCTTCAAGGCCAAACCCTTGGATGGATGACGGCCACGCTCGCCGCGCGGCGACGCGATTTGCCGAGAGCGCAGACGACGGGGCATTCCTGTGGTACGTCACGGCCGGGCCCTGCGGGTATTTCGTCCGTCAATGGCGTCTCCATGACGAGGAATACCGCGTGTTAAGGCGTTGGCAACAGGCGGCCGCTTCCACCACTTCGAGCCAAGGTCCGGCAACGCTCCCGCCTTTCAATCGCCGGCCTGATTGGGAGTGCGTCGGAACCGACTTGCGCAGCGCCCTGGAAGCGCTGGCCCAAGGTGATGCCACCCTCGAGCGCAGCGCGCGTCTCCTGCTGCATGAGCTTGAAGAGGAAATCACCGCGCCGTTCACCGCTGCAGCGGGCCCCGAGATTTCCTCGCATGCATGACGCAGCCCGCCACGGGGAGCTTTCCCATGGATGTCCGTAGACTTCATGATCCGATTCAACGCACAGAGGTCAATGTCGAAGCGCTGCGCCTGCACACCCTCGAAGCGAAGGCCCTTGCCGTCGAACTCATCCTGACGGCGCTGCTCGAAGGGAGTGGCCAGGCCGATGCCATCATCGCGGCGATCGAGCAATACGTTGATCACTGGGGCCGCCGTACGACGACGGCCGCTCAGTCCGGACTCGCCGAGTTGGCCCGAGCACAGGTCGGTCTGATCCTCCAGAACGTTCGCCAAAGCGCCCCGCGGCCGCAGGCGCATTGACGTCACGCGTTGGTTGTCGATCATGAGTGCGGATCACGTGAATCGAACGCATCGATGAGCAAGGACGCCTGATGGGATGCCCTCGACACCGGCAAGAAATGGCTTATCGCGAAGGATGAACTGAGAGGTTCGCCGGCGTGGAGCACGCACGTCGACAAGGTCGAGACCAACCGCGACGGGAAGGTTTCCCCCCGAAAATGGAAGGCACGTGCAGACGCGAGCGCGCGTTGACGACTCCCGCCCGCGCAATGTGCGCGGCGGGCGTGCCGGGCGGAGATGACGAGTTCGCCACCTGGTGTGTCGAACAGAGTCACGAGGAACATTGATGGCAGCGAACACACCTCCAGCCTACGACTGCGCCATTATCGGGGCAGGACCGGCGGGCCTTACCGCGGCGATTTACCTTGCCCGGTATCGTCGCCACGTCGTCGTTTTCGATGGCGGCCCGAGCCGGGCGCAATGGATTCCGGAAAGTCACAACTGTCCGGGATTTCCCGGAGGTATTTCCGGACCCGCCTTGTTGCTACGCTTGCGTGCGCAACTCGCAGAGTATGACGCCGAGCTGTGCGCGGAACGCATCGTCGCGCTCCGACAGCAGGCCGCTGCGTTCCTGCTCATCGACGCTGCAGGGCGCCCGTTCAGCGCGCGCAAGATCGTCGTCGCAACCGGCATCGTCGACGTGCTCCCCGACGTCGATTGGATCGAACACGCCATCCACCTCGGCGCGGTGCGCCTGTGCGCCATCTGCGACGGATTCGAAGCGTCCGATCAGCGACTTGCCGTGTACGGCCCGAGCGCTTCTGCACTCGATCACGCACTCTTCCTGCGCACGTACTCAGCGGACGTCACGCTGGTCTGTTCGGACCGGAGTCGCCCTGAGCCTGCGGACGTCGATCGCGCTGCCGCAGCTGGAGTGGCAATCATCGAAAACGCCGTGGACCTCCGCTTCGATGGCCAGCGCTGCTCGTTTGCGCTGGAAGAAGGCGAGGCGGCGGTTTTCGACAGCGTGTACCCCTACCTCGGCTGCCGCGTGCAGTCGACGCTCGCGCAGACGCTCGGTGCCGAGTGCGATGCGCAAGGAGCGCTGCGCGTAGCGCCGGACCAGATGTCATCGGTTTCCGGTCTCTACGCAGCCGGCGATGTCGTCAGCGCACTCAACCAGATTTCCGTTGCCGTCGGCCAGAGCGGTACCGCCGCTACGGCGATCCATGCGGCGCTGGCGAGCAACATGAGAGACCGTGCCTGAGGGCGAGCGAGCGCTGATATCGTTCCAGCGACTGCAAGACCTGGCGCGCGCGCCGAAGGGCAGCCAGGTGCGTGATAAGTCGAGCACGAAATCCAAAAGGGACGCATCCCGTTGATGGTCGATTGCGCTGAGGAACGCCTTCGCGTCGTGCGTGCTGCGCTCGCAAATCATGGGCTTCCGACAATCGCCGTGCGAGGAATTGTCCGCGGCTGAAAAAAACGCGCGAGTGCGCCGGGAACCGCTTGTATCGGCGCTGAGTATGCGACTGGCGCATTGCCATTGCGGATTCATCGTCACGCGATAACCCCTCCGAGCCACATGCGGTTCGCGGCTAGGTCAACATTGCAGCGTAGGAGGGCGCAATCCGTCCGCAAGGGCTGATCGATGAATGCGTAAGAGTTCAGCGGCATCTCGGAAAATGGCAGCGCATCCGGCGTTTTCCAAATCGTCCTTTGGAAACCCGCCGCAGGTCAGACCAATCCCCCGCATGCCACAGCGAAGCGCACTCTTGGCATCCCACGGCGAGTCTCCGACCATGACCGCTTCATGCGCCGGTACGCTGGCGAGGCGGGTCAGTGCGACCTGCAGGATGTCCGGTTTGGGTTTCGACCGTTCTGTGTCATCGGAAGTGACTGCAAGATCGACAAGATCGCCGATGCGCGCCACATGCTTGAAAAAATCGACATCGGCTCGTGTGCCGGACGAGGCAAGCACGAGCGTTTTTCCATCGGCACGCAGCGCTTCGAAAAGCTCACGGACGGCTGGAAAGGCTTGCAGGTAAGGCTTGTGATCGGCCACGAAAATGGCGTCGTGCTCGTCGCTGACGGCCGCACCGAACGTCTCGATTTGCTCTGGCGACAGGAACACCGGAAGCAATTGGTCAGCCCCCTTTCCGATTTGCGCGCGGATGTCCGCATAGGTTGGGTGAATCGCATAGGCCGCCAATGCGCGCTGCCACGCATCGGCATGCGCATCGACGCTGTCGATCAGCGTTCCATCGATGTCGAATGCAACAAGCCGGAACGCTGCGAACGGCGATGGCGATCCCGCTCGGGTGTCCATCAGCGGCGGTTCCCGCGGTGCGCCTCAGGATCGTTGGTATCGACGCGTCCGTGCGCGTCGCTCCCGCCCGTGGTTTCATCCGCGTCGCGGTCGGTTGACTCGTCCGCAGCGCCCGCCTTGCTGTCAGCGTCGTCCCGCGTCGAGTCCTTGCGCGTTGGGCCGGACGCCGGCTGCTGTGAGTTCGAGCGTTTTGATCGCGCGTTGTTCATGGCGATGTCCAGGGACAGCGGGAGATTCCGCTTCGAGCACGCTAGACCCCTTCGAGGGCCGCTGACCTGACTGACGCGCGTATGGGTTGCGGCCGGTTCAGCGGAGAACAAGTCCCTTATGCAGGGCAAACGCCTGGCCGTGTCCGAAGCGAGTAAAGCGAGTGTGAGTCCTTAAGTGTCCGCCTCGAACGACCGCGAGGCAAACCCTTGCTCGACGATGCGGAGCTGATGGGGCATAAGGGTTGCGGACGGAGCGCGCCTGCGGGGATGAAGTCGGGCAACGCAACGAGTTTTTATCCGCTTTCGAGCCGCGGCCGTCGACGACATCAGCAGATCACGAGAGGCGAGTGCCATCCATCCAGGCGATCGCCAAAGCCGACGACGTCATCGTACGCTGCGTCGCACGGGTGCGCCGAGGTTTGCTCCTGGGACCCGATCTCGAGCAGCGCAGCGTTAACGGCCCTCAACCCGTCGATTTGACGGTCCGGCGCTTCCTCTTCGCCTGGCCAGGAACGGCCGGTTGGTCATGGATTTTGAACGACCGGTCCGGATACTGCATACACATGAATTCGACGAACGCCCGAACTTTGGGGCTTTGCAAACGGCGAGACGTATGCAGCACCCAAAGCTCTACTTCATCGCCTGAAATTCCCCACGACACCAGCTCTCCCGTTTCGAGGAGATTGCCGATGATCGACTGCGGCAGGAGAGCGACTCCAGCCCCAGCGGCTGTGGCGTCGCGAACCATAAGCAGCGAGGACAGACGCAGCACCGGTTGTGGTTGAAGCGTGAACTGACCCTTGCGAACAGGCCATGCATCTCCGTCGCGAAACGTCGGCATAACGACTGCGGGAACCGGGAACGGGCGCGCCCGACGTGCCTTTGGCATTGGTACCGTAGGTGCCGCCGCGACGACGAGCCGATCCCTGGCGAAGCACCGCCCCACCAAGTCACTGTCGTTCGGCGGGTTGACGCGGATGACGACGTCGAAGTGCTCCTCCACCAAATCGACACGCCGATCCTCCGCCACCGCTTCGAGCTGCACCCCCGGGTGTACAGCTATGAATCGAGCTGCCAGCTGCCCAAGCGCGAGTTGCGAAAACAGCAGCGGCGCTGCGACCCGCAGTCGACCTTGCGGCATCGCAAGCCCTTCTCGCGCCGCAGTAACGGCTTCGGTCAATTCGTGCATCGGTCCAATTGTTCTGCTCAGCAACAGCTGCCCCGCTTCCGTCAGCTGCAGGCGACGAGCACCGCGCTCGACGAGCCGAATGCCTAATGCATCTTCCAGGTCCGCGACCCGACGCGACAACGTTGCTTTGGAGCGGCCGCCGGCACGGCTCGCAGGCCCGAAGCCGCCGTGCGTGGCCACCAGCTGAAAATCTTCAAGCGCGTTGAGGTCCATGGCGTCTCATATTTGATACGAATGGTCTCTATTTTGGCGACTTCGTTTTAGATTGGGAACACTCTATTTTTCACCCGTCGCAACCGAAACTCTTGCGGAGTTTTCCATGAACAACATTCATGCAGCAGTACTTAACCAGTATGGCGGCCCGGATTCGGTCAAGATCTCATCCATCGCTGCACCGGCCGCCCGGGATGCTCAAGTGCTCGTGCGAGTCCACGCGGCGGGTATCAATGGACTGGATTGGAAGGTGCGCGAGGGTTATGTGCGCGACGCGTTTCCTCTGCAGTTGCCGATCGTGCTGGGCATCGAACTCGCAGGTGTCGTCGAGCACGTAGGGGCGGGCGTCCGCGAGTTGCGCAAAGGCGACCGCGTGATGGGCCCGCTTGGTGGGTTGGGAGCGTATGCCGGCCTGGTCGCTGTTGACGAGGCCAATCTCTGCCGAGTGCCCGACGCATTGAGCTTTGACGCGGCCGCAGCGTTGCCGGTAGCGTCAGGGGCGGCGTGGCAGAGCCTCAACGTCGCGGGACCGATAAAGCGCGGCCAGCGCATTTTGATCCATGGCGCGGCTGGCGGCTTGGGCGGGTTCGCTGTGCAGTTCGCACATCGGGCGGGAGCGCTCGTATTCGCCGCCGCATCGGGAAGCGACGCGGACTATTTGCGCGATCTCGGCGCCGACCAGGTCATCGCGTACGACAGTGGGCCATTCGAAGGCGCGGTGAGCGACATCGATCTCGTGCTCGACTATGTGGGTGGAGACCTGCTGAATCGTACGTGGCCGGTTCTGGCGGACGACGGCGTCATCGTCAGCACCGCGTCGCCGACCATCGCGATGAACACACCTGCGGGGCGCCGCGGGCTCTGGTTTGTGAATAAGCCGGACCCGGCCCGCCTTCATGCCATCGCGGAGGACGTGGCTAACGGCACGCTGAAGTCGAAGATTGCCGCTGTCGTAGCGTTCGAGGAGTTGCCCGCTGCGATCGAGCGCAACCGTACGCAGCCGCAAATCGGCAAGACCGTCGCCAATTTTCTTCTCTAGCCCGTCGTTTGCGCACGACTCACGCCCTCGACACCAAGCCATCGACGCCTGCGAGGCACGCGCTGATCGGAAGCATCGGCCAACCCCATTCGTTATCAGGAGTACACGCCATGACCATTCTCGTCACTGGAGCAACCGGCACTGTCGGCACTCAAGTCGTCCAACAGCTCGTCAAGCGGGGCGCTTCCGTCCGCGCGCTCGTGCGTGAGCCCTCGAAAGCCCATTGTCCGGCCGGCGTCAGCGTTGTCCGGGGCGACCTGCTCGACATCGACTCGATGCGCGCCGCATTGTCGGGCGTCTCGACCTTGTTCCTGCTCAATGCCGTCGTCCCCGACGAGTTCACGCAGGCACTGATCGCCCTCAATCTCGCCCGCGACGCTGGCATCGAGCGTATCGTCTACTTGTCGGTGATCCACAGTGATCGTTATTCGAACGTGCCTCACTTCGCGGGCAAATTCGCCGTAGAACGGATGATTGAGCAGCTCGGCCTGAAGGCGACCATTTTGCGCCCCGCCTACTTCCTCAACAACGACGCAACGGTCAAAAACGTGGTGATCGGCCACGGCATCTATCCAATGCCAATTGGCAGCAAGGGCCTCGCCATGATCGACACGCGCGACGTCGGCGAAATCGCAGCGCTCGAGCTGCTTCGTCGCGAGAAGTCCGCGGTGCCGCTCGAACTCGATCGGATCAACTTGGTTGGTCCCGATACGCTGACCGGCCAGGATATCGCTGGTATCTGGACGGAAGTGCTCAAACGTCCCGTCGCATATCCCGGTAATGACACGGCGGCGTTCGAGCAGAATCTGCGCCAGTTCATGCCGAGTTGGATGGCCTACGACATGCGCCAGATGAGTGAGCGTTTCCTCACCGAAGGCATGATTCCCGATACAGGGGATGTGGACCGGCTCACCGCGTTGCTGGGACGCCCCCTGCGTACCTATCGGTCGTTCGCATCCGAAACTGCAGCTTCTCCATAAACACGCCGCGGCGCGTCCTTTCGCCTCATCGATGCTCTGCGGTCTCATGCGGATGTAGCGCCCATCGCTGACGACCCAAGAAAATGACTCTGGCGCCTTTGCTCTGCGGAACCTGTGAGGCGGGACGACACGCTGGCCATCCGCGCAGAAGCCTCGTGATTGTCTAGTGGCGGCGTTCGCACTACCTTTGGCGACCGAGCTCGCGTGATCAAGCCACGCGACGTACAAAAAAATGGAGCGCAACGTGAAAACCATCACGCTGACTGACGAGCAGGCGAAGAACCTGGTCTGCCTGGTCGAGGAATACGACACCGGAGCGCATGGCGCTACGTTGCGTCCCGACCAGATCGAACCACTGGCACGGTCGTTACATCAGCAGCTCGAGTCGCCGCCGCCTGCAACTCGTTTATCGCATCGCTGCAGCGTGTGCGGCGCCTCGGTGACGGTCAGCGGCGACGGTCTCGCCGATGCGCACCACCACCCAGTCACAGGCCTCTGCAAAGGCTCGGGCCAAGCGCCGGCGAAAGCGCGGCCATGAGCGTGCCCGCGCTGATGGGGTCATATTGCACAGGAGGCAAAGCGCGGCGTCGGCACGCCTCGTCAGCTCTTGCACTTCTGCGACTCTGTTCCGCGTGCGGCGCGACTGCGCGTGATGACCAGCAAGATATCCAAGGCTGTCATGCGGTCGGCGGCGACCCGGTGAAAATTCCCGGTCGCGTCGTCAGCAATCATCCCCCGCAGTTCCGCCTTCGTCAGCACCGTCATTTCCTCAGATCGAAAAGACCCCGCGGGTCGGAGTGGCAGCCCCCGCGGGGGTAGTGCGTCTTCACCGCCGTGATTCGGCACTACGCTTGCACCTTGACCTCTCCGGGTGCGATCCGCGCTGAAGCGAAATTGGGGTCCGCGGCGGGCGTTCACGTTACGGCGAGGCTGAGCGAAGTAGAGCGCCCGTGGAGCGACCGGCCGTCTTGCCGATGACTAGCCGTACATCTCGTCTTCAATTTGCGAGCCGTCCGGCGCCTCCAAGAGAACGCCACTGAGGAGGCCGTGCAATTTCCAACGTGTTTCGGCTAGGACGCGAGCTGTATCTATCGCGTCGATCAAGGTCACGTGCTTCTCAACGCCGACGTGATGATCGAATCGCACGGACCAGGTTCCATCGCACATGACGACGCGGTAGCAAATTCGTTTCTTCATACCGTCATCCATCGCCGCACCGGATCCTTTCGGCCGACCTGATGGTCGCGGCGTTGGGCGGCGCGATGTCGATCGAGGGTGAGTGACAGTACGCCGACAGAACGGCGCGCGAACCCGTTGGGCAATTGGCTTTCGTCGCGAGCGTATTCGATCACGATGGAACGGTAAGGCACGGCAGACCCTCGCTCAAGCCCTGCAGATCGCGCAGGCTCGGATCGCTACCGAAAACGAATTGGGACCGGCGGCGTGGCCAGTGGCGAACTGCTTTGATCGAAGGCGCTCGCCGCGTTTGAAGGCAGGAAAGTATGCTTCTATACATGTGTACGTGATAGCGAAAAGCAATCGCCATGCTCACGCATCGCGACCGGAAACGAACTTAAATAACCGAGTTAACGAAGATACTCGTAGACTTGTACATGCTATTCGTGGAGCCGCGACGCCTAGCGGCCATGGATCATTGCGCAGCGATGCACCGCGACGTGCGAATGCTGCCTGAGCTTCGTTTACGCGTTCGAGCCGGGTGCCGCTTTCCGCAGCCGTGTGCGCCTCGTGCGCACATGAAAACGAGTTCTCCCCGCTCGACGGAAAGCTTGGCGAGGCACGATCCGCTGGGCGAGCGACCACGCGCGTGAAGTGGTCATCTCGATCTGTTCACGCGTCCAGTGAACGAAAGAATCGATGAATCTTCCGACCTACATCGTCGCTTGAGCGACAGTCCTTGCGATCCGGCACGGCGCATTCGGCAGCTCATGGTGGATGTGCCCATATCGGTCTGGGTTGACGATGGGCATGAAGTACAGGCTTCAGGAACAGCAGACATCCCCGCGATATGGCACGAGTGGCTGGTGGGCGCCTATGCTCAGAGACGATCGGTCATTGTGATCGAAGGAAATCTGCGCACAGAGGGCCTCCAGTCGCTCGCATTGATGAAGAGTGTCCATTTCCCGCCCTGTTTCGCGTATGGCATAGACACGGTACTTCACTTCGCTGCGACCTCCGGTCGGCATGATGGACAAACAAATGCGAACCTTCGCGATGCCGATACCCCCTGGCGGTCCGACGCGTTCCGGCCTTGCCCGCTATCCCGAGACAGCCGGCTACTATCGACTGCATGAAAGTGATCTCACGCGGTTTCCATGCCGCTGCAAGGAAGAGTGCCCGGATCTTTGTAAAGGAGCATGCGGATGTTTTGCGTGCCGCGTGGCGGCGGTCGACGAGCAGTCCGCCGAAGCTCTTGAGGTATTGAAATCGCGCGTAGCTACATGAGCGCCCCATCAATCGGTGTTGAGTTCGGCGCGTTAAAGCGTGTTCGGCGCCATCATCGGCCTGCCCAAGTTCTTTCAGTTCTTCCGAACGCGCCAAAGCTGCTTGGTGCGGGTGCATCTCGGGACAAGAGACCCCTAGTCATCGGTAGGCACCGAAGCGCCCGCAGCGCTGTCCGGGCAAGCGGCAGCGCGGCCATTGTTGAAACTCACCAGGATGACGTTCGCAAACGTGCGCAGCTCGTAGGCAGGACGTCGCTGCAACACTGGTAGGGCACATATTCTTTGCAGAACTTCGGAGACGCGCGCATCAGCCGAGGATGCCGAGCGCAGATCTTCCGAGCCGGGCTGGTAGTAGCTCAGAAAAAACTTTTCATTGACAGCGTCTTCGCCGAGATAGCGGGGTACCAGGTCCGCGATGAGCGGAAACTGCGCCACGACGCGCGCCGTTTCGACCGAGAAGCCGGCCGAGCCATCGAGCAGGTAATAGCTCTCCGCTGCAACGCCGCGAAGAGACGTCATGTCGTTCGCCAGGTCCGCAGCGATACGGTCTTCGTAGCGCTGTTGGGCGGACAGCGCATTGCCGTAGATGCTCGCGCACACGACCATGCCGAGTGCCCACACGCCGGCATTCCCGCAATGCCAGCGCAGAGCGAACATCGGCGGACGCAGCACGGCGTATATCACCACCAGCGCTCCGCTCAGAAGAGCGCCGACACCCAGCATCACTCGCGGGACGAACACGGGTTGCACGAGCAGCAACATGGCGCCGGCCGTGCAGACAAGCGCCATCAACGGGCCCAGCGTGGCTGCGAGCAACAGCATTGCGGTCTGCCATCCGGGGCGCCGACTGCGATCCGTCATGGCGTACGTCATCGCGCTGGCCAATGGCACAAGCACGGCGAACACTGCAAGCGGCGCGAACAGCCACGCCCAGCGCTGAGGGAATCCGTGCATCACGAAGCGCCAGAAAGCCAGTGCGTGCTGCCACAGCAATGGCAGTTGCTCGAAGCTATGGATGGACTCGCTGTGGTCGAGCGTCCATGCCTTCAGCGACGGCGCGATCCCGATCCGATAGACGACCAACACGACCAGTGCCTGCGCAGCACGAAACAGGAGTACGCGTGCCAGTTGCCGCGGCGTCGTTTGCTCCGTCTGCAGCACCGCCAGTTCGACCAGGCAGAAAATCAGAAACACATTGAAGGCGGGCTGATAGAAGCTCAGGCTCGCCAGCAACGAAAGCGCGCCGAGCCACCAGCCTCGTCGATCTCGAACGATCGCCAGGATCGGCAACAGGGCGAACAGCAAGGACAGAGCCATGCCCAGCGCATCGTAGCGGTAGGAAAGGTTCTCCAGAAAGAAAGGTTGCGCGCCAAAGGGGAACGCCAGCAGGATGGCCAGCAGCGGCGACTCGATGCGAAAGCGACGTGCCACGAGCACGCCGATCCAGGCCAGTACCGCAACGGCACCGAATTGCGACAACGGAGCGATGTCGACGGCCCGTGCCGCGCCGAACTGCAGCACCCGCATCAGCAGGTTGGCAAGATGACGACCGTTGTTGTTCCAGCCGTAGTTGCCGAGCAACGTACGCACCAGATCGTCGTTGTAGTAACGATCCGCATGCAGGATCGGATACAGAATCAACAGCAGATACGATGCGAGCAGGCCTAGGAACACCGTCCGCGAGAAGTTGCTATGGCGCGCAGGTACTGCATCCGGCATCGTCGGCGATGAATTCATTGCGAGTGCGCTTCGGCAGGCAATCCGTCGAGCGAGCGAGTCTAGCGGAGCTTGCGCGGCGAACGATACGATCCTTCAGGATCGCCTGTTGAATGGCAACACAGTGTTCGAGTTCCTCGCGCCATTGCTTATCCCCTGGCCTGGAATCAGGTCATGGTCTGCGACTGTTGCGCGGCAAGTGATGTGCTCGACTGCGATGCGACATCCACCCTAGGCATGGCAGTCCTGGTTTCGAACGGAATGGCTTAAGCGATGCCCCGACGGCGCAAGCTAATTCTCGATGGTGTCGCGGCTCACGCTGCAAATACCGTGTACCTCGCTCGGCGATATGAGCGGCGGTCGGTCTTCTTCAAAACCGGTTCTTTCGTCCGACGCTTTCAAAACAGAGTGCCCACGACGTCATCGAAACGCCGTGGGCCGTCAAATCAGTTCTTCCTTGCATCCCCGCGCGCCTTCCACTCTTCCGGCGACAACTTCCCATCATGGTTGGTGTCGACCTTGTCGAAGTGCGTCACCCAGGCCGGAGAACCCTTGAGTTCGTCCTTGGTGATGTAGCCGTCCTTGTTGGTGTCGAGGTCGTCCCATGAGGCGTCCTTAGTCATCGCTGCCCCGCGCGTCGTCGGCGTTTGCCCCGTCTGCGGCATCTGCGCGAACGCGGTTCCGGCGACGAGGGTCATCAGTGCGGCCGTGCTCATCTTCTTCAGCATGCTGTGCTCCGTTTCGTTTGAGGAAACATCAGCGTGATCTTTTGAGCCTGTCGTTGTGATGAATCGGCGTCGCCCGAGCAAGCGTGGCGTTCACTTTCGACACGTCGACTGCCGCAGAGCGGGTGCCCCCCGATCGCTCGAACCGCGCAAGCGCCTGCGGACCCATTCGGCAAAAGCGCGACGCAGCTGCACTTGCGGAGCATCGACCACGGTGTGTGAGCATGCAAGAGAAGATTCGGGACGAGGCACCGCCAGCATTGCGCTGGAGAATCGCCGCGCCGGTGGCACTCGTAATGCACCGGCGCGACTTCCAACGGTCCCCACGGGAGAACACAGATGGCGGTGGGAGAGTAGCAGAACGATTGATGGAGAGTCTCGAGTGTTGGAGTGACCCGAGGCCTCAGCGACATGAACGACGTTCTCGAAGGACGGACGACGGTTATGATCCGGAGAGCATGTGCAGTGC
>Ga0247776_10000084_pt1 | contig 24073 bp, 14 predicted proteins | sample UWRJL199509C5_FD_179912 | JGI IMG/M metagenome (GOLD analysis project Ga0247776, IMG submission 179912) | Plant litter microbial communities from Arlington Agricultural Research Station in Wisconsin, United States - UWRJ-L199-509C-5 | ecosystem: Environmental > Terrestrial > Plant litter >...
GGATGCTCGCTGTACACGTTCATGCGGCCGGGCGCCTGGAAGAACGTGGTGTCGAACGTGCGCAGGCCCTGGCGGATCGCATCGAGCTTGATGCCGAGCGCAAACGCGGTCGCCGCGGCGAACATCGCGTTCTGCACGTTGTGCAGCGCGCGGCCTTCCAGCGTCGCCGGGATAAGATGCGTCCACAGCAGCGGAATGTGACTGCCCTTGTCGTACAGCGTGATCATCGCGCCGTTGACACCGGCTTCGAGCGCGCAGGCGCGCCCGCCCGCGCGCACGTGTTCGCGCACCAGCGCGTGCGAGGGATTCATCGTCACGTAGCAGATGACCTTGGCATCGGTGTAGCCGGACATCTTCAACACGTTCGGATCGTCGGCATTCAAGACCGCGCAATCCCGCGCGACTTCGATGACGATCCGTTTGACTTCGGCGAGCTGGTCGAGCGTGTCGATGCCCTTCATGCCGAGATGATCGGACTGGATGTTCAGCACGGCGCCGACGTCGACCTCGCGCACGCCCATGCCGGCACGCAGCAGGCCACCGCGCGCGGTTTCGAGTACGGCGATATCGATATGCGGGTCGGACAGCACCATGCGCGCCGACACCGGTCCCGTCATGTCGCCTTCGACGGTGCGCTGGCCGTCGATGTAGACGCCGTCGGTGGTGGTCAGGCCGGGCGTGTAGCCGGCCATCTTGGTAATGTGCGCGAGCATGCGCGCGGTGGTCGTCTTGCCGTTGGTACCGGTGATCGCGGCGATCGGCACGCGCGAGGGCGTGCCGGCCGGAAACAGCATGTCGATCACCGGGCCTGCCGCATCGCGCGGCGTGCCTTCGCTCGGCGCGACGTGCATGCGGAATCCCGGCGCCGCGTTGACCTCGCAGATGCCGCCGCCGACGGTCTTGTAGCTTTCGGCGATGTTCGGCGAAAGGAAATCGACGCCGCCGACGTCGAGCCCGATCGCGCGGATCGCGCGCACGGCCATGTCGCGATTGTCCGGATGGATGATGTCGGTGACGTCGGTCGCGGTGCCGCCGGTCGACAGATTCGCGGTCGAGCGCAGGTAGACGACCTCGTCGGCTTTCGGCACCGAAGCCGCCGTGTAGCCGACGCGGTCCATCATCATCGCGGCCTGCGCATCGAGTTCGAGCCGGGTCAGCACTTTCTCGTGGCCGACGCCGCGGCGCGGATCCTGGTTGACGATGTCGACGAGTTCGGCGATCGAGCGCACGCCGTCGCCGACGACGTGGCCCGGCGTGCGCTTCGTCGCCGCGACGAGTTCGCCGTTGACCACGAGCAGGCGGTGATCGTCGCCGCTGACGAAGTTTTCGACGATGACCGAACGCGAATGTTCGCGCGCCGCCGCGAAGCCGGCGCTGACTTCCTCGTCGCTTATCAGGCGGATCGAGATGCCGCGGCCGTGATTGCCGTTGTACGGCTTGGTCACGACCGGAACGCCGAGCCGGCGCGCCGCGCGCAGGGCGCCTTCCTCGCTCTGCACAAGTTCCTGCTTCGGCACCGGCAGGCCGAGCGAGGCGAGGATCTTGTTGGTTTCCTCTTTGTCGCCGGCCAGTTCCACGGCGATATGCGGCGTCTTGCCGGTCACGGTCGCCTGGATGCGCTGCTGGTACTTGCCGTGGCCGAGCTGCACCAGCGACTGGTCGTTGAGGCGCAGCCACGGAATGCCGCGCTCATCGGCCGCGCGCACCAGCGAGGCGGTCGACGGCCCGAGCGCACGCCGCTGCGCGTAGCGGATGAATTCGTCGCGCGCGACCGGCCACTGCCAGTCGTCCGGCACGCTGCCGCGCGAGCGCAGGTGCGGCGGCAGCAGCGAGTTCAGCAGGCGCAAGCCGAGTTCGCCCGCGGCGATGCCCTCCTCGCGCTGCGCATATTCGTAGACGACCGAATAGACGCCGGGCTTGTCGACGCTGCGCGTCTTGCCGAAGGTGACGTCTTCGCCGGCGACGTTCTGCAATTCGATCGCGACGTGTTCGAGCACATGGCCGAGCCAGGTACCTTCGCCTTCGCGCATGCGCCGGATGAAGCCGCCCGGTTCGCGGTACGAGCAGCCGTGCTCGGCCAAGCCCGGCAATGCGGCGACGAGACCGTCGACGAAACCGGCGCCGAGGCGCGCGGTCGGCCACTGCTCGAGTTCGCCGAGGTCGAGCTCGAGCCGGATGACCGGGAAGTGCGCATACAGCGAGGGACCGACGAAGACGGAGCGATCGAGTATGCGCATGCTGGATCTCCTTGGAGAACCTCGGCCTACACGGCAAGGTCCAGGATTGTTGACGTCATTCCCGCGCAAGCGGGAATCCATTTCGACGCCGCCACGAAGCGAAAATGGATTCCCGCTTGCGCGGGAATGACGAGACTAGATCGTTTCTTTCGACAATTCTCCGAGCCCTTCCGGTATCGTCATTGAAGCATTCCTCAATGCGTCTGCTTCGACCCCGCCAGCGTGCCGGCCGATGCATGCCGCGTCTGCAGATTGAAGGTCGCACCGGCAACGAGGATATGCACCTTGAGGCCGAGCAGGCAGACCGGTTCGTCCTCGCCGGCCTGATCCATCGAGGAGAACTGCAGCTCGCCGGCATCGACGACGGTGACCGCGCCGCTGCCTTCGACTTCGAGCACATTGTCCGGCCGGATGAACGCGGCGGTGTCCTCGTCGAGGCCGATGCCGATCGCGAACGGATTGTAGGCGAGCGCGGCGAGCAGTCGGCCGAGACGGTCGCGCTGGCGGAAGTGCTGGTCGATGACGAAGCGGTTGGTCAAGCCGAGGCCGGGCGCGAGGCGCACGCTGCCGCTGGTCGGCGACGAGCCTTCCTTGCCGGACGCGATCATGTGTTCGCTGAGAATGCTCGCGCCGGCGCTGGTGCCGCCGACATGCACGCCGCTGGCGTTGCGCGCGCGGATCAACTGCGCGATCGGTGTGCCGCCGAGCATCGTGGCGATGCGCAGCTGGTTGCCGCCGGTGAAAAAGATGCCGCTGGCCTGCTCGATGCGCTGCAGACGGTTGCGTTCCTCGGTGTCGCGACGCGTGTCGAAATCGAGCGCGGTGACGCGGCCGGCGCCGAGTTCGGAAAAGATGTGCTCGTAGCGCGAACCGGTTTCGGCCAGCTGGCTGGCGGTCGGGATCACCACGATGTCGGCGTCCGCACCGCCACACAAGTCGACGAAGCGCTCCAGGATGCGCGGATCGTTCTGCTTTTCCTCGGCGCCGCCGATCGGGACGATCCAACCGCGCTCGCTGCCGTCGCGGACCTTGCTGGGACTCATGCTGCCGGTTACCTCGCCTGTTACTGAAACATGACGGTATCTGTACACGGACGCGCGGCCGCCTGCAACACGAGGCGCCCGCCGACGCCGTTCTTCACCGTCGCACGGCCAGCGTTTCCCAGGTGGCGACCAGCATCAGCACGGCGGTCGTGAGAGCGGCGAGCGCGAGCGCGGACAGCGCATGCGCGAATGGCGCGGCGAGGAGCAGCAGCCCGAGGCCGGCCAGATGCGACAGCGGCGGGCCGCGGCGATCGTTGGTGACCCACTTGAACAGCGCATTGCCGATCAGGTACAGCGCGGGGCCACCGAGGATGACCACGATGGCCGCCGCCTCGGCGTGCCCCGGATGCACCATCGAGATTTCGTCGGCGACGGCGCAGACGATGATGCCGCCAACGATCGGCACGTGCAGATAGGTGTAGGCGAGCCGCGCGATCCGGCCCGGATCGTCCGCATGCGCGATGCGATGGCTCGCACGCTCGGCGCCGCTGTCGAAATACAGCCACCACATCGCCACGCTGCCGAGGAACGCGACCACGAAAGCCGCGATCATCGCGGTATTCCATTCGGCCTCGGCAAACGTCGCGCCGGTCACCAGCAGCGACTCGCCGAGCGCGATGATGACGAATCCGGCGCAGCGTTCGGCCAGGTGGCTGCCATCGATATCCCAGTCGGCCGTGCTCGAACGGCCGAGGCCGGGCACGCGAAAATACATCGCCGGCCCGATCACCTCGATCAGCAGTCCGACCGCCCAGCAGGCGAAGCGTGCCTCCCCCTCGAGGAAGGCGCCTACGATCCACAGCGAACCGGACGACATCAGCCAGATCAGGATGCGCTGGAAGTTGCGCCGCCGCGGCAGCGATTCGCGGCGCACCGCCCACAGGAAAAACAGCGTGCGCCCGACCTGCATGCCGACGTATGCGCCGATGAACGGCAGCGTGCGTTCGGCGTACGCCTCGGGAATCGAAGCCGACAGCACCAGCCCGGCGAGCATCAGCGCAAAGAGGCACAGGCGCACCGGCGTGCGTTCCGGATCGAGCCAGTTGGTCACCCACGAGGTGTAGACCCACACCCACCACACGCCGAACAGCAGCAGTGCGGTCTGCGCCGCACCGACCCAGTCCAGATGCGCGAGCAGGCGATGCGACAGCTGCGTGACCGCGAATGCGAAGACGAGGTCGAAGAACAGCTCGACCATCGTCACGCGGCCGCTGTCGCGACCTCCGCGTGCGCGCAGGAGACTCGGCCGGGTCATGCTGGGCTCCCTAGTTGCCGTTTGCTCGTCTACTCGCCGGCAGGCAGTTCGAAGCCGTCCATGAAGATCGTGTCGTTCTCCGCCGGCGGCGTGAAATCTCCAGCCAGGAACACCTCGATCGCATTGTTGGTGCCGGCAATCGCATCGTTGATCTGGTCGCCATTGCCGCCGCAGTCGCTCGGCGCGACCGCGGGAATCGTGAAGCCGGCGTCGCCGAGGTCGAGAGCCGAGGCGGACGCGCTGCCGGCGAGCGCGATGTCGATCGGCTGGAACACGCAGGTGCCGACGCTGATCGGAATGCCGATGACGGTGACGTGCGTGACGGTCAGCTTCAGCGAGGCATTCGTCCACGCGGCGGTGCCGTCGGCGGCGACGAGGCCGGTCGAGGTGTTGGTCTGATTCAACTGATAGGTGACGACGACGGTACCGAGGTCGGTCTGAAAGCTCGTCGTGGTTTCCGGGAATGAAAACGCGCCGTCCGAGATCGCGCCGGTCGACGCATCGTAGGTCGAGTCGCCGAACGTGCCACCGGTCGGCAGATCGCCGGCGTTGCCGTTGACGCTCAAACTGCCGGACACCGGAAAATCGGCGGCGACCGCCGCGCCTGCGAGGAGCTGTGCCGCAGCGAACGCGATGGAGCCGATTCCGCGATGGATTCTCATTGCATGCATCGGATCATCCTCTTGGACTGACAGTGGGTACGGCGTCGAAAAGCGTTTTGGCCGGCCGGCCTCGCCCTCTCAATTCCTGCCGTCCTCCGGCAATTTTTCCGGATCGGACTCGATCTTGATCCATACGACGTGCTTGTCGTCCCATCGCTTCAACTGACCTTCGATGTCACGCGCGAGCACGCGGCAAGGCGCGCACCACTGCGCCCAATAGTCGACGACATAGCCGTCGGCGCGCGGCAGGTCGGCCATCGCGACCGGCTTGCCGCCTGCATCGACGACTTCGCTCAATACCCGATCCAGCGTCGCCGGCGACGCCAGCGGCTTGCCGTTCTCCAGCGCCTTGGCCAGCCGGCGGCCGACGCCGTTGCGCATGCCGACTTCGAGCAGCAGCGGTCGTCCCCGTGCGTCGAGCAGCAGGAGCCGCGGCAGGTTCATCGTTTTGTCTTTCGCGTACGTCGCCCGCAGCGCATCGTCGCTCTGGCGAAACTCGACCACCTCGATCGCAGGCGCAGCAGCCGCTGCCGTGACGGCGCCGGTGCCGGCGCCGATCGCGACGAACAGTGCCACACCGGCAGCACGGTTCACTTGCTGTCGCTCATCGTCCACTGCTTCAGCCACGCATTCACCGTGTCGTGCCACAGCACGCTGTTGTGCGGCTTGAGCACCCAGTGGTTCTCGTCCGGGAAGCGCAGGAATTTGCTCGGCACGCCACGGCGCTGCGCGGCCGTGAACGCGGCGAGGCCTTGTTCGAGCGGAATGCGGAAATCCAGGTCGCTGTGTACGACGAGAATCGGCGCGCGCCAGTCCTTCACGTGATTGACCGGATTGAATTTCTCATAGCCCGCCGGATCCTCGTATTGCGTCTTGCCGGCGTGCTCCCACTCGTCGAACCAAAGTTCCTCGGTCGAATAGCTCATCATGCGGCTGTCGAACACGCCGTCGTGCGCGACGATGCACTTCCACGGATCGGCCCAATTGCCGGCGATCCAATACGCCATGTAGCCGCCGTACGAGGCGCCGAGCGCGCAGGCGCGGTCGCGGTCGAGGAAATGGAAATCCTCCAGCGCCGCGGACCACCCCAGCTTCAGGTCTTCGAGCGGCGCGCCACCCCAGTCACCGGAGATCGCGTCTGTGAATTTCTGGCCGTAGCCGGTCGAGCCGTGGAAGTTGATCGTGACAACCGCGAAGCCCTGCCCGGCGTAGGTCTGGGGATTCCAGCGGTAGTGGAAATCGTTGGTCATCGCGCCTTGCGGGCCGCCGTGGATGATGAAGGCGACCGGATACTTCTTGCCCGCCTTGTAGCCGACCGGCTTGACCACGTAGCCCTGCACCGAATCGCCACCTGCTCCCTTGAAGGTGAAGAACTCGGCATCGCCGAAGCGGATGTTCTTCAGGCGATCGGCGTTGAAACGCGTGACCTGCTTCAAGCCCTTGCCGCGCAGATCGGCCGTATAGACGTCCGTCGGGTGCTTGAAGTCCTGGCGTCCGACGACGATGCCCTTCTTGCCGACGTCGAAGCTGGTCACCGAACCGCCCTCGACCACGCGCGTAGCCTTGCCGCTGGCGACGTCGACCGCGAACAGCGGATGCTCGCCCTTGTCGTCGCTCGTCGTGTAGAGCGTCTTGCCGTCGGCCGACTCCTTCACTGCCGAGGCCGAGCGATCCCATTGCGGATCGATTTCGCGCTTCTGTCCGGTCGACAGATCGAGCGCCCAGATGCCGAAGCGGTCGGCCTCGAAACCCGGACGCTTCATCGCGAGGTAGTACAGCGTCTTGCCGTTCGCCGAGGCGAGCGGGAAACCGTCCCAGGCGGGGTTGTCCGCGGTGAGATTTTTCGGCGCGGCGGAGCCGTCGACCGGCACCGAGTAGATGTCGAAATTGGTCGACCACGGCTCGCTCTTGCCGGCGCTGCGCGCATTGAAATAGACGCTTGCGCCATCGGGCGAGAACGCGTATTCGCTGTCGTCGCCGAACGGCTTGGACGGCACGTCGCCGTCGATGCCCTTGCTGAGCAGACGCGGCTCGCCTTCGATGCGGCCATCGCTGCCGAGATCGGTGACGAACAGCTGCGAGCGGCGGCCGTCGGACCAGGTGTCCCAGTGGCGCACGAACAGCTTGTCGTAGACCGTGCCGCTGGACTTGTCGGCCTTGGTCGCGTCGAGCTTCTTCTTCGTGCAGGCCAGCGTGTCGCAATCGGCGAACACGCCGATCGAGAGCAGCACGCGTTTGCCGTCGGGAGAAAACTTGAAACTGTCGACGTCGATCGGCGACCAGCTGACCTGGCGCGCGGCGCCGCCCCTGGCCGGCACCTGCCAGAGCTGGCTGGTGCCGTCCTTCGGCGCGAGGAAATACACGCCGCCACCATCGGCAGCCCAGCGCGCGCTGGAGGCGTTCAAGCTTTTCTCGGTCAGCCGCTGCGGCTTGCCGCCGCCGACCGCGGCGATCCAGAGGCCATTGACGCCCTTGTTTGCGTCGTAGTCGGTTTCGCGCACCTGGAAGACGACCGTCTTGCCGTCCGGCGACAGCAGCGGATCGCTGACGCGATCCATCATCACCAGATCGTGCACGTCGAACGGATGCGTCGTATCGGCGAACGCCGGCAGCGCAACCGCCAGCGCGGCGGCGACGAGGATGGTTTTCATGACGGCCCCCGAGAGTGAAAGCGGCGATGGTAAGGCCTGCCTGCTCGCGCACCAAGCAAATCGCTCCGCCGCGCGGCGACGGCTCGCCGTCGCCTTTACATTCTTTCGCACGCCGCACGGCCGTGCAGCGGTAGTTTTTCAGGGCGGATACGTGTAGACAGACCACTGATCGATCATGCAAGGATTTGTTACATGAAGCGCTCCACTTGGCTCGCCTGGGCGATGTTGCTGCTGCCGGCGTTCGCGCAGGCCTACGATGGTTTCGTCACCGCGAACGTGAACCTGCGCGCCGGTCCCGATATCGGCTATCCAGCGGTGACGATGCTGCCAAGCGGCGCACCCGTCGCGATCCAGGGCTGCATCGACGGCTGGACCTGGTGCGACGTGATCGCCGGCCCGAACCGCGGCTGGGTCGCCGGCACGTTCGTGCAGAACCAGTACGGCGGCCAGCGCGTCGTCGTGACCGATTACGGCGCGCGCATCGGCATTCCGATCGTCGCATTCGCACTCGGCGCGTATTGGGACAACTACTACCGCGGCCGCCCGTGGTACCGCCAGCGCGGCAGCTGGGAACATCGCCGCTTCGGCTATCGGCCGCCGCCGCGTCCACCCGGCTACCACGGCCCACGCGGACCGATCCATCGCGGCCCAAGTCACGGCGGCCCGATCCACGGCGGCCCGGCACACGGTTATCCGCATGGCGGGCCGCGGCCTGACCATGGGCGCGGCCCCGGGCGCACCGGTCGTGCCGCGCCGGCGCACAGTCGCCCGGTAGTACAGCGCGCGCCGGCACGCAACGGCAACCACGCTGGCAATCATGGCGGCAACCGCGGCAACGAGCGCCATCGCGACTGAAGCGTCAATGCCTCGTCCCTACCCCGGCTTCGGCCGGGGTATTTTTTTGGACCGGGCACGCCTTGCGCGCCCGCGTGGAGAAGTCCATGACAACCGTCAGCGCGGCACTGAACGCCGCGCCCGAAGAATTCCTCGGCCATCCGAAAGGCCTCTACATCTGCTTCCTGACCGAGATGTGGGAGCGCTTCTCGTTCTACGGCATGAAGGCGCTGCTGCTGCTGTACTTGACCAAGTACCATTTGTTCAGCGACGACAACGGCTACAACCTCGTCGGCGCATACGGCGGCCTCGTCTATGCGATGCCGGTGATCGGCGGCTTGCTCGCGGATCGCTGGCTCGGCATGCGCAAGGCGGTGGTGTTCGGGGGCATCTTGCTCGTGCTCGGCCATCTCGGCATGGCGATCGAGGGGCATCCGGCGAGCAGCGCGAACGGCGTGGTCGTGCGTGACGCACACGCGCTGCAGGTGTTTTATTTTTCGCTGGCGCTGATCATCATGGGCGTCGGTTTTCTGAAGCCGAACATCTCGACGATCGTCGGCAAGCTCTACGCCGACAACGATCCGCGCCGCGATGCCGGCTTCAGCCTGTTCTATGCCGGTATCAATCTCGGTGCGACGATCTCCGGCCTGCTGTGCGGCTGGCTCGGCGAAACCTATGGCTGGGGTTGGGGCTTCGGCGCGGCCGGCATCGGCATGCTCGCGGGCTTGGCGAATTTCCTGTACGGCCAGAAATACCTGCAAGGCCACGCCGAACCGCGCGATCCGGTCGCTCTGCGCGAACGCGTGTTCGGCTTCCTCTCGCGCGAACACCTGATCTATCTCGGCGCGATCGCCGGCTTGTTCGTGATCTGGATCCTGATCCAGGCTCATTCGCTGTTCCTGAAAATCATTCCGGGTGTATTCGAGCCGAGCCCGGTGCTGCTCGGCATGCATCTGGTCACGGCCTGCCTGCTCGGCGGCATCCTCTGGTTCATGTATACGCGGTGCACCAGGGTGCAGCGCGAGCAGATGTACGTCGTGCTCGCCTTCATCGTGCTGTGCCTGATCTTCTTCACGCTGTACGAGCAGACGTACGGCTCGTGGGTACTGTTCTCCGACCGCGTGATGAATCATCGCGCGCTGGGGCTGGAATGGACCGCCAGCGAGCTGACTTCGCTCGGCGCTCTCTTCATCCTGGTGCTGGCGCCGATCTTCGCGTGGCTGTGGCCGCGGCTGGAAACGCTCGGCTGGAATCCGAGCAAGCCGGCGAAATCGGCGTACGGCCTGCTGCTCGCCGGCGCCGCGTTCCTCGTGCTGGTGTGGAGCGCGCGCAACCCGGAAGCGAACGGCCTCACCAACATCTGGTGGTTCGTGCTCGCCTACTTCGTGCTCGAGACGGGCGAGATGCTGCTGTCGCCGATCGGCCTGTCCGCCGTCACCCAGCTTTCGGTGCCGCAGGTGACGAGTTTGATGATGGGCGGCTGGTTCCTCGGTACCTCGTATTCGGAAGTGCTGGCTGCACAGCTCGGCAAGCTGTCGGCGATCGAAATCCCCGAGGGACAGACGTTGAACATCGCCGACGCGCTCGCGAAGTACGATCAGTTGTTCGTGTTCTCGGCGAAGATCGGCATCGCCTGCGGTATCGTCGTGCTGATCGTGACGCCATTGATCAAGCGCTGGATGCACGGCGTGCGTTGAATCGCGACATCTTTCGGGAGTACTGTGGCATCCGGCGTGAACGAGCGCGCCAACGACGCGATGCGTTCATCGTTTTACAGGATGAGCGAGCGCACTCACCGAAGGTCGTGCCCGAATTGCGACAGCTACCGCAGTGCCGCCTTGCGTGCGCCGATTCCCAACTCATCCTCTATCGCATGCGCATCGAAGATTTTGCCGGCTTTGATCGTGATGGCCACGTTGCGTACATCGCGGATGTCCGTGCTCGGATCGCCGTCGATAAGTATCAAGTCCGCAAGTTTGCCGGCCGCCACGACGCCTCGGCTGCCGTCGACACCCATCACCTGCGCCGAGGTGAGCGTCGCCATGCGCAGCACTTGAGCCGGCGCGATTCCGGCGCGCGCATACAACTCCAGTTCGTGATGCAATTGGTAGCCCGCCAGCAAATCCGTGCCCGGCACGATGGTGATGCCGGCATCGTGCATTGCTTTCAGCAGGCGCAGCATCGAGGGTATCGCTTCTCGATAGGCGCCCTCATGGCCGGCAGGCGCTTCGTAGGCGCCGCCGATCATCGCGCGCCGTACCTGCACCGGCAAGCTGGCCGCCACGGGTTCGAGACCCGGCGTGATCCGGCCCGGCGCACCGGCGAGCCGTGCTTCGAGTAAGCCCATCGTCGGATCGAGCACCGTGTGGTGCTGCTTCAGGAATGCGATGAACGCTTGCACTTCGGGCTTTTCCGGCGCGAATTCCACGGCATGCTTGCCGACCTCGATGAAGCGTTCGTGGAGGTGCGTCGTTTCCTGCACTCGCGGAAACAGGAAGTTCAGTTCGACGTAATTGAAGTGCTGGATTTCGTCGGCCCCCGCCTCGATGAACTGCCGCGCCGACATGAACGCAGGTACGTGGCCGCTCACGCGCAAGCCTCGAGCGTGCGCACGATCGGCGATGAGAGGCACGAGTGCAGGCTTGATCGACATGTAGATCTTGATCTGCGCATAGCCATGGTCGGCGTACCAGTCGACATCGTCGATCGCCTGTTGCGCCGTCTCGGCGAGCATGCGCGTGGGAGCGGCGTAGGGACCGGGGCCGTCGATGATCCCTGCCTTGATGACGCGCGGCCCGATCTCCGTTCCTGCATCGAAACGTTCGACGCGCCGCACGAAAGCACTGGTATCGTTCGCCATGTCGCGCGCACTCGTCACGCCGTTGGCGATGTCGAGCAGGCCGTCGACGCCGTCAAAATGCTGGTGGTTGTCCCATAGACCCGGCATCACGAAACGGCCGCGCGCATCGAGAAGTTCGGTGCCGGCAGGTGCTTCGATCGCCGCATCGGGCGCGACACGGACGATGCGTTCGCCGCGGATCAGGATGCTCGTCCCAGAGGTCAGCGACAGATCGCGCGGATCGAACAGACGCGCGTTGCGGATCAGCAGTTCGCCTTTCGGCGTCTGCGTGAGTGCCTGCGCAAGCCGCGCGAACCAGAGCCGGCTCGTATCGTCCTGCCGTTCGAGGACGCGAGACAGTTCAGCGGTGCGATCCGATGCGATCGTGGCAAGCCAGGTCGATCCGACAGCGGCCGTCGACCGGTCGCAGTCGAGCCATACCGATGAAGGCGCGAAGTCGAGTCCGGCAATCCGGTATTCGGTCCACGCGCAGCCGGCGTGGATATCCAGCGTGCCGGCGGCATCGAGTTGCGCGGTGCCGTCCGGAAGCAGGTTCAGCCGATGCCCGCGCGCCTGCAGCAGGGCGCGCGCCAGAACGCCGTAGTACTCCGGTGGCGGGTTCAGCGGCAGATAGAAGGCAGGGCTATCGACGGCCTGCTCGCCCTCCTCGTTGCGATTCTTCCAGCGCGCCGTTCCGTTGCGTAGCGCGAATCGTTCATCGACCGGCGCCTTCATGTAGTCGTTGCCGCGCGCTTCGTAGCGCGTGGGAACACCAGCGGCATCGAGCGTCCAAACCGCTTCGATGTCGTCACCGTGGTCGCGATCGTTGTACGTGTATCGCGCACGCACGCTGCCGCCGGCGAGCGTCTGTACGGATTGTCGGCCGGCGGAGCTTCCTTGCGCCATGACGACATCGTCGCGGGCCGTCGCCGGATGCTGAACCGTCAGCGCCACGACGGCTACCCAGTAGAGGATTGCGCAGCGCATTGGGATTCTCCAGTGGACTACGGGGTCTGCGGCGGCATGCCGGTAGCCATCATTGCTTCGCGCAAACGCGGCTACGCACCATCACCGCCTCGTCAACGTCGCGCCGCGCCGGTGTTGGCGTCGAGAAACGCAATCACGCGTTCGAGCAGCTCCGTGCGATTCGCTTCGTCGTAGAAACCGTGGCCTTCGGTGCGCCGGTACAGCCATTCATGCTCGATATGCGCTTTTTCCAGCGCATAGTGCAGGTTCTCGCCATGGATCGGCGGCACGCGCGGATCGGCGCCGCCGACGATCAGCATCACCTTGGCGCGCAAGCGATCCAGATGCGCGATCGGCGAACGATCCCACAACACGGCGTCGTCTTCGCCGAGCACCCGCTTCAGATAATTCTCGCCGTAGGTCGACTGCGGGACGTCGCCGCGCTTGTACATCAGCGGCAGGTCGTACACGCCGACGTAGCCGATCGCGCAGCGATAGAGGTCGGGTTCCTTCACCGCGCCTTCGAGTGCGGCATAACCCCCGTAGCTGGCGCCGAAGATGCACACGCGCTTCGCGTCGGCGATGCCCTGCTGGATCGCCCAGTGCGTCGCATCGGTGACGTCGTCCTGCATCTTGCCGCCCCATTCGCGGTAGCCGGCGCGCTCGAAAACGCCGCCATAGCCGCCCGAACCGCGATAGTTGATCTGCAGCACGGCGTAGCCGCGGCTCGCCAGTGCCTGCAGGGTCGGATCGAATTCCCACAGATCGCGGATGCCGAACGGGCCGCCGTGCACGTACACCACCAGCGGCAATCCTTTCGCCTGCTCGTGCCCTTTCGGCCGCGTCAGATAGCCGTGCAAAGCCGTGCCGTCACGCGACTTGAGCGCGATCGGCTCGACCTTGCTCATCGCCTCGGGCTTGATCCACGGCATGCGCGCGAACAGGAACGACGCCTTGCGCGCATCGGCGTCGTACAGATAGAAGCTGCCCGGATCGTCGGCGGCGTCGACCAGCACCACGACCTTGCGGCCATCGCGCGTTTGGCTGGTGAAGCGCACGTCCTCGCCGACGAATTGCGCCGACATCGCCGCCAGCAGTTTCGCCTCGGGCGCCGCGGAATCGATCAAGGTGCTCTGCGGCCGTCCCGGCGTCGAGCGGATCGCAAACGCATCCTTGTCGTCGAATGTCGGCAGCAATTCGTCCGGCGAGACCTCGCCGTCGCTCCACAATTTCGTCAACTTGCGCGTGGCGACGTTCCAACGGCAGACGCCGTCGATGCTGTGGCTGACGGCGCACTTGAAGTAGACCTCGCTGCCGCTGCGAGCGAAACGTATCGGAAAGCCGCCGAGACCGTGCTTCGATTCGTCGAACAGGAGTTCCCATTCGCCCTTCTTTTCGCGGTAGTAGACGCGCCACGCCTGGTCGGTGCCTTGCGCATAGGCGAAGCGCACGTCGCCGTCGTTGTCGGCGACGAACTGGGCATTGCGCATCGGCGCGGTGACGATGTTGGTGACGCTGCCGCTGCCCAGATCGAGCCACGCCGCGGTCGGATACATGCCGTCGCGGCTGGTTGTCCAGCGCGATGCCGAAATCAGCACGCGATCACCGTCACTGAACAACGGCAGGATCGGCGCCACGATGACCGGATCGCCCTTGACGCGAAAGCCGGCCAGCATTTTCTGGCTGCTGCCGTCGGCGTTCACCGCGAACAGCTCGCCCGTCGCGACCGGCTGTTCGAGGCCGCCGGTTTTCTTGCTGACGCTGTAAAGCAGGCGGTGCGGCGCAGCCCACCAGAAGTCGGCGATCTCGTCGAGATCGCGCGGACGCAGATTGACGCCCTTCATGCCGTCGAGGCGGATCAGCGACAGCACCGCCTTGCCGTCGACGACGGCACTCGCGGCGAGGTAGTCGCCCTGCGGTGAAATCTTGATGTCGCGGAACTGCGCCGCGCGTGCGAAGTCCGCCAGCGGCACCTCCGCATGCGCACTCGCCGCTGCGAGGAGCACGAGCGCGACGATGCCGAAGGCCTGTTCGAAAATGCACATGCACGCTCCTTGCGTGGGACGAACCCGGATCTGCAGACTTCATCGTAGCGAGGACACGCGACGCGTTTGCAAAGTTCCGTGTCGGCCGGTGCCGCGCACTCTTACTGACAAGGACGCCTTCAGCGTGTGGCCGCAACGCGCCCGTAGCGATCCTCGAGGCGCACGATATCGTCCTCGCCGAAGTAATCGCCGCACTGCACTTCGATCAGATGGATATCCGTCGCGGTCGGATTTTCCAGCCGGTGCACGGTATTCATCGGGATATAGGTCGATTCGTTGCGATTCAGCAGGAATTCGCGCTCGCCCACGCGCACCTTGGCGACGCCATCGACGACGGTCCAATGTTCGCTGCGGCGATGGTGCATCTGCAGCGACAGCACATGGCCGGGTTTCACGGTCAGGCGCTTGACCTTGCAGTCGTCGGCGTCCTCGAGCACGGTGTAGCTGCCCCACGGCCGATGCACGGTCTGGTGCACGCTGGCGGCTGCGTGATTGGTCGCACGCAGACGCTCGACCACCAGCTTGACCTGCTGCGCACGCTCGCGATGCGACACCAGCACCGCATCGCCGGTATCGACGATGACCAGGTCCTTGACGCCGACCGCAGCGACGATGCGCGCATCGGATTGGATGTAGCAGTTCTCGCTCTCGACGATGATGGCCTGGCCGCGCACGCGGTTGCCCTCGCCGTCGGCCGCGTCGAGGTCGCTGATCGCCTTCCACGAGCCGATGTCGCTCCAGTCGAACATCGCCGGTACCACGGCGACCTTCGGCGCGCGTTCCATGATCGCGTAGTCGATCGAAATATCCGGCTGCGCCAGGAACGACTCGCGCGCGAACTCGATCGGGCTCTCGTGCGTGATCGCGCCCGCATGGCAGACCTCGGCGGCAGCGAGCACGTCCGGGCACACCTGCGCGGCGACATCGAGCAAGGCGTCGGCGCGGAAGCAGAACATGCCGGAATTCCACACGTAGTCGCCGGACGCGACATAGCTCTCGGCGACTTCGCGGCTCGGTTTTTCGACGAAGGCGCCGACTGCGCGCCCTTCGCGCTCGGCAATCGCCGCGCCCATGCGGATATAGCCGAAGCCGGTTTCCGGATGCGTCGGGCGGATGCCGAAGGTGACCAGCCAGCCGTCGTTGGCGAGCGCAGCTGCGCGTGCCGCGTCGGCCGTGAATGCGGCAAGATCGCGGATCAGATGATCGGCCGGCAGAACCAGCAGCACGGCGTCCGGGCCGACATGATCGCGCGCGTGCAGTGCGGCGAGCACCACCGCCGGCGCGGTGTTGCGCCCCACGGGCTCGAGCAGGAACGGCAGGCGGTCGAGGTCGGCACCTGGCTGCTGCGCGTATTCGTCGCGCGTCAGGAAATAGTAGTCGCGACCGGTCACGGTCAGTACCGGCGCGCCGTCGGCGACGTGCATTGCGCGGTCCAGCGTCTTCTTCAGCAGCGATTCGCCATCGCCCATGCGCATGAACGGCTTCGGATAAGCACTGCGCGACACCGGCCACAGCCGCGTGCCGGCGCCGCCGGAAAGGATTACGGGTACGAGCACTGCCAGCTACCTCCAGAAAATACAGCCGGTCGCTCCGAGCCGGGACGGCTCTGAGCTTCGGCGCGCGCCGGAACTACGGCCGAACATGAGGACCTCAGCCGTGCGCGTCGGCCTGTGCGGCTCGATCCAGCACTGCGACCAGTCCGTTTCGCCAATCGGCCAATTGTAGACCGAACGTGTGCTCGAGTTTTTCCGTATCCAGCACCGAATAGGCCGGGCGTTGCGCGCGCGTCGGGTAGTCCGCCGTGGCGATCGGCACGATGCGCACCGGGCGCGCCAGCAGGCCGCGTGCGTACGCCTCGCGCACGATCTCCGTCGCGAAATCGAACCAGCTGGCGGTGCCGCCGGCGACCAGATGGTAAACGCCCTGTTGCTCGCGCCGCGCGATGACGCCGGCCGCCTGCCATGCCGCGGCTGCGGCGGCGGTCGTCTGCGCGATCCAGAACGCCGGCGTCGGCGCGCCGACCTGGTCGGCGACGATGCGCAATTCCTCGCGCTCGGCGGCAAGGCGCAGCATCGTGCGCAGAAAATTCGCACCGCGCGCGGCATAGACCCACGCCGTGCGGAAAATCAGATGCGCCGCACCGCTGGCCCGCAGCGCTTCTTCGCCGGCCAGCTTGCTGCGGCCGTATACGCCGAGCGGCGCGGTCGGGTCGTCCTCGCGGTACGCACGCGTGCTGCGGCCGTCGAATACGTAGTCGGTCGAAAAGTGCACGACACCCGCGCCGTGCAGCGCCGCCCACGCGCCGATTTCCGCGACGGCGCGATGGTTGATGCGATCGGCACGTTCCACTTCGTCTTCGGCGCGATCGACCGCGGTATACGCCGCAGCGTTGACGACGAGATCGGCATGCGCCGTAGCGAGCGCTGCCTGCAGCGACGCGGCATCGGCCAGATCGGCGCGAAGGCACGGCGTGCCGTCTGCAAGGCGCGCGTCACGCGTAGCGGCAACGACTTCGCCGACTGAAGCGAGAGCGCCGAGCAATTCGAAACCGACTTGACCGGTCGCTCCGAGCAGCAACACCTTCATGTCGTGATTCCCGCGCAAGCGGGAATCCATTTCGCGGATCGCTCGAGCGCGCGCAACGGCACAATGAGCGACCGGCATTCGCCGTCGAAAAGCTCGTCGCGCTTGCGCGAAGACGACGGCATGCAAGGCAGCAACGCGTTCGGCCTCATGCCGGATACGTCGGCAGCTTCTCGCGCGACACGTCGCCGAGAAACGGGGCGCGCGCATCCTTGTCCGACAGCAACGGTTGCGCCAGCGGCCAGTCGATCGCGATCGCGGCATCGTTCCAGCGCACGCTGGCGTCGGCGGCGTGGTCGTACAACGCGGTGCACTGGTAACTGAAGGTCGCGTGCTCGGACAATACCGCGAAGCCGTGCGCAAACCCCTCCGGTATCCAGAAGTGACGCTTGTTCTCGGCCGACAGGATCACCGCGGCCCAGTGCCCAAATGTCGGCGAACCGACGCGGATGTCGACGGCGACGTCGTACACCTCGCCTTCCGTCACGCTGACCAGCTTGCCCTGCGGGTTCGGCCACTGGTAATGCAGGCCGCGCAGCACGCCGTGCGCCGAGCGCGAAACGTTGGTCTGTACGAAGCTGAGGCGAAGCCCGGCGTCGGCGAATTTCTTCGCATGAAAACTTTCGTAGAAGTAGCCGCGCGCATCGCCATGCACGGCCGGTTCGATGACGAGGCAATCGGGCAGTGCCGTCTTGATCAGTTTCACGAAACCTTGCCCTGCTTGACCAGCTGCATCAGATAGCGGCCGTAGCCGTTTTTCGACAATGGCGCCGCCAGGCGCAGCACCTGTTCCGAATCGATCCAGCCGTTTTCCCAGGCGATTTCCTCGGGACAACAGACCTTGAGGCCTTGCCGGTTCTCGATCGTTTCAATGTAGTTCGACGCCTCGGTCAGCGATTCGTGCGTGCCGGTGTCGAGCCAGGCGTAGCCGCGGCCGAGTTTCTCCAGCATCAACGAGCCGTCGTCGAGATAGCAGCGGTTGAGATCGGTGATCTCCAGTTCGCCGCGCGGCGAAGGCTTCAAGTTGGCCGCGTAGTCGCACACGCGCTCGTCGTAGAAATACAGCCCCGTCACTGCCCAGTGCGAACGCGGTTCGGCGGGCTTTTCCTCGAGGCCGATCACTTTGCCGTGCGCATCGAACTCGGCGACGCCGTAGCGCTCCGGATCGCGCACCCAGTAGCCGAACACGGTAGCGCCATGCGTGCGCGCAGCAGCGCTGCCAAGCTGGTCGGTCAAGCCGTGCCCGTAGAAGATGTTGTCGCCGAGGATCAGACAGCTCGGCTGCGCGCCGACGAAATCACGCCCGATCACGAACGCCTGTGCGAGGCCGTCCGGCGACGGCTGCACCGCGTAGCGGATCGACATACCCCATTGCGACCCATCGCCGAGCAGGCGCTCGAACAACGCCTGCTCATGCGGCGTATTGATGACCAGCACCTCGCGCATGCCGGCCAGCATCAGCGTCGACAGCGGGTAATAGATCATCGGCTTGTCGTACACCGGCAGCAGCTGCTTGCTGACCGCCTGCGTCAGCGGATACAGGCGCGTGCCGGAGCCGCCTGCCAGAATGATGCCACGTCTCAAAGACACATTAGTTCCTAGAATCCCGAAGCAAATAACAACGGCGCCGCCTATCTATTTTTTAAGTGCGGTCATGGACGGCCGCTTCTCGATTCTCGCGATCAAGGACGATCGCACGAACTACTTCGCGCCGCCCAGACGTTCCATCCGGTAGCTGCCATCCAGTACACGACCTACCCATGTCTGGTTCGCAAAATACCAGTCGACCGTGCGCTCGATACCGGATTCGAACGATTCGCTCGGGCGCCAGCCGAGGTCGCGCTTGATCTTGCCCGCATCGATCGCATAGCGGCGATCGTGGCCGGGCCGGTCCTTGACGTAGCTGATCAGCGCTTCGCGCTTGCGCCCATCGGCCAGCGGCTGGCGCTCGTCGAGCAGCGCGCAGATCGTCCTCACGACGTGGATGTTCTCGCGCTCGGCATCGCCGCCGACGTTGTAGACCTCGCCGACGCGGCCGATCTCGAGCACGCGCCGGATCGCCGAACAGTGATCGCCGACATACAACCAGTCGCGCACGTTGCGGCCGTCACCGTAGACCGGCAGCGGCTCGCCGACGAGTGCCTTCTGGATCATCAGCGGAATGAGTTTTTCCGGAAACTGAAACGGGCCGTAGTTGTTCGAGCAGTTCGTCGTCAGCGTCGGCAGGCCGTAGGTGTGATGGAACGCGCGCACGAAATGATCCGATGCGGCCTTCGAAGCCGAATACGGCGAGTTCGGCTGATACGGCGACGCTTCGTTGAAGCGACCGACCGGTCCCAGCGAGCCATAGACTTCATCGGTCGACACATGCAGGAAGCGGAACGCATCCTGGCGATCGAGCGACAGGCCGCGCCAATAGGCCAGCGCGCACTCGAGCAGGGTCAGCGTACCGACCACATTGGTCTGCGCGAATGCCGATGGTCCATCGATCGAGCGATCGACGTGCGACTCCGCCGCAAAATTCACGATGGCCGTCGGCTGATGCGTCGCGAGCACGCTCCTGACGAATGCCGCGTCGCCGATGTCGCCGTGTTCGAACGCGTAGTCCGCGCGATCGCTGACCGATGCCAGCGTGTCCAGATTGCCGGCGTAGGTCAGCGCATCGAGGTTGACGATGCGCCAGCCGCCCGCGGCGAGCAGGTCCAGCACGAAGTTGCCGCCGATGAAACCGGCGCCGCCGGTGACGAGTAGGGTTTTCATGGTGTCAGGGCGAAAAGCCCGGTCTGCGGCAGGGGGCCCGCATATTACCGTCTGACTCCCGTTTGCGCGATGGAGAGAGGCAGCGGCCGCCTTTGTCGGCATAAATCCGCGCCCGCCAAGACCGTGCGCCCGTTGCCGTAAACCGTGCGCGAGGGCAACGACCACCGCTGCCGATGCTGGAAGTGTCCAGGCCTTCGCGCGTCCAGCCGGCGCGCGATGCCATACGAACTGTCGTGCCCGGCGTCACGCTGCTGCGAAGAAACCATGCCGTACCGGTCCGAACGGGGGCCGGACCTCTGCAACGATGCGCAGCGCCGAATCGGCGCAATCCTATCAACCACGCGTCCGCTCATCGCCGAGCAGCGCGCTGCGAAATCGCTTGTCACCACAATCACACGGTAAAGCTAGTCATCTTGGTTGTGAGGCCGATCAGCGGGCCTGTAGCTTCCTTCGTGTCACAAAGGGGTTCGCAAGGATGCGGCAGGCAACTCGCCCGATCTCATGGGCGTGCCGGTTCCCGCACTCGGGGAACCGGTGGATGCCGGCTCGACGACACGCGGCTTCGCCGCGCTGATGGTTCCTGGTCCATGCGGCTCGTGCGCTTCGCGCGGGCACGGTGGCTCGGCGCGCCAACGAAGGAACGACAGCGCCGGACCCCTGCACCGAAACACCGGAATCGCTGATTCTCGAGCAGGAGGGATCGAACTATGTTGAACCTACGCGATGGCAGCCGCGGCGCGAGCCGGCGGCGTGCATGGGGTCTGGTCGCCGGTATCGGCCTGGCCGTATTGATGGTCGGAACAGGGCCCGGCACGCGGGCCGCGTCGCCGCTCAACGGCGCGGCACAATCGAGCACGGTCGACGTCGATCAAAGCGTCCGCGACACGCTCGCCAGCGGAGCAAATCCCGACGTGATCGTGCGCTTCCGCGGCAGGGCCGACCTGTCGGCCGCCTTTGCGATCGCCGACCGCGACACGCGTGCGACGTATGTCTATAGCGCTTTGACGAACCTCGCCGCGCAGAAGCAGGCGTCCGTTCTGCAGCTGCTGCAATCGCAGTTCAACCGCAGCGCGAACCGAGCCGGCTACAGCGTGCTGTGGATCGACAACAGCATCGCCGTCCCGCGCATCACCGAGGCGCTGCTCGACACGCTGACGGCCTCAGCCGATGTGGAATCGGTACACCTGGACAACACGATTGAACTGCCGCAGGAGCCGACCGAAGCGGCGCCGTGGGTGCCGCACCTGGCCGTATCCAGCCTCGTGCACATCAAAGTGCCGGACGTGTGGGCGCTCGGCTACAGGGGTGCCGGCGTCGTCGTCGCGAACATCGACGCCGGCGTTCGCTACACCCACGAAGCGCTGGTCGGCAAATACCGCGGCAACAATGGCGATGGCAGCTTCGATCATGAGCACAACTGGTACGACCCGTACCAGCATTCGAGCGAACCTCGCACCACCAGTGCGCACGGCTCGCACACGATGGGCACGATGGTCGGCGACGGCGGCGGCGACAATCAGATCGGCGCCGCGCCGGACGCGAAATGGTTCACCTGCCTCGGCTTCGGCGGCGACAACGGCGGCGGCAGCGTCTCCGGGCTGATGGAGTGCGGACAATGGGTTCTGGCTCCGTATGCGACCGACGGCAGCGGCACGCCGGATCCGACCGCGCATGCCGATATCGTCAACAACTCCTGGGGCGACTGCACGTTCAGCTTCGACAATTACTACGAAAGTATCGTCGACAGCTGGATAGCCGCCGGCATGGTGCCGGTGTTCTCCAATGGCAATGCGTCGAACTGCAACCTGCAGGACAACCCGGCGCTCGGTACGGTCGGCAATCCGGCGCGCTACGGCAAGGTCCTCGGCATCGGCTCGACCGGCACGAACAACAGCCAGTACGCGCCGCATTCGCTGAAGGGGCCGACCGACAATCCGAATCCCGGCTTGCCGAACCATCCCGATCCGGCCGGATTCGCCGATCTCAAGCCAAACCTCGTCGCGCCGGGCGTCGATATCTATTCGGCGAGCGACGCCGGCGACGCTCAGTACATCCTCGAGAGCGGCACCTCGATGTCGGCACCGGCCATCTCCGGCGTCATCGCGCTGATGTGGAGCGCGGCACCGTGCCTGCATGGCAACTACGGCATCAGCGGCAGCCTGCTGATGCATTCGGCTACGGCGATTCCCTACGCCAGCGGCAGTCCGTCGGACGGGCCGGGCAATGTACCGAACCAGGCGACCGGCTGGGGCGAGGTCGATGCGCTGGCGGCGGTCAACGCGGCGATCGCGTACTGCCAGTCCGGTGGCACCTATCCGCCGACGGTGAACAAGACGTTCGATCCAGCGATCATCGTGCGCGGCACCGACAGCGTGCTGACCATCCGCCTCGCCAATGCCACCGCGACGGATGCGACGCTCACCGCCGCACTGACCGATGCACTGCCGGCAGGCGTGGTGATCTCGGCGACGCCGGCCGCCTCGACGACATGCCCGAGCGGCACGGTACAGGCGACGGCGGGCGGCACTTCGGTCGGCGTGAATGCCGGCACGAAAATCCCGGCCGACGACAGCTGTGAGATCAAGGTCAACGTGACCTCGGCGAACAATGGCAATTATGCCAACACGATCCCTGTCGGTGCCTTGCAGACCGACCTCGGCAACAACGTCACGGCCGGCAATGCGACGCTGCACGTCTCGGAAAACGGCATGGAATTTCCTTTGCCATATTGCAGCGTCTATTTCGGCCGCGGCGTCGAGCCGATCACCCATGTGGTCATCGGCGGTATCGACAACAGGAGCAGCCCGGCCATTGCCGGTGCGACCGGAATGGAGGATTTCACCGGCATCTACGGCAATCTGCGCATCGGCTCCAGCGTGCCGATCACGATCGAGGGCAACACGAACGGCAACTACACCGACTATGTCAGCGTCTTCTTCGACTGGGGCCACGACGGCTTCTTCAGTTCCGGCGAAGAATCCCTGGCGATCGGCACGATCAGCAATTCCAGCGGTACCGACGGCGTCCAGCTCACCGGCACCATCTTCGTGCCGCTGTGGGCGACCCCCGGCAACACGCGCATGCGCGTGATCAAGCGCTTCGAAGGCTACGTCGACCTCGGCTGCAGTACCGACACCGGCTTCGGCCAGTCGGAAGACTATTCGATCACGCTTTCTGCGGGCGAAAACCTCGCCGCACCGAGCGTGGCGACCTCGTACGCACCGCCGATCATTCCGCTCGGCGGCAGCAGCGTGGTGACGGTCGAGCTGATCAATCCGAATGCGGAAGCCATCGCGTTGAGCGCCGACCTGGTCGACACCTTGCCGGCCGGTCTGGTGGCGGGCAGCGCATCGACGACCTGTCGCAACGCGCAGGCGAGCGCATCCGCCAATTCGATCACGCTGGCGGCGAGCCCTTCGGATCCGACCGATATCGCGAGCATCCCCGCGAACGGCTCGTGCACGCTGAGCGCCACGGTGCAAGCCGGCGCGACAGGCAGCTATGTGAATACGATCGCCGCCGGTGCGTTGCAGACGAATGCGGGCAACAACGCGGTCGCGGCCACGGCGACGCTGACGGTGAACGATCAGACCACCAATGGGATCATTCTTGCCGGTCCGCTCGATCGCGCGCTCACTGCGACCACCGTCGGCACCTCGCTGAACATCGTGACGAGTACGTTCGACGATTCCGGCGCATTGGAAAATGCGGATTTCGATTTCTATACGTTGAACGGCCAGCTGACGCTGCTGAGGCTGGACACCTACGATGGAACGTATGCAGTGGACAGCAATGGCAAAGCGAAACTGCTCCTGCCCGGCGATGTCATCGGCCCGGCGCAAACCTTCGCCAACGGCTGGAAAACGGTTGAAATGAGCGCGGGCTGGCCGGCCGGCACCGACGGCTATCTCGGCGTGCGCTTCAACTGCGACGGCCGTCTGGCCAACGCGGTCGCCTCTACGGTGTGCTACGGCTACGTGCACATCACCACGGTAGGCCCGCTCGGCTACCCGGCCATCGTCGTCGATACCGGTTTCGACGGTGACGGGCGTGCGATTACGGTTCCGGGACGACCGCTCAACGCGCCGTCGGCAGCACTGTCGCCTGCGACGCTGAGCTTCACCGTCGCGGCCGACTACAGCGCGACGCAGATCCTGAACATCGCCAACGCGAGCGGCAGCAAGCCGCTGAATTATCT
>Ga0247776_10000085_pt1 | contig 23838 bp, 20 predicted proteins | sample UWRJL199509C5_FD_179912 | JGI IMG/M metagenome (GOLD analysis project Ga0247776, IMG submission 179912) | Plant litter microbial communities from Arlington Agricultural Research Station in Wisconsin, United States - UWRJ-L199-509C-5 | ecosystem: Environmental > Terrestrial > Plant litter >...
TGAGTGAAGGTCCGCTGCGCCACATCGGCGAATTCGACGTGCAGGTGCACCTGCACGCCGACGTCAACACCACGGTCAAGGTCATCGTCGCCGCCGACGACTGATCGTGCTGCAACCTTCGCGTGGCGAAGGTCGCAATTCGAGTAGACCCGACGGGCGCCCTGCGGCGCCCGTTTTCATTGGCGGCCGCGATGACGCGCACAGCTTGCACACAGGCTTATCCCCAGCGATCGCCGGTTTATCCACCGCTTTCGCCACGACTTGTGCGTCGCGCATCGTGAGACGCCGATCTACTATCCACGACCGCGCTTCACGCCCATCTCCGATTTGATCAATGGCCGCCCAGACCGAACGCAAGAACGTCTCCAATATCGAAGCGCTGCGCGTGCCGCCGCATTCGATCGAAGCCGAGCAGGCCGTGCTCGGCGGCCTCATGCTGGCGCCCGAATCCTGGGATCGCATCGCCGACCGGCTGGTCGAGGAGGACTTCTACCGGCGCGACCACCGCATCATCTACCGCGCGATCGGCGATCTCTCCAACAAGGGCATGCCGTACGACGCGGTGACCCTCGGCGAATGGTTCCAGGCGCAGAACCTGGCCGAGCTCGTCGGCGGCGCGAGCTACGTGATCGAACTCGCCAACTCGACGCCGAGCGCGGCGAACATCACCGCCTACGCCGACATCGTGCGCGAGAAATCCGTGCTGCGGCAATTGATCGACGCCGGTACTGAAATCGCCGGCGATGCCTTCGTGCCCGAAGGCCGCTCCAGCCAGGAGCTGCTCGAAACCGCCGAGCAGAAAGTCTTCCACATCGCCGAGGCCGGCGCGCGCGGGCGCAAGGGTTTCGTGACGATGCGCGCGGCGGTGAAGGACGCATTCCAGATCCTGCACCAGCGCTACGAGAACCGCGGTTCGATCTCGGGACTGGCGACCGGCTTCACCGACCTCGACGAAATGACCGCAGGGCTGCAGCCGTCCGACCTGATCATCGTGGCGGCGCGACCGTCGATGGGCAAGACCGCGTTCTCGGTCAACATGGCCGAATACGCCGCCATGAAGGGCAAGAAGGCCGTGGCGATCTTCTCGATGGAAATGTCGGCCTCGCAACTGGCTTTCCGTCTCATTTCGTCGATGGGACGCATCAACGCGCAGAACCTGCGTACGGGCGACCTCGCCGAGGAAGAATGGCCGCGCGTGACCAGCGCCATCACCATGCTGTCGGAAGCGAAGATCTTCATCGACGACACGCCGGCGCTGAGCCCGGGCGAGCTGCGCGCGCGCGCGCGTCGGCTCAAGCGCGAACACGATCTCGGGCTGATCGTGATCGACTACCTGCAACTGATGCAGGTGCCCGGCAACAAGGAGAATCGCGCCACCGAAATTTCAGAAATCTCGCGCAGCCTGAAGGCGCTCGCGAAGGAGCTCAACATCCCGGTGATCGCGTTGTCCCAGCTCAACCGCTCGCTCGAACAGCGCACCGACAAGCGGCCGGTGATGAGCGACCTGCGCGAATCGGGCGCGATCGAGCAGGACGCCGACGTGATCCTGTTCATCTACCGCGAAGAGGTCTACGACAAGGAATCGCCGCGCAAGGGCACCGCCGAGATCATCATCGGCAAGCAGCGTAACGGCCCGATCGGCTCGGTCACGCTGGCGTTCCTCGGCGAGTACACCAAGTTCGAGAACTACGCCGGCGGCGATTTCTCGGGGACGTTTGAATGAGAGGCGCTGGGATCGGGGACTGGGAATTGGGGATTCGGGAAAGGCCGGTCCGCGAGAATTCGCGAATGCTCGTCGCTGAATCGCTTTTGCGAACCCCGACTCCCGAGTCCCCAATCCCGGCCCCACCACTCCCGGCCTTACGCTGATGCGTGCGACGTGCGCGACGATCCATCTCGGCGCCCTGCGCGAAAACCTGCGCCGCGTGCGCGAGCTCGCGCCCGGCGCGCGCGTGATGGCCGTGATCAAGGCCGATGGCTACGGTCACGGACTCGAACGCGTCGCGCGGGCGCTCGAAGGCGCCGATGCGTTCGGCGTGGCGGCGATCGCCGACGGCCAGCGGCTGCGCGCGGCGGGTGCTTCGCAGCGCATCGTCGTGTTGCAGGGGCCGGATGAACCCGGCGATCTGCCGGAACTGCGCCGGCTCAAGCTCGACGCGGTGATCCATCACGAGAGCCAGATCGACATGCTCGCCGCCGATCACGATCCGCGGCCGCTGCGCGTCTGGCTCAAGCTCGACACCGGCATGCACCGGCTCGGTTTTCCGCCGGAGCACGCGCGTACCGCGTATGCGCGCCTGCGCGCGCTGCCGAGCGTCGATCGCGACATTGCCATGATGAGCCACTTCGCCAATTCGGACGTGTTCGACGATGCGCTGACTACGCACCAGATCGAACGCTTCGAGCGCGCCGTGTCCGGCCTCGACGGCGAGCGCTCGCTGTCCAACTCGGCCGGCATCCTCGGCTGGCCGGAAGCGCAAGGGCAATGGGTACGCGCCGGCGGCGCGCTGTACGGCATCGCGGTCGTGACCGGCAAGATCGGCGCCGATTTCGGCTTTCGCCCGGCGATGACCTTGTCGACCCGGCTGATCGCGATCAATCGCGTGCGCCGCGGCGACCGCATCGGCTACGCAGCGACATGGGAAGCGCCGGAGGACATGAACGTCGGCGTCGCTGCGATCGGTTACGGCGACGGCTATCCGCGCCATGCAGAACCCGGCACGCCGCTGCTGGTCGATGGCGTGCGTGCGAACCTGATCGGCCGCGTCTCGATGGATCTCATCACGCTCGATCTGCGCGGCGTCGACGCGAAGATCGGCGACAGCGTCGTGCTGTGGGGCCGCGGCCTCGCGGTCGAAGACATCGCCGCGCACGCCGACACGATCGGCTACGAGCTCACCTGCGGCGTGACGCGACGCGTGCGCTTCGTCGAAGACGACAACTGAATCCGTGATGGCCAAAGCCAAGACCGCCTACGTCTGCACCGAGTGCGGCGGCGAACATTCGAAATGGCAAGGCCAGTGCGTCGAATGCGGCGCCTGGAACACGCTCGCCGAAATCGTCGTGCAGCCGGCCACGAAGGCCGCCACGGCGACGCGTTCCGGTTACGCCGGCGCGGGCGGTGCAGCCAAGGTGACGCAGCTGGCGAGCGTTGCCGCCGAAGCCGAACAGCGCAGCGCGACCGGCATCGGCGAACTCGATCGCGTGCTCGGCGGCGGCCTCGTTGCAGGTTCGGTCGTGCTGATCGGCGGTGATCCGGGCATCGGCAAGTCGACCTTGCTGTTGCAGATGCTGGGCGCGATCGGCCGGCGCGTGCGCGGACTGTATGTCACCGGCGAGGAAAGCCTGTCGCAAGTCGCCTCGCGCGGGCAACGGCTCGGCATTCCGCTGGAAGGGCTTGAAGCGCTCGCCGAAACCTCGATCGAACGCATTCTCGGCGAAGCGGCGGCGAGCAAGCCGGACGTGCTGATCATCGATTCGATCCAGACGATCTGGACGGAGCTCCTGACCGCGGCGCCGGGCTCGGTCTCGCAGGTGCGCGAGTCCGCGGCGCGCCTGGTGCGCTACGCGAAGGAAAGCGGCACCAGCGTTTTCCTGGTTGGCCACGTGACCAAGGAAGGCGGCATCGCCGGGCCGCGCGTGCTCGAACACATGGTCGATGCGGTGCTGTATTTCGAGGGCGAGGCCGGCTCGCGTTTTCGCATCCTGCGCGCGTTCAAGAACCGCTTCGGCGCGGTCAACGAACTTGGCGTGTTCGCGATGGGCGACAAGGGCCTGCGCGAAGTGCCGAATCCGTCCGCGATCTTCCTCTCCGCGCATACGCAGCCGACCGCCGGCAGTGCGGTGATGGTCACGCGCGAAGGCACGCGGCCGCTGCTGGTCGAAGTGCAGGCGCTGGTCGACCAGAGTTCGCTCGGCAATCCGCGCCGCGTCGCGCTCGGGCTCGAACAGAACCGGCTGGCGATGCTGCTCGCCGTGCTGCATCGGCACGGCGGCGCGGCGGTCTACGACCAGGACGTGTTCGTCAACATCGTCGGCGGCATACGCGTGCAGGAAACCGCCGCCGACTTGCCGGTGCTGCTGGCGGTGCTGTCGAGCTTTCGCGATCGCCCGCTGCCGGAGCAGACCGTCGCGTTCGGCGAGGTGGGCTTGTCCGGCGAAATCCGCCCGGTGCCGAACGGCGAAGAGCGCTTGAAGGAAGCGGCGACGCACGGCTTCAAGCGCGCGATCGTGCCGAAGGCGAATGCGCCGAAGAAGGCGCGGATGGGCGATATGGAAATCGTTGCGGTCGACCGTCTTGCTGAAGCGATCGACGCCAGTCGAGGCGACTGATCTGTCGTCGGCGCAGGGAGTCGACGCAAGGAAATGACGGTGATGCGTGATGGAAGCCGGCTTCACGCCGTCCGATGCAGGATCACTTCCAGCACGAACTTGGAGCCGAAGAACGCCAGCAGCAGGATCGCCATGCCGATCAGGGTCAGGTTCACCGCGCGGCTGCCGCGCCAGCCATATTGCTTGCGGCCGAACAGCAAGGTGCCGAACACCAGCCAGGCGACGATCGACAGCACGGTCTTGTGGATCAGGTGCTGGCCGAACAGGTCGTCGACGAACAGGATGCCACTGAGCAGGGTCAGCGTCAGCAGCACGAAGCCGGCGCCGATCAGACGAAACAGCAAGGCTTCGGTCAAGGTCAGCGGCGGCAGGGCGCGCAGCCACGAACCGAACTGACGATGGCGCAGCGCACGTTCCTGGATCGCCAGCAGGATCGCCAGCACGGCCGCGATCGACAGCACGCCGAACGCGAGCAGGGCGACGGTGACGTGCAGCTTGATCTGCCAGTCCATGCCGAGCGGCCGCGAGGGAGGGGCCACGAAGACGTCGATCCCGAGCAGCAGCGCGGCGAGCGGGAAGACGATCACGCCGAGCGCGGCGACCGGACGAGAAAGATTGACGATCAGCGTCAATGCCGCGACGACGCCGGCGACCAGCGACAGCGCCGCGAAGAAATGCAGATCGAGCGCGCCGCGGTGCGTGCCGAGCAGCACGCCGGCGTGCGCGACGATCGCGGCCCCTGCCACGCCGTCGGCGCTGCGGTTGAGCGGCGCGCCCCCACCGAGCAGCGGACGAGCAAGCAGTCCGGCCGCGACCAGATACAGAACGATAGCGAGCAGGGCGACGATCGGAATCAGCATGCGCGCAGTGTCGCATAGCGTCCGCGACGCGTGAATGTGGCTCGGCGGGGGGATTGCAGGGCGTTCATCCCAGGCCGCACATACGCTCGCAGGAGCCCGGCATCCGGCTCCGCTATAATCGCCGGCTCCCACGCCTTGCCGGTCCGCCCATGTTCGAGTCGCTCAGTACCCGTCTTTCCGCCACCGTCCAGCGCCTGCGCGGAAAGGGGCGGTTGACCGAGGCGAATATCCGCGAGTCCTTGCGCGAGGTGCGCATTGCGCTGCTCGAAGCCGACGTCGCGCTGCCGGTCGTGCAGGCGCTGATCCAGCGTGTGCAGGTGCGCGCGGTCGGCCAGGAAGTGCTGAAGAGCCTGACGCCGGGTCAGGCCTTGGTGAAAGTCGTCCGCGACGAACTCACCGCGGTCATGGGCACCGCGAATACCGATCTGAATCTCGCTGCGGCGCCGCCGGCAGTCGTGCTGATGGCCGGCCTGCAGGGCGCCGGCAAGACGACGACCGTGGCCAAGCTCGCGCGCTTCCTGAAGGAGCGCAAGAAGAAAAAAGTCATGGTGGTCAGCGCCGACGTCTACCGTCCGGCCGCGATCGAGCAGTTGCGCACGCTGGCCGAACAGGTCGACGTGCTGTTTCATCCGTCCACCGGCGATCAGGATCCGGTCGTCATCGCCAAATCCGCACTCGATGCGGCGAAGCGGAATTTCGCCGACGTGCTGATCGTCGATACCGCCGGCCGCCTGCACGTCGACGCCGACATGATGGCCGAGATCAAGGCGCTGCACGCCGCGCTGAATCCGATCGAGACCTTGTTCGTGGTCGACTCGATGACCGGCCAGGACGCCGCCAACACGGCGAAGGCGTTCTCCGAAGCATTGCCGTTGACCGGCGTCGTGCTGACCAAGACCGACGGCGACGCACGCGGCGGCGCCGCGCTGTCGGTACGCTACGTGACCGGCCGGCCGATCAAGTTCATCGGCGCCGGCGAGAAGGTCGACGCGCTCGAGCCGTTCCATCCGGACCGCATCGCGCAGCGCATCCTCGGCATGGGCGACGTGCTGTCGCTGGTCGAGCAGGTCGAGCAGAACGTCGACCAGGAAAAGCAGCGCAAACTTGCCGAGAAGGTCATCAAGGGCAAGCGCTTCGACCTCAACGACATGAAGGACCAGCTGGAACAGATGGTCAACATGGGCGGCATGGCATCGCTGATGGAAAAGCTGCCGGGCGCGTCGGCATTGCCGGATCAGGTCAAGTCGAAGGTCAACGACAAGGAAGTGCATCGCATGATCGCGATCATCGGCTCGATGACGAAGAAGGAACGTCGCCATCCGGATCTGTTGAACGGCTCGCGCCGTGCCCGCGTCGCGCGCGGCTCCGGCATGCAGCCGGCCGACGTCAATCGTCTGCTGAAGCAGTACCAGCAGATGGAAAAAATGATGTCCAAGCTCGGCAGCGGCGGCCTCAAGGGTCTGATGCGCCAGATGTCCGGCGCGATGCGCGGCATGGGCGGCGGCGGCGGGTTCATGCCGCCGCGGTGAGTTGGGTCGTTGGTGCTTGGGGTCTGCGCTGGGTTCTGGCACCCCCGATGTCATTTCCGCGAAAGCGGGAATCCATTTTGCCGGTGCGGATCCGCGGACATGTGGGCGCGCGCGTTGAGTGAGCGCAGCTGCAGAGCACCATGGATTCGCGTTTTCGCGAGAATGACGTCAGACGACAGGCCACGGTGATCGTGGTGATCAGGGTCGGAACACCTGACTCGCACTAACTGCGCGCAGGCCTTTATTTTCTCTGTAATTCCGCTAGAATGCGCGGCTCCCTCGGGGGCGGTCAGCCATTCCGGCGTGCCCAAGAAAAAATCCTAAAGAATTCAGAGAGCTACGATGGTCAAGATTCGCCTTTCCCGTGGCGGCGCGAAGAAGCGTCCCTTCTATCACATCGTTGTGACCGACGAGCGCAACGCGCGCGACGGCCGCAATATCGAGCGCGTCGGCTATTTCAACCCGATCGCTGCCGGCAAGGACGTGCGTCTGCAGCTCGACACCGCCAAGGTCAAGGCCTGGGTGGAAAAGGGCGCGCAGATGACCGAGAAGGTCCGCTCGCTCTACAAGGAAGCCGGCAAGCAGACGGCTGCCGCTGTCTGATAGTGTCGAACGGGTCGGACGAAAAACTCGTCCTGCTCGGCCGTGTCGTTGGAGTCCACGGGATACGCGGCGAGCTGAAGCTCGAGTCGTACACCGAGCCGAGAACGCAGATCTTTCGCTATCAGCCATGGCTGATGCGATCCGCGGCCGGCGAGAAGACGATCGAAGGGTGCCGTGGACGGACCCAGGGCAAGGGCCTCGTCGCCGAGTTGCCCGGCGTCGGCGACCGCGATGCGGCCGTGGCGCTGCAGGGCGCCGAGATCTGGGTCAGGCGTTCGGCGTTGCCGGAGCCGAAGCCCGGCGAGTATTACTGGTCCGATCTCGAAGGACTCGAGGTGGTGACCGTGGACGGCGTGTCGTTCGGCCGCGTGTCGCATCTGATCGCGACCGGCGCCAACGATGTGCTGATCGTGCGGGATGGCGAACGCGAGCGGTTGATTCCGTTTCTGCTCGGCCAGTTCGTCACGCAGGTGGATCTGGAAGTCGGCCGCGTCACGGTCGACTGGGATCCGGAGTTTTAGTCGACGCACGTGTTGAATGTGCAGACAGGATGTCTGCTTTTTGATCTTTGTGCTCAGGACGAGCGCAAGAAGCGAACGGTGCAGACAGGATGTCTGCCTATTGATTCTCGCGTTCAGGGATGAACGCAAAAGCAGACATGCGCATCGACGTCATCACGCTGTTTCCGGATTTCATCGAAAGCAGCACGCGGATCGGGGTCGTCGGGCGTGCGCGCGAGCGCGGCCTGATCGAGATCGCGACCTGGAACCCGCGCGATTTCGCCAGCGACAACTACCGTTCGGCCGATGACCGGCCCTATGGCGGCGGTCCCGGCATGGTGATGATGATCGATCCGTTGCGTAAGGCGCTCGCCAGCGTGCGCGCCGCCAGCGGATCGAGCGAGGCGAAAGCGATTTATCTGAGTCCGCAGGGAACGCGGCTCGATCAGGCCAAGGTGGCCGAACTCGCCCGGCGCGATCATCTGGTCCTGCTGAGCGGACGCTACGAAGGCGTCGATGAACGGTTTTTGCAGCACGCGGTGGCCGAAGAGATTTCGATCGGCGACTACGTGTTGTCCGGCGGCGAGCTGGCGGCGGCGATCCTGATCGACGCGGTCGGCAGGCTGCAAGACGGTGTGCTGAACGACGCCGAGTCGGCCGCGCAGGATTCGTTTTCGAACGGCCTGCTCGATTGCCCGCACTACACGCGCCCGGAGCGCGACGAGTGGGGCGAAGTGCCGGCGGTGCTGACCTCGGGCGATCACGCGGCGATCCGCCGCTGGCGTCTGAAACAGTCGCTCGGCAGGACCTGGTTGCGGCGCCCGGATCTGATCGAGCGCTGTGAGCTGGACAAGAAAACACGCGCGTTGCTGGTCGAATTCCAGAACGAGCATGCGCAAAGAGAGACGTCGCAGCAGTCTTCCGCTGGCGCCGAAGCAGATTGACGAACCGGAATCCATTCCGACTATTTGGTGAGTGTGATGAGCAACCTGATCCAGCAATTCGAAGCCGCACAGATGACCCGCACCCTGCCGGAGTTCAGCCCGGGCGATACTGTCATCGTCAACGTGAAGGTCAAGGAAGGCAACCGCGAGCGCGTGCAGGCCTACGAAGGCGTCGTCATCGCACGCAAGAACGCCGGCCTCAACTCCGCCTTTACCGTGCGCAAGATCTCGCACGGCACCGGCGTCGAGCGCGTGTTCCAGTCGCACAGCCCGGCGATCGACTCGGTCGTCGTCAAGCGTCGCGGCAAGGTGCGTGGTGCCAAGCTGTACTACCTGCGCGGCCTCGAAGGCAAGGCAGCGCGCATCAAGGAAGATCTGAGCGCGCACACCAATAAAGCCGTTTGAATATTTGAAAAAATGGCGGGCAGGATGCCTGCATGGGGATGCGCCGAGACTACGGAGCTCTCAGCTTCAGTGGAGTTCCGGATGGCGGCGTTCTTGGATGAACGCATCGATGGCTGCATCAGCCGAAGCCGCGCGACTCAGCTTCGCGTGACGTCGTGACGCTGGCGCGCTTATGGATGAGCGCATAAAAAACCCTATATCCGCCTTGGAGCATCGAGTCGCGTCTGTGCTCCTCGTCAGAAGCGGCCGTCGGCAACGACGGCCGCTTTTTTATCGAGTCGATTCCCCACTGCCGTTCGAATCCGCGGGGCCATCCTCGTCGCAGGGGCGAGTTTCGCGCTCGTCAATGCGCAGGCTCTCGATGCAGGCGGCGGCATCGTGCTCATCAATCTGAAAGTCCAGGTCGCAGCGATCGGCGCTCCCTTGGCACGGCGCGAGCCCGATTGGCGGCGCGCCATACGCGCCAGCTACCATAGCCGGCCGTGCCCGGCACGTTGGACGCGCGGCACCGATTGGAAATACCGCCGCGCGGCCTCATCTGCACGCGAGCACCAAGCCTATCCGAGGAGTCACGCATGAGTTCCACGCCCGAAACCCGCGCCTTCGAAGCCGAGGTCTCGCAAGTCCTGCATCTGGTCACGCATTCGCTTTACTCGCACAAGGAGATATTCCTGCGCGAGCTGGTCTCGAACGCCTCCGATGCCTGCGACAAGCTGCGTTTCGCCGCACTGTCGGATGCTTCACTGACCGCCGACGATGCGGACCTGCGTATCGAGATCACCTTCGATCGCGACGCGAAGACATTGACGATTCGCGACAACGGCATCGGCATGAGCCGCGAGGAAGTCATCGAGAATATCGGCACCATCGCTCGCTCGGGCACGCGCAAATTCCTCGACTCGCTGTCCGGCGATGCGCGCAAGGACACCCAGCTGATCGGCCAGTTCGGCGTCGGCTTCTACTCCGCGTTCATCGTCGCCGACAAGGTCACGCTGACCACGCGCAAGGCCGGTGCGGCAGCGGGCGAGGGCGTGCGCTGGGAGTCGAGCGGCACCGGCGAATACACGCTGGAAAGCGTCGAGGCGGCGCAGCGCGGCACCACCATCACCTTGCACCTGAAGGACGACGAGACCGAGTTCCTCGATGCGTGGAAACTGCGCGACCTGATCACGCGCTATTCCGATCATGTCGCGTTCCCGATCCGATTGCCCGTGCAGAAAGACGGCAAGCCGACGGACGAGTTCGAGACCGTCAATCACGCCGCGGCGCTGTGGACGCGGCCGAAGAGCGAACTCACGGACGAGGATTATCAAGGGTTCTACAAGTCGCTGACGCACGACTACAACGACGCGCTGGCGTGGACGCACAACCGCGTCGAAGGTTCGCAGAGCTACAGCCTGCTGCTGTATGTGCCGGAGAAGCAACCGTTCGACGCGGTCATGAGTGGCCGCGACGAGCGCAAGGGCCTGAAGCTTTACATTCGCCGCGTCTTCATCATGGACGCGAGCGAGCAGCTGCTGCCGAGCTACCTGCGTTTCGTGCGTGGCGTGGTCGACTCCGACGACCTGCCGCTCAACGTCAGCCGCGAAATCCTGCAGGAAAACCGCCTCGTCGCACAGATCCGCAGCGCCTGCGTCAAGCGCGTGCTCGACCTGCTCGAGAAGATCGCCAAGGACGAGCCGGAAAAATTCCAGAAATTCACCGCGGCGTTCGGCAACGTGCTGAAGGAAGGCATCGCCGAGGATGGCGCGAACCGCGAACGCATCGCCAAGCTGCTGCGCTTCGCATCGACCGCTTCCGACAGCGATGCGAAAAATGTTTCGCTGGACGACTACATCGCGCGCATGCAGGCTGGCCAGGAAGCGATCTACTACGTCACCGCCGATTCCTATGCGGCGGCGAAAGGCAGTCCGCAGATCGAAGGCCTGCGCGCGAAAGGTATCGAGGTGCTGCTGCTGAGCGATCGCATCGACGAATGGATGATCGGCTACCTCGGCGAATACGCCGGCAAGAAACTGCGCAACGCGAGCAAGGGCGAACTCGCGGCCGATGCCGCCGACGGCGCCGAGACCGAACGGCGCAAACAGGCCGAGGACGCGGCGCAGCCGCTGCTCAAGAAGCTCGGCGACCTGCTCGGCAAGCGCGTCAGCGACGTGCGCGTCAGCCATCGCCTGATCGATTCGCCGTCGTGCATCGTGCTCGGTGAGTACGACATGGCCTTGCACATGCAGCGCCTGCTGCGCGAAGCCGGCCACGACGTACCGGGCAGCGAGCCGATCCTCGAGATCAATCCGACGCATCCCCTGGTGCGCCGCCTCGAAAGCGAAACCGACGAAGCGCGCGCAGCGGACATCGGCGTGCTGCTGTTCGAGGAAGCGCAGCTCGCCGCCGGCGACCAATTGGCGGACCCGGCCGCATTCATCGGGCGCGTGAATCGCCTGCTGCACGGCTGAGCGCCGTCGCTGCCTCGCGCGGGCGCGTGCCGCGCGAGGCAGCCGGCGTTGTATGAATATATGAATACCTGATAGCTGACGATGTGCGACTGAACACGTCCGGCGTACGTCGCCGCGGGGAATCGGCGCTGCGCGTCGCGCCGGCGCCTCGATGCGCTTCGAGCGCCGCCTGCGTCAGCGGGCGCCGGTTTCCACCGCTACGCCATGCGCGCGCAGCCATGCGTGCACGGCCTCGTGCTTGGCTTGCGCCGCGGCGCTGAAGCCGCCGGCGGGGGCGATATTGAAATACGGCTGGAAGGTGTCGCCACGCGCATTGCGATGCGTCGCATCCGCGCCGGCTTCGAGCAGGCGCAATACGCATTCGGGCTTGTGCACTTCGGCGGCGACATGCAGCGGCGTATTGCCGAGGCGGTCGCTGCGGTTGGGATCCGCTTTGTGCGCCAGCAGCAGGTCGAATGCGGCATCGTCGGGATTCATCAAGGCGGCCGCCAGCGGCGCTTCGCCGGTCTTGCCATGCGCCGCGTTCGCATCCGCGCCGTGGTCGAGCAGGGTGCGCAGATACACCAGGTCGTTCGCCATCGCGGCCATGTGCAGCACGGTCGCGCCGCCGACGCCCGGGCGTGCCGCATCCGCGCCGTTATCGAGCAGGGCGGCCATGCCGCGCGGGCTTTGCTTGAGCAGCGACCATTCGAGCAAAGTGACGTCGCGATCGCCCTTGCCGTTCGGGTCTGCGCCCGCGGCGATCAGCGCATGCACCGCCGCCGCGTCGCCGGCCGCGACAGCCTTGGCCAGCGCGGCGACGTTCGGGTCCGGGAAGATCGTGTCGGGGTCGGCCTTGTGCGAATCAGCGTCGGTCACGGCGGCAAGGGTCCAGGTGGCGAATGGAAGCGTGGCGAACGTCAACGTTCCGCACAGGAAAAGGGCGGCAGCCCGGTTGCGTTTCATGACGGAACGGCAGGCCGTTCTCTGAGGCATCGAAGGGCTGCCGCAATGGAAACTTCCACGAGTATTGCATGAGGAAGCCGTGCGCTCACGCCGAATCGCAGGAGCGCCGGAGAGCGCGCGAGGGGTGCCGAGACGTGTCCCATCGGTGCGACCATCGGCCCTAGCGGCGCGATCGCCGACGCCATCGCGGCTACCAGTTCCAGGGCATCGCTTTACCGAGGGTGTGACCAACGGCCTTGGCCCCGTCGACAACGGCGTTGCCGGCTGCTTTGGCGCCATCCACGACGGCATGGCCGGCGGCTTTGGCACCATCGACAAGCGCATTGCCCGCGGCCTTCGCGCCGTCGACGATCGCGTTGCCCGCCGCCTTGGCGCCATCGACGATCCAGCCACTTACCGTCCTGCCGGCATCGACCGCGCTGCCGATTGCGCCGCCGACGAATTTCTCCGCGCCCTGCAGCACATGCGTGGCGATGCCGATGCCGCCATCGGCGAGATCGCCGGCGATTTCGACCGCGCCTTTGCCGATCGCGCCGACGCCGCCTGCGGCGCCTTCGAGCGCGCCGCCGATCAGCGGCACACGGCCGAGCACGTCGCCGGTCGCACCGGTCACGCTGCCGATGACGTCCGTGGCGCCGTTCTTGACGCTGTCGATGCCGCCGACGATCGCGTCGCCGACCTTGCCGGTGCCATCGGCGATGCGATCGACCAGGCTCTCGCCCGGGCCGCCGGGTGTCCACGGATGATCCTGCTGCAGCGAACCGAGCACCGAGCCCATCAAGTGCAGCTTGATGCCCATCGCGGTGTCGGAGATCAGGTTGACGCCGGGCAGTTGCGCGACCCAGGGCAGCGTGCTCGCCGGTGCGAGTTCGATCTTGTGACCGATCGCGTCCGGCGCAAAACCGCGTCCGGCGCCGCTTTCCTGCTCGCCGGTCAGGATATCGCCCTTGACCGCGTAGCGGCGGACGAGTCCGTCGTTCGCCTGCTGTTTCAGCGTGGCCGGATCGGCGTCGTGTACATAACGCGATAGCGTGCTGTTGTTGACGCCGGCCGCATTGAACGTCACCGCGGCGGAATTCGTCGCGACGGACGCGACCGAAGCGAGGCCGCCGCCGAGCGAGTGCCCGGTCAGCACGAGGTTGCCGCCGAATTCCTTCTTCGCCAAGGTAGCGACGCGCACCGCCTCGTCGTACTGCGCCGTCGGCAGGCCGGCGGCCTGCGCGCCGTCGGCGAGCCAGTCCTTGCCGCTCTTCGGGTCGGTGCCGGCAAACGCGAGCACGACGTGGCCCGCGTCGTCCCTGTACAGCGCAGCGCGAAAGCCGGTCGATGGATCGTCGAGCTGGCCGGGTTGGATGTTCGCCTGGGCCAGTTCAGCATCGCTGAGACGCGTCCAGCCTTCGACGCCGCTGCCGGGGACGTCGTAGACATCGGCCGACAGCTCGGCCAGCTTGAGATCGACCGGCTTGGCATCCTTGCCGCGCACCTGCGCATCGAAACTCGCGCCACCGGCCGGCGTGCCGCCGCCTTGCAGCGCGCTCAGTTGCGGGTGATAGGACGGCTCGTTCGAGCGTGTTTCCAGCGCGGCCGCGCTGGACAGGCTTTGCGTGGCGGAATCGGACGTCGCGGGCGTCAGCGCGGGTTCGAAGTTCGCGGCGGCGCCGCGGCTGGCACCAGTATCGAGGGACAAGGACACGGCAGCACCTCCACGATCGATGCGGCGAATCTAGCGCGCGCGCGGGCGGCCGGCATCCTGGGGGTTTCCCGTACCAGGGTTTACCCGAGGTTGGCGGCGCGCCGGGCCGCGTGCGCCTGCAACGGTGCGCACATCGGCGCGTGCTACCATCGCGACGATTTAGCCATCCAAACGACGGGCGTAAATGCAGATCGAGACCAAGCTGCCGAAAGTCGGCACGACGATATTCACCGTGATGAGCCAGCTCGCGATCGAGCACAAGGCGGTCAATCTCGGCCAGGGCTTTCCGGATTTCGACGGACCGCAGGCACTGCGCGACGCGCTCGCCGCCGCGATGAACGCCGGCCGCAACCAGTACGCGCCGATGACCGGCCTGCCGGCGTTGCGCGAGCAGATCGCACGCAAGACCGAGCGGCTGTATGGGCGCAAGGTGAACGCCGACACCGAAGTGACGGTCACCTCCGGCGCGACCGAAGCCTTGTTCGCAGCGATCGCCGCGGTGGTGCGCGGCGGCGACGAGGTCATCGTGCTCGATCCGTGCTACGACAGCTACGAGCCGGCGATCGAACTCAATGGCGGGCGTGCCGTGCACGTGCCGCTCGATCCGCGCGATTTTTCGCCGGACTGGCAGCGCGTGAAGGACGCGATCACGCCGAAGACGCGCATGATCCTGATCAACACGCCGCACAATCCCTGCGGTTCGGTGTTCAATGCCGCCGATCTCGATACGCTGGCGACGCTCACGCGCGGCAGCGAAATTCTCGTGCTGTCGGATGAGGTCTACGAGCACATCGTGTTCGACGGTGCGCCGCATCAGAGCGTGCTGCGTCATGCGGAACTGGCCGAGCGCAGCTTCGTCGTCAGTTCGTTCGGCAAGACCTATCACGTGACCGGCTGGAAGGTCGGCTATTGCATCGCGCCGCGCGCGCTCTCGGCCGAGTTCCGCAAGGTGCACCAGTACCTGACCTTCTGCACGTTCACGCCGGCGCAGGTCGCGTTTGCCGAAATCCTCGAGAAAGATCCGCAGCATTATCTCGACTTGCCAGCGTTCTATCAGGCCAAGCGCGATCATTTCCGCAAGCTGCTGGCCTGTACGAAATTCAAATTGCTACCGGTCGCCGGCGCGTATTTCCAAGTCGTCGACTATTCGCGCCTGAGCGATCGCGACGACCTCGCATTCTGCGAATGGCTGATCAAGGAAGCGGGCGTCGCGGCGATCCCGATCTCCGCGTTCTACGAAACGCCGCCACCCGAACAACGCCTGATCCGTTTCTGCTTCGCCAAGAACGATGCGACCCTGGCGCAGGCGGCCGAGCGACTGCAGGCGCTTTGACATGAGCGGTGCTTCGATGAAACCCCTGCGCATATCGCTGCTCCAAGGCGCCACGCGCTGGCACGATGCCGCCGCGAACCGCGCCTACTACGGCGATCTCGCGCGCTCGACGAAAGGGCAGAGCGACTTGCTGGTGTTGCCGGAAACGTTCCTGTCCGGCTTCACCAACGAGACCTTGCACAACGCCGAGACGATGGACGGTGAAGGTTTGCGCTGGCTGCGCGATCTCGCGCGCGAGATCGGTGCGACGATCACCGGCAGCCTGGTCGTGCGCGAAGGCGATCGCTGCGTCAATCGCCTGGTCTGGATGAGTCCGGACGGCCAGCAGGCGCTGTACGACAAGCGCCATCTGTTCCGCATGGCGAAGGAGCACGAGCGCTATGCCGGCGGCAGCGAACGCCTGATCGTCGAATTGAACGGCTGGCGCATCTGTCCGCAGGTCTGCTACGACCTGCGCTTTCCGGTGTGGCTGCGCAACCGCTACGACCGCGCCGCGCAGCGCTTCGACTACGACCTGCTGATCTTCGTGGCGAACTGGCCGAGCGCGCGCCGCTACGCCTGGAGCACGCTGCTGCGCGCTCGCGCGATCGAGAACCTGAGCTACTGCGTCGGCGTCAACCGCGTCGGCGTCGACGGCAACGAACTGCACTACGCCGGCGACAGCGCCGCGCTCGATTTCCTCGGCCAGCCGCTGGCCGAACTCGGTGCGCAGGAACAGATCGTCACGGTCACGCTCGATCCGAACGCGCTGGCCGCGCACCGCGAACGGTTTCCTGCATGGATGGACGCGGACGAATTCTCGATCGTGCCTTGAGACAGCATCGAAGCGATTCCGCCCAGATTCGCGTCGACTCCGGTATCAGGCCGGCACATGCACTACAGAATCGCCAGCACATCCTCCGGCGGCCGGCCGATCGCGGCCTTGCCGTTCGCCAGCACGATCGGCCGCTGGATCAACCGTGGGTGCTGCATCATCGCGGCGATCAGCTGCGTGCGCGTCAACGCGGCTGCATCCAGCTCGAGTTGCGCATACTCGCTCTCTTCCTGGCGCATCAGGGCACGCGGCTCGATCGCCAGCTTGCCGAGAATGTCCTCGATGTCGTTCGCCGAAGGCGGTGTCGACAGATAGTCGACGATTCGCGGCGTGATGCCGCGCGCTTCCAGCAAGGCCAGGGTCGCGCGCGACTTGGAGCAGCGTGGATTGTGCAGGATGACGACCTCGTCCGTCGGGTCGCTCATGCGGCGACCGGGCGCGGCAACGCGGCGAGTTCGCGCGCAATGATCTCGCGCTCGGCTTCAGCGCGGTGCGCGAAATGGCCGAGCACATCGGTCGAATACGGCGCGAGCACTTCGTACCACTGCGTCGTCACGACGCCGTGCGAATCGATCTGTTGGATACGCTCGATCCGGTAACCGAGCACGTTGACTTCGAGATGGCGTTTATGACGCATATTGTTCTTCTCCGGGCATTGACGCGCAGCATACGCAGAGCCGGTGTGCAGCCAGTTAACGCGGTGTTGCAAGCCGGTTAACCGTTCAGTGCTGCTCGTGCTGCACCGCTCTGCCGGGTCGTTCGAGCTTCGGACATGGCCGCTCGATCCGCGACTTCAAGGTGAGACAGGGCACACTCGCGAAAGTTGCCGGCATATCGACATGACCCGAGAGCACGTCTGTCGATCGCGGTCGCAGCGATGACATGACGCGCTCCTAAGAGGATCGATGCGCGCATTCGATGCCGCGCGCAGGCGCAGGCGAGCCTCCTGCTACGATACGCGCCGCTCTCCGCCCTACGATCGATCGATGACCCCGATGCCCGTCACATCCGACGTCGCGCGCGAACGCCGCTTGTTCTGGCTCTTCATGCTGTTCGCGCTGGTCGTGCTCGGCGCCGGCATCGGCCTGCGCGATCCATGGCCGTCGGATGAACCGCGCTTCGCGCTGGTCGCCAAGCAGATGGTCGAGTCCGGCGACTGGCTGTTTCCGCATCGCGGTCGCGAACTGTATTCGGACAAACCGCCGATGCTGTTCTGGCTGCAGGCGTCGGCCTATGAACTGGTGCGCAACTGGCGCCTCGCGTTCCTGTTGCCATCGCTGCTGGCCGGCCTGCTCACGCTCGGACTGACCTACGACCTCGGCCGGCGCCTGTGGAACCACCGCGCCGGCTTGTATGCGGCGGTCGCCGTGTTGTTCGCGTTCCAGTTCATGTACCAAGTCAAGCGTGCGCAGATCGACCCGCTCATCATGGGCTGGATCACGCTGGCCAACTGGGGACTGCTGCTGCATTTCCTGCGCGGGCCGAACTGGCACGCGTACTGGTTCGGCTGTTTCGTCGCCGGCATCGGCGTGATCACCAAGGGCGTCGGCATCCTCGCCTTGCTGATGGTCGTGCCGTACCTGTTCGCGCGCCGACGCGGATGGCAGGGCGTCACGCGAACATCGAACGCGACGTGGCTTTGGCTCGGCGGCATCGCCGCGTTCCTCGCGCCGATCCTGGCCTGGGGTCTCAGCGTGATCGTGGCGGCGAAGGCGCACGGCACGCCCGAATATCAGGCGTACGTCAACGACCTGTTCTTCCGGCAGACCGCGGGGCGCTATGCAGGCTCGTGGTCGCATCCGCAGCCCTTCTGGTACTACCTGCCGATCGTGCTGATCAACTGGTTCCCGCTGTCGCTCGCGTATATCGGTGCGCTGCCGCGCTGGTGGCGCGATCTCAAGCTGGGCGAAGCGCGCGTGATGCTGCCGCTGGTGTGGGCGGTGCTGGTGATCGTGTTCTTCAGCATTCCGCGCGGCAAACGCGATGTCTATCTGATGCCGGTCCTGCCGATGATCGCGCTCGCCATGGCGCCATACCTCGAGCAGATCGCGCACGCGCGCTGGCTGCGCAACAGCGCCTTCGCGATCGCGCTCGGCGGAGGACTGGTCATCGTCGGCGCCGGCTTGTGGGCGATGCTCGGTCATTCGCCGGCGTTCGAGGACGTGATCCGGCGGCGCGAACTCGACGATCTCGATCATGCGGTGTGGGGCATGTTCCTGACGATCGGCGCGGCCTTCCTGCTTGCTGCCGCCGGGTTCCGCCCGCGGCGCGGCGCGCACGCACTGCTTGCCGGCATCACCGCGTTGTGGCTGATCTGGAGTTTCTGGTCATACCCGCTGCTCAACGACTCGAGTTCCTCGGCCGGCATCATGCGTCGCGCGCGCGAACTGGCCGGCGCCGACACTGAACTCGGCCTGGTCGCGTGGAAGGAGCAGAACCTGCTGATGGTGAGTGGGCCGGTGCAGGATTTCGGCTTCAACCGCCCGGCCGAACAGCAGTATGCCGAGGGCGTGCAGTGGCTCGCCGCCGCACCGGCCACACGGCGCCTGTTCATTCTCGAAGCGGCCATGGGCGATTGCGTCGACAAGGCCAAGGCCACGCGCATCGGTCATGCGAACCGGCGCGACTACTGGCTGTTCGGCGCCGATGCGGTCGCGCCGGGCTGCGTGCCGACAACGGTGGACGACGGCGATCCCTGACACGCCTGCGCCACGGCTCAGCTCTCGCGAGCACGTTCCAGCGGCACCAGGCGCACCAGTTGCTCGCGCATGCGTTTGAACAACTTGCGCGTGTTCCAGGCATTCAACGTGCGGCTCATCGACGAACGCGGGATGAAGTGCTTCTCGCCGAAGCCGTCGATCAGCACGAAGCGCGCTCCTGCGCGCGAATCGCTGCCGTAGACGATGTTCCAGGCATGCATGTCGCCGACGATCACGTTGCAGGCGAGCAAATCATCGAGGAAGCGCTCGAGCTCGCTCTCGATCAGCGCGCTGAAGCCGTTTTCGCGCGCGTACAGCGCGGCCAGCGTCGGCGCCAGTGCTCCGTTCGCGTCGTGCACCTTCTCCGCGATCAGGCCGAGGCCGAGATCGGTTTCTACCACGCCGATCATGCGCGCGATGGGCGCGCTGCGCTCGGCGGAGCGCGCCTGCGTCGCGATGTATTCCTTGAGCTCGCGCACGAAGCCGGTGTAGTGGCGCGCACGTGGCAGCCGCTTGTACCAGCGTGCCTTCTCGCCCCAGCGCGACTGCACCGCGTCGGCGCGCATCACCTTGATCACATAACCGGCCTCGCGCGGGTGCTGGAACACCTGGCGCAGATGACCCACGGCAAGCGGGGTGGCCTGCGCCAACGACAGGATCGAGGCGGGCGGATTCCCGCTGTGCACCTTCAAATCGACGCTTCCCGAAAAATTCGATCGTAACCGGTCATGGGTGCGACACGAACCCATGCATCGCGCCAACGGGTTCGATCTGACGCGCCGGTGGTTCGGCGGGCGATATGCGGCACGGCAGCGAGGGTCAAGCGCGTGCTCAACGACGGCCGCCGACCTCGTCGATGTGCTTCAGCAGTTCGGCTGGATCCTCGAACACGCGATAGGCGCCGGCGCGTTCGAGTTCGTCTTCGGAATAGCCGCCGGAGAGCAGGCCGATGCCGAGTGCGCGCGCGCGGCGTGCGGCCAGCATGTCCCAGACCGCGTCGCCGACCACGGTGGCCGACTCGATCGGCACGCCGAGGCGGTCGGCCGCGGCGAGGAACAGGTCGGGGTCCGGCTTGGCGTACTTGACCTGGTCGCGCGTGACGACCGGTGTGCGCGCCAGATCGACGCCGAGCGATTCGAGCACCGGCCCGGCGGTCTCCATGCGGCCGCTCGTCGCGATCGCCCAGGGCAGCTCGGCCGCGGTCAGCCAGGCGACCAGTTCGCGCGCGCCCGGCAGCGGACGGATCAAGGCCGAACGGCGGTTGTAGGCAGCCGCGTGCAACTGGCGCAGGCGCTCGGCGCGCGCGTCGTCGATCACGCTGCCGCTCTCGCGCAGCAGGATGTTCATCATCAGACCGCCGCTCATGCCGATGCGCCGGTGGATGCGCCAGACCGACAGCACGATGCCTTCGGCTTCGAGCGCTTCCTGCCAGGCGAGGACGTGCTGGTAGACGCTGTCGACGAGGGTGCCGTCGAGATCGAACAGGAAGGCGGTCTGCGGCGAGGTCTTCATCGGCGGCGACGAAATCGTTGGCGGGAACGTCGAAGTCTCGCGTGCGCGGCGCGTTCGCGCAATCGGATCGGCATCGTGCCGACGCTCACGCTACCCTTAGCCCGCATGACCTACCGTTTCGACGACTTTTTCCTCAATCCGGCGACCCGCGAGCTGCGCAGACGAGGCGAACTCGTCGCGCTGCCGGCGCGTGCATTCGACTGTCTCGCCTATCTGATCGAGCAGCGCGAGCGCGCGGTCGGCCGCGACGAGCTGATCGCCGCCGTGTGGGGGCGGGTCGAGATCAGCGACGCCTTGCTCAGCCACACGATCGTGAAGATCCGACGCAGCCTCGGCGACACCGGCAACGAGCAGCGCACGATCCGCACGGTGCCGCGCTTCGGCTATCGCTGGGTGCATGCGTTGGACGTCTCTGCGTCCGACGCTGCGCCGGCGCAGGTCCTGCCAATCGCTGCCGGACCCAGCGAAGCCGCCTCAACCGGCACAGCCGATGAAAGCGTCGCTGCCGATGTTGCGCTTTCGCCGCTGCCGTTGCCGAATCCTTCGGCCGCAGCCACGCGTCGTGCTTGGCCGCGCGCGCTGGCCGCGGCAGCGGGGCTGCTGCTCGCCCTCGCGGCACTCGGAGTGTGGCTGGTCGAGTACGCGCCGCCGCGCACTGCTCAGCGCGACGCCGCCGCGCCCGCGACCGCCGCCCCTGCGGCAGCGACCGCCGTGCTCGTACTGCCGGCCGACGTCGCCGCCCCGGACGACTGGCGCTGGCTGCGTTTCGGCTTGATGGACCTGATCGCCAACCGCCTGCGCGGCGGGGCAGTGCAGACCGCGCCGAGCGAAACCGTGGTGAGCCTGCTCAAGCAGCGCGGCGCCAGCAGCGGGCAGTCGCTGCTGCACGATGCGACGCTCGGCGAGATCGCCGCGATGCGCGTGCTGCCGAGCGTGAGCCTGGAACAAGCGAGCTGGCGGGTGCGCCTGGACGCGTTCGGCGCGCAGCGCTCGTTCAGCGTCGAGGCGCGCGCCGACGACGCGATCACCGCCGGACGCGAAGCGGCCGATGCGCTGTTGCGCAAACTCGGCCATACGCCGAACGTGGTGCCGTCCGAGAACAGTACCCCGGAGATGGACGAGCTGTTGCAGCGCTCGGGAGCCGCCATGCTGGCCGATCAGCTCGATCAGGCGCGCGCGTTGATCGCGAATGCGCCGGCCGAATTACAGCAGCAGCCGCAGGTCGAGCAGCGCATGGCGCAGATCGAATTGCGCAGCGGCGAATATGCCGCGGTCGAAACGCGCCTGCACGCCTTGCTCGATCGCCTGCCGCCAGGCCGGGACACGGCGCTGCGTGCGCGCGCGTTGCTCACGCTGGCGGCGGCCTATGTACGCCAGCACCAGTCCGATCGCGCCGTCGATCTGTACGCCGAAGCGATTACGCTGCGCGAGCAGTCGGGCGACCATGAGGTGCTTGGCGTCGCGCGCCTCGGCCGCGGCGCGGTGCTGGCGCTGGACGGACGCTTCGACGAGGCGACCGCCGAGCTGTCGCGCGCGCGTACCGATCTGGAGACGGTCGGCGATGCGCTCGGCGTCGCCAGCGTCGACGTCAACCTCGGCGACTTCCAGCTGATGCGGCACCGGCCTGCCGAGGCACTGGCCGTGTTCACCAATGCGGTGCGCCAGTTCGAGCGCCTCGGTGCGCACGAAGGACGCGCCTATGCCCTGTCGCAACAGGCGATCGCCGAAGGCGAGCTGCTCGACGTCGAGGCGGCAATGAGGACCAGCCAGCGCTTCTGGCCGCCGGAAGAGAACACCAATAATCTGCGCATGCGCTGGAACCTGGTCCTCGCGCGCGCGCAGGCGCTGTTCGGCGTCGGCCGTCTCGACGCGGCGCAGGTGCTGATCGAGCGCATCCGCAACGACGCCGATCCGCAGCAAGACGCTGTCGTGCGCGCGCAGGGCGAACTGCTCGCCGCCGGCATCGCCGGTCAGCGCGGCGATGCGAAGACCGCCGCCACGCTCGCCGCCGCCGCGCTGGTGCCGGTCCTGCGCGAGGCCGATCCGATCGCCTGGACGCGCGGCCTGCTGCTGCACGCGCAGAGCTTGCGCGATGCCGACCAAGTCGCCGCCGCGGCGGCCATCAGCGAAGCCCAGCGCGTCTGGGCGGCAGGCTCGGGCGACGATTGGCGCAGCTTGTACGCAGCCCTCGGTGCGGCCGAGCAGGCCTGGGCCGAACGCCGCCGCGAGCCGGCGCTGGAACAGTTCGCCAGCGCCATGCAGTCGGCCGAACGGCTGAACGTGCCGGAAGACCTGGTCGCGGTCGGCGCACCGTACCTGGCCGCGCTGATCGAGTCGAGCCAGCTCGACACCGCGCGCGCGGTCAGCGGCCGCATTGCAATGTGGGCCGATCGCGACCTGCGCGCGGCGAGCGCGCAGGTGCGCCTGTACCGGGCACTTGGGCAGGACGATGCGGCACACAAGGCCGAGGAGACGGTCGCACGGATTCGCGCGCAGGTGTCGCGTGCGGCCGATGCACAGCCGTGAATAGGCTGCGCCAGCAAGGCGCTGGCGCTACCGCGCCGCGTCGGTACATCGATTGCACATCGTTGCCGCATCGATCCGGCATGCCGATCGGGCAGTGGCGACGGACGATCGCGGGAAGCCTCCGTCACGACGGGGCTGTCTTGCGCGCCCTGCAGGGGTTCGGGCGCGTACCTCTTCACCGTCCGAGGAATACCGAATGAAGTGGTTGCGTATTGCAGGTTTGCTGTCGCTGAGTGTGTTCGCGTTGGCCGGCGCCGCCGGCGCGCAATCCTTGCAACGGGTGGACGCGGGCGGTGGCGCGATCGCCCCGCCGGTGACCCAGGGCGACCATCTGTATGTCGGGACGGGTTCGACGGTCAGCGTCTGGAACATGGCCGATCCGACCCAGCCGGTCTACGCCGGCCGCACGAACCAGGCTCCGGCTGCGGGCGTCATCGGCGGCGTCGCCGTGGTCAACGGGTATCTGTACGTGGCCTGGTACACGCCCGCGGAAACCGGCGGCATCACGATCTATTCGCTCGACGATCCGGCGCATCCGACCGCGGTGGCGGAATTCGACGACTACGTCGAATCCGACTACAAGCGCCCGCTGGCCCTGGCCACGTCCGGCAACTACGTCTTCGTCGGCGACAACGACAATGGCCTGGTCGTCCTCGACGCCAGCGATCCACTGCAGCCGAGCTTCGTGAC
>Ga0247776_10000086_pt1 | contig 23657 bp, 15 predicted proteins | sample UWRJL199509C5_FD_179912 | JGI IMG/M metagenome (GOLD analysis project Ga0247776, IMG submission 179912) | Plant litter microbial communities from Arlington Agricultural Research Station in Wisconsin, United States - UWRJ-L199-509C-5 | ecosystem: Environmental > Terrestrial > Plant litter >...
GCCGATACGCGCCAGGCGTTCCTCGCCGGCGGCGTCAGTTTCTGCCGCATGGTGCCGATGCGTCTGATTCCATTCCGCGTCATCTGCCTGCTCGGCCTCAACGACGGCGACTATCCGCGCCGCGAACCGCCCTCGACGCTGAATCGTCTGGTCGCCGCGCTCGATCAGCCCAAGCAACGTCGGCGCGGCGACCGTTCGGTGCGCGACGACGACCGCTTCCTGTTCCTGCAGTTGCTGACGGCGGCCGAGCGCGTGTTCTATCTCAGCTATATCGGCCGCAACGCCGGCGACGGCACGGCGCGCGAGCCGTCGGTACTCGTTTCCGAACTGCTCGATGCGGCATCGCGCGCTTTCGAAGACCCGGTCGCCGCACGAAAGCGCCTCGTCCTGCAGCACCCGCTGCAACCCTTCGGCCGCAGCGGCGCCGACGCCGCACGACGGGTGGCCTTCGACCCGGCGTGGCAGGCCGCGCTGACGACGCGCGCAAGCGTGCAAAGCGAAGCGCCGTTCGCGCCGCAGGCACTGCCGGCGATCGCGACGCGCGCCGTCATCGACTATGCGGAACTGCGCGCGTTCCTGCTCAATCCGCAGCGCAGCTTTCTGCGCAACCGCCTCGGTTTGCGCCTGCTCGGCAGCGAGGTACGCATCGCCGAAGACGAACCGTTCAGCGCGATCGACGCACTCGAGAACAGCGTGTTGAAACACCGTGTGCTCGCCGCCTTGCTCGGCGCATCGCCGCCGGACGAAGAGTCGCTGTGTCGCCGACTGCAAGCCGAAGCCTTGCTGCCGCCGGCTGCAGCGGGTATGCAACGATTGCGCGCACTGCTCGGCGGCTTGCATCCCCTGGCGCGGGCGATCACGGCGGCGCGCCGCGGCGAAGAACGCTCGCTCGACTTCGCACTGGATCTCGATGGCGTGACGCTCAGCGGCGTGCTCGAGTCGATCGACGCAGCGGCCGCCTTGCGCATCAAGCCAGGTTCACCAAAGGGGCGCGACTGGCTGCGCTGGCATCTCGATGCGCTCGTGCTGGCAGCGCTCGGCGAGCCGCGCGAGGTGACGGTGTTCGCAGAGTTCGGTAGCGGCGATCTCGGCCCACGCGTGTTGCGGCGCCACGACCTCATCGCGGCGCGCGCCGCGCTGCGCTGGCTTATCGATCGTCTGCACGACGGCCTCGCGACGCCGCTGCCGTTCCGGCCCGGCGCGGCCTGGGCGTTCGCCGAAGCGCGCGAGCGCAGTGGCGGCACGCAGGTCGAAGCGGATGCCGATGCGTTCGACGCGGCGGAAAAAACCTGGAACGGCCACGACGGGTACGGCGAAGGCAGCGACGTGTGGACGCTGATCGCACTGCGCGGTGCCGATCCCTTCACCGACGCGGCCAGCCGCGCCCGCTTTGCCGCGCTCGCGGCCGGCATCGTCGGCGCCGTGCGCGACGCCGCGCCCGCGTCGGAATCGTCAGCGTGAGTGCGACCGGCGAACTCGCCCTCGATCTGCCGCTGCACGGTGTGCGCCGTATCGAAGCGAGTGCCGGCACCGGCAAGACGTTTACGCTCGCGCTGCTGCACACCCGGCTGGTGATCGAGCGCGAGCTGTCGGTGCGCCAGATCCTGGCGGTCACCTACACCAATGCGGCGACACAGGAATTGCGCGAGCGCCTGCGCCTGCAGCTCGAACGTGCCGCGCAGCTCGCTGCGCTGTCGACGGCGCAGCGCGCGCAACGCGCGACCAGCGCGGAGGCGGCCGAGCGGCTGACCTGCCGCGTGATCGAAGCGCGCCTCGCCGACGAGTCCGCTGCGGCGCTGGTCACGCGCCTGCGCCGCGCCGCCGGCGACATCGACCTGGCGGCGATCTTCACGATCCACGGGTTCTGCCAGCGCACGCTCGCCGATCACGCGGTGCTTGGCGGCGAGCCGCTGGCGCCGCGCGAAATGCTGCCGAGCGAACGCGCGCTGCACGAAGAAGTCGCTTTCGATGTCTGGCGTCGCTGGACGCGCGACGAGACCGACGCACAGGATCTGCTGCAGTTGTGGGCCGCGCCGCCCGCTCTCGCCCGCGACCTGCCGACCTTGCTGCGCAGTGAGGTTGTGCTGCCTGCCGCGGCAGCGCCGGACGATGCCAGCGAAACCGCGCTCGCTCACGCGACTGCGCGCCTGCGTGCCAGCTGGGACGAACACGGCGTGAATGCCTGCGCCGCGATCGAGCAGGCGCGCGCGGCAAAAATCCTGCATGGCGGCAGACCGCAGAAAACGACCCTGGACAGGCTGTGGCTCGCGCTGTCCGAGTTCTGCGCCGCTGCGGCCAATGACGCGCCGGCGCAGGAGTTGCTAACGCATCTGACGCCGGAAAAATTGCTCGCCAGCGCGAACAAGGGACGCGCGCACGAAGTTCCTCGGTCGCCGTTCTTCGAAACGATCGAAACGTTTCTTGCCGCGCAGGAAGCCGCCGCGCGAGCGCGTGCGCAGCGTCGCGCGAACCTGCTGCATGCGGTACGCGATTACGCCGCCGCGCGCATCGCCGAGCTCAAGCGCGCACGCAATCTGGTCGGCTTCGACGATCTCATCGCAAGCGTGCACGCCGCATTGAGCGGAGCGGCCGGCGATAGGTTGGCTGCGCTGCTGCGCGCTCACTATCCGGCCGCGCTGGTCGATGAATTCCAGGATACCGATCCGCGCCAGTGGGACATCTTCCGCCGCATCTATGTCGGCGCTGCGGCGCGCGCCGCCGACACCGCGCTGTTCCTGATCGGCGATCCGAAACAAGCGATCTACCGCTTCCGCGGCGGCGACGTGCACACCTATCACGCCGCCGCGGCGAGCGCCGATTCGACCGTTGCGCTGTCGGCGAACTTTCGTTCGCGTCCGCGCGTGCTCGACGCGATCGCCGCGGTGTTCGCGCGCGGCGGCGAGTTTCCGTTCGCCGATGCGATGACCGCCTTCGCCGCCGTCACGCCCGGCGGAACGATCAGCGACCGCGATTTCCTGCGCGCCGACGCGGTCGCACCGGGCCTCGTGCTGTGGGCATTGCCGCTGCGCGACGGCGAGACGACGCGCCCGAGCCGCAGTCGTCCGCAGCCACAGATCAAGGTCGATGCGGCGCGGCGGCTGGCGGCGGCGGCCAGCGCCACGCGGATTCGCGATCTGCTGACCCAATCCGGCACCACGCTCGATGCGGCGCTGCCGCGCCGCGTGCGGCCGGGCGATATCGCGGTGCTGGTCAACACGCATCGCGAAGCCGAAGTAGTGCAGGTCGCGCTGGCCGCCGTCGGCGTGCCCAGCGTGACCGCCGGCCGCAGCAGTCTGTATGCGACGCGCGAAGCGGAGGAAATCCTGCGCCTGCTCGAAGGCATCGCCGAGCCGTCCGACGAAGGCCGCCTGCGTGCCGGGCTCGCGACGACACTGCTCGGACTGGATGCGTCGGCGATCGACGCGCTGTCGTACGACGAAGCCGCGCAGCGCAGCTGGCTCGATCAGTTCCAGCAATGGCAGCGCCGCTGGGAACGCCTGGGGCCGCTGCCGATGCTGGCCGATCGCATCGCCGCTGCGGCGCCGCGCCTGCTCGCGCTGGTCGACGGCGAACGCCGGCTCAGCAACTACCTGCAACTGGCCGAGCAGCTGCAGGAAGCGCGTGCCCGCGTGCTCGGCTCCGCCGGCTTGATCGACTGGCTGGCCGAGCACATCGGCGATGCGGACGATCGCGACGAGACGCAGCAACTGCGACTCGAATCCGACGCCGAGCGCGTGCAGATCCTCACCTTGCACAAAGCCAAGGGCCTTGAGTTTGCACTCGTGCTGCTGCCGTTTGCGGCCTTGCCGCCGTCGCCGCCGGCGACGCGCGGACTTGGTCTGCTGCAATATCACGATGGCGATCGCCGCGTGCTGCGCGCGCGCATCGGCGGTCTCGATGACGAGGCGTATCAGGCGGCGCGGCAACTCGCCGAACGCGAGACGCGCGCCGAGCAATTGCGCCTGCTCTACGTCGGCCTCACGCGTGCGCGGCACGCGCTGTGGCTGGCGCACGGGGCGGTCAACGAAGGCGAACGCAGCGGGCTTGCCTGGCTGCTGCATCGAAATGCGCATGGCGACGTCGCAGCCATCGATGACGCGCAGGTGCAGCGTGCGCTGCTCGAACTGGCCGTCGCCGCGCCGCCGGCGATCGTCAACGAGGCCTTCCCCGGGCCGGGCTCGCTGCCCCTCGACACCTTCGATCTCTACCCGTCGGAAGCGGCGCCGCCTCTGCGCAGCGCGCAGCGCGCGCTGCGCCAGGACTGGTGGATGCACAGTTTCTCGCAGCTGGCGCGCGAGGAAGGGGTCAGCGCCGCTGAAGAAGAGCGCGGCGCCGGCGATGAGGGATCAGGCGCGCCCGGCCTGGTGTCCCCGTTCGCCGGCGCGCGCTTCGGCAACGCCTTGCACAGCGCACTCGAGACCGTCGACTTCGCCGCATGGCGCAACGCACGCGCCGAACAGCTGCCGCCGGCGCAGGGCGAGCTCCTGCGCACGGCGCTCGCCGAGCACGGCTATGTCGGCGACGACCTCGTCAGCGGCGAACGCGTGCTCGGCGCGCTCGTGCAAGCGACGCTGACGACGCGACTGCCCGAGGGCGTCCGCCTCGCCGATCTGCCGGCGAACGCGCGCCGCAGCGAACTCGAATTCCATTTCGCCCTCGGCAGCGTCGCTCTGCCGGCCTTGTTCGATCTGCTGCATCGTCACGATCTGCTGCGCGACCGCAGCAGCTTCGGCACGCGCGAGCGGCTGCAGGGCTTGATGACCGGCTTCATCGATCTGGTCTACGTGCACGACGGCCGCACCTACCTGCTGGACTACAAGAGCAACCAGCTCGCCGACTATGACGCCGCAGGTCTGCGCCAGGCGATGCGAGCGCACGAATACGATCTGCAGTATCTGATCTATACCTTGGCCGTGCATCGCTGGCTGCGCTTTCGCCGCGCCGACTACGACTACGAGCGCGACTTCGGTGGCGTGCGCTATCTGTTCTGCCGCGGTCTGGTCGCCAGCGGCGACGATGGGCGCGAAGGCATCTATGCGGTGCGGCCCGCGTTCGCATTGATCGACGAACTCGACACGCTGTTTGCATCGCCGCGCGGAGCCGCCGCGTGAGCGCGCTCGATCGCTGGCTGCGCGAGGGATGGCTGCGCGCCGTCGACCATGCGCTCGGTGCGACCTTGCAGCGGTTGCGTCCGGGCACGCCCGATGCGGTCGCGCTCGCCGCGGCATTGGCCAGCCGCGCGCTCGAATTCGGCCACAGCGGCGTCCCGCTGGCGGATCTTGCAGACCTGTTCGCCGAGATCGCGTCAGAGCGTGCGCCGCCTGCGCTGCCGCCGCTGCAGGAGTGGCGTGCGCGGCTGCTGGCGTCGCCGTTCGTCGGCAATGGTGACGATGCGGCGCGTGGCCGCCCTCTCGTATTCGAGCGCGAACGCATCGCATTGCGGCGTTATTGGGATTACGAAGTACGCCTCGCGCGCGCACTGCGCGCACTGGCGACGCCGTTGCCGGCGATCGACACGCGAGCACTGCATGTGCGCATGGCCGCCTTGTTCGGCATGCACGCCGAACTCGATCGTCAGGCGCTGGCCGCCATCGTCGCGCAGCAGCGCCGCTTGCTGCTGTTGACCGGAGGCCCGGGGACCGGCAAGACCTCGACGGTTGCGCGCATCCTCGCACTGCGCATCGAACAGGCACGGCACGCCGGCCAGCCGCTTCGCATCGCGTTGGCCGCGCCGACCGGCAAGGCCGCGGCGCGGCTCGCCGAGGCCGTGCGCGAGAACGCCGGCCGTTTGCGTGCCGAGGAACGCATCGATGCGGCGACGCTGGCAGCGCTGCCGACCGACGCGAGCACCTTGCACCGACTGCTCGGCTGGCAGCCGAACGCGACGACGTTCCGCCAGGACGCGGCGCATCCGCTGCCGTTCGATCTCGTCGTCGTCGACGAAGCCTCGATGGTCGACCTGCCGCTGATGTGCAAGCTGGTCGAGGCGATCCCGCCGCAGGCGAGCTTGATCCTGCTCGGCGATCGCGACCAGTTGCCGTCGGTGGAGACCGGCGACGTGCTCGCGGCGCTGTGCGATGCCGCCGGCGACGGGCTTGCGCTGGCGCCGCAGCTTGCCGCCGCCGCCGGCGCGCTGCTCGGTGTCGAGGTGCCGGCATCGCGTCATCAGGCAGGTCCGCTGACCCGTGTCGAGCTCGCGCGCAGCTACCGCCAATCCGATGAACTCGATCTGGCGCCGCTCGCGGCGGCGATACGCAGCGGCGACATCGAACGTGCATTGGACGGCCTGCGCAGCAATGCGTATCGCGGGCTGCGCTGGCGCAGCGGCACGGATACCGCGCTTGCCGAAGGCGTGCTCGAACGCGCGCTGCCGCGCTTCCTTGCGCTTGCCGCGGCCGACGATGTCGTTGCCGCGCTGGATCTGGCGCGCCGCTTCCGCGTGCTGACCGCGTTGCGCGAAGGCCCTGCGGGCAGCAACGAGCTCAACGCACGCATCGCACAGGCGCTGCAGACCGCTGCCGTGCGCGCGGAAGAATTCTTTCACGGGCGCCTGCTCATGATCCGCGAGAACAGCTACCGGCACGGCCTCTACAACGGCGACATCGGCCTGTGCTGGCGCGATGCCCAGGTCGGGGTGCGCGTCTGGTTCGACGGCGACGGCGGTCCACGCTCGTGGCTGCCGGCGGCGCTGCCGCGCCACGAAAGCGCGTTCGCGTTGACCGTGCACAAGGCGCAGGGCTCGGAGTTCGATGAAGTGCTGCTCGCGTTTCCCGAACGCGGCGCCCGCGTGCTGAGCCGCGAACTGCTCTACACCGGCCTCACGCGCGCGCGCAGCGCGCTGACCTTGTGGGCCGCCGACGCCGTGCTCGCCGATGCGATCGCGCGGCGTGCGCAGCGCTGGAGCGGCCTCGCCGATCGCCTGCGCACGGCTTGAGAATTCCGCGCACGCCCCAACCGACCTTATTCGAACGTACCGGAGAACCGCATGATCGAATTTCATTACTGGCCGACGCCGAACGGCCACAAGGTCACGCTGTTTCTCGAAGAGGCGGGCGTTCCCTACGAGGTCAAACCCGTCGACATCGGCAAGGGCGCGCAGTTTGCGCCGGAGTACCTCGCGATCTCGCCGAACAACAAGATGCCGGCGATCGTCGATCGCGCACCGGCCGACGGCGGCGAGGCGATCAGCGTGTTCGAATCCGGTTCGATCCTGCTGTACCTGGCGAACAAGACCCGGCAATTCATTCCGCAGGACCTGCGCGGGCGCATCAGCGTCGACGAATGGCTGTTCTGGCAGGTCGGCGGCCTCGGGCCGATGGGCGGGCAGTACGGGCATTTCAACGTCTACGCGCCGGAAAAGATCCCGTATGCGATCGAGCGCTACGGCAACGAAGTGCGCCGCCTGCTCGGCGTGCTCGACCGCCGCCTGGCCGGACGTGCGTTCATCGCCGGCGATGACTACAGCATCGCCGACATGGCCTGCTATCCGTGGATCAATCCGTACGCGAAGGCGCCGCTCGACCTGACGCCGTTCGCCGAAGTGCGGCGCTGGCAGGAAGCGATCGCCGCACGACCGGCGACACAACGTGCCTATGCGCTCGCCGCCAAGGTCAATCCTGCGAGCGGGCAGCCGATGAGTGCCGAAGAGCGGCGCATCCTGTTCGGACACAAGTAGCGGCGGCTGCACGCGCAGGCCCAAGCCGGCGATAATCGCGCGCTGTACGGAGACGATGATGCGCGCTTTTATTCTCGCCGCTGCCGCGTGGGCGGTTTGCCTTCCAGCCATGGCCGAAAAACTTTCGATCGAACGCATCTACGGCGACCCCGATCTCAACGGGCCGAGTCCGCGCGCGCTGAAGATCGCGCCGGACGGCAGCCGCGTCACGTTCCTGCGCGGACGCGAGGATGACCAGAATCAGCTCGACCTGTGGACGTACGAGGTCGCCAGCGGACAGACGCGGCGGCTGGTCGATGCCGCCGCGCTCGGCGCACGCGATGAACTGTCCGACGTCGAGAAGGCGCGCCGCGAACGCGCGCGCATCGCGCAGTTGAAAGGCATCGTCGCCTACCGCTGGGCACCGGACAGCCGCTCCTTGCTGTTCGGCATCGGCGAGCGTTTGTGGCTGTACGATTTCCACGCCGCGCCGGGCGCGGAATTGCGTGCACTGACCCCGGCCGGCCTCGAAGTGAACGATGCGAAAGTGTCGCCGCGCGGGCGCTACGTGTCCTTCGTCAGCCGGCAGAATCTGTACACGATCGATTTGACCAATGGCAAGAATTACCAGCTCACGCGTGACGGCAAGCGAGCGATCCACAACGGCGAGGCGGAGTTCGTCGCGCAGGAGGAAATGGATCGTTCGACCGGCTATTGGTGGGCGCCGGACGACAGCGCGGTCGCCTTCGAGCGTTATGACGAATCGGCCGTCGACGAGGTCAAGCGCACCGAGGTGTATGCCGAGCGCAGCGAGACGATCGACCAGCGTTACCCGGCCGCCGGACGGCCGAACGTCGCGGTCCGGCTCGGGCTGGTCAAGCCGCACGGCGGTCCGACGCGATGGGTCGACCTCGGTGCCGACGAGGACATCTACCTGACCCGCGTCGACTGGCTGCCGGACGCCAAACGTCTCGCCTTCCAGCGCGAGAACCGCAATCAACGCCGGCTCGACCTGGTCGCGGTCGACGTGGCCAGCTTGCATCAGCAGACGCTGCTCACCGAAACCAGCGACACCTGGGTCAATCTCAACGACGACCTGCGCTTCCTCAAGAACGAGGACGCGTTCGTGTGGGCCTCCGAACGCGACGGGCACAAGCATCTGTATGTGATCGGGCTCGACGGCCAAACGCGACGCCGGCTGACGCAAGGCGCCTGGGACGTCGACAAGCTGCTCGCGCTCGATGAGAAAACCGGCGCCGTGTATTTTTCCTCCGGCGGCGACGACCCGTTGCAGCAGCAGGTGTATGTCGCGCGGCTGGGCGGCGAGGACGCGACGTCGCCCAAGCGCATCAGCGAAGGCGACGGCTGGCACGACGTCGTCTTCGGCGACGACACCTACATCGATACCTGGTCCGATCCGCTGACGCCGCCGCAGGTGTCGCTGCGCAAGACAGATGGCACGCGCCTCGCCTGGATCGAGCGGAACGAATTGAAGGCGGGTCATCCGTACTGGCCGTATCGCGACAGCCTGATTGCGCCGACGTTCGGCACGCTGAAGGCGGCGGACGGGCAGGATCTCTATTACCGCGTCTACATGCCGCTCGGCTTCGACGAGTCGGCAAAAGCGATTCGTGCGGGATCGCCGCCATCGAAACCGTCGCCACAGCTTGGCAACGTTTCAGCGGCGGAAGATCCACCTGGCCGCGCTGCTCAGAAAAAATATCCCGTTCTCCTGACCTACTACGGCGGTCCGGGTCGCCAGTACGTCAATCGCAGCTGGGGCGCGCATTTCGAGCAATACATGGCACAGCACGGCTATGTCGTGTTTTCGCTCGACAATCGCGGCACGCCGCGGCGCGGACGCGCATTCTCCGATGCGATCTTCCGCCAGCTCGGCCAGGCCGAGGTCGCCGACCAGCTCGCCGGTGTCGCCTGGCTGAAGGCGCAGCCCTGGGTCGATGCACGGCACATCGGCGCGTTCGGCTGGAGCTACGGCGGCTACATGACCTTGATGCTGCTGGCCAAGGCCTCCGACCAGCTCGCCGCCGGCGTCGCGGTCGCGCCGGTCACCGACTGGCAGCTGTACGACACGCACTACACCGAGCGCTACCTCGACCGTCCGCAGCACAACGCGCAAGGCTACGATCTGTCCGGCGTGCTGCACTGGCTCGGCGGCATCACCTCGCCGCTGCTGCTGGTGCACGGCATGGCCGACGACAACGTGCTGTTCGCGAATTCGACGAAGCTGATGTCGGCGCTGCAGCAGCACGGCACGCAGTTCCGCCTGATGACGTATCCGGGCGGCAAGCACGGCTTGACCGGCGCGGCGACGCGTACGCATGTGTATACGATGATCGCCGACTACTTCGACGAGAAGCTGAAGCCGCTGCAAGCTCCCGGCACCGCGACCGAAGCGGCGCAGCCGCGACCATGACCAGCGGCGCCAGCGGTCTTGCGCATATCAACTTCCGCGCTCCGGAAGCGATGATCGAGCGGCTGCGCGCGTTCTATCGCGACATCGTCGGGCTCAGCGACGGTCCACGTCCGCCATTTCGTTCGCGCGGTTACTGGTTGTACGCCGGCGGCCGCGACGTGCTGCATCTGACGATCACGGCGGACGAGGACAACCGGCATGGGCAACCCGAACGATCGGGTTGGTTCGACCACATCGCCTGGGCCTGCACGGATGCCGACGCGATCCGCGCCCGCCTCGACGCCGCGGCGATACCGTACAACGTCGGCGAAGTGCCGGGCTCGCGCCAGCTGCAGATGTTCCTGACCGATCCGGCCGGCGTCGGCGTGGAGCTCAACTTCGCCCGCTGAAAAGCGCTGCGCTCGTGATCGCGCTATCTTGAAGCGCGCTCGCGCGATTATTCGTTGCTGCGGCTGGCAATGCGCCTGCGTGCCGACGCGCGATAAACGGTGCTCGCGTATCGAGCGCACAGAATCGGCGCACCACCGCGAGGGAGCGACCCATGAAGCACTGGCTGTTTCTCGGTATTGCGATCGTCGGCGAAGTGATCGCGACGTCCGCGCTCAAGTCCAGCGACGGATTTTCGAGGTTGCTGCCTTCGCTGATCGTCGTCAGCGGCTACTGCATCGCGTTTTACTTCCTGTCGCTGGCCCTGCGCGAAATTCCGGTCGGTGTGGCCTATGCGATCTGGTCGGGCGTGGGCGTCGTCCTGATCGCAGGCTTCGCCTGGATCTTCCTCGGACAGAAGCTCGATCTGGCGGCAATCGCCGGCATGGCGCTGATCGTCGTCGGCGTCATCGTCATGAATGTCTTTTCGAAGGTTCAAGCGCATTGAGCGCGCCGCATCGTCGTGCGTGAGTTCGTCGCGCGGACGACGCACGCACCGATGCGCCAGCGCATTCGGCCGCCAAGCCGGCTAACCTTGGCCGATGGCCCGTGTCCTCTACCGCTTCGGCGACTGCAGCGTCGACCCGACCGTGCGCGAACTGCATCGCCGCGGGACGCTGGTCACGTTGTCGCCGAAGGTGTTCGATTGCCTCGCCTATCTGATCGAACAGCGCGAGCGCGCGGTCGGCCGCGATGAACTGATCGCAGCGGTGTGGGGCCGAGCCAATGTGACCGATGCGGTGCTCGGCCAGGTCGTGCTGAAAGCGCGCCGTGCGGTCGGCGACAGCGGTGACGGGCAGACGGCGATCCGCACGATCCCGCGATTCGGCTATCGATGGGTGGCCGAACTCAGCACCGAGGAGCGCGCCGAAGCGCTGCGCAACATCGCCGTTGCGGCGCCGGATCTCGATGATGTCGTAGCCGCTACCGAGCTTCCCGTCGTCGAACGCTCGTCGCCGCCGGTTGCACGGTCGCCGCGCTCGCTCGTACGCGCCCGACACCTCGTCATCCTCGGCGTCGTCGCGCTGCTGGTCGGTCTGGTGGCCATCGTGCTGCCGCGCCGGCCGGTGTCGTCGCCGCCGGCATCGCCGGACGTTTCATTGCGTGGCGCCGCCGAGGCGATCGCGGTGCTGCCGGTCGCCGTCGACGCGGGCGAGCAATGGTCATGGCTGCGGCTGGGCTTGATGGACCTCGTCGCGGTGCGCCTGCAGCACGCCGGCATCGCCGTGGTGCCGAGCGACAACATCGTCGCGCTGATGCGCACGAACGGCTCGGCGGACCCTGCTAGTGCGGTAAAGGTCATCCGCACCGCGACCGGCGCGCGCCGCTGGCTCGCAGCGAGCGCCGCATCGACGTCGCGCGGCTGGCGCGTGCAGCTGCACCTGCATGCCGACGAAGACGATATCGAGGTCGAGTCGCGCGCGGCGGAGCCGGCGGCCGCCGCGCGCGCTGCGGCAGCGTCGCTGCTCGCGCGCCTCGGCCAGCCTGTCGCGGCAGAGGACGCGGCGGCGAGTACGGCCTCGCTCGACGACCTCCTGCAGCGCGCGGAAGCGGCGATGCTGACCGACGAACTCGACAGCGCCCGGCGCATCATCGAGGCCGCACCGGCGGACCTGCGCCGCGTGCCAGAAGTGCGCTTGCGTCTCGCACAGATCGATTTGCGCGGCGGACGTATCGCCGCGGCACGCGCGAGCCTGGACGCTTTGCTCGGCGAGATCGGTGCCGAAGCCAGCCCGGTATTGCGCGCTCGCGCGCTGACGGTGTCGAGTTCGGTCGCGATTCACGGTGGCGACCTCGCCGGCGCGATGCAGGCCTGCGTCGAGGCGACCGCGTTGCTGAGCGGACGCGACGAACCGGCAGCGCTCGGGCGCGCCTACAACGCCTGCGGTGTCGCCAACGCCAGCGCCGGCCGCTTCGATGCCGCGATGAACGACTTCGCGCAGGCGCGTGTCGCACTGGAAATCGTCGGCGATGCACTCTCGCTCGCGCGCATCGAGGCAAACGAAGGCGTGATGGAAAACACGCGTGGCCGCTATGCCGAAGGCATCGCCGTGATGCGCCGCTCGGAAGACCGCTTCCGTCGCTTCGGCGCGCGCAACGAGGTTCTGCAAGCGATCCGCGATCAGGTCCTCGGCCATCTCGCGCTGTTGCAGCCGGCCGAAGCACTCGCGGTGGCCGAGCGCGGCTGGGCGCTGCTGGCGCAGATTGAGAACGCAGACGTTCGTCGTTCCATGCAGGTGCAGTACGCACGTGCGCTGATCGCGAACGGTCGCACGAGCGAGGCCGCCGCGCTGCTGGCGCGTCTCGCCGACGAGGTGACGCCGACGCAGGAACAGCCGCTGATCGGGCAGGTCCGCGCCAGCCAGGCGGACATCGAGCTCGGCACCGGTCGCGCGCAAGCAGCGCTGACGCATGCACAAGCAGCGGTCGACATGCTCGCCAACCCGGACGACGCACGCGAACGCGCGATCGCCTGGCGGCTGCTGGTGCGCGCGCTGCAGTTCAGTGGCCGCGCAGAAGACGCGGCGAACCAAGCGCAGCGCTTCGCCGACTGGTCGAGCGCTTCGACGATCGTCGCGGCCCCGGCCTACGCCGCGCTGGCCGACGCCGAACTGCGCTGGGCGGCGCAGCGCGGGACAGCCATGCCCTCCTACGAACGCGCGTTGAGCCAGGCCGAACGCGGTGGCGTTCCGGCCGACATCAGCGCGGTCGCGATCTCCTGGGGCGAGGCGTTGATCGAGGCCGGTGACCTCGAGCGTGCCGGCGCGGTGATCGGACGCGTCTCGCGCTGGGCCGACACCGACTTTGCCTGCGCCGTCGCGCAGGCGCGGTTGTATCAAGCGCTCAATCGTGACGAGGCCTGGAAAAGCGCCGCGCGGCGTGCTCGCGCGCTGGCCGGCGAGCGGCCGATCGCGCGGGCGCTGCTGCCGCCGACCGACCCGTCGACGCTGCCTTCCACACTCGCGCACTGAGGCGCGTGCGCGCCGGTTGCCCGGCATCGCAGCCGTAAGTCGTTGTGGGGCTTGCCATTCACGCAGCGAAAACACAGCGAAAACGCAGCCGTAACGGAGCGCGAGTGCGCGCGCAGGCGCTGCCGAGCACAGTGCCGGCAAGCGCCGCCCGGTGGACCCGATCCCGCCGCGGCCGCGATTCCTTCAGTGCAGGAGACGCAAGACGATGGCCGTCCATTCCATGCCCGCGCATCGGCGGGTGAGTCGATTCATGCAGGCCAGCCTCGCGCTGGCGGCCTTGCCGGTGCTCGCACTCATGGCGACGGCACGCGCCGGTACGCCGCCGTGGGTGGAGCAGAAGGTGTTCGACAGCCAAGGCGCCGGCTACGACCATTTCGGCAGCGCGGTGGCGATTTCCGGGTCGACCGCGATGATCGCAGCGCCGGAAGTCAGCATCGGCGACAACAGCTCGCAGGGCGTGGTCTACGTCTATCAGCAGGCGGCCGACGGCAGCTGGAGTCCGACCCAGAAGCTCGCCGCCAGCGATGGCGCTGCGTTCAACGAATTCGGCTGGTCGATTGCGTTGTCCGGCCGCACCGCCGTGATCAGCGCGATCAACGCGAAGATCGGCGACCACATTTCACAAGGCGCCGCCTACGTGTTCACGCAGGCCGACGATGGCAGCTGGAGCGAGACGCAGAAGCTCGTCGCCAGCGATGGCCAGGCGGTCGACTGGTTCGGCAGCGCGGTCGCGGTATCCGACACGACGATCGTCGTCGGCGCCTATGGTGCGCATTACAACGACCAGGCGATGCGCGGCGCGGTCTATGTCTTCAGCCGCCTCGACGGCAGCTGGACGCAGGCGCAGTTGCTCGCGGCGGACGACGGCGCCAGCGGCGATCAGCTCGGTGCCGCCGTCGCGTTGTCGGGCTCGACCTTGCTGGCGAGCGCACCGGGCGTGACGCTCGGCGATACCTACGCGCAGGGCGCCGTGTATGCGTTCGTCGCGACCGATGGCGTCTGGAGCCTGGCGCAGAAGATCCTCGCCGACGATGGCGCAGCGAGCGACCAGCTCGGCACCTCGCTCGCACTCGACGGCGACAGCGCGTTGATCGGCGCGATCTGGCATCACAGCGGCCACGGCGTCGTCTATACGCTGGCTCGTGTCGATGGCCTGTGGACCTCCACGCAGCAGCTCAGCGCCGGCGCGGCGCCGCGCCCGGCCGGCATCGGCTTGCCGAGCACGGACAACTTCGGACTTTCGGTCGCGCTGCACGGCGCTGCCGCCTTGGTCGGCGCCAGCAATGTCAGCGTCGGCGGCAACGCCGGTCAAGGCGCGGCGTATCAATTTTCGAATCAGGGCGGCGTTTGGAGTGATACGCACGACTTCCTCGCCAGCGATGGCATGGCGCTGGATTACCTCGGCTGCGCGGTCGCGTTCGACGGCGCCAACGTGCTCGCCGGTGCGTTCGGCTACTCGCCGGATGTCGATCACTACCAGCAAGGGGCGGCGTACTTCTATCGCTCCGCGGCGAACGGCATTTCGCCCGAGGAGCGCGCCGCGCTGGTCGACCTCTACAACAGCACCGGCGGCCCCGGCTGGTGGGACACGGTCGGCTGGCTCGGCGAACCCGGCACCGAATGCAGCTGGACCGGCGTCATCTGTGACGACAGCGGCAGCGCGGTGATCGGCCTTTCCCTGCTGTTCGCCAACCTCGACGGAACCCTGCCGGAGAGCTTGAATGGCTTGAGCCATCTGACCAGCCTGCAGCTCAACGACAACCGCAACCTGACCGGCAGCGTTCCGTCGCTCGCCGGCATGAGTCACCTGCAATCGATCGACCTCAGCCGCAATGCATTCACCGGCAACCTCCCCTCGTTGGCGGCACTCGGCGAACTGCAATTTGCGATCTTCAACGACAATCAGTTCAGTGGCGAGGTCCCGCCCTTCGACGGACTCGCCTCGCTGCAATGGTATTCGGTGTCGACCAATCAGCTGAGCGGCAGCATCCCCTCGCTCGCCGGCCTCGCTGCGCTGAGCGGGTTCTATGTCGACTACAACCAGTTGAGCGGAGTGCCTCCTGCGCTACCGTCGCCGAGCAGCCTCGGCCAATACGGCGCGGCGCTCTGCCCGAATGCGCTCGATCAGGTCGATTCGGCGGACTGGGATGCGATCACCGGTTTGACACCGTGGTATCAGGAATGCGTCGCCGCGCCGACCGAGTCGGTGTTCAGCGATGGCTTCGACGGAGGCTGATCCGCCGCGTGCGCGATCAATGCGCATGACTCGGCGGGCGCAGATCCTGCGCGGGCCGAGCGTGCAAGCCGCGTTCGCTCAGAACTTGCCGTCCTGAAAGTCGCTGATCGCTTCGGCGATCTGCTGCGGCGTGTTCATCACGAACGGCCCGTACTTCGCCACGGGCTCGTTGAGCGGCCTGCCGGCGACGAGGATCAGCCGCGCCGGTTCGCTGCCGGCGCCGATCAGCAGCGCGTCGCCGTCGCGTTCGAGCACGGCCAGTTCGCCGCGCCCGACGCGGGTGGTCGCGTCGGCGGGACCCAACACGGCCGCACCGGCATAGACGTAGGCAAACGCGTTATGGCCGGCGGGAATCGCAGCGACGCTGCGCGCGCCGGCTGCGAGTTCGATATCCAGGTACAAGGGCTCGACGGCGATGCCGGACACGGGTCCGGCGGTCTCGCCGAAGCGCCCGGCGAGCACGCGCACGCGTACGCCCTCGCCGGCGTCGACGACGGGGATGCGCTCGGGCGCGATGTCCTGGTAACGCGGCGCGCTCATCTTGTCGGCCGCGGGCAGGTTCACCCACAGCTGAAAGCCCCACATCAAGCCGTCTTCCTGCTCCGGCATTTCCGAATGCACGATGCCGCGCCCAGCGGTCATCCATTGCACGCTGCCCGGCGTCAGCAGGCCGCTGTTGCCCTGGTTGTCGCCATGGCGCATGCGTCCGGCCAGCATGTAGGTGACGGTTTCGAAACCGCGGTGCGGGTGATTCGGAAAACCGCCGATGTAATCCGAGGCGCTGTCCGAGCGGAACTCGTCCAGCATCAGGAACGGATCGATCATGTCGAGGTCGCGCTGGCCGATCACGCGCGTCAGTTTCACGCCGGCGCCGTCCGAGGTCGGTTGGCCGCGGAAGGTGCGCGCAACGCGGCGGCTGGAGGTGGCGGTTGCGTTCATGATGGAACTCCGGACGATGGAAGCTGACAAAATGCGTGCGCGTCGGTGCCGCGACAAGCCTCGGCGCGTGAACGGAATGGAGCGCTATGGGCGACAGTGGCCAGAGCGGTGGTCAAGAACGAAAGCGGGCGTCAGGCGATGTTCGCAGGCGTCCGCTGGCGAGTGCTTCCGATCCTCAGCGCCGTCAGCGCTCAGTGCACCCAGCGCCCGCTGCGCCGGCGCGGCGGCGACAAGGTGCCGTCGGTCGCCGGTGCGGCGAGTTCGGCAGCGCTCAGCGGATGCTCCTTCCAATAGTCGGCGACCGCACCGACCGCGGTTGGAATCTGCGCGAGGCATTCGTCGTAGTCTTCGTCACTGAGCGGCGCGAAGTCGGCGTCGCTTTCGAACACGCCATCGTCGATCGCCAGCGCAATGATCGGGCCGAGCAATTCCATCAACTCCGAATCGTGACCTAGGCGGCCTTCCCACACCGACGCGCGCAGGTCGATGCCACGCGAGAAGCCTTCGCACCAGCCGCGTGCGGTGAACGCGAGCTGGCCGTCGTCGGTATCGAGTTCGCCGAGGATCGGCTCGTACGTGCCGGTTTCGATTTCCGGCGCGATCGCGTCGTTGAGATGCGCCAGCAGGGTCAGTACACGTTCGCCTTCGGCCGGATCGACGAACGGCTCGTGCAGGATTTCCGGCAGCCATTCGTCCGGCTTGGCCGGCTGCGGCCCGATCGCGAGCGCGGTCAGAAAACCGTGCACGCCGTCGAGCAGCAGATCCTCGTCGCTGCCATGCGCGCGCAGGAACTGATCGAGCTCTTCCAGTTCGCCGTCGCTCGGGGAGGTCTGCCAATCAGCGGCCATCGTCGATTTCCAAAGTCACAGGGGTATGGTCCGAGGCGCGCTCCCAGGTGCGCGGCGTGCGATCGATCGCGGCCGCGCGGCAGGATGCACGCAATGCCTCGGAGACGAGGATCAGGTCGATGCGCAAACCGAGATTGCGCCGGAACGCGGCCTGCCGGTAATCCCACCAGCTGTACTGGCCGGCCTCTTCGTTGAAGAGCCGGAAGCTGTCGGCAAGACCGATGTCGAGCATGCGCTTGAGCGCATCGCGCTCCGGTGTCGAACACAGGATCTGCTCGTGCCACGCGAGCGGATCGTGCACGTCGCGGTCGTCCGGCGCGATATTGAAATCGCCGAGCACGACCAGACGCGGGTGACGCTTGATTTCTTCGGCAAGGAACGTCGTGACCTTGGCCAGCCAGTCGAGCTTGTAGGCGTATTTCTCGCTGCCGACCGCCTGGCCGTTGACGACGTAGAGATTGACGATGCGCACGCCGTCGACGGTCGCCGACAGAATGCGCCGCTGCGGATCTTCGAAGCCGGCGACGCCGTGCTGCACATCGCTGATCGGTTGACGCGCGAGGATCGCCACGCCGTTGTAGGTCTTCTGCCCCGAGTACGCACAAGAATAGCCGGCAGCTTCGAGCGCCGCGACCGGAAATTTCGCGTCTTCGAGTTTGGTCTCCTGCAACGCGAGCACGTCCGGCAGCGCCTCGGCGCACCATTGCCCGACATGCGGCAGACGCACGTTCAGCGAATTGACGTTCCAGCTGGCAATGCGCATGTCAGCCGCGCCGCATCGAGGCCGTCGAGGATGCACTCTTGCGTGGTTCGCGACGCCTCATTGCAGTGCCTCCAGCTCAGGAAGTGACGATTGTCGTTGCGGCCGTGAAACACGCCTGCGTGGCCACAAAGCGGCCCTACAAGACTCGTGCCCCTGCGCCGCGACAGCGCGCATTGTGCCTTCTGGCGAAGGTCACCGCACATCGCTGTTGCAATGTCTGGGCGTCGAGTGAGCCGTTCAACCGCGAGGCGGTGTTCGTGCCAGGCAAAGTATCCCGAGGCGTCGTTGCGTCCCGCACCCGTTGTGCACGAGTGCGATGGGACAGCAGGAGTCGGAGTGTGCGAGCGATGGCTGCAACCTGACGTGCGTGCCTGGCGTGGCGATGAGCGCCGTTGGCGCATGCTCATCTGCAGCGGCAGGACGACCGCGTCGTCATCGGTACAACGGAGACATCGATGGCGAGGGCTGATCCACGCACGGCGTTGCAAAGGCCTCGCTTCGGCCACGTCGAGAACGCGCGTGGAAACGATCGGTTTTTGGCCTCACGTCGACGCCTGACGACGAAAGAACAGCAGGCTCCAAACGGGCCCTAACACGAACCAGACGACGATCGAACCCAGCGCGATGTGGAACCAGACGGAAAGTGTACGGGTCACCGCCTCGCTGCCGACCCAGGCGATCAGGGCGAGCAGGAGCGCGATCGTGATGAGCCAGGCGACGATGCAGCGCAGCCACAGCGCGAATTCGTAGCGCACCGCAGGCCAGCCGCTTGTCGGCGCGGTGACAGGCGGCGGGCCGTCGGCGAACCAATGGGCGAACCGTCGATCAGCCCATCCGACGGCGACGCTGCCGAACGCGATCGTGAAACCGACATAGGCCGTCGCCAAGCCGTGCGCGAAGGTGGCTGCAGTACCGGCGCGCAGATCCAGCGCCGTGAACGCGAGCAGCAGCAGGTCCGCAGCGGGCAATGCCAACAGCAGAGCGCGGCTGAGCGGCTCGCGTTTCACTACGTAGCGAACGATTAGCGCAAGCACCAGCAGCAGCCAGAACGCCACCTCGCAGCCGATGATCAACCAGTACAAGTAGGCGGGTTGGCTCGTCATCCGGCGCACTGCTTCGAGTTGGCTTGCAAGACCTGGCGGCCAGCGAAGGCGATTCCCTTCACGGGCTGCGCCTCACTGCAGAGCAGAGAAGCGCTGATCATTGCCGCGGCAACTCACGAATCTCGACGGTGCCTCCCGCCTCGAAGACCGGGTTTCCCTGCAGCAATTCTTTCGCCGCCTCGAGGGTTTCCGCCCGTACTCGAAGATAACCGGACACGTGCGAGGTGATGCCTGCCGGTTGCCGCGACTTCGCCACGCAGACGCCTCGGCCGATGGAACTTCCACCGGCAAATCGGCCAGTCGAACGCAACTTCTCGAGATAGCGCTCCCACGCATCATCGCTTTCGACGGCGTTGGCATCGTTATGCATGAAGAAGATGTAATCGTTCATTTCCCTCTCCGGTGCATTGGATTTTCCGAGCGTACACAAATTGACGGCGACGGGATCGGCCGAGCCTCTCAGAATTCGCCACTAACGAGCACGTCGATCTGCTCGGGTGACGGCAGGAGCGTGACGGCCCAGCGCTTCGGCCCGCAGTAGGAACTCTTGTCGCGCGGGTCGATCAATCGGTTCGCGCGCTGCCGATCCACCGTCGGGAGCAACCCTGGAAATTCTCTTCACGACTCAGCATGATGACCATCAATCACGATTTGTTCGCACCTGCTTCGCGCGCCGAGACGGAGTCGATCGCCGATGGCGCGACGCTGCTGCGCGGATGGGCGCTGCACGCAGGTGCGCCGCTGCTGAGCGCGCTGGACAGCGTGATCCGCGCAGCGCCGTTGCGCCACATGGTCACGCCGCGCGGCTTTCGCATGTCGGTCGGCATGACCAACTGCGGCGGGCTTGGCTGGGTCACCGATCGGCGTGGCTATCGCTACACCCCGATCGATCCTCGCAGCGATCGGCCTTGGCCCGAGCTACCGCACATTTTCCTAAAATTGGCGAGCGAAGCGGCCGCCGCGGCCGGCTTTGCCGATTTCGCGCCCGATGCCTGCCTCATCAACCGCTATGCGCCGGGTGCGCGCTTGTCGCTGCATCAAGACAGGAACGAGCGTGATTTCGCGCAGCCGATCGTATCGGTCTCGCTCGGTCTTCCCGCGGTATTCCTGTTCGGCGGCCTGCAACGCAGCGATCGAGCGCTTCGGGTGCCGCTCGCTCACGGCGATGTCGTGGTGTGGGGCGGACCTGCTCGGCTGCGCTACCACGGCGTCGCGGCGCTCGAGGAGGGCAGTCACGACGTCCTCGGCGACTGCCGCATCAATCTGACGCTGCGCCATGCCGGCTGAGCGGCGAGCGGCGGCAGCAACGCCGCCGACCGCGCCTGTGCGGTCGGTCAGCGACCGCATCCCCGACCGATCGGCTACCAGACTTCGCAGCGCTCGCTACCTTGCCGCACCATCGGCGCATCGGCCTTGCATTGGAATGCCTGCTGGAAGGCGGGCAGGTTCGACAGCGGACCGTTGACGCGGTACTTCGCGATCGGATGCGGGTCGCCCTGCACCATCGTGCGCTGGGTTTCGGGGCGGATCGCATCGCCGCGCCATTGGCCCCAGGCGATGAAGAACTGCTGCTCCGGCGTGAAGCCGTCGATGGTCGCCTCGGGCGCCTTGCCTTCGCGCGATTTCTTGTACGCGAGATAGGCGAGCTTGGCGCCGCCGAGGTCACCGATCGATTCGCCGAGCACCAGCTTGCCGTTGTGATGGATGCCGGGCTCGATGAAATAGCTGTCGAACTGGTTCACCACGCACTCGCCACGCGCCTTGAATTTGCTCTGGTCCTCGGCGGTCCACCAGTTGCTGAGACCGCCTTGCGCGTCGAACTGCGCGCCCTGGTCGTCGAAGCCGTGACTGATCTCGTGGCCGATCACCACGCCGATCGCGCCGTAGTTCACCGCGTCGGTCGCGCTCATGTCGAACGCCGGCGGCTGCAGGATACCGGCCGGAAACACGATCTCGTTGAGGAACGGGTTGTAGTATGCGTTCGATGTCGGCGGCGTCATGCCCCAGCGTGCGCGATCGACCGGCTTGCCGATCTGCGCGCGGCCGTCGTTGACGTTCCAGCGCGAGGCCGACACCACGTCGTTCCAGTACGACTCACGTCCGACGACGACACCGCGGTAGTCCTTCCAGGTATCGGGATAACCGATCTTCGGATTGAAGGTCGCGAGTTTTTCCAGCGCCTTCTTCTTGGTCTGCGCGCCCATCCAGTCCAGCCCCTCGATCGTGTCCTTCATCGCGGCGAGGATGTTCTTGACCATTTCCTGCGTGCGCGCCTTCGCTTCGGGCGGGAAGTATTTCTCGACGTACTTGCGTCCGAGCGCCTCGCCGAGCTGGCTGTCGGTCGCCTCGGCACAGCGCTTCCAGCGCGGCTTCATCACCGTCGCGCCGGTCAGGAACTTGCCGTTGAAGGCGAAGTTCTCCTCCACGAACGGCGCCGACAGCGTATCGGCGGCGGCGTTCAGCGCCTGCCATTCGAGATAGGTTTTCCAGGTCGCGATCGGCGTCGACTTCAGTTCTTTCTCGACCTGCTGCAGGAACGCCGGCTGCAGGACGTTGACGTCGTGGCGCGGAATCTTCGCGCTGTCGAAATACACGTTCCAGTCGAAGTCCGGCGTCAGCTTGGCGAGATCGGCGAACGCGGTCTTGTGATCCTGCTGACGCGGATCGCGCTGCGCCACGTTGTCGAGCGATGCTTCGGCAAGGCGTTTCTCGAACGCGAAGACGCTCGCCGATGCCTGCGCGGCCGCCGCGGGTTTCGCGCCGGCGAGTTCGAACATCTTCGCCACATGCGTGCGGTACTTCGCGCGCGCCTCGACGAAGCGCTTCTCCGGCTTCACGTAGTAATCGCGATCGGGCATGCCGAGGCCGCCGGCACCGATATGCGCGACAACCTGCGTCGGATCGTGCAAGTCCTGCGAGGCGAACACGCCGAATGGCACCGCGACGCCGATATCGTGCAGATGCTCGAGCGTGCGCTGCAGGTCGGCCTTGCTCTTGATCGCGCGAAGCTCGTCCAGCAGCGGCTGCACCGGCTTCGCGCCGAGCTGGTCCACCTGCGTTTCGTCCATGCACGCGGCGTAGAAATCACCGGACAGCTGCTCGGGGCTGCCGGCCGGCCAGTCCTGTCGCTTCGACACCTCGGCGAGGATGTCGCGCACGTGCTCCTTGTTGGTCTCGCCCGACTCCCAGCGCTTGCTCCAGCGGTCCATGTAATCCGGAATCGGATGGCTGGCGCGCCAGGCGCCATTGGCGAAGTCGAAAAAATCGGTACAGGCCGCCGCGTTGCGGTCGATATCGCCGGCATCGATGCCGTGCAGCGCGTAGGCGGGAGCGGCGACAAGGGCGAAGCCGATCGCCAGCGCGCCGCTTCGAAGGGTGCGCGGGGATTTTGTGGAAACGACGGCGTCTACGCTCGATCCCGGCTTGGGCGACGTGCGCCCGACGCTGCGACTCGACATGATGATTCCCACCCTGACGTTGGCGATTGAGCGGGCGATCCTAGAGGGCCGGCCGCACGCTCGCATGGCCCGAAGGGCATGCATGGGCGATACGATCAGGGGAGATGCGCACCACGACGCGGCCGCGTCGCGAGAACGGCCGGTGAGCCCTGTCCACCGGTTCCTTCGAATCCCACGTCGAACCGATCGGTAGCGCGCGCGGCCTCGCGCTCGTTACGCTAGTTCTTTTTCGCAAACCCCGAGGCCCGCCGTGACGATCGACCTGCGCAGCGACACCGTGACCCAGCCGACCGCCGCGATGCGCGCGGCAATGGCGGCAGCGCCGGTCGGCGACGACGTCTATGGCGAAGATCCGACCGTGACACGGCTGCAGGCCCGCCTTGCCGACGAGCTCGGCTTCGAGGCCGGCCTGTTCGTGCCGAGCGGCACGCAGAGCAATCTGATCGCGCTGATGTGCCATTGCCGCCGCGGCGACGAATACCTGGTCGGCATGGAGGCACATGCCTACAAGTACGAAGGCGGCGGCGCGGCCGTGCTCGGCTCGATCCAACCGCAGCCGATCATCAATGCCGCCGACGGCACGCTGCCGCTCGATGCGCTGGCGAAGGCGGTCAAGCCGGACGACCCGCATTTCGCGCGCACGCGCCTGCTCGCGCTGGAGAACACCTGGCATGGGCGCGTGCTGCCGCAAGACCATGTGATCGCCGCGGCCGACTGGGCGCGCACGCGCGGCCTCGCGGTGCATCTGGACGGCGCGCGCTTGTTCAACGCCGCCGTGGCGAGCGGCAAGCCGCCGCGAGAGATTGCCGCGCCGTTCGACAGCG
>Ga0247776_10000087_pt1 | contig 23654 bp, 18 predicted proteins | sample UWRJL199509C5_FD_179912 | JGI IMG/M metagenome (GOLD analysis project Ga0247776, IMG submission 179912) | Plant litter microbial communities from Arlington Agricultural Research Station in Wisconsin, United States - UWRJ-L199-509C-5 | ecosystem: Environmental > Terrestrial > Plant litter >...
AACTGCCGGTTCGGATCGATGGCCGGAGCGCCCGTCGTGAGATTGCCGCCAGCCGAGGTCGGCTGTTTCGACCACAGCACGCTGCCGTCAGCGGCGTCGATGGCGAACAGATGTCCATCCTTGCTGACCAGGAATAGCACATCCTTGCTGCCGCCGGCGGTGCTGACGCCGCTCAGCAGAACAGGACTGCTATCGCTGGAGTGCGGCAGGCTGACGCTGTAGACCTGGGCGATCGCCCCGACGTTGGCGCTCGAGATCAGCGTTTCCGCAGTATTACTGCCGCTGTGCTGCTGGTCGTAACCGAATTGCAGCCAGTCGGCTGCTGCTGCAGGCCCTGCGATCACGGCCGCCAACAGCGCCGCGCCGAGCATTTTCTTCTTCAACATCTCGAGTTTCTCCGTCATCGTGCCGGGGCTGCGAGCGAGCCCCAAGAACCGGGATGATCCGTTCGGGCGGCGAGCGCGACCGTGAACGAATCAACGAAATCCAAACCATGGAGCGCAAGGCCGCCCTTGGCGGTCATCGGTGCAGTGAATTGGAACCAGCAGCCGCTGCGCCGACGTGATCGGGTGCACAGCGAGCGGGCAATGCAGCCCGCGTCGTTTGTGTGCCTCGACGATGCGTTACCCGGTTGATCGCTCCCTGCCGCCGAACCGCGCCGTTGGTCGGGCGGACAGCGAGGCCCGTGCGTATACATTTCGCTATTTTCATCCCGGCTAGGTGAACGTGAGCCGTGAAGGGGGTGAAGAGATCGGGCGGGGCGAGCGCCGCCTGATCTCGCTGCGAGCGATGATCCCGCAGCGCACTCGTTGCATGCGTCCGCATGCACGCCGACCTGTCGGCGCGCGCAGACTCAATGTGCCGACGGATCGAAGCCGTCCAGGAAAATCCAGTCGTCGCCCGAGAAGAACACCGACACCGTACAGTCGGCCGTCACCGGCGCGGTCGTGTAGACCGAACCGCTCAGCGTGCCGTCGCAGCCGCTTGCGGTGAACGTGATGCCGGCGTTGCCCGGCGTGATCGCGAAGCTCGTCGTCGCGCCGTCGATGACGGTTTGCGGCGTCGCCGGATCGACACTGCCGCCCGCAGTCACCACCGGGGTGACGATATGCGTGATCGCAACGAAGCTCGCGCTGACCGTGCAGTCGGCGGTGATCGCCGCGGTCGTGTAACTGCCGCCCTCGAGCGTACCGCCACAGCCAGTGACTGCGTCGATCGCGTAGTGCGGGTCGGGTGTGATCGCGAAGCTCGTGGTCGCACCATCGGCGACGATTTGCGGCGTGCTCGGCGCGATGCTGCCGTGTGCACCGGCTTCCGGCGTCACGACGTGGGTGATGCCGACATCGCCGAGGTCGAAGCGCTGCAGCTTGGTGCCGGCGGCAATGTAGAGCGCGCCGTTGACCAGGATCGGGCTTTGCCACTTCAGATTGCCGATCGTCGGCGACGTCCACAATACTTCGCCGCTGAGTGGAGCGCGCGCGATCAGGCAGGTGCCGCCGGAGCACGAGCCGGCGTGGTAGACGACATTGTTCGCGATGATTGCGGAGGTTGCATCCGAGGTCTTCGTCCACGTCGACAGCAACGACGGCCGGTTCGACGCGTCGAAGACCAGCTTGAGACCGGACAGGCCCGACCCGTTCGCCATGAAGACCCAGGTAGCGCCATCTCCGCTGCTGTCCACCCAGATCGCCGGCTGCGTCTTCATCCAGAATTCGCTGACCGGCACATCGATCAGCTGGATTTCGCCGCCGACGCCGCCGGGCGCACCGGTGCCGCTCATGTCGTCGAGATCGATCAGGCGCAGCTTCGAATCCTTGCCCGTCTGCAGGCCGAGGTGCTGGATCGCACTGCTGGCCGGCACCGGCAGAATCGACAGCGAGGCCGAGCCGAGGTCGACATCCTGGCCATCGAGCTGGCTGTAGTTGGTCGGCGTGTAGCTGTCGACCGGCAGGCCACCGCCTGCACCGCTGCCGTCGGGATGCAGCGCGAGCACGCTGTCGCCCCAGTTGAAGCCGCCGGTATTCGCATCGAACAGGCCGTTGCCGGTGGTGACGTAGATGCGATCGGTCGCCGCGTCGTAGGTGGCGCCCGGCCTGCCCCAGATGCCGTTCTGGCGTTCGCTGCAGTCGGTGGTGCCGGCGTTGCCGTTCAACATCATGTGAATCGTGATGTTGCTGCACAGCGAATTGAACACCTTCTGCCCGCCGCTCGAAAGATCGATAGCGGTCAGGTGGCCCTGATAGTCGCCGCCATCGCCGACGTAGCCGTCGTTGACGACGTAGAGATAAGTGCTGCCGCCGCTGGTCGCGAACGAAATCGCCGATGCGCCCTTCTCGACGCTCGGCTTCAACGTCGCGATCTGCGGCCAGCCGCCGTCGGTGATCTCGGTGCCGTCGCCGATCTGGTATTTGTGCGCCTTGCCGTCGATGCCGTAGCTATAGACGAACTGGCGATTCGGATCGATCGCCGGCGCACTTTCCGTTGGCGACGTGCCGGCCGTGTTCGCCGACCATACGACCGAACCATCGGCCGCGTCGAATGCGGTCAGCCGTCCGTTCTGCGCAGTCACGAACAGCAAGTCCTTGCTGCCGGTCGGTGTGACGATCCCGCTCGCCAGCACCGGCGCGACGTTGGCATTCGCCGACATCGTGATCTGATAGCGCCGCGTCAACTGCGCGACGTTGTCCGCCGAGACGGTCGTCTCGTCCGGGTTGTTGGCACTGTGCGAAGGATCGTAGCCCCACTGCAGCCAATCGGCGGCGGACGCGGCGATCGGAACGAAGCAGGTGGCGAGGACGCCCGCGCGCAACAGCGTATTCATGCTCATCGGCTCTCCGGATGGGTCGACAGCGGCGGCGCCGCGGCATCGTTCAGGGGCTCGCATCTTACGCCGAGGCGGCGTCGCTTTTGCTGACCGATGTCGCGCTGCCGCCGCTGCCGAGGCGCGCCCGGGACGCCGGCGGCGAATACAAATCTAACCCATGCCGTGCTAGAAAGCCGTGACACTGGACAGCGCTGGGGAGCGACCATGCACCGACTGCAATGGCTGGGATGGATACTGGCGGCTGGCACACTGCCGGCCATGGCAGTGACACCGGCGGATTTGCGCTTGCAGCGCTGGCCCGGCACGACGACGACGTTCGATCAGCCGATCGCCGTGCGCAGCGCTGGCGACGGCAGCGGGCGCGTGTTCGTGATCGAGCGCTGCGATGGCATCCGCATCGTCAAGAACGGCGCGCTCCTCGCGACGCCATTCGTATCGATCGCGACGAGCTGCAATAGCGAGCAGGGCATCCTGGGTCTGGCGTTCGATCCGGATTTCAGCGTCAATCGCACGTTCTACGTGACGTATACGGCGCCCTCGGGCGAGCCGTCGCTCGGCGCGAGCGACGATCAGGTCCTGGCGCGCTACACGGTCTCCAGTGGCAACCCGGACATCGCCAATCCGACCGGCGAGGTGATCCTGCGCGTGCCCGACATCGCCGACAATCACAACGGCGGCGATCTGCATTTCGATCACCAGGGCTATCTGAACTGGTCGATGGGCGACGGCGGCGTGCAGGGCGATCCGCATGGTTTCGCGCAGTGCACCGGCCGCAAGAAGGCCGACGACGATCCGGGATCGTGTCACACGACCAGCGGCTCCGGTCCGACCTATTACCTGCTCGGCAAGATCATTCGTCTGGACGTCCATCATGCGACGTCGTCGGCTCCCGCGAATTTTTGCGGCGCGACATTGGGACAGCCGGCTCCGTATGCGATTCCGCCGGGCAATCCGTTCGCCGATCCATCGGCGAACCTGCTGGAGTGCGCCGAGATCTTCAATTGGGGATTTCGCAATCCGTACCGCTTCAGCATCGACCGCGAAACCGGCGACATGCTGATCGGCGACGTCGGCCAGAACACCTACGAGGAAATCGATTTCCAGCCGGCCGGCAGCGCGGGCCAGAATTTCCAGTGGAACCAATGCGAGGGTCTGCACACGTATCCCGGCGGTGCTTCCGGCTGCGCGGGACCTGCCGGCAGCGTGCCGCCCAAACTCGATTATTCGCATTCGCTCGGTTGCGCCGTGACCGGAGGCTACGTCTACCGCGGTCCGATCGCGCCGCTGCGCGGGCAATACCTGTTCAGCGATAACTGCAGCGGCAGCATCTATGTCGTCGCCGACGCGGGTGCCGGCGTGGCGCCGTGGACGTACGAGACGCTGGGCGGCACGCCTTCGATGAGCACTTACGCTTTCGGCGAAGACGATGTCGGCAATTTGTACGTCGCCGACGGCGGCGGCAAGATCTACCAATTCGTTTCCGACAGTTCGTCCGACGTGATCTTTACGGACGGCTTCGACTGAGTTCATGCCGCGCGCGGCCAACGTCACACCGGGGGAGTCATGCTGCGAAGGGTTGCTTGTTTGTGCACGATCGCGATGGCGATCGGCGCTTGCGATGCGTCGGCGCAGAGCGTGCCGACCGACCTGAGCCTTGAAACGGTCACCGATCAGGTCGAGGCGCCGATCGGCGTGCGCGCGCCGAACGACGGCAGCGGGCGCCTGTTCGTGATGAGCCAGGCCGGCACGATCCGCATCGTCAAGAACGGGAATTTGCTGGCGACACCGTTCCTGACCGTGCCGGTGACCTATCCCGGCAGTGGCGGCACCAGCGGGCTGCTCGGGCTCGCGTTCCATCCGAACTACGGCAAGCCTGATCTGCCTCACAACGACGAGTTCTATGTCGTTTCGATGCGCCCGCCCGGCTGCACGCCGGTCGGCACTTGCCTCGGCAGCGGACCGGACGAAGTGCTGGAACGCTACACCGTGTCGGCCGACGCCGACGTCGCCAACCCGACGGCGACGGTCGTGATGCGCCTTGCCGACAATTCGCCGCCGTCCTACCACAACGGCGGCGACATCCACTTCGGTCCGGACGGCTATCTGTACATGTCCTCCGGCGACGGCGGCCAGGAAAGTGGTACGCACTGGCTGGCCGAGTGTCTGTGGAAGAAGCCGAACGACACCACCTCGACCAGTTGCGGCAGTGGCACCGGCACGCAGTACTTCCTGCGCGGGAAGATGCTGCGCATCGACGTCGACACGCGCGGCAACATCGCGACGGCGGAAATGTGCGGAACGGCGACCGGAGTCGCGGCCGAATACGCCATTCCGGAGGACAACCCGTACGTCGGCTCGAGCGAGACGTGCGACGAGACCTACCTGTACGGCTTTCGCAATCCTTGGCGCTGGAGCTTCGATCGCGCCACCGGCGACATGTGGATCGGAGATGTCGGCCAGGATCACTGGGAGGAGATCAATCTGCGCGTCGCCGGTTCGACCGAGCCGGTGTACTACGGCTGGCATTGCATGGAAGGCACCACCGTGTTCAATTCCAGCCAGGTCTGCACGCCGCCGCTGCCGGCGAACGTGTTGCCGCTGATCGAGTACACCCACGCGAGCGCGCGTTGCGCGGTGACCGGCGGCTATCGCTTCCGCGGTCCGATTCCGATGTTCCAGGGCATGTACGTGTTCGCCGATTCGTGCTCCAGCGAAATCTTCTTCGCCAAGCCGGACGAGCAGGGGCAATGGAGCTACACGGTGTGGCGCAACGACGCGAACGGCTACGGAACGTATTCGGGCTTCGGCGAGGATGAAGCCGGCAATCTGTACGTCGCCAACACCGCCGAAAACACGGTGTATCGGTTCCACTCGGAACAAACGGCCGTCACGCACGTCGTCACGCCGGGTGTCGTTGGCAATGGTTCGATCGCGCCGCCGGCGCCGCAGACGGTGAACGACGGCGACACGATTGCGTTCACCGTGCAGCCCGATCCGGGCTACGCGATCGGCAGCGTCGACGGCTGCGCAGGAACGCTCGCGGCGCAGATCTACACGACGGCGGCGGTAACGGCGGACTGCGCGGTGACGGCGATCTTCGTCGTCAGCAGCACCGACCTCATCTTCCGCGACGGCTTCGAGGGTCTCTGAATACGCGCCGGCATCTCGTCGGCGTCGCCGCGTTGTCGCCAGCATGCCCGCAGCCGAGGCAAGCTGGCACCACGTGCCTCACAGATCTGACCGGTTCGCCAACCATTGACGTCATTTCCCGCGACGGCGAAGTCGGTCAAGTCGGAATCCGCTGCGCTGCACGTCCAAAATGGATTCCCGCTTGCGGCAATGACGTCGAAACGGCCGGCTGTTCTATTGCGCCGGCTGTTCCTTCAACGCAATCGCGCTGATGCCGTTGTCGGACAACGACTTCTTCGCAGACTCGAGGTCGCTCGCGCTGGCATACGGCCCGACGCGGACGCGGTGCCAGGTCTTGCCGTTGATCGTGACTGGCTGGATCTGCGCGCTGAAACCGGCCAGCGCAAGCTTCGCCTTCGCCTCGTCGGCGGCCTTCGGATCCGGATAGGAGCCTGCCTGCAAAATGTAGCGGCCGGCCGTGGCCGGCGTCGCCGGCGTGCTTGCGGGCGCCGTCGCGGAGGGCGCCGCCGCCGCGTTCGCGCGCGCCTGTGCCTGCTGCTCGGCCTTTGCTTTCGCCGAGAGCTCCGCATCCGGAATCACCACCTCGGCTTCCGGCAGCACGTGATAGAAATCGTAGTCTTTCTTCGGCTTCGCCTCGGCCACCGGCGGCTCGCTCTCGCGCGGTGCGGTTGCTTCGGGATTGGGCTGCGGCAGATTCTTCTTGCGCAGCAGCGGCGCCCAGTCCTTGACCAGCACGAGCAGCATCAGGCCGATGCCGAGCAGCATGCCGACGAGCACCCACACCCACGCCGGTTTCGCGTTGCCATTGCCGCCGCGGGTCGCTTGACGTCCATTCTTTTTCGCAGGCATCACATGCTCTCCGGCGCCGAAACGCCCAAAAGATCGAGTCCGTTCGCGAGCACCTGGCGCACGGCCGTGGCCAAGGTCAGGCGCGCGTCGCGCAGGTCCGCGTCATCGACCAGGAACTGCTGCGAGTTGTAATAGGCGTGGAACGCCGCCGCCAGCTCGCGCAGGTACGTCGCGATCAGCGGCGGCTCGAGATGCTCGCCGGCACTCTCGATCACTTCCGGGTAGCGCGACAGTTCGATCAGAACGGCCTGTGCGTGGTCGTCGTCGAGGCGGTCGAGCCTGGCGAGACCGTTGCGCTGGTTCCAGCCGAGGCCGCGTTCGTGCAACTGGCGCATCACGCTGGCGACGCGCGCATGCGCGTATTGGATGTAGTAGACCGGATTGTCATTCGTCTGCGCGCGTGCCAGGTCGATGTCGAAAACCAGTTGCGAGTCGGACTTGCGCGCGATGAGGAAGTAGCGCGTGGCGTCGCGGCCGACTTCGTCGATGAGGTCGCGCAAGGTGACGTAGCTGCCGGCGCGCTTGGAGAGCTTCACTTCCTCGCCGCCGCGCATCACGGTGACCATCTGATACAGCATGTACTCGGGCCAACCTTTCGGAATGCCGGTATCGAGCGCCTGCAGGCCGGCCTTGACCCGCGCCAGACTGCCATGATGATCCGAGCCGAGCACCGTGATCGCATGCTCGTAGCCACGCTGCCACTTGCTCCGATGGTAGGCGACGTCCGGCAGAAAATACGTGTAGCTTCCGTCGGACTTGCGCATCACGCGGTCCTTGTCGTCGCCGAAGTCGGTCGTGCGCAGCCACAGCGCGCCGCCTTCCTCGTAAGTGTGGCCCTGCGCGACGAGCGCGCGCGTGGTCTCCTCGACCTTGCCGTCGTCGTACAGCGAAGACTCGAGGAAATACACATCGAAGCTGACGCCGAATGCCCGCAGATCGAGATCCTGTTCGCGGCGCAGATAGGCGACCGCGAAGCGGCGGATCGCATCGAGATCGTCGGCATCGCCGGCGCCGACGACATCGACGCCGTCGGTGTGTACGGATTCGCGGTCGAGGTAGGCGCGTGCCACATCCTTGATGTACTCGCCGCGGTAGCCGTCAGCCGGCCACGTCGGCGCGTCGGGTTCGATGCCGCGCGCACGCGCCTGCACCGACAAGGCGAGATTGTTGATCTGCGCGCCGGCGTCGTTGTAGTAGAACTCGCGCACGACGTGCCAGCCGTTCGCCCACAGCACGCGCGCGATGCAGTCGCCGATCGCAGCGTTGCGGCCGTGGCCGACGTGCAGCGGCCCGGTCGGATTCGCCGAGACGAATTCGACGCCCGCCGTGCGGCCGCGGCCGCTGCGGTTGTGACCGTAGTCGGCGCCCTGTTCCAGCACGGTGTGCACTTCGCGCTGGTACGCCGTCGGACTCAGGAAGAAATTGATGAAGCCGGGTCCGGCGATCTCGACCTTGGCGATCTCCGCGCGCGCCGGCAATGCGGCGACCAGGGCGGCCGCGAGATCGCGCGGCTTCCGGCCGGCTGTCTTGGCCAGCAGCAAGGCGACGTTCGTCGCGAAATCGCCGTGTTCGCGGTTCTTCGTACGTTCAACGACGAATGCCGGCGCCTCGGCATTCGGCAAGGTGCCGTCGGCCTGCACGGCGCGCAGCGCATGATGGACGGAATCTAGGAGTTGATCTTTCACGCCGGAAGCCGTTCGCAAAGCCCGCTATTGTAGGGGCAAGTGCGCTTGGCGACGCGCAAGCTCCGCTTCGGATGCCCCTTTGCGCCATCCTACGTCAAAGCGGGCTGGCCTAATCCATCGATTGCGGCTGCCGGGGAGCGCTGCCGGGCACTGATACCACGCAAGTGCACGCGTCAGTCCGCTGTTCCGCGTGCAGGCCAGCAGGTGCCCGGCAAGGTTGGCCCGGCGCGATGCCGATCACCTGTGCGACCGCCGCAGCGTCGATCTTGCGCGGCCCCGCGAACCGTCATCAAGCCGTCGCATCCCGCCTCTACATTGGCCGGACGCGGGCAAGCGACCGATGGAGCAGTGGTAGCGTGCGGGATGCGCACGGTGCCGGGGTGCAAGGATGCACCGACTTTGCCCGCACCTATCCCCTGTGGACACCCAGTAATTCCTGCTGCGGCGTTCGCACGAGGTCGGCGAGCGTGCTCCGGTACGCCGCGATGACCTCGTCGCCGTTGGCCGGCAGCCCACGCAGCGCGATCCGCGCGCGTACCCCTATCGATAACGCTTTCAGGCGGGCGGCATTGGCCTGCTTGCCGGCTTCGAATGTCGCGCGTCCTGCATCGGACTGGAAGTGATGCAGCTCGAAGAAGAAGCGGTCCTGACCATCGGTGAGGAAAGCGAGCACCGGCAGCGCGCTCTCGCCGGCGGCGAGCGAGCGTCCGCTGAGCATTTCGCGCTCGCGGCACAGGTTTTCACCGCTGCGCGCGAACTTGTCGAAAGGCTCGGCAACGTTGGCCGTATCGAGATCGGCCGCAATCAGGGCGAGCCGCTGCGCACGCACGACACGCTCGTCGGCGCGCCAGTCTGGCTGCTGCACATCGAGCGTATCGGCGAGCCGGCCGGCAAGGGCGCCGCCGGCTTGCACCAGGTCGGCTGCATTGTAGAAATAGCCGCCGGCCTGCGGCCGCGCGTCGAATGTGCTGCCGGCGATCGTCAATTCGCTGGCGAGGTAGAGATCGGCATCGTCGGCCCGCGAGAAACCGCAGACATCCAGGATGCGCTGGCTCTCCTCGCTGCTGGCCCGTTCGTTGGCGCCGACGCCGGCGGCGTTCTGCGTCGCCTCGCGCTGGCGCAGGTCATGGCATGCGCCGAACAGCAACAGGCTGCACCAGCTGCGCAGATCGAGTGCGTGCAGGCCCTGTGCATCGCACAGCCGCGCGATGCGGCTGCCGCAGATGTCGAGGATGTGGCCTTCGTTGTGATAAGCGTGAAAGTCGTTGCCGAGGCGCCCATGGCGCAGTGCGAGCCGCACATAGGCCAGGCGCAGCGCATTCGTGCAGCGTTCCAGCAGAGCGGCGTCCGCGGCCTCGGCAAGCAGTTCGGCAAAGCGTTCGTGCAGCGTCGCCAGCAAGGCCTCCAGCGGCGCTTCGTGACCGCGGAGCCGCGCGTTCGCAGCCGCAACATCCGGCACGCGCCGCTCGGTTTCGTCAGCCGCAAATGCATGCGGAAAATCGAGAATCACGAGGTGATCGCTTCGCTCCGTCTGCCCGCGCCGAGTATAGGCGCGACGCTCCGCATGCTGCGCGCTGCGTTGCGGGATGCGTGAGAAGGGTGCGGATCTGCTCCATCACAGCCAGCCTCGCTGCGCGAGCGAGGTCGGCGCACCGTCGCCGATCACGAAGTGGTCGAGCACGCGAACGTCGACCAGGTCGAGTGCTTCGCGCAGGCGCCGTGTGATGGCGCGGTCCGCAGCGCTCGGTTCGGCGACACCGGAGGGGTGGTTATGCGCCAGAATGACCGCGGCGGCATTCAACGCCAGGCAACGCCGCACGACTTCGCGCGGATGCACATTGGCGCCATCGATGGTGCCGCGGAACAGTTCCTCGAACGCGAGCACACGATGACGGCTGTCGAGGAACAGGCAGCCGAACACTTCGTACGGATATCCAGTGAGGCGTGCCTTCAGATAGCGCGCGCTGCCTGCCGGGTCGGTCAAGGTCTCGCCTTCGCGCAGCTCCGCGTCGAGATAGCGTTTGCCCAGTTCGAGCCCTGCACACAACCGGCACCAAGCGACGGCGCCGATGCTGGGTCTGCGCTCGGCCGCGTCCAGCAGCAGCTTCAGGCTGCCGGCGTCCGCCAGCAGCCCGCGGCCGAGATCGACTGCGCTCTGGCCGCGCCGACCGGAACCAAGGAAGACGGCCAGCAGCTCGGCATCGGACAGCACACCGGCACCGCGGGCGAGCAGTTTCTCGCGCGGGCGTTCCCCGTCCGGCCAGTCGCGAATGCTCATGCCGGGCGATCCTCGTTTGGCGCGTGCGGCGGCGAGCCCGCATGGCCGCCAGCAATCATGGCTGCCGCTGCGGCAGAGCTGTGCGTGCCGACGTCGCCGGCTGCGGCGGAATATCGATAGTCGTCCATGGCGTCCAACTTAACGACCAATTGGCGATGTCGGCAGCGGCGCTCGTGACGAATTTCAGTAAGCTAGCCGCCTGATGTCCTGTCCGCGGTTTCCTACATGAGTGCAAATCTGTCCGGCGTGCACGTGCTGCTTGGCGTCTCCGGCGGCATCGCCGCTTACAAGGCTGCCGAAACCGTACGCCGGCTGCGCGATGCCGGCGCCGAGGTGCACGTGGTGCTGACCGCGAATGCGGCGCGCTTCGTGACAGCGCTCACGTTCCAGGCGCTGTCCGGCCATCCGGTGCGCACGAGCTTGTGGGACGAATCGGCCGAGGCGGCGATGGGGCACATCGAGCTGGCGCGCTGGGCCGACGAGGTGCTGATCGCTCCGGCTTCAGCCGACGTGATCGCGCGTCTGGCGCACGGTCATGCCGACGATCTGCTGACGACGCTGTGCCTCGCCACCGCGGCGCCGGTCTCGCTGGCGCCGGCAATGAATCAGCAGATGTGGGCGCATGCGGCCACACAGGCGAATCTGGCGGTTCTGCGCCAGCGCGGCGTGCGCGTATTCGGCCCTGCGTCGGGCGGGCAGGCGTGCGGTGAATTCGGCTCCGGTCGGCTGCTCGAAGCTGGCGAGATCGTCGGGGAACTCGCGGCAACGCGCGCGCCGCGCGTGCTCGAGGGCCTCAAGGTCCTGGTCAGCGCGGGACCGACCTACGAGGATATCGATCCGGTGCGCTTCATCGGCAACCGCAGTTCCGGCCGCATGGGCTTCGCGGTGGCCGAAGCCGCCGCCCAGGCCGGTGCCCAGGTGACGCTGGTAGCCGGACCGGTCGCGCTGGCGACGCCAGCCGGAGTCGCACGCATCGACGTGCGCAGTGCACGCGAGATGCGCGAAGCGGTCGTCGCGCAGGCACAGCGCAGCGATGTGTTCGTCTCCGCTGCGGCGGTCGGCGATTTTCGCTCGCAGGCGATTGCGCCGCAAAAACTGAAGAAGACCGGGCAAGGGCTGGAGCTTTCGCTGGTGCAGAACCCGGACATCCTCGCCGAAGTCGCGGCGCTGCCACAGCGGCCTTTCCTGGTGGGTTTCGCCGCCGAGACCGAGAATGTCGAGGCCTATGCGCGCGCCAAGCTCGAGCGCAAGCAGCTCGATCTGATCGCGGCCAATCGGGTCGGGGCGGACTGCGGTTTCGAACGCGACGACAACGCCTTGCTGCTGCTCTGGCCGGACGGCCGCGAGGAACTGGCACGCGCGGACAAGCGCCAACTCGCGCGCCAGCTGGTCGCGCGCATCGCCGTCCGACGCGCCGCACGCCAATGACGAAGATCGCCATGAAGGTGCTCGATGCGCGTTTGGGGCGCGATTTTCCGCTGCCTGCGCCGGCGACCGCGGCCTCCGCCGGCATCGACCTGCGCGCGATGCTCGACGCGCCGCTGACGCTCGAAGCCGGCGCCAGCGCGCTGATTCCGAGCGGCATCGCGATCCACATCAACGATGCTGCCCTATGCGGAATCGTGCTGCCGCGCTCGGGACTGGGTCACAAACATGGCATCGTGCTCGGCAACCTGGTCGGGCTCATCGACGCCGACTATCAGGGGCCTTTGATGATTTCGTGCTGGAACCGTTCCGACGCCGCGTTTACGATCGCGCCAGGGGAGCGTATCGCGCAGCTGGTGATCGTACCGGTGGTACGCGCGGCGTTCGAAGTGGTCGAGGATTTTTCACCCAGCGCACGCGGTGAAGGCGGCTTCGGCAGCTCCGGTCGACATTGACGGGGCGCCTTGCCGTCGTGGCCTTCCGGGCCGCTGCTACGATGGATCGGTGGAGGTAGGCGATGGTTGAGTCCGAGGTCCGGCCGGCAAAAGCGCGCGCCACGCCGCAGCGACCGCTTGCGCGCTTCATGCCGGACTGGCGGATTCTGCTTCCGCTCACCGGAGCCACCTTCCTGATCATGCTCGGCTTGTTCCTCGGCTGGCAGAGCTGGCTGCTGCTGCTGGTACAGCACGGTTCCGACGAGGCCGACCGCGTCCGCGTGCAAGTGATCGCGACGCTGTCGCAGCAGATTCAGCAGAACGTGCAACGTGTGCAGCAGGGACTCACCGATCCGTCGGTGCAGCAGGCGCTCGCCGGGGACGATGCCGCAAAATTCGATCAGGCGGCGGCGGCGCTGCGTCAGGCGCTGCCGGAATTGAACGAGGCACAGTTCTTCGGGCCGAATCTGGACGAAGTGTTGTCCGGCGATTTGAAAGCGATCGGTTACGCGAAGGCGTCCGCACTGATGCATGCCAAGGTGCAAGCGGACCGCACCCAGGCGGAGATGCGCTTCGATGCCGATAGAAACCGCAAGCTGATGGTCGCGATGCCCGCGCGCATCGGCAGCAAGACCGTCGCCTTCGTCGTCGTCGGCCTGCCGTTCGCCCCGTCGCTGGAGACCTTCCGCAAGCTTCCGCTCAGCGGCGCGCGGCTGGATCTGCGCCAAGGCGATGGGCACAGCGATTTCATCATCGACAGCATCGGTGCCGGCAGCGGCAATTCGGTCGGCGACCTGGGTGTACCCATTCCAGGATCAAGCCTGCGCGTCGGCAAAGCCGAGCCGGAGTATTTCATCGTCGTACCGCGCGATACGCTGCTGATGTCCGTGTTGGCCATTTTGTGTCTGCTCGCAGGACTCGTCGGGTTGTGGCTGCGCCAAGTCGGCCTGAAGCGCGCCTTCGCGACACTGCATTCACCCCGATCGAAACCCCAGGAGATCACGTTGGCCGAAGCACTCAGGCAGCAACCGGAGGCGACCCCGCCCATCGCCGCGAAGACGGCAGCGCCCGTGCCGGTGAGAGAAGAGGCCGATCCGCAGGTCGATCCGAGCATCTTCCGCATGTACGACATCCGTGGCGTGGTCGGACAGACGCTGACCACCGGCGTCGCGCGCCTGATCGGTCGAGCGATCGGCAGCGAAGCGCGTGCGCGCGATCTCAAGGAAATCGTCGTTGGCCGTGATGGTCGGCTGTCTGGACCGGAGTTGGTCGGCGCCTTGATCCAGGGGCTGCGCTCGACCGGCATGGATGTCATCGACATAGGCCTCGCGCCGACGCCGGTCACGTATTTCGCGAACTACCACCTGCGCACCGGCTCCGGCATCTCGGTGACCGGCAGCCACAATCCGCCCGACTACAACGGCTTCAAGATCGTGCTGGGCGGCCAGACGCTTTCCGAGGACGCCATCCAGGATCTGTATCGGCGCATCGCCGAGCAGCGCTTCAGCGACGGTCAGGGCGGCCTGCAGACGATCGACATCAGCCAGGACTACATCCGCCGCATCACCGACGATGTACAGATCGAGCGGCCGCTGAAGGTCGTCGTCGACTGCGGCAACGGCATTCCCGGCGCGATCGCGCCGGCCGTGCTGGAAGGTATCGGGTGTCAGGTCATTCCGCTTTACTGCGACGTCGACGGTACGTTCCCGAATCATCATCCGGACCCGTCGGATCTGCACAACCTGCAGGACCTGATCGTGTCGGTGAAGAAGACCGGCGCCGACCTCGGACTTGCGTTCGACGGCGACGGCGATCGTCTCGGCGTCGTCACGCCGAGCGGCGAGGTGATCTTCCCGGACCGCGTGTTGATGCTGTTCGCGATCGACATCCTCACCCGCAATCCCGGCGCGACGATCATCTACGACGTCAAATGCACCGGTCACCTGCAGTCATTGATCCTGCAGCACAGCGGCAGCCCGTTGATGTGGCGCACCGGTCACTCGCTGATCAAGGCGAAGATGCGCGAGACCGATGCGGCCCTCGCCGGCGAGATGAGCGGTCACTTCTTCTTCGGCGAGCGCTGGTACGGCTTCGACGACGGCATCTACGCAGCTGCCCGGTTGATGGAGATCCTTGCCGGCGATCTCGACGGCCGCACGCCGCAGCAGATCTTCGACACGCTGCCAAAGGGCGTGTCGACGCCGGAACTGAAGATTCCGATGCGCGAGGGCGAGCACTATCGCTTCATCGAAGCCTTCCGCCAGCGCGCGAAGTTCGACGGTGCCCGCCTCACCACGATCGACGGCGTGCGCGCGGACTGGCCGGACGGCTGGGGCCTGGTACGCGCTTCGAACACGACGCCGGTGCTGGTGCTGCGCTTCGATGCGGATACGGCACAGGCGTTGGCGCGCGTGCAGGATGTATTCCGCACGCAGCTGAAGATGCTGGACTCGTCACTGCCATTGCCGTTCTAGACGGCTTCGCCGCGCGCGCCGCGCCCGGAAGAACTACGGTTGCTGATCGGCCTTGGCCTGCAACTCGCGATAGTGCGCGACTTCGCCGTCGAAACGCGCACTGGCCTGGTCGCGCTCGCCTTCTTTGCGCGCGACTGCGATGCGTTGCTCATCGACCTGCTTGCGCATTTCGGCCAGCTGTTTTGCCTGCCCGCTGGGCATCGCAATGCCGGTGAGCTCGGCCTCGGCGGCACGCGCGAGCATGTCGGCCAGGGTCTGCTCCTGGCTGCGCAGGCTGATCTGCGCGGCGTTGACCTGCTGATCCATCACGTCGAGCCGTTGTGCATGCGCGCGTTTCAGATCCGCTTCGGTCGGATAGGCCGCGATGAGCTGCGCATCCGAGCGCGTCTGCTTGTCGGCGTCCTCGCGTTCGGCCTGCGCCTTGGCGGCGCCGACCTTGGCCGCGGCAATCTCGTCGACGGTCCTGGCGCGCTCGACGCGCTTGATGATGACGCCCTGCGGACTGACGACCTCGTAGCCGAACTTGACCGCCTCCGGCGGCAACGCGTCAGCGTAGTGCAGGTTGCCGGCCGCGTCGTGCCATTTGTAGCGATTATGATTGCCGCTCGGCGTGCCGGCGGCAGTCGCTGCCGACGCCGAGGCGATTGCCAGGGCGAAGATCAATGGGCGGGACGATCGGTGACTACGGCGCATGCGGGGATCCTCCGTCACCGAGTATAGGCGAGGCGGGAGTCGCTGCGCTGCGCGCCGATTCAAACCCCGTAGCGCGCGCGGTAGTCGGTGAGTTTCTGCCGATAGGCGGCGAGTTCGGGCTTGTCCGCCACATAGGCGAGCAGGTCGCCGAGGCGGGCGATCGCTATCGTCGGCAGGCCGTGCTCCGCACTCAGTTCCTGCGTCGCCGACAGGCTGCCCTGGCCCCGCTCTTCGCGGTCAAGGGCGATCAGTACGCCGGCCGGCGTCGCGCCGGCGGCGCGGATCAGGGCCAGCGATTCGCGGATCGCGGTGCCGGCCGTGATCACGTCGTCGACGATCAGAACGCGACCCTGTAATGGCGCGCCGACCATCAGGCCGCCTTCGCCGTGATCCTTGGCTTCCTTGCGGTTGAAGGCGAACGGCAGATCACGGCCGTGCTGCTCAGCCAATGCGGCTGCCGTCACGGCGGCGAGCACGATGCCCTTGTAGGCCGGGCCGAACAGCATGTCGTAGTGGAAACCCGCCCGTGTGGCGGCGTCCGCGTAGGCGCGCCCCAGCATCGCCAGCGCGTTGCCGCTGTCGAACAGTCCGGCATTGAAGAAATACGGGCTGACGCGGCCGGACTTCAGCGTGAATTCGCCGAAGCGCAGCACGTTGCGGGCGACGGCAAGATCGAGAAACGCACGTTGGGAATCGAGCATGGCGGCGCGGAGCGATGAAAGGTATACGCGTAGTCTAGCTGCGAATTTCGACGGTTCGCTGCGGCCCCCGCGTGCGACGCGGATTGCTACCATCTGCCCACCATCAACGCTCGCCGATCATCATGCGCATCGTCAGCTTCAACGCCAACGGCATCCGCTCCGCCGCGACCAAGGGTTTCTTCGAATGGCTGCGGCCGCAGAAGGCCGATGTGGTCTGCGTGCAGGAGACCAAGTCGCAGGAAGACCAGCTGGTCGACCCGATGTTCCGTCCGGACGGACATCACTGCTTTTATCGCGATGCGAGCACCAGGAAAGGCTACAGCGGCGTCGCGATCTACTCCAAGCGCGAGCCGGACGAGGTGCGCACGGCGCTCGGCTGGGCACCGTTCGACGAGGAGGGCCGCTACATCGAAGCGCGCTACGGCAAGCTCAGCGTGGTTTCACTGTACGTGCCGTCGGGATCGTCCGGGGACGAGCGCCAGCAGTTCAAGTTCAACGTCATGGACTGGTTCAAGCCGGTTCTAGACGAATGGCTCGCCAGCGGCCGCGACTATGTGCTGTGCGGCGACTGGAACATCGTGCGCAGCCGTCTGGACATCAAGAACTGGAGCTCGAACCAGAAGAACTCCGGCTGCCTGCCGGCCGAGCGCGACTGGCTCAATGGCCTGTGCGCCGATGACGCCGGCTGGGTCGACAGCTACCGCGCGCTGCATCCAGAAGGCCAGGACTACACCTGGTGGAGCAATCGCGGTGCCGCGCGCGCGAACAATGTCGGCTGGCGTATCGACTACCAGTTCGTCACGCCGTCGCTGCGCACAAAATTGAAGCGCTGCGCCATCACCGCGACGCCGCGGTTTTCCGATCATGCGCCCTATCTCGTCGACTACGCGTGAGCGCTGATTTCGCGGCGAAGCCCTCGGTCTGGCGTGCCTTCGCCGAACCATCGGCGTGGACGATGCTGTTCTTCGGTTTCGCCTCGGGCCTGCCCTTCCTGCTCGTCGCCGGCACGCTTGCGTACTGGCTGAAGGAAAGAGGGATCGAGCTGAAGGACATCACGGTGATCGCGAGTGCGGGCATGACCTACGCGTTCAAATTCCTGTGGGCGCCACTGCTCGACCACTGGCGCGTGCCCGGCTTTGCCCGTCTCGGCCAGCGCCGCGGCTGGCTGCTGTTCGCCCAGCTCGGCATTCTCGCAGGCTTGCTCGCAATGGCTGCGCTGACGCCGGCGGCATTGCCGGCGTTCGTCGCGGCGACCCTGGTCGTCGCGTTTCTCGGCGCGACCCAGGATATCGCGGTGGACGCCTATCGGATCGAGATTGCGCCGCTGGAGTCGCAGGGCGCCTTGGTCGCGACGTATTCGCTCGGCTATCGCATCGCCCTGATCGTCACCGGCGCGGTCGCGCTGATCATGGCCGACCACGTCGCCTGGCCGGTCGTGTATGCGACGATGGCCGGCGCAATGCTGATCCCGATTGCCACCACCCTGCTCGCGCGCGAGCCCGAGGTGCCGCGCGTGCGCCCGGCGCGCTGGAGCGCGGCGACGCACGAGAGCGTGGTCGCGCCGTTCACCGACTTCTTTCGCCGCTACGGCTGGACGCTCGCGCTGGCGACCTTGCTGTTCATCCTGCTGTTCAAGATTCCGGAGCAGGCGACGATCGGCGGCATCATGAGCCCGTTCTATCGCGACATGGGCTTCAGCAAGACCGAGATCGGCACGATCACCAAGGTCTACGGCATCTGGATCGGCATCGTCGGCGTGTTTCTCGGCGGTGCCGCCGTCGCACGCTGGGGCGTCGGCCGCACATTTGCCGCGGCGATCGTGCTGTGCGGCGGCAGCAATCTGTTCTACCTGTTCCTGATCGCCCATCCCGGCAATCTCGCCGTCCTGACCGCAGTGATTTCCGCCGAGAACCTGACCCTCGGTTTTCTCGGGCCGCCGACGGTCGCGTTTTTGTCGTCCCTGGTGAACCGCCAGCACACGGGTACGCAGTACGCTCTGCTGAGCTCGCTGGTCAACCTGCCCGGCAAGCTCATCGGCATTTTCGCCGGCGGTATCGTCACCGGCAGCGGCTACGGCGCGTACTTCATCCTGACCGTGCTCTCGATCGCGCCGGCGATCGGCCTGTTCGCGTTCGTCTGGCCACGCCTGCGTGCGCACCAGCTAGCGCAGGCGAGTCAGGCGCCGGGATAGATCGCACCGAGCACACGCGATCCGCGCGCGCCGGTGACCGAGGGCAGATTGCCGGGTTCGCCGCGCAGCCGTGCCCGTGCGAGCCAGGCGAAGCCGACCGCTTCGACGTAATCGGGATCGAGGCCGAGTGCAAGGGTGCTGTCGATGCGAAGCGCAGGAAGCTCGCGGCGCAGCGCGTCCATCAAGGCCGTGTTGTGGACGCCGCCGCCGCAGGCGAACACCTCGCGTGTCTGCGTTGCGTGGGTGCGGATCGCGGCGGCGATGCTGCGCACGCTGAGCGCAAGCAGCGTTGCCTGTACGTCGACCGGCGCGAGCGCGGCGGACGGCAGGCGTGTATCGAGCCAATCGAGATTGAAGTCTTCGCGGCCAGTACTCTTGGGGGGCGCGGCAGCGAAATAAGGGTCTTTCAGCCAGTGTGCAAGCAGCGTCTCGTCGACGCGGCCGCTGCGTGCCCAGGCGCCGTCATCGTCGCGCGGCGTATCGAGATGGCGTTGCGCCCAGGCGTCGAGCAGACAGTTTGCCGGGCCCGTGTCGAAACCCAGTACCGGCTGGCCCGGCGCGAGTACGGTGACGTTGGCGATGCCGCCCAGATTGAGGATCGCGCGCGCTGTCATCGCATCGGCGAACACGGCCGCGTGCAGTGCAGGCAGCAGCGGCGCGCCCTGGCCGCCGGCGGCGACATCGGCGCGGCGGAAATCGGCGATCGTGGGCAGACCGCTGCGCTCGGCGATCACGCTCGGATCGCCGATCTGCAGCGTGAACGGATGCGTGCCGCCGACGCGATGGCGCACGGTCTGGCCGTGCGAGCCGATCGCGGCGACGTCGGAGCGGGCGACGCCGGTCGCGCCGAGCAACGCAACGGCTGCTGCCGCGAAGTGTTCGCCAATCTCGACATCCAGATGGCCGTAGTCGTCGAGCGCGAGTGCCGAGTTCGTCGTGGCGAGCGCAAGTACCCGCTGGCGCAGCGAATCCGGGTACGGCGTGGTTCGTGCGGCCACTACGTGAAGGCTCGGCTCGAAACGCACCAATGCGGCATCGATGCCGTCGGCGCTGGTGCCGGAAATCAGGCCGAGATACAGCGACGGCACGGTCGCCACGAGGGGGCTCAGTTGCCGGCGCGGGCCAGCTTGATGTCGTCGACCGTCTTCAGTTTCGCCAGCATCGGCGCGATCTTCTGGCGGAACTGCGCCAGTTGCGTCGGCGGCAACGGTTCGGCCGCGGGAAGGGTTACGCTCAGCGGATCGCGATGCTCGCCATTGATTCGGAACTCATAATGCAGGTGCGGGCCGGTCGCAAGGCCGGTCATGCCGACGTAACCGATCGTCTGGCCTTGGCTGACCTTCTGTCCGACCTGCACGCCGGCGAAGCGCGACATATGGCCGTAGGCCGTGCTGATCTGGCTGTTGTGCTGGATCGTCACGAAGTTGCCGTAGCCGGAGCTCCAGCCGCGGAACGTGATGCGGCCGTCGCCGGCAGCGCGGATCGGCGTGCCGGTCGGCGCCGCGTAGTCGACGCCCTTGTGCGCGCGCATGTAGCCGAGGATCGGATGCATGCGGCCGGTCGAGAAGGTGGAGGAGATGCGCGTGAATTCGACTGGCGTGCGCAGGAACGATTTGCGCAGCGGGCGTCCGGCCTCGTTGTAGAACATCGTTTCGCCATCCGCGTTGGTGTAGCGCACGGCGGTGTAGCGCTTGCCCTGGTTGATGAAGGTGGCGGCGATGATGTCGCCATCGCGCAGCTGCTCGCCTTCGCGGTAGACCTCGTCGTAGATCACGCTGAAGCTGTCGCCCTCGCGCAGGTCCTGCGCGAAGTCGATGTCGTAGCCGAACGCGTTAGCGAGCTTCAATACCATCGCGTCGCTGAGTCCGGCCTGCTCGCCGGCATAGAACAACGAACGCGTGACGACACCGTGCGCGACTTCGGTGCGGCGCTCGACCGCGCGATCCTCGGTGCTCTCGCTGACGCCATCGGCGCCGAAGCGCAGTATCACGCGCGTCGCGTCGCCACGCTCGAAGCGCATCGCACCGAGCGTGCCGTCCTGGTCGAGCGCGAACGCGAATTCCTGGCCGGGGCGGATATGCCGGAGGGCGGAGGCGTCGCCTTGCGAATCGAGTGCGCGTTGCAGGTCATTCGGACCCAGGCCCTGCTCGCGAAAGATATCCGACAGCGACTGGCCGGCACGTACGCTGACGACGTGCCAGTCCGGCTGCGCATCGACGCCGTAGGCACCGATCGTCGGATCGGCTTCGGCGCCGGGCGGCAGCTGCGGCAAATCGAGCGCCATGGTCGTGTACGGTGTCGGCGCCGGATCATGCCGCGTCGCATTCGCCCAGGTCGGGATCACGATTCCGACCAGGGCCGTCAGCAGCAGGGCGACGCCGCCGAGGATCCAGTGTTCGGCGCGCCAGTTGATCGGCGACGCCGCGACGTTCTGCACAAAGGTCCAGCTCGACCAACGCGAATAGAAATGAAAATGCTTGCGTTGGGTGTGACGCCGGATCGCGAGGCGACGAGCCTTGTGACGGACGGTTTTCAGGTCGTTGCGAAGGTCGGTCACAGGTCGCGTTCCGGTCAATAGCGCGGTACCATAAATGCGTTGCGCAGGCGCCGTCAATCCCAATCGGGACAAGGGTTTGCGAGCGATCGTTCACTAACAAAATATTAACCGCAACGCCCGTTTCGACGTGGCCGCGCACGCCGGAATTTGATGCCCCTTCCGAGCGTGCAACGCGCGTTCAATGCCGCGTGCGCGGGTGCAAGGAGCGATATGAGCGACATCCGCGACGCACTGGACCTGATCGGCCGCGGTGCCGACGAAATCATCAAACGCGAGGACTTGGCGGCCCGCCTGCAGCTCGGACGGCCGCTGCGTATCAAAGCAGGCTTCGATCCAACGGCGCCGGATCTGCACCTCGGTCACACCGTGTTGCTGAACAAGATGCGCCAGTTCCAGGATCTCGGCCACCAGGTCATCTTCCTGATCGGCGACTTCACCGGAATGATCGGCGACCCGACCGGCAAGAACGTCACGCGCAAGCCGCTGACACGCGAGGACGTCGAGGCGAATGCGCAGACCTATGCCGAGCAGGTCTTCAAAGTCCTCGACCGCGAGCGCACCGAAGTGCGCTTCAACTCGGAATGGTTCGGCCGCATGAGCGCGGCGGACATGATCCGGCTGGCCGCCAGACACACCGTCGCGCGGATGCTCGAACGCGACGATTTCGCCAAGCGCTATGCCGCGCAGCAGTCGATCGCGATCCACGAGTTCCTGTATCCGCTGGTGCAGGGCTACGACTCGGTCGCGCTGCGCTGCGACGTGGAACTCGGCGGCACCGATCAGAAATTCAACCTGCTGGTCGGACGACAGTCGCAGGAGGAAGCCGGGCAGCCGGCGCAGATCGTATTGACCATGCCGCTGCTGGAAGGGCTCGACGGCGTTGCCAAGATGTCCAAATCGCTCGGCAACTACATCGGCATCGACGAGCCGGCGATCGATATCGTCAACAAAACGATGAAAATCGGCGATGACCTGATGTGGCGCTGGTATGAACTGCTCAGCCTGCAGCGGTCGTCGGCGCAGATCGGAGCGTTGAAAAACGATGTAGCCGCCGGACAGCTGCATCCGCGCGACGCGAAGAGCGCGCTCGCGCGGGAGCTGGCGGCGCGTTTCCACGGGGATGCTGCGGCCGAGCAGGCGGTTGCCCAATGGACCGCGTTGGTGCGCGAGCAACGCGTCGACGTCGATCTTCCGCTGCTCGATGTGAAGGTGCCCGCCGTGGGAATTCGCGTCGCGCCGCTGTTCGTCGCGGCGAACCTGGCGGCGAGCAATTCCGAGGTCACGCGCAAGATTGCCGAGCGCGCCGTGCGCATCGATGGCGATGTGATCGAGGACCGCGAGCGCGTGTGGCCGGCCGGCGGAGAGCATCTGCTGCAGATCGGCAAGCGTGCGTTCGCGCGCGTGCGATTGATCGCCGGCTGAGCATGCTCCCGCGTCATCGGGCGGGCGCATCGTCGGCAAAGCGCGCTGCCATGCGGCCGTCGCGATTTGCGCGAAAAATTTTGCGCAAAGGGCTTGACGAAATCTCGATTGCGGTTAGGATGCGCCCCCCTTCGATGGCTCGGCGAAACGCCGGGAGACGAAGGAAAGTCCGGTTCCGCCGGCGCCCGAAAAAAGTTTCAAAAGGGTGTTGACGAATTCCAGATTGCAGTTAAGATGCGCGCCCCTTCGATGACACGGCCTCGCCGGCGCCATCGAAGACCTCCGGTCCCGACCGGGGCGCCTCGAAAAAAGTTTCTTCGAGGTGTTGACGGTCAGGAAAATGGATGTATAGTACGCGGCTCCCTCGGACGAAATGTCTTGGGGCGCGAGGTGAAGAAGACCTCGCAAGCCTTTGATCTTTGACAGTGTGCGCAGGTAACTTGTGTGGGCGCCTTGTGGTGGATGAAAGTCCATCGATACAAAGTGCGTCCTAAGCAAACGTCAAAGCAGCAATGTTTTACGCAAGCTTGGTTCACACTCAAAAGTTTGACCGAAGGGCTTCGGCCCGGAAGTCTGCAATTTCAACTGAAGAGTTTGATCCTGGCTCAGAGTGAACGCTGGCGGCAGGCCTAACACATGCAAGTCGAGCGGCAGCACGGTAGCAATACTGGTGGCGAGCGGCGGACGGGTGAGGAATACATCGGAATCTGCCTTATTGTGGGGGATAACGTAGGGAAACTTACGCTAATACCGCATAAGACCGAAAGGTGAAAGTGGGGGACCGCAAGGCCTCACGCGATAAGATGAGCCGATGTCGGATTAGCTAGTTGGTGAGGTAATGGCTCACCAAGGCGACGATCCGTAGCTGGTCTGAGAGGATGATCAGCCACACTGGAACTGAGACACGGTCCAGACTCCTACGGGAGGCAGCAGTGGGGAATATTGGACAATGGGCGCAAGCCTGATCCAGC
>Ga0247776_10000088_pt1 | contig 23466 bp, 20 predicted proteins | sample UWRJL199509C5_FD_179912 | JGI IMG/M metagenome (GOLD analysis project Ga0247776, IMG submission 179912) | Plant litter microbial communities from Arlington Agricultural Research Station in Wisconsin, United States - UWRJ-L199-509C-5 | ecosystem: Environmental > Terrestrial > Plant litter >...
CGACGTGAGGATAGGTACGTCCAATGACCGACGTTTTGAATGAAACCCCTGAAAGACCGACTCCCTGAGCGATAGAAACAAACTATCACTCAGCGCATGAGGGTGGGCTTCTCAACAGCCTGCTAGGGTCAGTAATATCCAGGAACATACGAATCGACGGTGCCCGCGCGGTGGCCACATCGAACGCAGGGGACCATAAGAGTCCGCGATTGCGGTCATTAAAGTCGACTCTGGCCATTCAATTTATAGAATGTCTTGTTTCGATACCCCAGATAGTTTGCTGACGTTCTCCATTGAAGCCACCTCGTATGCCTATGGGACACGGGAGGCTAGATGTAATACCGGAACGAGAGTGCGCGAGACTCCGCCTGCGTGGGCGCGGCAGTCAGGATTTCTCCTACGGCATTGGCAAACCGAAGAGTTACGGGAATGCCGTCACCGTATATGCAGGCGTTGAAGTTGAGCTTCGTGAGCGAAAGCACGTCGGCACAGACCTGAGAAATGTCCGCGTTCCCCTTGCTCACCGAGATCTCTAGCGGGGAAGGAACCTCCCAGCCGGGATAGGTCTTCAGTCTAGGAACGTAACCGAGGCTCCAGAGGTGCGCGCGCTTCTCGTGATGAACCAAGTAGGTGCCTCGCAGCACGGGAGTCGGTCCGGCCTCGAGATACAACTTGAATTGATTGTCCCGCCTAATCCGGACTCCCGTAACAGCGGTTGTCTTCGGCGCGGCCGACAAGAATCCTTCCCACTCGTCGTCGACAAAATGGCTGGGGGCGTGCAGGAACAACTCGCGCGGCGGAGCGCCGTGCTTTCGCGAATATTCTTCGATAATCTGCCGCATGAGTTCGGCGGCCTTGTCGGGCGTTACGTGGAATTGCTTAGTCGCCTCCGAATACCAAGGACCAACTAGGCCCTTGAACACGACCCCGTCGCCGGAGTCCAAAAACATTTGGGCGCCGCAGCAGGCGTTGCCGGTCGGAGTTGCCGCGTGTAGCTTCTTGTAGACGATCCCGACGTAGCAGACGCCGTCCCTCACGTTCGCCAGCTTCCACGGCTTGCCTTGTGCCTTGAAGAAAATCGCCGTGCAGAGGTTCCAGGCGATGGTTGACGGATCGTCCACGCGGCGGGCAGGCTTTCCGTCTGCCTTCAAGAAGTGGTCTGGGGCGATTGTCGTTTCTCGCACAATCTGGATCACGGCCCCCGTGTCCAAGAGTCGCGCCTTCAGTTGATTGTGAAAGTTCAATTCGAACTCGTGCAGTTCGGCAACTTTGGCGTCTTCAGGAAAGAGGAACTGTTGGCCCAACTTGCCGGCTCGCGCAATGGTGCCCGCACTTGGGCCCACCGCCCCGCCTGTGCGCTCCGCCTTTGGCACGAAGCTCTCCGGCCTACCGTGCCGAAAGACTTCCTCAGGAATCACCACGAACCACACGTCCGGTCGCTCTTCCTCATGCTTCAGATGGCGCCGTATCTCTGACTCGAAGAGCGAAACCGTTTCGTGGATCGCCGTGTGCCGGTCCGTCCTTCGGATCGCCTCCGAGATCTTTGCGCCATCCAGCGCGATCTCTACCTGCGCCGAGGCCGGGAACTGAACACCGAATGCCGCGGCGAATCCCGGCCATGTGGTTAGATGCGGAGCGTCCTTGGCGGGCGCGATGCTAGCGCGCACCTGGCCCACCCACCGACGAAACCGCTCGATTCCTGAAGAGGTCCCTAGAGTCCCGTACCGAATTCCACCTTGGCAGTCCGAGCAATCGTAGGGACCGAACAAAAACAGTCCGTCCTTGGGGTGCTCGCAAGCTTGTCCGTGGGCGAACTGGAGTTTCGGCTCCGAGAGATAGCTACCAACGATCCCGCTAGACATCCGCCGACCCTTCCCCGATTGAGTCGTCGTCAAACTCGTCGTCTTCGTCCGGAAGATAGGCGTCGTCCTCCGAGTAGGAAACAGGGATGGCCGCTCGCAACAGTTCCCCCTCCAGAACGATGCTTGAGCCGCCGCCGGAAGAGACATTCGCCAATCCTCCTGTCCCGGAGAAGAGTTCGCTGACTAGCGCCTGCAGGCGGTCTCTCCACGTATCGTTCCACCACAGCTTGCAATGCCTGCGGCGCAGCTGCTTTTGATCCGAATACGGCTCTCCGCCATCTGGAGAGAACAAGACCTGCGGAACGAGGCGAACCGTCGCATCTCCGAGAAAGACTTTGAGGCTGAACCCAAAGTGCCATGTGTAATTTTTCGCCTTCCCGGTGAGGGCTCGGTAGGCAGCCTTGCCGTCCTGTCGCTGGTACGTCGCTTTTTTCTTGTCCAACCAGTTCACAGGCACGTACCAGGTCCCGACGCTGAATCTCTTCAGGCCCATCGAAGTAAAGTGGCCCTCGATCGCCTGCCTCACGATGCTCGTCAAGCGATTCCTCGCGTCTCGGGGAATCATCTGCGGACCCGTTGCTGCGCCTCCCGCGAAGAACTCCTCTCTCGTTAGCGTGTGCCTATGCTCGAGTCCCAACTCGGCCGGCGCCGACGCACGCAAGGCGTCCGTGTTCGCGAAAGAGACGAGCAGCCGCCCATACTGCTCGCATGCAACTTCAATCTGCCGCTTCTGCTCGCGCAAGTCTGTCTCGGAGGCAAGAGTTGCGAACGAGTACACGACTTCGTCCGGCAGGCTTCGGATTCGAAGGGCATTCACCAAGGCGGAGGAGGGCTCACTCCGAACCTTGGCGGCGGCTCGCGTGTAAAGCGAGCAGATCTTTTCTATCTCCGTCGGTCCCGACTTCTTCGGAATTCCATCCTTCTCCAGAGTCGCAAGTAGTCTGCCGAGGCCAACGCCCCAGTCCTTGGAAAAGTCAATTCCATTGCTCTGGTTCGCCTGAATCGGCATTTCATCCCAAGGAATGTCGTCAACCCTAAGCGGGATCACAAAGGAGCGATCTCCGAGCTTAGAAGCCACATTATCGGCCTCGGTAAGCTCCCTTAGCACGCCATTCCGGGTTGCCGAGAGCCGCGAAGCGAGGAGCAGATACTTCGCAGTATCGCTACGAATAGCACGCTGGATGTCCGCCCAGAAGGGGTCGCCGCCGTCCAATCGCTCTACGTCGTTCCAAACTGAATAGCCGGCCAATGTGAGGCGACTAGATAACCACAACGTCATTGCGTTCTGCTGCGGCGTCGCGTGGCTAATGAAAATAAGCGTCCGCAAATTTGGTTCCGGCAGATCCACGAGGTAGCCTCAGTGACTTGGCCTGTTAGGCAGCAGAGTAGCGCGAAAGCAGCGCGGTTCTGACACGATTCGTGGCCGCAAGCTTGACGTGAGTTGTTCTCCACGTCGCGATTGGCACGAAACGAAAGGAGTGAACGATAAACAGTAGCGCTCGACGGAAGCATGGCCGCATTTGGGTCGGAGGCGGACAATTGCGCCGATCCTCAGTTAGAGACAACGTTATACCCGCGACCCGACATGCAGCGCGAAACAATCGCCTGCTGCTCGGCAGCGCCATAAGCCGCCCCGTTCAATCCCCCGCTGGCGGCTCCCCAGGCAGCGACCTTCGCGACGTCGTCGCCTCTAAGACCGACCGCTGCGCCGAGGAGAGCACCAAAGATTGCACCAACGGCTGCGCCGCCCGCAGCGGGCGCTGCCGCCGGACGTTGATTGGCCAAGTTCTGACAATCAGCGACATCGTCTTCGTAATTACCTTTGCGGACGCCCGAGTCGACCACGGGCCGATACTGAGTCGTCGCACAGCCCGCGCACAACAGCGTGGCCAGTAACGCCACGTATCCACGCATCCTCATGTCCCCGTCCCCTGACGCCGTCTGTGTGCGGCTGCTCAGCCAAAGCATCTATCGTGCCGACCAAGTTGTCTTAGATGCTGTCCTTACCAACGTGAAGGTTTTGTCTACGCCTTTCTTCACCGAACCCGAACTGGGATTAACCCACCTTGACTTCAATGATGCGCCGCGATGTCCTCTGCGAGCGCAGCCACGGTGCGATCCCTCCACTCCAAGCCCTATCAGGCGTTCATCGCCGAGATGGTGCTTGCGCGGAAGGCGGCCAAGGTCACCCAGCACGAGCTCGCTCGGCGGCTGAAGAAGCCGCAGTCGTTCGTCTCTAAGTACGAACGCGGCGAGCGCCGGCTGGATGTCCCCGAGTACATCCACATCGTCAGCGCCCTCGAACTCGACCCCATCAAGTGGCTTCGCCGCATCATCAAGGCGATCGGGTAGTCAACCACGCAGCGCAACATCGAAAGATCCGCACTTTGCTACCCTGAAATAACCCGTTGTGGGATCATGCTTGAGGACCGTTGCGCAGGGGCGCGACCGGGATCCCCAGCGTGCGCAACGTCTTCGACCAATTTGTCCATCCGGAAAACCGCCTGACGCACGCCTTAGTGTGCTGTCTGGCCGAAGACCTTGCTCTGCTCGCCTCGTTCCTACGCTGGTTGGGTGTGGCGCCGCCACGGGGTGAGCGGCTGCAGGTGGTCGAGCAGCGGCTGCCGGGCGACGCGGAAGAGCGCCGTGAGGCTTCTGAGCTGATCGAACGGCGTCTACCCGATGCCTGGATCTATTCCGAGTCCGGCTGGGCGCTCCTGATCGAATCGAAGATCTCCTCGCCGATTGACGCGGCCCAGCTGCGCGGCCACCTCGCGATTGCCGAGCGGCGCGGTTTCTCGACGACTCAGTTGCTGGTCCTGTCGCCGCTCTCGCCCGTGCGCGCCCTGCCCGACCGCTGTCTGCATCGGCGCTGGTCCGATCTCTACCAGTGGGCCGCTGCCGAACGCGGCAGCGCTTGGGCGCGCCACCTTGTTTCCTACTTCCCGATCGCCGAGCAACGGATGGTCGACGACGGCTATCTCTTGGAGGGTACCTTGACCACCTTTACCGGCATTCCGTTTGGACCGGACCATCCCTACACCTACCTCGAAGGCAAGCGCCTGCTGCGCTTGCTGATGGCGGAGCTTCGTGCTGATTCTTCGCTGGACGCTGTCGGCATCCAGCGGCTGGGCGACAGCCGGCCAGCCATCACCGAGGGCGCTGACGGCGTGTGGGACTTCCTACCGCTCTCGATCGCGGAACCGGGGGCGGCATTCACCCGCTTCCCGCACGCGACCGTCGCGCTCCTGCGCGATCGGCTGATCGCGCAGATCACCTTGCCCAATGGCCTCGATGGGGCGCTACGGCGCGCCCTCGTGGCGGGCGGCTATGAATCCTTCAAAGCCAGCGTCGCCGCCTGCGTTGATGCGCTGGAGCCCCTGCTGGCGAGCGATCCCGGCGCGACGCCCCTGATCAACGTTCAGCAGCGACGTTACGCAAGCCAGCGCAGCATTCCCGAGCGCGACGCGGTGTTGGAGTTTGACCCCCGCACCGCCTTGGGTGGCCGCGAGCCGGTCAAGCTGCAGGAGCAGTGGCTGAAGGCCGCCTACGAGGTCTTTGCGGGCAAGCAATCGAACCTGCAGCTCGCGATCGGCGTGCAGTTTTCCTATGAGCGCAGCACGCGAGTACGCGACGCCGGATTTGCGTCGGCGGTCGCGGAAGCCTGGACGGCCTTGCATCCGCTCGTCGCGCGGCTACAGGCGTCGAGCGATGTCGAAGCCGGCATCGGCGCGCGCCGCCGTCGGCGCGCCGCGTAGGCGCACTCAGGGCCTTTCAGGGGGATATCCAAATGGCACTGATCAAGTGCGCCGAGTGCGGCCACCCATATAGCACCGACGTCAATCGCTGCCCCTCGTGCGGGGCTAAGCGGCGCATGCCGTATCCGCTACGCCTGGCGATCGGCATCGGCGGATTCGCGATCATTGCCTATGCGATGTCGCATCACTCGCCGAAGGCGCCGGAGGCCGCTCCCGAGGCGGCAGCGGTCGCTGCGAAGCCCGTGCCCAAGTACACCGCTGAGGAAGAGAAGAAATTCGCGCGCTGCAAGGCTGACCTCGCTAACACTATGGCCCAGGGCATCGTGGTCGACATCAAGACCGACTGGCCACTCAAGGTGTACACCGGCCCGCGGTTCTATCGCCTGACACCCGACCAGCGCAGCGCGGCGCTCGACGACGTCAACTGCGTGTTTGTGCACGGCACCGCCAATGGCATCGAACTGCCGGTCTACGACCGGCTCAACAACACGAAAATCGGCACGTATCTGGCGCACAAGTTCAAGCTCGACTAGCGCTCTGGAGTTCTTCGTCGGAACGGCGACGCAGCATCGAGGGGCTTTGGCACGGCGATTGCGACTAGTGAAAGCACATCCGCTCGGGACAAGCTCATGAAACTGCGTTCGATCGTCGCCGGTGCACCTCTAATCGCGCTGTTCGCCCTGTCATCCAGCGCGTTCGCCGCCTGTCAATGCTCCTGCGTCAACGGGCAGCCGCAAGCACTCTGCTCGTCAGCATTAGACATTCGCCCCTTCTGCAGCGCTTCGATTTGTCCGATAGCGCCTCCGAGCGTTGCGCCGATCAATCCCGTCCGTGTGCCGCCGATCGGAACTACGCAGTGCCATATGGCGCAGGTCTTAGACCCATACACGCACCAATATGTCTGGAAGCAAATCTGCGGTTAAATCGCAAAGCAGCAGCCGCGCGCCCTCGTGCGCGACTGCCTCTCTCCCGCATTACACCGTTTCCCCGCGCATGCGCGCCATCCGTTGCTCGTGATCGCGTTTATAGAACAACAGCAGGCCTAGGTTACGCTGGCCGATCGCGATGAACTCCAAAGCCTGACTGGTCGCATCGACCTGATCGTCATGCTTGGCCGCCGGAAAAGTGATCATTTCGTGGATATAGGCGGCGCGCCAGGGCGCCGCTTCCGGCAAGTGCACCCGACCGTTTTCGATAGCTGAGCACTGCGCTTGCAACCGAGCGACCTTTTCGCACTTGGGTAGGTAGGCTTTGACGCCCGGCACGCCTTCCCCGCGCAGTTCTTCGAGCAACTGGATGCCCGAGCCCTTGTCTTCGATCAAAATAATGTCCGCCGAGAACTGCGCAGCGCGGGCCTTGACCTCGCGTTTCAGATCCGGCCAACGCAGCTTTTCGCGAAACACGTCGAGCAGATAAATCTGGTCATCGCGCACACCGAATGTTGTGCAGACCGAATAGTCAGACAGCTCGGTCGCCTTGTTCGCCGTGTCCCAGCTACTGATGATCTGATCGAATTTTACCGGCAGCGCGTCTGCGGCATAGTGCTTGAACCACTCTGCTTTGACCAAGCCGCCGCCCTTCGGCGATGGCGTCTGCTGGTACTGACCGGCGAAGTGGTACTCGCCGATCGTCGCACGCACGGCGGCAAGTGCTTCGCGCGACATCCGTTCCGGCTGCAGGAGGTCGCCCTCCTTGCGATGGTGCGAAAGCAGTCCGTAGGGACTATCGACCTCGATCTTTTCTTCGCTTTCGGCGATGGCCGGCAGCGACAGCACGTCCCACGCTTCCTGTTCAAGGATTTGCCCGATCAGATCGTCTTCGTGGAGGCGATGCATGATGGCGACAATGCGACTCTTGTTCGGGTCGTTCTGCCGCGAATACAACGTTCCATCGAACCAATCGTTTGCGCGCCGACGCGCAGCGTCGGAGTCGGCGTCTTCGGGCTTTAGGGGGTCATCAATAATGATGAAATCGCCACCTCGACCGGTCAGCGTGCCACCGACTGATGTCGCCAGCCGGAAGCCACGCTTGGTCGTCGTGAACTCCTGCACCGCATTGCGCGTCGGCGACAGGCGCGTCTCGGGGAACAATCGCCGAAACCAGTCGCTCTCCATCACTGCACGGCAGTCGAGGGAATGCTTGTTAGCCAGTTCCTGCGAGTAGCTGACCGCCACGATTTGTGCAGAAGGATCGTGCCCGAGGAGCCAGGCCGGGAACGCGACCGACGCGGTGATCGATTTTGTATGCCTCGGCGGAATATTGATCACGAGTCGCCGCGTCTTGCCCAGCATGCAGTCGCGAAGCTTCCCGGCGATCATGTCGATGTGCCAGTTTGGCAAGAACGGCGTGCCGGGGTTGAGCTGCGTAAACGCACGATGGGTGAATGCGCTGAGGTCGAGCCGCAGGAGGCTGTCGAACTCGTTGGGCGTGATGACTTTCTTTGGTGGGGGAACAATGATCTTGCTCACGGATATTTCCTCCTACTTGGATTCTTACGGGCGCGGCCCTTGCGGACCCTCGTTTTCGTCGGCGTCAGATCGTCTCCGCTCTGGACGGGGAATCGCCGCATCAAGGCCGCCATCACTTCCAGATCATTGACGTCGAGGTCGACCGATTTGGCGGGAGGCGCCTGCGTCTCGGCGGCGGCGACCACCGAAATGAACGTGCGGATCGCGTCCCGCTCGCCTGAAGCCGCTGCGTTAGCCAGCTGCCGCACCGCCGCGCGGAACTTCGTGATCGTCTTTTGCCGACCGTTCTCGCGAATCGTCAGTTTCATATTTGCCTCTTCGCGAACGACAGTGCTGGCGTTCTTTGAACCCTTAGGTCGCCCCTTGGGATTGCCGGTCTGTCCTTTGGCGAACTGAGAGGCACGCGGCGGTTTGCCGTAACCGACTGGGTAGTCGTCGCTCGGTGGACGCTTACGCATGGCCGCCTCCGGTCCGCTGTTCTTCCAGTTCATCGAAGGTGCACTGCAGGCCCGCATGGGTGGCTGAGCGACCGGTCAGCCGCTGGTAGCGGCGGATGGCGACGTCGACGTACTGCGGATCGATCTCCATGCAGTAGGCAAAACGACCGACCCGCTCGGCCGCGATGATCGTGGTGCCGGAACCGGCGAAAACGTCGAGCACGATGTCGCGCCGCGAGGAGGCATCGAGCAAAATGTCAGCGATCAGCGCGGTCGGCTTCACTGTCGGATGAAGATCCAGCAGCAGGCCGCCATCGTCATCGCGTGCGCCGGAACTCCCGCCGGCCGCTGGCCACAGATTTGTTCTATACCGACCGTACGCGCCAAGCTGTATATGATTCTGGTGCGGCGCGTTGCCCACCTTGTATACATGCACGAGCTCGTGCGCGCTCCGATACATCGAGCCCATCCCGCCGTTGGTCTTGGCCCAAACGCAAACGTTGAGATGCGCGCAGTACACCCCTTGCGCCGCGTCCATCAACTCGCGCTGATGTCGCCAATCGATAAAGTGATAATGCAGCGCGCCGTTCATGCTGTGGCGCGCGAGCAGATCGAAGGCGCGGCCGAGAAACCGCGTAAACTCGGCCGAAGACATCTCACCCGACCCTTGCAGAAACTCGCGATGACGACCGGTCCCGCTGACGAAGCCCTGGATCGGAACGTTGTATGGGGGGTATCGCACGCGGCGATGGCCGCCTGCTTGCCCTGCATCAGCACCTCGTAGTTAGCAACATCGAGCGCGTCGCCGCACAACAGCCGATGCTCGCCGAGCAGCCACAGGTCGCCGCGGCGCGACACCGCAGGTCCGATCTCGACTGGAGCATCGTCAGGATCTGCGCCGTTCGACGCGTCGATGTCTTCCTGTAGGCAGAGATCGATTTCTTCGACTTCAAAGCCTGTGACATCCAGCGTGAAGTCAAGATCGACGGCCGTCAGCGCCGCGAAGTTTTGCGCGAGCAGATTCCGGTCCCACGCTGCATTTTCGACGAGCCGGTTTTCGGCGAGCAGAAAGGCTTGCTTCTGCGACGCGTTGAGGTGCGAAAGCGCAACGGTCGGCACGACCGTGATGCCGAGTTCCTGGCAGGCCAGCAACCGCCCGTGCCCCGCAATCACCTGCCCCGACTCATCGATCAGGATCGGCACGTTGAAGCCGAAGGCGGCGATCGACTTGGCAATCTGCCGAATCTGCTTCGGGGAATGGACGCGAGGATTCAGCGGGTTGCTGGTGAGCTTGGCAACCGGTTGATACACGACACTCAGCCGGCGCATCGCCGCCGGCGGCGGCTGCCATGTCGTCAGCAGTTCGTTGCCGCGTTTGCGGCGGGTGGTACGCGTTTTCATCGGACATCTCCACAGAGCCCTTTCGGGCGGGAAATGTCAGATTCGGTTTTGAAATGGACGTGTGCTCAGCACATGTCCGACTGCGAGAGGATTCGCTTGAGTTGCTTCTTGGACAGACCGAATCGGTCGGCTAGCATCGCGACCATCCTGACCTCCGACGTCTCTCCCGCGGCAACCATTGCTGCTCGCGCGTGCGCGATCTGCTCGTTCCGACCCGCGAGCTTCTCGCGCTGCAGCTTCGCCTTCTTAGTCCCGCCTTTGCTCCAGGACGCGTAGCCCTTGAGGGCAGCCTCCATGGGCTTCTCGAGCTGCTTCGATTGAAGCTTCCAAACGGCATTCATCGCGCGAAGCGCCGCTTCCACGGCTTCCGCCGCATTGCCGTCGGCCAGGCGCTCACGCAGCAGGTGGGCGTTTCGAAGGCCTTCTTGACTGAGCATCCACAGAGGTGGGCGCAGTGCGTTGCTCGCATTGCAGTACGCGCGCAACGCTTTCAGAACCACGCGCTTGTTCGGTGGGGATTTAGCCCTCTTTGACTCGGCTTCGAGGGTTTCGTACGCGGTACGAGCCTCCTCCAGCTCTGCTTCAAGCGCCGGCCAATTTTCCTCGATCGACGCCTGGGCCCGTCGACATCGCTCCTCTATCTGCTCCAGCCAAACTTCGACGCGTTGGACGGGCAACGCCGTCGATTGTTTGAAGCCGAACAACGATGCAAGTTCGGCCGGAAGTGCTTCGGACGGAACGCCAGACATGCAAACCGATCACTTGATGAGCAGGCTTCGCTCGGTCTTACCCGCCTTGATGGCTGCCGCGAACCAGTGCGGTTGGCGACCACGGCCGGACCAGGTCTGCGACTTGTCGGCGGGGTTGCGGTACTTCTGCTTAGCCTTATCCCGGGGTGCGCCCCGACCGCGAACCTTATGCCCCATCAGCTCTGCATAGTCGAAGCCTTCGGTGGTGATCATCGCCATGACCTTGTCGCGAACCCGACCGAGGTTCTCGACCTGCAATTCGCCAAGACGCACTTGGATGCGGGCGATCAGTTCGGTGAGCTGCTGGTGGTTCAATTTCGAGATGTCGATTGCCACTTTGCCATCCTCCACAGATCGAAGTTCGCGCTTGCTGTCGCTAAGCTAAACCATCGTAGGCCGAACGAATAACACGGGATAGCTTGGCGGATTACGATGAACATATCAGATAAAGACGCGCCATCAAGACGGGTGGGAAAGCCGAATCGGCGCGCCAACGTGGGTGAGAAAGGCGTTCGAAGAGTCTTCTGCGCCAGGGAAATCTTGAATACTCTACTAGAGAGCGATGAACTCTCGCCCTTGTGGACCAAGCGGCACCGACCGAGCACGTCCGATCGTTCCGGAGCGCGTGCCCCGGCTCGGCCAGCTCCCTGTTCCGGCGCGAAGATGTTGCGATCAAATCCGTTTTTCACACGATCACATATCGAATTAAGGCGTTGCAAACGTCATCCTAGCGTTGATCGGGGATGATGCGCACCGTCATGGCGTCGCCACGGCTCGACGCGCCAATGGGGTCCGGGGCGGCCAGCAGACAGCAGACAGCAGCAACCAAGAGCGGCGCATCGCGTCGTGTGGCTTTCAAGGGGGAGATATATGCGACTTCATCGAAACCCGCGGCGTGCGGTTTCCGCGATCGGTCAACTCTTCTGCGCAACGGTGTATCTCGCGCTGCTCGGCCGTGCCGGCGCCGAAGAGTTGCACGCGCCGCCTGAATTCGGCTACGACGCGAGTGGCGTGACCACGGTGATGCTTCGCGCGGCCGAAAGCCCCGTCAAGGTCGGCGATGCGCCGTATCAGTCGCTGGTGTTCAACGGCAACTACGATGCACCGCTGATCCGCACGCGTCCTGGGGGCGTCGTGCGCATCACGCTGGACGATCAGATGGACGAGTTCACGAATCTGCATTTCCACGGCATGACGGTGTCGCCGCTGAACAAGGGTGACAGCATTTTCAGGCTGACCAATGCCCACGAAGTCGGCACCTACGACATCCAGTTGCCGCCGGATCATTCGCCCGGCGCGTACTGGTATCACAGCCACTTTCACAAGGGCGCCGAACGTCAAGTATCCGGCGGGCTTTCCGGTCCCATTCTGGTCGACGGCGTGCTCGATCCGTTTCCGGAATTGAAGGACATCAAGGAACGCGTGCTGGTCCTGCGTAATTTTCAGAAGACGCTGACCGGCCGCCTGGCACGGGAAATCACTACCGGAGCGCCGTCGATCCGCACCATCAACGGCCAGCTCAATCCGGACATATCGATCGCGCCGGGCGAGGTGCAGCTCTGGCACTTATTCAACGTCGACGCGAACCAATATTTCCGCGTGCACATCGCCGGCCAGCACGTGCAGCTGCTCTCGCAAGACGGCAACACCGTCGTCAAGAAGGTGCTCGAGGACGAATTGCTGATCGGCCCGTCCGCGCGCTTCAGCGTGCTCGTCACCGGGCCCGAAGTGGGGCGGTATCCGATCGAGCTTGGCGCCGCGAACACCGGACCTGCCGGCGATACGTACGCTGGCGCGCATCTCGGCACGCTCGTCAGCGCCGGCGAACGAGTATCAACGCCGGCGATCACCAGCTCTTATCCGGTTTCGCCGGATCTGCGTAATGTCGAACCTGCGCACAAGCGTCGCTACGTGTTCCAGGATTCGGCACTCGATCCAAATGCGTTCCTGATCAACGGGCGCCAGTTCGACATCGGCCGCGTCGACACCACCGTGAAGCTCGGCGACATGGAGGAATGGACTCTGGTCAATCCGAGCCAGGAGCTGCACCAGTTCCATATCCACCAAGTCGATTTCCAGGTCACCAAGGTCAACGGCGACCCGGTCGATTTCATCGGCTACCGCGACAATGTATTCATCCCAGCGCTGGGCTCGATCACAATCCGTATTCCGTTCACCGATCCGGTCATCCTGGGCAAGTTCGTCTATCACTGCCACATCCTGGAGCACGAGGACGGCGGCATGATGCAGGTAATCCAGGTCGTGCGCCCTGAGGATTACGAGCAGGCGGTCAAGCTCGAGCCACTCGGTGGCATTTACGGCGACAACGAAACCTGCGCGTATCTGCAGAACACCGGTCGCGAGCTCAATCAGTCGCCGCTGGCCACGAAACCCGTTTCGATCGGAGCGCAGCCATGAAGCGCCGCCTCTTCAAGGTTGCCGGCGCACTCGCCTCGGCGCTGCCCTTCGCCGCGCATGCGACCGACGGCAAGTACCCCGGTGTCGGCATGGATTACAGCATCGTCGCGCAATTCGATTTCAGCAAGCTCGCGCACGATCCTGACACGATTACGAGCGGCGGTTATTTCGACATCCAGTCGGTCGCGCATTTCCGCATTACGCCCGAAGACGAAATCTGGGTCGGCACCGAGACCAGTCCCGTCGTCGACATCTCGCCGGGTCAGCGTCGCTGGCTCGGCGGCACCGGGCTTGCGGTGACCGATCTAAATTTCTATCACCAGGGCTACAATTTCGATTATCGCATTGGCAAGCTCGACGTGCCGTTCGGCCGTGCGCAGAACGTTGCGCCCGGCCTCTATACCGGCGATTTCGTCTCGCCGTATGCGCTCGGCGGAATGATTGGTGGTACCTACGAATACCGCTGGTACAGCGACAGCCTCGGTATCATCGCGCCGAGCTTCAGCACCTATTTCGTCGACACTTCGGTATTAAGCCGCGCGTACTTCCAGCCGGATGCGCAGACGCGCCGTTCGGACGGCGGCGCGGCAAATACCGGCGAGCCGAACTCCGGCGCGATCGTGGTGAACTGGCTCGCACCGGCCGCCATTCCGTTCCTCGAGGTACAAGCCGGCTACATGTTCAACCACAAAGGCGACTCGCCGGCCGCCGATCCGCCGTCACCGCCGCAGACAGCCGCGAACGAAGAGCTGCGCACAGTTTCGCTGCGTTACATGATCCCGTTCAAGTCGACGACCGAGCTCGGCGAAACCTTGGCCGGCCACTACTTCGACATCGTGCCGTTCGTCGAATACGTCGACGTCACCAACGAAAACGGCATCGCCGGCAATAACACGCGCTACCTCACGACGTCGTTGACACTCGACCACGGCCGCTTCGCATACGGGCTTACCCATACGAACAAGCATCTCGATGCGGCGTTCGGGAACGGCTCAAACGAATGGGTGTCCGAGCTGAGCGTCGTCTACCACGTGACCGGAGTGCTCGATCTCACGTTGTCCGGCGGACGCACGCGGCAGGACGGGCAAACCTCGAACCTGGTCGGGTTCGCGATAGGCTACAGCGGAGCATTTTGATGAAGGCACACTGCTTCTTCGCAGCGATCTTCGGCATCGCGCTCGCAGCGTCGACTGCCTCCGCCGCATCGCGCGACGACATCGGCGGTCCTTTCAGCCTTGTCGATCAGGACGGCGCGCGCGTGACCGAGAAAACCTTCCTCGGCAGACCCGTGCTGCTGTATTTCGGCTTTACGACGTGTCCTGACGTGTGTCCGATTGATCTTGCCAAGATGGCGAGCATTGCGCGACGCATCGCGACCGCGAGTGGCGTCGACGTCACACCGGTGTTCGTCAGCATCGACCCCGAGCGCGACACGCCGGCGAAATTGAAGCCGTACGTGCGCACGTTCGCCGGGGATTTCATTGGCCTCACCGGAACGCCGCAGGAAATTGCGCGCATTGGAGATGCGTATCACGTCTACTACAAGAAGGCGCCACTACAGGGCGGCGGGTACATGATGGATCACTCGACCGTACTGTTCCTGCTCGGCGCGGACGGCGCCTATCTCGATCATTACGGCCGCGCTCTGTCGGTCGACGATATCAGCAGCCGTGCGATCGCGAAGCTCAAGGCCTCCGCGCCGTTGGCGGTCGTGCCGAGCCGAGCCGGCGGGTGAACTTGGGCTGAGCAGAACGTTGAATGAGACGATCCGCATTCCTTGGGCGAGTGGATACACAGGAGGATGCGATCCCGGTTCACCGGGAAGCTGGTTCGGCCCGATCGTCACGAACGCGCTCGTGATCTCGCGTTCTTAAAGGGACGTTGTCATCCGTTGCATTCGCAGCGACGCTGTCTTGTCCGCGACTCCGGATGCGACATGACCGACGAGGACGCACAGCGAATTCATTATCCATTTCGGCGGGGTGCATGGGCAGTGGCACTCGGCTACACGGGATAGCAAACGGTAAACCTTGCCCATCCACCGTTCGGCGAGACCGGACTCAATCTGTTTACGATTCAGTTCGAGGAGCGCATGCCGTTTGCGCTTTCATCCGCACAAGCTGGCCCACGCGCCGTGTACGCAGGAGTCATTGGCATCACGCTTCATCGTCTAGGCTCTCGGCGACGCCCCTTCCGCGTTTCCAGGATCAGTCATTCCTCGCCCCATTTCTGCGCGGCGCTATCGATTGCGGGTTAGCTTCTTTCCACTGCGATCTTTTCCGGATCGTGTCCTGCGCGCTTTGCAAGGTCGTGAAGCAGGCCGGCGTCGCTGAGGTCGAGCCGACGGGACGCGTGCCAGTCGGCGTGGGCGTACGCCTTGAGGCGCTGGACTGTCTCCCGATTCGAGGTTTCGATGGCCAGCTCGCGGCGACCGTCGAAACTGCCCGGAGAAAGGTTGATCGACCCGACGATCGCGCGCTTGCCGTCGGCGAGCAACATTTTGCCGTGCAGCTTGAGCGGATGCAGCACCCGCACCTCCACCCCGACATCGGCCAGAATGCGCAAGCCGCCGACACCCTCGATCAGCTTGTCCGGCTTCAGCGTATGCGGCGCCTTGGCCAGAATGTGCACCTTCACGCCGCGAACTGCAGCGCGCACCAAGCGTTCGATGATGACGGTGTCTTGGTAGCGCTCGTTCTGCACCCACAACGAATGATCAGCTGCGTCGATAAACGTGGCGATTCGCTGGCGCCCGTTGTCCGGGCACCAGATCAGCCGCGACGACGGCTCGGGCATGAACTCCGAGCGCGCCCAGTCGGCCTCGAAGCAGGCCGTCATCTCACGTGTTTCGCGCGGGCGCGTGGTGACGACGGCGTAGTCGCGGGTGACCGTCAGGTTCTTTGTGTCCCAGTTGAGCGAGGCGACGAACCCCGTAGCGCCGTCAACGACCATCGACTTCTGATGGGTCAAGTCGAACTTCGGGTGGCTGTCACGCACGTCGATGCCGGCTACTGTGAGCAGATGGCGGCTTTCGACGTTGTCGTCGTCGCCATTTCGGCGCGAGCGATTGAGCATCACGCGCACCACCACGCCGCGTCGATGCGCGGCAGCGACCGCGGCGAGCAGATCTGGATCGGTGAACACGAACATGCGAATGTCGATTGCGCGCTGCGCGCCGTTGATGGCGTCCAGAAACGGTTGCGCACCGTCATCGGGCAACACGATCAATCGATGGCTCACGGCACGCCTCCATTGCCGCTGGAGATCGCGGCGCCAATCGAATATTGGCTGCGATGCAGTGCGGCGTAAACGCCGTCGCGTGCGATCAGCGTCTCGTGCGTTCCTTCCTCGGCCACGTAACCATCCTTCAACACGAGGATCTTATCGGCGTCGCGCAAGGTGCTGAGGCGATGGGCGATCATCACGATCGTGCGGCCGCGCATCAACCGCCGTAGCCCTTCGACGACCAGATGCTCCGATGCGGTATCGAGCGCCGCCGTTGGCTCGTCGAGAATGAGAATCGGACTATCGCGAATCACCGCGCGAGCAATGCCGATACGCTGGCGCTGGCCGCCCGACAACGTGTCACCGCGTTCCCCGACCATCGAATCGTAACCGTGCGGCATACGTTCGATGAATTCGTCGGCATTCGCGAGGCGGGCGGCGGCGACGATTTCGTCGCGCGACGCCTCCGGTTTGCCGTAGGCGATGTTGTCGGCGATGCTGCCACGGAACAGGACGGTTTCCTGCAGCACGAATCCAACCTGCGCGCGCAATCCGGCGAGCCGGTAGCTTCGGATATCGGCGCCATCGACGAGCACACGCCCCGCCGTTGGCTCGTAGAAGCGCGCAATCAGGCTGACCACCGTCGACTTGCCGCTGCCGGTAGGACCGACGATGCCGACGATCTGGCCGGGTTCGATCGAGAACGAGACGTCGCGCAGCACCGGGGTTTCGTCGCCGTAGCCGAACGCGACATTCTCGAAGCGGATCGCTCCCTGCAGCCGCGGCGGGTCCCTTGCCTGCGCATCGTCGCGGATGATGTCGTCGGCGCCGAGGATCGCCTGGATGCGCTCGAGCGCGACGGCCGTCTGCGCGACGGTGCTCGCCATGCTGGCCAGATCCTGCACCGGCTTGAAGAACTTGGTCAGGTACGCGAGGTACACGGTCAACGCGCCGACCGTCATCGCGCCTGCGACGATCAGCGCGGCGCCCTTCCACAAAACGATGCCGGTGCAGAAGGCGACCACGATCGCGACGATCGGAGACAGCAGCGATTTGATGCGCCGGGCGCGCAAGGCCGCGGTCGTTGCAGCGAGACCCGCCGCCCGCATGTGCGCGACCTCGAGGTCCTGGCGGCCGAATGCCTTGACCGCACGTACCGAACCGAGCCCTTCCTGCACGACCGTGACGATGTCGCTCTGGCGCGAGCGCACTTCGCGGGTCAATGCCTTCACGGTCTTCTTGAAACGGAAGACGAACAGCAGCAGGAACGGCATGGCAGCAACGGCAATCAACGTGACATCCCATTCCAGCCACAGCATGAGGCCGAGCATGAACACGATCGTCACGACGTCGACGACGATGTCGAGGGTCGACGACGAGGCGAAACCCTGCACCGTTGCGACGTCCGCCGTGATGGTCGACATCAGGCTGCCGGTGCGCGCCTTGTCGTAGAACGCCAGCGAAAGGCGATGCAGATGTTCGTAGATACGCAGGCGCAGATCGTTGGCGACCCATTGCCCGACGCTGGTCGAATAGTAGTTGTCGATGTAGGTGGCGATCCCCGCCACCACCGCGATCGCGACCGTGGAAAGGCCAGCGAACAAGGCGACGCCGAGCGCATGTCGGCTGATGCCGGCGCGGTGCGCCCATTCCAGCCAAGCCGGCAGGTGGTGCGCGCCGAGCGCGTCGTCGAGCACGAGCTTCAGCGGCCACGGCGCCGCGAGCGCCATGAGCACTTCGACGATCATCGCTGCGAAGACGACGACGAGCCAGCGCCGGTAGGGCCGCAACAGATCGAAGACGAGGCGATGTGTCGCGCGCGACTGCGTGGCCGCGACGTGCCGCGCGATCCGCGTGGCGGAAACCGCTGCGGACTCGTCGGCAACACGGTCTGAGGGTGCAGCGTGTTTCGACATGTGGACCACGTCCCCCGAAGACAGCTTTTAGGCGCCCGCACCTCGGACCGACTTTACCGGCAATCGGGCAACCCGTCAGATCCTCTCGAACCGGCAAGCCAGCGTGCTTCCTCCGAACTCACAGAATCCGCGCGGTTGCGGAGAGTAAGAGCGACAGGGGCGCGGAACTCATCTAGGGCCCGTCGATCCGGCGATCGAAACCGCCGGATCGATAGACATGGGCCGCTCGAACGCGATGACCGCGGTGTCGGAAGCGAAGGAGTCCACACGGCACGCTGATCGCAATGGACCTCGCTGCCTGCGCCGACGAACAGCGGCGTCGCGGCGCCCGTACGTCATGGCGCAGCGCGGAACGGATACTTCTTGAAGATGTCGGTTACTGCCGCGTCGATCGCAGGGCCGGGATTGTCGCGCGTCTGCTCGGTGACCCGGCCGACGGCGACGCCTTCCCAGACCATCTGCTTCTTCGCCGCATCGACGAGATCCACGTTCAGCGTGCCCTGCGTGTACTGGTCCACGCTGGTGTCGTATGCATACGCCGGCCACGGCGCGTAGAACGCCGAGCGGCGATAGCCGTAATAGCCCCACATCGGTGCCACGGTGGGCACTTGGTTGACCTGCACCTTGTCCTGCAGGCGCCCGCTGAAATTGACCAATAGGTCCGGGTTCGTTTCGACGTAACGATAGCCGCGCGCTTCGAGTTCGCGAGTGGTCGCCGCTTTGAGGCGCTGCGTGGTCAGCGTCGAATAACCGCTGACGTCGGTTCCCAACGGGGATACGAAACCGAACGTCTTGTAGGCCGCGAAATTGGCGGCATGGTCGTAGTCGGAGCGTACCTGCGGCCCGCTCACGCAGGCAGCGAGGAAGCCTAGCATCGAGAGGGCGAACAGCAGTTTCATGCGTTTCATTGCGCGACTCCTCAAGTCAGGAAACAGCCCATTCGTTTCACCGCCGCCGCAAAACTATCCAGGCGCACCACCACCGCACATCGGGGCTGATCGCCCACCCGCCTTGATCCTTTCCGTTGGGCCCTGGACAAGACCGCCTCACGACGTTCGCGGCCGGCTCCGATCATCGCACAGGACCTGCACCGCTCTCTCGCAAAAGCTGCGGCACGAAGATCGCAACGCGCGGCCGACGCCGACCCATGGCCTCGCCATTGTGAAGGGCGCCGTCTGCTTACCCCACGTCATCGAATGACTTGAACTAAGCATCCTGGAGCGCTAAAAGTCTGTCATCGAGCGGCGCACAACGGCTGCGGATCCACGGAGGTCTGCCCGCAGCTTCGTCATCCGCCGCCGATGCAGGGGGTTGTCCAAACCGGGGGCTCGGCGATGCGTGCGAACTATCGTGGCGGGACGAACGGGCGGCATCGACCGTCGCTGGCCTCGCACGCTCGGGCGGCGGCGCTATTCGTCGGGCTCGCCATCGCTCCGATCGCACCGGCGCAGACCGGCTTCTATGCGACCGACGGCATCGATCTTTCCGCGTATCCGCCGGGGGCGCTGATCCGTGTGCAGGCGATGGACCGCGCACCGGAGAATGCGTCCGCGTTCCGCGTCCTTTATGCCTCGCGCGGCCTGCACGATGAATCCGTCGCCGTTTCGGGCGTCGTGCTGTTGCCGAACGGACCGCCGCCGGCCGCGGGGCGTCCCATCATCGCGTGGGCGCATCCGACCAGCGGCATCGAAGACCGCTGCGCACCCTCGCTGGCCTTCGTGTTCCTGCAATCGGTGCAGGGCCTGCGCGGCATGCTCGACCGCGGCTACGTCGTGACAGCGACGGATTACCCGGGACTCGGAACCGCAGGTGTACACCCCTACCTCATCGGCGACAGCGAGGCGCGCGCGGTGATCGACTCGGTTCGCGCCGCACACGCCATCGCCGGTGTCGGCCACGAACCGCGTTACACCGTTTGGGGACATTCGCAGGGTGGCCAGGCGGCACTATTTACCGCGATGCAGACGCAGCGCTACGCGCCGGAACTGACACTCATCGGCGTCGCTGCCGCAGCGCCGGCCACCGACCTTGCCGCCTTGCTCGCCGACGACTGGAACACCGCAGGCGGCCGCAACATCACCGCGATGACGTTGTGGTCGTGGTCGCGCCTGTACGACGCGCCGCTCTCGCACGTCGTCGCGCCGGCCGCGATACCGGTCATCGATACGCTGGCGAGTGATTGCATCGAACGCTTCTTCGACGTGTTCGAGCGCATCGGGCCCACGCGGGCGCTCGCGCGCACATTCCTCTCGGATGCGCGATTCGCGCAGCAGGAGCCTTGGCGCACGTTGCTCGCGAACAACTCGGCGACGACGCTGCCGCCGGCCATCCCGGTCTTCATCGCTCAGGGCACGGACGACGGACTCGTTCTGCCGGCGGTGACATCGCTGTATCGCCAGCGTCTGTGTGCAGCGGGGAGCAAGGTCCACTACCTGCTGATGCCCGGCGTCAGCCATGGCTTCGCCGGACGCGATGCGGCCGATGCGGCCGTTCAATGGATGGCTGATCGGTTCGAAGGTCGTGAGGTTCCGGACGATTGCGCGACGCAAGCCGCGCCGTAGGCGCGACCACGCAGGCGATCTCGGTCAAGGCGCCGCCAAGCCAGGCACCACAGGCGCCGTGGCGGCCGTCCGCGCGGGGGTGAACTGCGAGACCTCCGCGGGAATCGTGCGTTCCCCCGCCGTTTGCTGCGCCCGGTCGAGCGCCGCGCGCCAGAGCTTTTCGTTGCCGGTCGCGCGATAGAGGCGAGCCTCCGCCACGGCGACTCGGAAGTTCGTCGCCGACCAGTCGTGATTGCGACCGAGCACGGCCACGGCGCGCTCGAAATCGCCTTTGCCGACCAGCCAGGTCGCGTAACTGGTCGTCACTTCAACGATGTCGGCCGGTACTTCGTTCTGCGCCGTCGCGCGCAGCGCGCGCTCGAAGGCGGTACGCGCGGGCGTGTCCTGCCCGCGCATCGCCATCTGTTCGGCCTCGATGAGGTCGACCAGCAGCAGCGCCGACGGATGGATCGACGACGACGCCCACGCGCGCGCGCGCGCCGAATCGTCGGCACTCTTGTCCGCGGCGATCTCACGATCGGCGCGCGCCAGCATCAGCCATGCCGTCGCGTAGTCGCGCGGCTGCGTGTCGGCCCATTTAAGCGCGAGTGCGCTCGTCGCCGATGCCGCCACGTGTGCGAAGTCGCCGTGCTGCTGCGCGATCTTGCTGTCCAGAAGCAACACGGGGCCGCGCACCTCGTCGGACAGCTCCGCATTGACGAGCGTCGCATCGGCCAGCGCCTGCGCGTCGCGCATATGGCCGAGCGCAAACGCAATCTGCGCGCGCACCGAGCGGCCCTCATCGCGTCCTTCCGGGTCTTCGACCTTGTCGACCAGGCCGGCGAGCGCCGGATCTTCAGCTGAGGCAGCTTCGAAATCCTGCAGCAGCAGTTGGCAGCGCACCAGCAGCGCCCGATTGAGCAGCTCACGAATCGGTGCGCCGGTGCGGCGAAAATAATCGGCCGACTTGTTGAAGCCGGGCAACGCATCGCGCAGGCGATCGCGATTCATCTGCATCAGGCTGTCGTTCGAATCCACGAGCGCCAGTGCACGCAAGTTGCCGGTCGTCGTCAGCACTGCACGCGCAGTCGCGAAATCGTCTTCCGCCTTGTCGTAAGCGCCCTGGGCCAACCGTGCCGCCGCACGCACGGTGAGCGCCGGTCCGAGCACGTTGCCCACTTTCGCCGGATCCAGCCGCTCGAGCGATTCGATCGCCATACTGGCCAGCCGCTCGGAGTCGGCGAAGCGTCCTTCGCGCTCCGCCACCGTCGCCAGGCCGGTTTTCACGCGGGCGTTGAATTCCGGCGGTCGCTCGGCCGACGCCTCTGCGTCGAGCTTGTCCAGTGCCGCGCGCGCCTCGGGTACCCGCGACTGATAGAAATCGACCGAAGCGGCCTGCAGGCGTACCCGCGGATCGTTACGCACCTCGGCCGGTGCCGCTTCGATCAGTGCACGCGCATCGCCGATGCGGTCCTGCAGGATTGCCGACGTGACCTGCTGCGCGAGCGTCGCCCCCGGTCCGTAGCCTTCGTTGTACGGCAATGGCGAGAGACCGAGCGCGGAGGTCAGCTTGGCGATCGCGCCGTTGGCCGCCTGCACGAGATCGACGGCACTGTCGTCGTAGGTCGTCGATGTGTTCGCGCCGGACAGCACGCGCACCGACACATGCCAACGATCATCCTTGCGCAGGACGTCGGGCTGATAGAACGTGTGCGCGCCCGTCGTTTTCGCAAGCTCGTCGAGCTCGGTCGCGGCCGGCACCGCACTCACGGATTTCGCCACAGCGACGACGGTGTCGCTCGCCACGGTCGCCTGGCCTGCTTCGCGCAGGCGCTGCGCGACGAGGTCCATCACGCCGAAGCGCGCCCAGGCGAAATCGGGGGCGTCATGCACCACGGCAGGGAGTACGAAGGCGAGATCCTTCGTCGCTGGCGTGGACTGCGACGCAGGCGAGCGCGAGGTCGAAAAAAAATAAGTCCCGAATTTGACCAGTCCCAGCGCAACGAAGATGACCACCAGCATCGACCAGGCCCGGTTCGGCCGCGGCATCGGCAAATCGAGCGGGGGCGGCACGCGTGCCTCGATTTCCGTCCCCACCGGATCGATCGACGCCGGCTCGGGCGTAGCCGGCGGTGGGGTCGCCGAAGGCGGCACCGGCGTCGGTATCGACAGGCTGGCCGCGACTGCGTTCACAGCGGTCTCGTCGGTGTCCATTTCATAGACCCAGCGATAGCCGAACCCGGTGATCGTGCGGATGAATTGCTGCGTATCGGCGCCGTCGTCGAACGCCCGCCGCGCGCGCAACACGATCTGTGCCAGCAGATTGTCGGCGACGTCGACGCGCCCCCACACCGCGGAAATCAGCTCGTCGCGACCGACCGCTCGATCGCGGTGTTCGATCAGGTAAGTGACGCAGTCGAAAACTTTCGCGGGCAGGTCCAGGCGCGAAGGGCCGCAATGAATTTCGCGGCGGGCAAGATCCACCGTGTAGACGCCGAAGCGATAGGCTTTTGCCCCCATGGGCGAAGTGTAGCCGAGCTTGCGCACGCCGTAGGGGTGCGCCTCTGATGGCCGCGGCATCACCCGGCACGTCGGATCGGGCGAGCGCGGTCAGGGAATGATCAGGAGCATCAGGTAGGCCAGGAACACGACGATGTGCACGAAGCCGGTTAGCACGTTAGTGCGACCGGTG
>Ga0247776_10000089_pt1 | contig 23429 bp, 13 predicted proteins | sample UWRJL199509C5_FD_179912 | JGI IMG/M metagenome (GOLD analysis project Ga0247776, IMG submission 179912) | Plant litter microbial communities from Arlington Agricultural Research Station in Wisconsin, United States - UWRJ-L199-509C-5 | ecosystem: Environmental > Terrestrial > Plant litter >...
GGTACAACAGTAGGTTTAGCTCAAATTAAAATAAAAAGATTGTTAGCTTATAGTACAATATCTCATGTAGGTTTCTTATTATTAGCTTTATCAATCAATACAGAAGAATCATTAGAATCATTATTATTCTACTTAATTCAATACTCTATTACTAACTTAAATACATTCTTTATCTTATTAGCCTTTGGTTATATCTTGAAAAAAAGTATTACTAAAGTTTCTACAATAGAACAAGTAGAAGGTAAAGAACCTAATAAATTTGATATAAGTCTTATCTCTGAATTAAAAGGACAATTCTGATCAAATCCTTTATTAAGTCTTAGTTTAGCTGTATCTTTATTCTCTATGGCAGGTATACCTCCTCTAGTAGGATTCTTTGCTAAAGCTCAAGTATTATATTCAGCAACTCAAAATGGATACTACTTTATATCTATAGTAGCTATAATAGTAAGTGTAATAAGTGCTTATTATTATTTACAAATAATTAAAGTAATGCACTTTGATAGCCAAACTCAACCATCAGGTACAGGGCAAGGTTCAGAAGTAGAACAACCTACAATAGTAGGAATTACACAGTTAGATACTGTAAATAATACACATAGCTTTATAATTTCAACTTTAACATTATCTTTATTATTATTTATGTTAAAACCTTCTATTATATTAAATAGCATTCATCTAATTGCTTTAAATATATTCTATTCATAATATGAACGCATTACTAGTATTATTTTTATTTATTCCAGTATTAGTTGGTATTCTATTGGCTTTAAATATTATTTTAGCTGTACATAGACCTGATACTGAAAAACTATCACCTTATGAATGTGGATTCACTCCTATTTATGGGCAAACTAGATCTCAATTCTCAGTTCATTTCTATATCGTTGCTATTTTATTCTTAGTATTTGATTTAGAAATCTTACTATTATATCCTATATCTGTTACATTATATCAAGTATCAAGTTATGGATTTACTATTGCTATAATTTTCTTTTCTGTTCTTACAATAGGTTTTGTATTTGAATTAGGTAAAGGAGTATTAAAATTCACAGACCATAAATCTAAAATAGTATAACCCTAACCCCTTTGGTATTATAGCTAAGATTCTAGTCCTAGCTTACGTTTCTACGGCCTACCCTAGAACAAAAGGGAAATATTAACCCGTCCATAGGGATCGAGTTAAGCATATTTTACATTGTAAAAAGTCTATTCTAGTCTGGCCTTAGGTATAATAAACAGATTGTTTAAAGCTCCGAGCCCTCCTCTTCAGCCCTGCCACGTCCGTACCCCTTATAGGATATGAGAGGCTAGGGCATGGGGTTACGGAACAAAGAGGGGAGGTATATAATAAAACTTAAATGAATTTTAAGTATTAAAAGAGGAGGTTAAATAATATAACCATATTAGTATATACAATTTACATTAACTGATTCTTAATATGCCTACCTATTATCTTAAAGCCCCAAAGGGCTGGGCAGCGGTACTTCGTTATTGTGCCACTGGCGGCTGCTCAGTTTCCGTATCCTATATGACTATGGAGGGTTAAGTTAAATTAAATTTAAACACTTTTTTATTATGAGTATAATAATAAGAAAGCTATCATTAAACTGAATAGACCTGTAGCTTCTGCTAAGGCGAATCCTAAGATAGCGAATGTGAATAATTGTCCTCTAACTTGAGGGTTTCTAGCTGTTGAAGCGATTAATGAAGAGAAGATTAAACCGATTCCGGCTCCGGCTCCAATTAATCCTGAGCAAGCTAATCCTGCTCCTAAGTATTTTGCTGCGGCTAACATTATTAAACATAAATTTTTAGGGGTACTAAACTATACAAATTAAATAAATATATTAATATATCTACTTGTGTACGCTACTCAATAATCAGACTACTCAGTCTAAAATTTACTTTATAATTAAAGTAAGGCCTTGCCGGTATCCTAATTGGATCCGTAAGGCACTATTGGCCGTACTATTATAAATATAGCTTATTATAAGCGACTATTTTGTCTTTTAATTTATCTTCTTTTATTTAACCCGACCCTGTGTGAAGGAGTCTGGGATATGGTCACCCCTACCCTGTCCAGCGCACCCAGCCCTTAGGGAGTATGGGAGAGGCAGACTTTATTCTATGTTGTAGTCTTATTATAGCAATTGTAAAACTCTAAATCTTCCCTTCACTCCCTTTGTGTCAGGCGAACGGGTTATTAATTATTAAGATTTATTTGATAATTTTGTTAAATAAAGTCTAACTACATTTCTGTATGTAAATAAAGGTAAAATATATTTAGACAATACAAAAATTAATACAATTAAAGTTAAGAATGCGAATGATAATTGATTTAAGAAATAAAAAGGTACTAGTTGAGGCATTTATATTTGTTATTTTAATTTTTAAGTTCTTTCTCTACCGCCCTTATTCGTATAATACCGATAAAAGGGCGGCTCCGCATAAGATTGAGTGATCATTCCTTATTAAAGGATGGGTCCGGGGGGTTACCCTGCCCATAGCAATAAAAAGAAAGACTCATACTTATTTCTTGATTTAGTGGCGTACGTCACTATCCCTTTTCTGCTGTTCCAGCCGTAGAGCTAGAAAGCGGTACCACTGGTCTAGAAAGAGAATAAGAGCAAGCACTTTACTAAATCCGAAAATTAAAGAGACAATTGATATTACTCCTGATCATTATTCCTTGATGGAGAGGGCTACGGGCCCTTTGCGTCCTTGATCAAGTTCCCTAGTAGGGTGCTTGGGTAGGGTCCTACGGCATACCCTAGAACAATTCTAGTCTTTGCCCTTACAGCCGAAGGGCTGGTTGCGTTACCTTGTGGCTATGAGATCCAAAAGGCAGAGGGTTATAGATATAAGATAATTATATACAGATTTTACTTGTTGTTCAAACTTTTACGCTATAAGAACCTCTTTTGTTTTTGCTACTATAAAGAGCATAATCAACAAGGCTATTTTTATCTCTAATAAATCCTCCTATTTCTTTTTGTCTAACTGTTTTTTTAGGTATTACTCTTTCTGTAAGTAATCTACCTGAAATTCTAACTTTTAGACCTGTAAGAACTGTTGGAATAGTTTTATGTATTTTAACTTTTTTTCTATTAATAACTACACTGTAGAAATCATCATTTTTTTTATCTTCTCTAAGATCTTTAGTAATGATTAATGATTTTTTAATTATTAGTCCCATAAGAGATCTAAATCTATTTAAATTACTTCCTAGAGCTAATAGTTTAGATAAAATATGACTATCTTGATAAGGATATTTCAATCTATTAAGCTGTAATTCAACTTTTAAGTTAAATAATTTAGATAGAGTATTAATTAAAGTTTTTAATTCTTGTTTTAATATTCTAACTGATTTAGAAGGTTGTTTATTGTATTTTCATACATATCTTCTAGATAGTCTTTTAGATGTTTTAGGTCTATAATAATTAATGAAAATTACTAGTTTATTTTGAGTAAATAAATATACAGGTCTACTAATTAAAGCATAGAAAGTTCCAAAGAAATAGTTTAAAATTCTATTTACATTATTTATTAATTTTAAGTATTTATATTTTTTAGAGTTATTATAGAAATAAAAATAGTTTTGAGTTAAAGAATTAGGTTGTTGAATATTGCATATATTTTTAATTAAACGTCCCATAGATATTGCTGTACTATGTGCTGATGTTAAAGGAGTACTTGGTCTGTTTTTAAATAGGCCACCTTTAGCTCCTGTAGTATTAGCTAGACTTAATTTTTTTCTTTTTATTAACATTATTTTTTTTAAGTTGTATTTTAGGGATTAAACCCTTATTATTTAGTTTCTTCTTCCGATACCTTAGGTACACGGGCTTGTTAATACTTATTTTTCCTATTTAACCGGTAGCTAGTACATTGTCTTGGCAAAATACACAACCTATCAAGACCCGATATCTACGATACAAGCAGTATCACTCTATAGGCGTCCTACTATAATAAAATACAGGTTCGACGGTTTCTCTGTAGGCAAATGGAGCCTTAGCTCCGATTATGAAAGGAATGGATTAGACATAACATTAAGAAACATTTATAAAGTCTTTTTATATTTAAAATAACTTAATATTATAATATTAAGTTTTAGTTTGAATAAATAGATAAGGACTAGGTACCACTTTCCCTGCCCTTTGGCTTGAAAAGGGGGCAAGGAAGAACATTAATTAGGATGCGGAGCGCAAACCATTTGGTTAATTTATACCTAGTGCATTGAAAAGATTCTTTAAATCCGTCCTAGTCCGGCAGTCGGTAACGGATTAGATACTGCGTATCATAACGAAACCTTTAATTACCAGGTACCGGGTCCGGATGGCTCGAAATACTTTTAATTTTTTTTATCTACATTTAATTATAATAAGCCGTTACCTATTTACCTAAACTAAGGGGTCTGGGGTTACTCTAGACCCCACTATAAAAGTTCTACGGAAATAGTCTCGCCCTCCCCGTGGTGCGTTTCGCAACCAAAGGGCTGAAGGGGTGAGCCTTGCCACACCTATACCCTTATAGGATAGGGAGGCTAGAGATCGGGATAGTGGCGTACGCCTCTAATTTATTAGAAGAGACGGCTATCCAGTATTGGATGATTATAAATTAAATAAAATGCCCTGAGAATGAGTCGAACATTCGTAGCTATAACTTCACTATAGTGCTCTAACCAACTAAGCTATCGAGGCTATTTATATTTTTATTTGCATGACCATCGGCCTACTTACACGCAGACAGGATCACTTATTCCTACCGTATGGCTAGTAATGAACGAGGGTTAGGGTTAAAATAATACCACTAAATCTAAGCTTTTTTTTGATTATACGGTACAGCTAAGTCCATTAAAGTATTTTCACATATTCCTGTTACTGGAACTATTACTAAGAAGAATGAGAAGTAAATAGCTGTAGAAATTTGACCTATTATAGTGAATGGGTATTCAGGATGTTGACTTCCTAATCACATTAAGATGAAGAAGTTAACTGCGAATACTCAGAAGAAGAATTTCATTAAAGGTCTGAATTGGTTACCTCTAATTCTTGATGTATCAACTATAGGCATTACTAATAGTATTAATAATGAAGCAAACATAGCTATAACTCCTAATAATTTATTAGGTATAGATCTTAATATAGCGTAGTAAGGTAAAAGATATCATTCAGGAACGATAGAAGCAGGAGTGCTCATAGGGTTCGCTGGGATATAGTTGTCACTATGACCCATTAAATTAGGATAATAGAATACCATTACAGATAATACTAAGAAGAATAATAAAATAGTTACTAAATCTTTAAATATAAAGTAAGGGTGCATTGGAACTCTATCCACATTACCTGTTATACCATTAGGATTGCTTGAACCGTGTTGATGTAATGTTATCATATGTAATAAAGCTAAAGCGGCTAAAATAAATGGTAATAAGTAGTGTAATGAGAAGAATCTATTTAATGTAGCATTAGATACTGAGAATCCACCTCATACTAATTGTACAAAATCTGTACCTACGTAAGGTATAGCACTTAAAAGATTTGTAATAACTGTAGCACCTCATAATGACATTTGCCCGTATGGAAGTACGTACAATTCTTCTCTTTATTTGCCTATGTGTTTATTCCCAGAGCAAATAAGAGTTGTACCCCATCAGTTAATCAATCCTCGGTATGGCTAATATTACCTTTCTGATTAACCTCATATAGGGCCTTGAATGAAATGAGGGCTATACCACAATTTCACAAGAATCCGACTGTACATTAAGCACCATTTCAGGCACCCACAAGTGACCCAGTCTGTAGCGATGATTCATATCACCGACGGTCTTAGATGCTGGTACACCCTTTAACCGTTTTCACTCGCATTGCCAAGTATCTTTCTAATATCTAGGCCTAAACTTAGGCTTACGTCACCGACTGCCCTAAGGCCTCCGGTTCGACCGAAAGATAAACCCAACTCCCCTGTCAGGGTGTTGCATAACATAATATACCTCTTTTCTATGAAGATTCCCGAGGGTTTAGTTATGTGACTATAAAGTAGTACTATGATTTTGGATTAGCTTTACCTAAATTTTTTATCAATCATTTTCCTTTAACTATTCCATTAGTTTTAAGAGCTCTACGTATTGTTTTTTCATTACATTCCAGTAATTCAGCTACTTTATTTATTGTACGAACTTCTTTTCCTGGGCCGTAGTCCGGAAAAGGTGTATTATCGTCTCCTAGTAAAGTAATTGAATACAAGTTGGCTTTGGCAGAATTAACCGATATTTTAGCTTTTGTTTCTTCTGAATAAGGACCTTTAGCTAAGGCTTTTAAACGTATTAATTTGATAGTACTTTCTGATAATGTTTTACCTCTATTTAAAGCACCAATGGCTTCACGACGTTCAGACGAGTAATTTAATTTCATTTTATCCTTTGTTGCATCGCTGTGTTTAACACCTAAAGTGTTTCCAGCTACTGGAGCAATGTTATAAATAGGCTTAAGATTATTAAGGTACTTATCTTCTAAGGATAATAGATCTTTATTTTCTTCTTTAGAAACGACGTTTGGTAATGTTTCTAATACAATAAAGGCAAAATTAGATAAACCATATTTTTGTACAGTTGCTGCTAATATTTGATTTCCGCTAAAACCAAATAAGTGTCTATGGAATCTATTAGGCATTTTCCCTGTAATTGCACTTCCAATATAAAAGTCTCCTGTTACTAAGTTAAGAATCATATATACACCTGCTAATGGTTTAATCACAGGATAAATTTTATTTTTAATTCCTTCTCTATTCAAATCTTCTCAAATAGCAAAAGGTTTAACTCCTAATTTAGTTAAATAGGTAGAACATCTATCGGAACATGTTACAGGTATTGTTGCTAATACAAATCCATATTAGTCATAGTATTACTTCATTTTAGGCTTGCAAATAAACCTAGGAAAGCTGTAGCCATCATTACAACTAAAATTATTACTCCTATTGATCAAGGTAATACTCTAGGTGATTTATATGATCCATAGTATAATCCTCTACCTATGTGTGCATATACAAAAATGAAGAAGAATGAAGCAACATTAGCATGAGTATATCTAATAGCTCATCCTAAATTAACATCTCTCATGATGTGTTCAACACTTGTGAAGGCTAGTTCTACGCTAGGATTATAGTGCATTGCTAAGAATACTCCAGTTACTATTTGGATACCTAAACATAAAGCTAATAATGATCCAAAATTTCACATATATGAAATACTTGAAGGTTGTGGTGAATCTACCACGTAAGAATTAGCAAAACTTAAAATAGAATTACTTTTTAATAATCTCATATTTTATTAATTTTTTTATATATATCAGATAAATAAAATTATAACTAATTGGCTAGACCCTAAACCCATACGGGATACTAGTTTCCTAGACAAGCCATAAGGGAGCAGAAGAGACTATTATAGTTAATTTTTATTTTATTTCTATTAACCTCCCGGTCTTAGCCTCGCGACTAGAAACACGGATATATGCCGTAGATGTTAGTTGATCTACGCTAGACATAGCATACACGTGATATCGTAGTATCACATGGCCTAGGTTAATTTATAGGATTAAAAAGATGTATTTTATAGAAACAAATTTATATCTAAACCCTGCCTGTCGCATTAAGCCCAAGGGCCGGTATAGACAGATCTTTATTAATTAAACCTGTACGAAAAGATTTTGTATCGGCTAACTGACTTAAATATTGAATGCAAGTGGGCTCGAACCACTGGCTTTCTCCTTAAAAGGGAGACACTCAACCTACCGAGTTCTGCATCCTGTTTTAAGGCTATCGGGGAAGGCTAGCCAGCCAGCCTTCCTTACTAGGCCCCGTGAGCAGCCGTCGCCCTCTCTGCCCTTTGGGTCTCATAAAGGCCAGGCCTCTGGAGTGGCAAGAGAAAGGGCTATAGGTAGTGTTGCGAAACGCAGGGCAGGGAAACCCCTGACCCCTCCTTAAATATTAACTGAGTCGACCAGGGTCGAACTGGTATATCCATTACCAAAAAATGGTGTTCTTCCTAATTAAACTACAACTCATTTATATACTGCCCGTCCCAATCCCATAAGGGCGGGGGAGGGCTGGGGATGGTCAATATAATTCCTTAATAGTTAGGGATTATTGTCTGCCGACCCGGAGGGATGGCCTGGTATCAAGAGACCCTTTATGCTTAGACGTAGGATTGACACCTTTACCCCTTGCTTCAGGCACCTGAAGTAATATTTCATGCTTATGCAATTGCAACCAGTACTTATGTTGGTTGGGCTAAGTACCCTGCGAAAGCAAGGATACGCTGCTATAGTATCGAAAGATGGACTCGAACCACCTACTGATTCTTACAAGGAAACTGTTTTACCAATTAAACTATTCCGACTAGCTTAGCTTTTTGGACTGTGCCACCCTCTCCTTTACGGGCTGGGCTGATCACGGGCGGATGCTATATACTTTTTTTTATTACGCCGTACGGCGTAAATAAGGTTTAGATAGTCCTTACCAGAATCGAACTGGTACTGACAGCATGAAAAGTTGTTGTGCTACCCCTACACTAAAGGACCTTAAATTTACCATTATTTATAAAAAGTGTGCCGTAGCTCTAGCCATACGAGGCCCAAAGGGCAGACCGGTTATTACGATAGGATGAGAGCTTAATACTAAACACCCTAAACCCATATATAATTAGGTGTTAAGAGGATTCGAACCCCTGTGGTGGGTATTAACAGTACCCCGCATAACCTCTATGCTATAACACCTACTAGTTGATACTCTACACACAGGATACCAGCCCGGATACCTTAGGACGAAGGCTGAAACAGATAACCTAGACTGAATATAGAGTAAAGCCGTATGGACTAAAATATATATATGAACTATAAGGCTTATATATTCTTCTTTTAATTAATAGTTTGGGTGTCGCCCACATACCTCTGATAAATAGTGTCACTAGCACCAACAAGAGGAAGACTGCGCCTCGGCCAGTCCATAGTTACACGATCCCAAAGGGGCGAGAGGGGACAGGGTTAATTACTGCGAAGCAATAATTAGATTATCTACTAGGAGTACTTAAAATAATAGGAGCTATCATAGATAATAATAATATAATACTACTTAAAATTAATCAAACAGCACCATATGTATATAATCCTTGTCCTAACATTTCTATTTGTAAGAAATTAATGAAACTAGTGTCTAATCCATTAGGATTTAATACACTATTAACAGTATTAATACTATCCGCTACAGAGTTTGCTTGACCTGATAATACTAGATCCATAGGACTAATAAATAATTTATTTAAATTAGTTAATAATTCTAAAGGATATGAAAGGAATTGTAATGATATAGGATTTAATCCAGCTCCTGTAGTTGTAATAGATATAATTTCATATAAAAATACAAAACCAATAGATAAAGCTAAAGGTAAATTTTTAGTATATTCTCTACCTACTTCTAATATATCTACTAATTTAATATTAATCATCATAATAACGAAAAGGAATAGAACAGTTATAGCTCCAATATATACTAAGATATAAGCTATACCTACAAATCCTATACCTAATAAGATAAGATAACCTGCAGTGTTAATAAACACAGAAATTAAATATAGTACAGATATTACAGGATTTTTAGAAGTAATAACTAATACACTAGATAATATTGCTCCTAAAGCTAATAAATTTAATAAGATATCTTTCATTCTATTATTTATTAATTTATTCCTGATATGTTTCTCTTTATATAAAGAAATTTGCCCGTCTCTCCCCCTCACCCATAAGGGATAGGGTTGCGAAACGCACCGTAAGTGATTAGCCCTATATGACCCGTTGGACTGGGTCACTTGCTCTTAGATACCAATACTAAGCCTCGCTGTACCTGATCATACAGCAGGTCCCTTAACGGAAAGAAAAAGGAATAAAGATTAGCCTGAGCTAGGATACACTTTCAGGCCAAAGGGCTTATTTTTCTTTAATTTATTACGTTTCACAGGAAAATAACTAGTTTTATTGATTATAAGACTGCGAAAGGCTAACCTGTCCGATAGCCTTAAACAATAAACTAAGGTAGTACCTTAAATTGTTGGGTAATCCCAGACCCCTACGTATGATGTGTAAGGAAAGGATTGGGTTATAAGATCCTATGATTAGTATAGTACCGATATGATAATCTATACTCTGCCCGCCCTAATCCCTTATGGGTGAGGGTTGCGAAACGCACGAAGGGCTAAAGGTTCTATTTTACTGCTAGTATGCAGTTAGGGTAAATTAGTGAGCATATGTTTGAGCAGGAAGAGTATCATAAGCATGTAGAGGAGTAGGAGTAGGTAGACTTCATTCTAATGATGAACTGTATCTAGGATATTTTTTAAATTCCATATTACCTACTAAGTATCCTGGGTATGCTCATGTTAATTCTTTATTTTCAATATCTGATCCTGGTTCATTTACTAATGCTTCTTCTTGAGCACTATTTTTAGCACTTGCGAAGATATCGTAGCAGATATATACGAATAAGATAGTTGCAGCTACTGATACTATAGATCCGAAACTAGAAATATAATTTCATTGTGCATATGCATCAGGATAGTCAGGTATTCTTCTTGGCATACCAGCTAGACCTAAGAAGTGTTGAGGGAAGAATGTTAAGTTAACTCCTATGAATAATACTCAGAAGTGTGTTTTAGCTAATAATTCGTTGTATGTTAATCCTACAATTTTTGGAGTTCAGTAATAGAATCCAGCAAATAGAGCAAATACAGCACCCATTGATAATACATAGTGGAAGTGTGCAACTACGTAATATGTATCATGTAGAGCTACGTCCATTGAAGCATTAGCTAACATAACTCCTGTTAAACCACCGATAGTGAATAAAGATACAAATCCTAAAGCGAAAATTAAAGGTGTTGTATATCTTAATGAACCACCGTAGCAAGTAGCTAATCATGAGAAGATTTTAATTCCTGTTGGAACAGCAATTACCATTGTAGCAGCTGTGAAATAGGCTCTTGTATCAACATCTAAACCTACACTGAACATATGGTGGCTTCATACTATGAATCCTAATATACCAATAGAGAACATAGCATAAACCATTCCTAGGTAACCGAATACTGGTTTTCCTGAGAATTGTGAAATTATATGACTAATAATACCGAATCCAGGTATAATTAAGATATAAACTTCAGGATGTCCGAAGAATCAGAATAAGTGCTGATATAAGATAGGGTCTCCTCCAGCACTTGGATCATAGAATGATGTATTAAATTGTCTATCTGTTAAAAGCATTGTAATTGCACCAGCTAATACAGGTAATGATAATAATAATAGTATAGCTGTAACAAATATAGCTCAAACGAATAAAGGTAATTTATGTAAAGTCATACCAGGTGCTCTCATATTTAATACTGTTGTAATGAAATTCATAGCCCCTAATAGACTAGATACCCCAGCTAAGTGAAGTGAGAAAATACCTAAATCAACTGAACCTCCTGAGTGTGATTGTATTCCAGCTAATGGTGGATATACTGTTCAACCTGTACCAACTCCTGATTCTACTAATGAACTTAATAATAATAGAATTAATGAAGGTGGTAATAATCAGAAGCTGATATTATTTAATCTAGGGAAAGCCATGTCAGGTGCTCCTATTTGAACTGGTAATAAATAGTTACCGAATCCTCCTACTAAACCTGGCATTACCATGAAGAAAATCATAATGAAAGCATGAGCTGTAATTATAACGTTATATAATTGATGGTCATTATTTAAATACTGAGCTCCAGGAGCTGCTAATTCTAATCTAATTAATACAGAGAAAGCTGTACCAATCATACCAGCAAATAATGAAAATACTAAATAAAGAGTTCCAATGTCTTTAGCATTAGTTGAATAAAGTCAACGTTCCAATTTTGTATTATATTTTTAATTTTTATTATTAGACCTATCCGAACCCTGTTTAAAGATTTTCTACCGACCCCGGAGGGATAGGCCCTCACCTCACCCTAACCCATCATAGGGGCTAGGAAGCGGTAAAGGCTGATAACTAAGTTTATTCCTTTAATTTTATTAGGCCCGGTAACCATATTTGAGGTAAGGCGGAGCAGGCTCCTGCCTTACATGATTAGGTCTTAATTTTTCTATAAAGTATCTTGAGTACATATCGTCTTACACAAAGATGGCCTAAGCCTTTTCCAACCAACAGTCTATAGGTACCAGGAGGTACACCAAGACTAACACATATGCGGAATCGCCCTGTAATAAGGGAGGAATATGTTCAAGATCTTCAGAATGTAATTGACTATCATCCTTTAGGAGGGGTCAGGGGTTTCCCCTGCCCACCATAAAAGATTCCTAAAGGAATCGCCTATTAAAATCACATTTTCAATAATAAATTTTATCCTTTGCCATACGGCACACAGGATAAAAAGAGTATTTTAACCCGGTCCCTTCACCCATAAGGGAAAGGGACACGAGCTAAAAAAAATAAAATGCCCTGAGAATGAGTCGAACATTCGTAGCTATAACTTCACTATAGTGCTCTAACCAACTAAGCTATCGAGGCTATTTAATTTGTTCCGATCCCTTGCCATACGACAGGGCTACGGGCGAGGCTTAACATGCGTCCAGTTCTTGCTACTTTTATAACTAGGACTTTCAATCTGTGCAAAAGTACCATCCTTGCTTATCTACCGGTTATAGATAAATAAGGACTACGGCTATATTAACTTATATACTACTTATACTTCTGTCCTCCATTTTCAATATATTAAAATCCTTTCTTCTTTTAACAGAATACCGATTATAAATTAAAAAATAAAAATATCTCTATCGCTGCATGCCCTTACCCCTGCCATAGGCATAAAGGGGAGGGCGGACTCACGATCCCATAAGGAATACGAGCTGGACAGGACTAGGGTTAACTTTATTAATTTTTTTTATATTACAGCAGCACCTTCCGGTACGGCTACCCTGCTATGACTTATTAGATGTTACTTACTAATACTGGAAACTGTAGTTAGGGTTTAGTTCTTCCTTTTTCTCTATAAAGAGAGAGAGGATCACTAGTTGTAATTAAATACCTCTACTTCATCCTATTGAATCACCTACCCTAGCCTTTCGACAAGGGCTGTGGCGATCTTTAAGCAAAGAGAGTATTAAAAACAGCTTAAACTAGTACGAAAATTAATTCGATCTCTAGTAATAAGGGCTATGCCACTAATGTAAATAACCTAAAACACAGCTTCTTCCTAAAAGGAAAGCTTCTTCCAATTGACAGACAGTTAGTTCATCCTAGATTATAATTTCACCGTTGCGACTTGTGATCAACGATTACTCGAAATTCCTTCTTCATATTGCCGAATTGCAGGCAATAATTCGTCTCTAACTTTTTTTGCTGATTAGCTCCACATTATCTTTTAAATCTTGGCGAAGTAATGGGCAGGGAAACCCAGCCCCTCCCCCATCAAGACTGAAGTGTATTGCATCACATTGTAAAAGTTTTTGTGGCACGTTTGTAGCCCACTCCATAAGGGCCATAAGGGCTTGTCTTAGTCCCCATTAAGAAATCCTTTATCAGGAAGTCAAATATTAAGTATAAATTAATTATAGGGTTTGCGTCCGTTTATGGAATTAACCTAAACTCTCACGATACGAACTGACGACAGCCATGCAACACCTGTAATTATTACTGTTATTCTAAATTAAACCAGAACAATAAAGTTCTTAGTCTATTTATAAAACAAAGGCTTACCGTCCCGGAGGGCTGGCATTAACCTACATAATAACTATTCAAGGAGTGGTAAGGTTTTACGCGGGTTATCGTATTAAACAACATGCTTCACTTCGTTTGCTCTAGAACCGACTAATTTTTTTATTTTCACTCTTGCGAGTATACTTACAAGGCGGAATGGTTAGCGCTCTTAGCCTCAGAACCTATATTTAAATTGTTATAGACTCTTGCCATTCATCGTTGACAGTGTAGGGTATCTGGGTATCTAATCCTATTTCCTATCTACACCTTCGTTCCTCAGCGTCAATCATTATTGGAAAGGAGCCTTCGCCACGAGTATTCCATTTAGGATCTTAGTATTTCATCACTTCTCTAAACATTCTCCATTTCCTCTTCTTGATTCTATCTTATTCTTTTTAGTCTATAATTCCTACTAGGGGGTCGCCCCTCTAGTTAAGAAACCTTTTTAGACCATAAGATGCCTACGAACCCTTTACGCCCATTTAAGATGACTAACGTTCGCGTCTCTGGTGTTACCGAGTCTTCTGGCACCAGTTGTTAGACGACACTTATCGTAAGGTAACGTCATAATCCTCCCTTACATTATTTAGTATTACAAATTTCTTTGCAACACTAAATTCCAGTTAGCTTGTTCACTCTTTCGAGCATTGACAAATATTCTTGACTGCAGGTAGTTAAACACTACTTGGGTAAATTTCATACCCGATGTGGCCAATCCCTCTCTCAAGCTGGCTATTGATTGTCGGCTTGGTAGGCCTTTACCCTACCAACTACCTATTCAAATTAAATAGAACCCTATAACGGAAAAGTTCCTTTAAGGCAAAGTCTTGCAACTTTACTATATTATCCTCTGTTTCTGAGGGCTATAAGTTATCTTATTTAATATTACTCACCCGTACACTCTGTCAACTATAGTTAACAGTAATTTGCATGTCTTAGACTACTGGACAACGTTCAGTCCGAACCAAAATTAAATTCTTCTAATTATTTATACAAGACCAAAGACTCCCTCCTATACAATGTTAGGCTACTGGTTGTCTATCCCTTCTCCCGCCCTTGCGAAACGCATAAGGGCATATTGAATTGGTGGTATTTGTAGTATTTTATACGCTATGCACCCGGAGTATTACCGGAGCGATATTTATTTATATTTAAAGTTATTTGTGCCATACGGCCCATATAGTTATATTTAAAGAAATACATCCTTTAGATACTAAACTATATTAAACTTTTATTTTTAATCTACTTATATTCAAATAAAGTATAATTTTTTAACTTAATACTTAAACCAATGTTAACTGTAAGAAGATCTGGTAAACCAACAGCTAGCCCTTTGGGGGAAGGTATGCTTCTAAACAAATTCAAAAGATACAGCTTAGCTGACTCTGTGTCATTACTTAAAGCTTTACTAGTGGCTCAGGATCAATACTTCGAAGAGTTTAGTGTAGATATAATTAATATTTACTCAACAGCATCCTTAGCCATGAAAGTATTTAGACAGAGATTCTTCCCTAGTCACATTAGTCAGATACCTATACTTAAAGGGTCTGTAGATGCCTTTGTAAGACAAGCTTATCTGGGAGGGGCTACCGATGTGTACAAAAGATACGCTGAAAATGTTCACTACTATGATGTGAATAGCTTGTATCCTTATGCTCAGTGTAAACCTATGCCACTTAAATGTACTAGATGAATTAAACAACTTAACTCTTTAGACAACTTCTTTGGATTTGTGGAAGTGGAAGTAATTGCTCCATCAATACCTAAACCAATGCTACCAGCTAGAAGAGCAGGTAGAACAATCTTTCCTGTTGGTACTTGAAAAGGTATCTACTTTAGTGAAGAACTTAAAGCAGTAGCTAAATTAGGCTACCAGTTTAAACTAGGACAAGCTTACGAATTCAGTTCAGAAGTACTGTTTAAAGATTACGTTGATTACTTCTATAACATTAAAAAAGTAACTACAGGCCCCAAAAGATTCATTGCTAAAATGATGCTTAACAACTTGTACGGTATCTTTGGTAGATCTCTAGTAGGACTTAAACCACTTATTATTGAACAGCAGGATGTAGCACCTTTCATCACCTTAATGAGAAGTAAAGCATTGACTAACATTAACGATAAATATGCTATGATCTTAACAGACGAATCAACTAATACAGACAACCTGTTAAGATTAGATAGTAATTACTTCCTTGAAAGCTCTAGCTCTATGAAAATACCAGTTAAAGCTAATGTAGCTATAGCCGCAGCAGTGACTGCCTATGCTAGAATACATATGATGGATCTTAAATTGAATTATGATGTGTGCTACTCCGATACCGATTCTATCTTCACTACACACCCATTGGGCCCGTGGCAGCCAGACCACTTAATAGGACCTGGTTTAGGACAACTTAAAGATGAATTAGCCCCTCACCCTTACGGGATTGGGGAGAGGAGTAACTATTGATAAAGCATACTTCTTAGGTACAAAACAATATGGGTATACTTATAAAGGACCTGAAGGGGACAGAATAGGGATCTACTTACTGCAGTTAGGTTAATAACCGTCGTTTAAAGGGTTAACTTGAGCTGTTAAATTATCCTCCTCATCAGTAAACAACTATGAATAAGAATAATCATACTACGTCAACGAAGTGTCAATATAAGATAGCAGCTTCGTAACCAGCATGGTGATGAACAGTTAAGTGATATAAGATAATTCTTACAAAACCTACGCTAAGGAAGATTGTTCCAATAATAATATGAAGTCCATGTAATCCTGTACTTGCGAAGAATACGCTACCGTAAACAGAATCAGCAAAAGTGAACATAGCTTGATTATATTCAACATACTGTAATCCAGTGAAGATTAGAGCTAAGAAGATAGTGAAGAATGTACCGTTAATAGCATCTTTTCTATTACCTTGAATTAAAGCATGGTGAGCATATGTAATAGTAATACCTGAAGATAATAGTATAAATGTATTTAATAATGGAATTGCTCAAGGGTCTAAAGCAACAATACCTTGAGGTGGTCAACTATTTCCTAATTCAATATTAGGTGAAAGGCTAGAATGGAAATAAGCTCAGAATACACTTAAGAATGCAAAAGCCTCACTAATAATGAATAAAACCATACCAATAAAGATACCTTTTTGTACTTGTAGAGTATGATCTCCTAAGAAAGTTCCTTCCATGATAACATCTCTAAATCATAGGATCATTACATATAATGTTACTATGAAACTTAATAGAAGTCCTGTACCTCCGTACTGGAATCCATGGAAATAAGATACAGCAAAAATTGCCATACTAAATAAGCTAAAACTTGTAAACAAAGGTCATGGTGATGTAGTTACAAGATGATAAGGATGTGCTTGATAATTCATTTTTTTAATATTTTTTTAATATATTTATATATGTACCAAGGGTAATTGGATTTACTAGTCCTCGCCCTGTCTGCCCTTGCGAAACGCATAAGGGCCTAATATGAATCAGGGAAGATGAAGATGATAAATCCAACCCTAACAATAGATCTAGTTATTATTATAACTCAGATAAATTAAATAATGATTGATCAGGTTAAACTAAGATCTATATGTTAACTGCTTCACTATATCCTTAATTCCAATAATAATTGGGCCCTGCCCTCACCCATACGGGATATGGGAGGGCAGTATAAGACTAACAGCTGATCCTATAATTTAATAGGCATTAACAGTTTGGTGTCAGATAACCAAACTAACTTGCGCATAAGCCATTGCTCTATCAATTTCGATCCCTTACGAGTCGGACTGAATGAGGAGACAAACCCACAAATTAAGTAGGGTTAACTAATCTTATGTTCTTAATAAAGATGTGTTATTGGTATCGATTACCTATGTGCCGTACGGCTATTCCATATGGACGAGAAAGATTTAACTATTAAACATATAATAGAGTTGTTACAGATACATGTAAAGTATCTAATATTACGTTAGGGTATATACCTAAAGCCACAACACCTATTAGTAGAGGTAATAATAACATAAATTCTCTTCTAGTAATATCTTTAGTTACTTTAAGATGTTTACTAAATTCTCCATAGCTTATTCTATTATATAGTCATATACTATAAATAGCTGATAATACGATAGTTGAAGCACCTAGAATACCAATTACAGGAGATTTTTGGAATATACCTGCTAATGAAAGGAATTCACCGGCTCAGTTTAAAGAAAGAGGTACTGCAGCATTGAATAGAGTGAAGCATAAGAAGAAGATAGTGAATACTGGCATAGTTAAAGCCATACCTCTATAATAAGATATTAATCTAGTATGATATCTACTGTAAAGTACTCCCCCTACACAAATAAATAGAGCTGGAGAAACTAAACCATGTGCAACACTTAATAGGATAGCTCCTTCTATACCTTGTATATTATTAGAGAATAAACCTAAAATAACTACACTCATATGTCCTATACTTGAATAAGCTACATAACCTTTAGTATCTATTTGTCTCATAGTTGCTAAAGATGAATAAACTAAAGTAATTATAGCTACAGTTTGAACTAGAGGAGAGAAGTATTGAGTAGCATCTGGTAATAGATCTATTAATACTCTTAAGTAACCATATGTTGCTAATTTTAAGATAACAGCAGCCAATAGAATACTTCCAGCTAGAGGAGATTCAGCATGAGCTCTGAATAATCAAATATAGAAAGGTGCTAAAGGAGTTTTAACAGCAAAACTTAAGAAGAATGCTAATCATAGGTATTTCTGACTTTCAAAACTAATTTCTACTAAACTTAATAATTTAAAGTCTGTTGATCCAACATTACCATAAATTACTAATATAGCTAATAACATAAATAATGATCCAGCTAATGTATATAAAAATAGTAAGAAAGCAGCTCTTATTCTATTAGCACTAGCACCTCATATTCCTACTACTAAGAATAATGGTATTAATACACTTTCGAAGAAGATATAGAATAAAAATAAGTCTAATACAACGAATACAGCTATTTGTAATGTTTCTAATAATAAGAATGATATTAAGAAATATTTTAATTTATTTGGTATATCTGTTCAATTACTTAAGATACATACAGGTGTTATGAATGTTGTTAATAGAACAAAGTATAAAGAGATTCCATCTATACCTATATTAAAGTGAAATTGAGTTAAAGGTAAAGATACGCTAAATTCTTCTACAAATTGATATTCACTTGTTAATGAGTCAAATTGTATTCAAATTATTATAGATATAAATAAATTTATTAGTGATGTTCCTAAAGCTATATTTTTCATTAGAGAGTTTGTTCTTTCTCTACTTGCTAATGTACCTTCATTTGAACCTCCTATAAACATTAAAGGTAAACAACCTAATATAGGTATTAATAATAATAGTTTTAACATTATGTGTTTATTTTTTAATTATTCCTTCCCCTTAGGGGATTTAAGGATTAGATCATATATTGATCTTAATTCTCAACACTAGACTTATACTTATTCCTATGCTAAATCCTATACCGATTCCTGTCCTTATGCCCTAGCCTCCTATATCCTATAAGGGATCGGGAGCGGCAGGGCGGAAGAAGAGGCTAGGAATAAGGCTAGGGGCTGGGTTTCCCCTGTCCTCCCGATCCCATAAGGGCGAGGGCGAGCAAGGTATCAGAATTGTCTTAGTGGAAAGGCTAAAGCCTTATTAGGAGCATGATGTCCGTTAGGCCTTATATTATAATATTAGACCTAATTTTCTCCAGTGTGCGTTAGCCCCACCTAGTGGTATAGGGAGATATAGAACTAGTCTGCTACCTAATGTGTTTAATTTAATAAACTACCTTTTCGGCCAGTGGCACAATAATTATTCCTTCTCTTATTAAGTTTTATATGAGGAGGGGGTCTGGGGTCACCTACTACCCTGTCCAGTCACGCAAATATGAGTGTATCCCTCCTTTCCCCGTAAGGGAAAGGGCAGAGAGGGATAGGGATGTTATGCCACCAGCTCTAAGATTAAGGAAAAGGTATGTGGGGTTTTATATCTTGTATGGGCGATAAAAGTATCAAAGATATGAAAAAATATTTAAAGTATTTAAAGGGGTTATTAAGAATACCATAGCAAATTTATTAAAAAGGAAGACATTGTTCTAAAAACACAGGTTTAATTAGATACTTAGTTTTCTTGTTCAGCCCAAAGGGCAAAGGCTTGCCTTGAATCAGGATTATTAAGTTATAATTAAAGTTTATAGCCTTACGGCACTAAATGAACTTAACTGTGTGTATCCTAAGGAAAACCTTATATAATTACTTCCCGAAGCAAAACATTGTAGTAAGGAAAGGAAAGGAAATCAACCGAGACTCTGAAAGTAATGGTGAGTGAAATCAGATTAGCCAGACATAACAAAAGCCGTAGGCCAAACCGAAATCCCATGGAAAATGGATAATTATCTAGATCTATAATCTTTAAGAGCACTGTTCTTAATGCTTTAATAGACGGATAACCAAAGAAGGTAACAGTCCTGTAGGTAAAAGCCTTTTAGGTAAATTATGTCAGTTGAATCTAGCTAGACCTTTGGTCAGTTAGGTCAACTATAAAGTACGATGAGAGAAAACTTGTCGGAACAAAGGGGAACCATCCTCTAAGGCTAAGTATAATAAATTTAGCGATAGTGAATAGTACTGTGAAGGAAATGGTGAAAAATTTGTTGTAGACTAATGAAATAGTTTGAATTAGTAACTCTAGAAGCAGTCGAAATTTTAGTGTCTTATGACACTTTCTAAATGACGACGTACCTTTTGCATAATGGGTCAGCAAGTTAATAGGAGTAGCAAGGTTTAAAGCCTTAGCGAAAGCGACTGTACATAAGTCTTTATTTAATAAAGCAGTATCGGGATAAGTTACTTCTATTATACCCGAAGCGAGGTGATCTTTCCATGGCCAGATTATAATGGATCGAACGGGTGAATGTTGCATAATTCTCCGAAGAGCTGTGGAAAGGGGTGAAAGGCCAATCGTACCTCGTGATAGCTGGTTTTCCACGAAACATATGTTAGTATGACTTCTACAAACCTTAATGGCCGTATGGCATATTAAGGGAAGATTTATGGAGGTACAGCACTCAGCATGCATAAAGCTTAGTAAGTTAATTCTTATTAAGTCATTTGGGGGACGTAAAAATCCTACCTTTGCATGAAAATCTCGGAATTACATAAATTGATAGTAGAAATTCAGACTGCTCATGATAAGGTGTGTAGTCGAGACGGAAACAGCCGTGAGCATGAATTAAGGTCCCAAAATGATTATTAAGTGAAATTAAGGAAGTTATTCTCTCAATGCAACTATGAAGTGAGCTTGGTAGTCGCTAGTCTTTTAAAGACCGTGTAACAACGCAGTAGTCCATGTCGATCCGAAAGGAGAAACAATATGGGGAATAGCACCGAAAATTTAACGGGTCTAAATAATCTACCGATATCATGCCTTTTAATTTAATAGTAGTTTATACTATTAAGAATTTAAAACGGATAGTGGAACATTCAGAACGGTTAAAAAGCAGTGTTTCATTGCTTGTACGTCCCTGAATAGATAATGCTGACATGAGTAACGTAAAAAGAAGTTATAATACTTCTCGCCGAATACGAAAGGGTTTTTAGGCTTGAGGTTAAACCTCCTAAAATTATAGCGGCCTCTAAGGTACCTAAGCGAACGCTTAGGTCTGATGAGTTTAATGCAGAAAGTCCTATTGTCACATAGTTCTAATAATAAAGCGATTTATTTAGATTAATAAGCTTGTTCTTATTTAATTGTAAGACTATAATGGCAAAAGGACCAGGAAAATAATGCATTATTACTACCGTACCCTAAACCGACACAGGTTCGTAGGTAGAGAATACTAAGGCGAAGAGATAATACTTGTAAAGGAACTCGGCAAACTGTCTTCATAAGTTAGACGATATGAAGAACCACTGGATGCTATTACTCCTTATTGTCTTATTTAAGATAGAAGTTTCATAAGTTTAACGTAAGTTAAGTTTATATAAGGAAGTGTAAACCTCCCCTTTAGTTTTATACTATAGGCTAGGTTGCTTTGTGTATTACTATTTGTAATCCAAGGCCTTAATAGTGTTTAAGTGGTGGCACAGAATCGGAGGCCCCGACTGTTTACCTAAAACACAGCTTTCTGCGACGAATAATATCTTTGTATAGAAAGCGAATTTTGCCCAATGCCATTAATATAAGGTCGATAAGCGCTTAGCGTAATTATTGGCTGAAGTTCTGGTCAATGGCGGTCTTATCTATGAGGATCCTAAGGTAGCAAAATTAATTGTCCATTAAATGTGGTCCTGACTGAATAAAGTAACGATGGTCTCGCTGTCTCTACAAGTATCTCAGTGAAATTGAATTAGCCGTGCAGATGCGGTTTAACTTCGGGTAGACGGGAAGACCCTATGCAACTTTACTGTAGCTAGTTATAATATTCTCGTAATCTGGGTGTAGCGTATAAGGTAGTCGATATGACTCAGGTGAAACACCTTAACCGGAATTACGTTAATATTTATTTTCTGTGTAATAAAACAGAAGAGAAAATGACTAGTTGGCAGTTTGTCTGGGGCGGACGTTTTTAATATAGTATCAAAAATACCCAAAATTAATTTATCTTCAAGAACGCTAGTATTTTAGGTCTATTGGCCCTAAATAATAGGTAGCTTAATTCTTAGAATGTCTTCAACATTGTTGCTAAGTTAGTATTAACTTGGTGGCAGTATTGAATGACTCTAAGAAGAGATAAATTAGGGAAACCTGAACAACAAGTTACCAACCTTAACCGGTAGGACTGTTGTTTTTATTAGTTTCAAGGTAAGCTTATGGTTTATCTTAAAGTCTAATATCATATTTTCTTTTTTTAAATAAAGGTATGCATAAACCGGATGGAGACCGAGCGATCATGTATGATCGAATTAGATGTAATGATTTTAGCATGCTTGACTGTGAGACTCATAGGTCGAACAGATACGTAAGTAGGGCATAATGACCCGGCGGTATATTATGGAATAGCCGTCGATTAATAGATAAAAGTTACGCTAGGGATAACAGGTTAATAGGCCGCGAGAGTACACATTGTCCGGCCTGTTTGACACCTCGATGTCGACTCACCCTATCCTCCGGGCGTAGGATCTTGGAAGGGTTCGGCTGTTCGCCGATTAAAAGGGTACGCGAGTTGGGTTCAATACGGCGTGAGCCAGTATGGTCCCTATCTTCCGAAGTGAAAAATAGTAAAAAGGGAATTACCTCTCAGTACGAAAGGATCAGATGGGCGTGTTTCAATAGTGCACCAATTGTTGGCTGTATTGATAGATCTTCTATCTTTACTCTGGCATAGTTGGGTAGCCACAAACATAACGGATAATTGCTGAAAGTATATTAAGCAAGAAACCGATCTCTGGATACTATCAATGCTAATATTTTAGCATATCAGATAAGAAATAGAACATTTCTAGTTAGGATATGAGTGGAATTGTTGTGAAACATTTAGCTTAATATTACTAATCTGTCTAATGACTTTATTATAACATATTTATTTTATTTTTTTTTTAAGCCCGTGTCATTAAGACCGGGTTGCGGTGGTGCTTATCAAAAACTGACCCATTGCCTTAACTCTCCTTATTTTTCTAGGCCAGTGGCATTA
>Ga0247776_10000090_pt1 | contig 23225 bp, 19 predicted proteins | sample UWRJL199509C5_FD_179912 | JGI IMG/M metagenome (GOLD analysis project Ga0247776, IMG submission 179912) | Plant litter microbial communities from Arlington Agricultural Research Station in Wisconsin, United States - UWRJ-L199-509C-5 | ecosystem: Environmental > Terrestrial > Plant litter >...
ATAAAAAAAAAAAAGAATTCACTTAACTATAAATTTTTATCTTTACTTTAAAACTATTATAACAATATTATTATTTTTATATTATTACTAACTTATATAACTTACGTAATAGATGCTATTAAGTCTTAACACAAAAGAATAAATTATTGTTGAAATGTTAAGTATTAACTTATAAATTAATTTATAACTTTATCTTTGTCCTAATTTGCTATTACTAATTTCTAACTTTTTATCTCTACTGTAGACTTATGATGTATAAATAATTGATAATATATACTATATTAATTAACTTGTAATATAACATTTATCTAATCTTAATATAATATTATCTTATAACTTGATTATATGAGTATTATCTTTAAATAAATTAATAAATATATTAATAAAAAATCTGTAGATCACTTAAGATTTAATTAAATATACAACAAACAAGAACAAGATTATATGGGCTAAATAAAAATAGTTTAATAGTTGCAGGTTAACAGATTAAAGTAGCACATATTAATTCAATATATAATCAACATCAACATAATAAATAGAAAAATAAATATAATCGTGATAAATGATTATATAAATATCAGCACCAGGGTTAAAGCTTCAAAAAAAAATAATCATAAAAAGAATAAAAAAATTTTTGTTTACAGGTAAAGATTCCATAAGTATCCAAAAATTACATTGGCAGTATCCATAAATAACATTACATTGGCATTTACAAAAAATATTCATGATCAACTATCGTCATCTTCCTTTCATCATCTACGAGTTCATTATCAACTATCGTCAACTATTCTCCTCGTCTCTGCTCAGGATATTATTAATATACGGATTATAACTATATTTGCAACGGTATAAATATCTAATTATAATACCATACGTAAAAATATTAATATATAGTAGCTTGTAACTAAGAGCATTTCAATAAATTTTTCTAGGTGAAATTACAAATTACAAATTACAAATTACCCGAGTCGTGTGAACGACGAGTAATAAGTTCTCGTCAGAGCCATAATTTAAACCTAAAATCTGGTTAAACAGTCCAGACGGTTAACTATGTTAGGTAAGGTATACCTCAGGAGTAATAATATTTATTTTAAACTATCTTAGGACCTATCTTCAACTATCTTCTACAAGCTTCGACTATCATAAACTTTTTTAATATAATTACATAAAACCCATTTAATAATAATTACGGTAGTTAAATGTTAAGATTCGTATCTTGTATCTTTTATCTTTTATTTTTTATCTTTACTAGGTGAAATTGGTGTGTGAACTCTAGTCTAGAGTCATGATTTAAACCTAAAATAGTCATAAAGTATTAGATTATATGGTATGGTATAGCCAAAAAGATATCTCGAGTAATTCAATTAATCTTAAATCTGGTAAATTATAGGTATACGGTACTTGATTAGATTTTTATGGTATTCTAAAATACTTAAAACTTAATAAAAACTTAGAACTTTGGTAAAATCCTTCTACCCGATATTCCTCGGGGGATCCTTCGGAGGGGGCCCGAGGAATATCTATATAAAAAAAAATATATAAATTACTGATGCTTTAAGAGTCAGAACTCTAAAAAAAAAGTCAGAGCATATCGTACAAATAAATCTGAAAAATCGTTAGATTTTTCGAAAAATTTTCATTTTTTAACTATCGTTATAGGTTTTTATTTTGTCATAGCTCTATTTTTTAAATTTCCCGTTAATCATTACTTACATTTTTTATCATACAATAAAACATTATATATTCACCATTAAACCATAATCATCCTATAATCATCCTATAATCTTCCTCTGGTCATAGAACAGAGACAATGGTGGAGACGCGCCGGCCAATAAATTTTTATCATAACAACATTATAATCATTATCATTATCATCATATTAACACATTTCAACATTATCATCACCATTTGCATTATCATTATCTTCCTGTAATCTTGACGTAATCTACCTGCCGATCCGATAAATTTTTTAACTATCGTTATAAGTTTTTATTATGTCATAGCTCGTGTATTTATTAAATTTGTTAAACATTACTTACATTTTTTAACTATCGCTATAGATTCCATTTTCGTTATAGCACAGTTTACTAAATTTCTCGACCAGTAATGATTACTGACCAACCAGACATTTTTATCATACAATAAAATCTATATATTCACCATTATCCCTTAATCATCTTGTAATTTTCCTTTTTCTACCTTTATCTTCTTGTGATCATGGAACTTCGACCATGGACATCATGCGAAAATCTTACTCATTACAACATCATTATTATTTTCATTACATTACTATTATCATTATCATAATCATAATCATAATCATATCATGATTCTATTTTCTATCATTATTAATTTTATCGTGCACAAATTTACATAGGTATACTAAAAATTTAGCTATCGTTTTACTCCACACGATTTGACCTTTTTTCATTATTACATTCATATACATCAGTACACAATATAAGCATAAGAGCCTACATCCTGCATCAGTAATACATTTCATTTTCTGTAATATCATGAGAATATCATAAGAATAGCATCTTATAACATGAGAATATCATGATAATATCATTCTTGATGCCATGAAATCATTTTATTATATATCTTTATCTTTATCTTACCTTTTTAAACTACTACTAAAAAATACTATTACAGCATTACAACTCACTAAAACTACTATTACAACTACAACTACAATAACAATTCCAACGACAACTCGTCTATTTTTACGATATTAACATTTTTATCATCATTATGCTTGTACAGAAATACTACATTATTATTATCTCCTTGACACATCTTTATTGTTTATTTATCAATCGTGATATTTTATTATTACATACATTTTACCTATTATATACAATGAGATTATACCTAAATATATATATATTATATTATTAACATATTATTATACCAGATACATATACCATTATACCTATTATATACCTATACCCTATACTACTACATATTATTATACAATAAAATATACCTATACCTATATATTACTTTATATTACTATATACAGTATACCATTATATACAGTATACCATTATACTATTACTATACCTATACCTATATTACTATATACTTAACTATATATTATATATTATACTAGAGATTTATATATACCATTATACATTATATATTATACCATATTAGATTACTATATATATTATATATTATACCATATATATATACCTATATTATACCTATACCTATATATTACCCCATATATTATATATTATATATTATATACCCTATACTATATATACTATTATACCATTATACATTATACATTATATTATACTATATTATATATTACTATATTACTATATTATATATTATTCCATTATACTATATTACTATATATATATTCTTATTCTATTCTTATTCTATTCTTATTATATCTATATTATTATTATTATTATTATCTTATCTCTCTTTATTATCTTCCATTTGCCCCCCCTATTACTTATATTGCAGAAAAAAAATTTTTTTTATTTTTTATTTTTTATTTTTTATTTTTGATTTTTTATTTTTGATTTTTTCTTTTTTAATACATTTTATTAAAATATACAACATACATAATACATTATATATACATAAAATATTAAATATTCAATATACATATACATCTGTTAATCTGTATATCTGTACAACTAACTATATTGGATATAAATATACATCATTATACTATATCAAAAAATATAGAGATCTCGTCAATCTTAAACTTGTACAACTTGATATATTATCAATTAAACTAAAACTAACTATGTACATCTTAATCTGTAATCATATATTATATAATATACTCGTTCATTATACCCGTTATCCTTTACCTGCATCCTGCATTCGGCATCCTTTGTCGTAGTCAATCGTCAATTCGTCAATTCGTCAAATCGTCAATTCTGTTGATTTCAATAAATCTCAATAATAATAATGATAATTTCATGTTAATCATTTATAATGTATTTTAAAAATTCTACTGACCAAAGGACATTTTATTGACCCAATGGGTGTAATTTTTTATTTTTTATTTTGTATTTAGTATTTTTTATTTTGTACTGACATGCAACATTTGTATTTTGTATTTTGTATTTTGTACGTCCACGCAATATTTATACTTTTGTATTATCTCAATATAATGATGACACTAACACTGACAGAAGATATCTGACCCGTCCACCATTCACCGTCACTGGGGGGATCTTATATTAGTCTTAATTTAATTTAATGTAAATCAATTCTATCTTTAAGATAAGAACAAGTTAGAATAGTAAACACATATGCTTGAATTAAAGATACAGCAATTTCTAACCCAATTAATGCTAAGAAAATAGCATAAGGAATTAAAGTAACGATTCTAATTATTATACCACTAGAAAATAATTTCCATAGGAACGAAGACAGAATTTTTAGTAAAGTATGACCTGCTACTAAGTTTGAAAAGAGACGGCAATTTTATTATAATAATAATTATATATTTCAGTTAATTGAATAACTGTTTAGACTATATCATATTTTAGTCTTTTAACATTATATACATGTTATTAATTAACATGAACAAAACATGCTTTTTTAACAATTTATGGTTTTTTCAGGAACTTGTTTAAACCCCTAATGATACTGAACGTGCAAAATAAGAAATTAATTCAATAATTACTAATATTGGTACTAAAGCTAATGGTGTACCTGAAGGAATAAAATAAGAAAAGAAATGTAATCCATGTAATTCTAATCCTAATAGAGTTACTCCTAAGAAAATTATTACTGATAAACCTATACAAACTACTGCACTAGTAGTAATACAATATGAATAAGGAATATTACCATTAAGATTAGCAAATAAAATAAAGAAGAATAATGAAATAATAAATGGAGTATAAATTTCATTTAATGGTCCAATTTGATCACGTACTATTGATTGAATTGAAGCATATCTACTTTCTAAAGCAATACTTCATTTACTAGGAATTAATTTATTAGAATTATTACCAATAATAAATAAACCTAAAATTAAAAATACTACAATTAATGTATACAGACCTAAATTAGTTAAAGAAATATTAATATTTCCTAAAATTGGTGCATTGATACTAATAAAAGGAACAACTTCAAATTGTTCTAATGGTGAATTAATAAAAAACATAATAATTACGTAAAATAAAACATATTAATTTTGATAAATCACTAAGATTTATATTCGACATATAGTCGTTTTATTATTTTAATTATTCTACGCTACATAAATTATTAAATTATTAAATTATTAATTAAATTATTATAATACTACAATACTATTATATTTTTATACTATTATACTACAATACTTAATACTTAATACTACAATACTATCTTCATTATACCCCACCCTACCTACTACATTAAATTATTAAATTATTTAATTATTTTTTATTATTCTACCAAGTCAATTAATTTTTGTCGTCTATTATTATCAATTATCAAGTCAATTAATTTTTGTCGTCTATTATTATCAATTATTGTCAATTATTCTACCTGACCCACCTACCACATTAATTATTAAATTATTAAATTATTAAATTATTAAATTATTAAATTATTAAATTATTATACCCTCTGGGGTTTAATTTTTTTTATCATCCAACCTCTGGTTCCCCAAAGGTTACCTGTTTCAACTTCAGACTAATCAATTAATAAATGTGTCAAATTTAAACATAATTTTTAGATTTAGTATATTTTTTTTAATTTTAATCGTGTTATAGTATATTTTATATTTAATATAAAAACTAAAACTATAGTAATAATAATATTATAACTATTATTTCTAAAAAATTATTATCTGATTACAAGATTTCTATAAGATATCTATTTATATAAGATTTCTATAAGATTTCTATAAGATTTCCATTTTCTAACATTCTTAATCTATTAGCCCATGATGAGCAATTAGTACACCTCATTAGCCCAATAAAAAGATACCACTAAAATTTTCTTTCTTCTTTTTTCTTTTTTTAATTTTTTTTTAGAGATTTGATGAATCTTAGAATTATCTATGAACTCGTTAATAGCTAAAAATACTCTTGTACTCTTGCAAAAAGTCAAAATAAAAAGTACTCTTGTACTCTTGTACTCTTGCTAAAAGTACTCTTGTCAAAGTACTTAGACAAAAGTACTGAGCATTAACGGATCTCAACAATAATATCATAATAAGTACTAGATTATACTGACCCAAAGGAACCCAAAGGACGGGACATTGTATAATAAATATTTGGCATAATGACGACTGTAGATTATATAAATACGTACATATCTTGTACATCTTTAAAATAAATAGTATAAAGATATTCTAAAAATATCATTTATGCAATAATATATAATAATTTCGTTGGTGGTATTTTACCAAAGTTCTAAGTTTTTATTAAGTTTTAAATATTATTTAACCAGATTTTAGCTTTAAATTTAAATCATAACTTTAGCTCATTACTCGCCGTATCCACGGCTCGGTAAATTCCACCTAGAAAAATAGGATCTTAACAATTAATTACTATAATTATAATAATATGGGTTTTGTGTAATTATACTTAAAAATTTGATGATAGTCAAATAGTCGAAGCCACCTGTAAAAGATAGTTAAAGAGAAGCACGTACAGATAGTTTAAGATAAATATAATAATATTAAAAAAGTTTATGATAGTCGAAGCTCAAGCTCGTGGAAAATAGTTAAAGAAAACAGTGGAAAAGAGTTTAGCGAAGTGTACAGAGTTTAAGAGATTAAAAGTTGTACATAGAATTAAATATAGTTTGTTGAAACTCGTTAATTCGTGAAAAGTACTCGTCGTTAACAGATCTCAAGAATAATACCATAAAAAGTACTTTTGAAAGTTTCTACTGGCATTGTACTATGAATATTTTTGTATAATAATAGGGTATAAAAACAAAAATTAAGCAATAGGCAAAAAACAAAATAGTAGTTTTGTAGTTTTGTAGTTTTGTAGTTTTGTAGTTTTGTAGTTTTGTAGTTTTGTAGTTTTGGAGTAGGTATCGAAAAACATTTGTATATATGTGTGATAAATGTAATGTACGCGAGATGTACTTGAGATGTACTTGAGATGTACACATTATGTACTTATGATAATAATTAAAAGAAATTGTATAAAGATATTTCTCATATCATTTATGCAATAATATATAATGTTATAAACTATTATAACAGACATCGTCAAAGATCTCATTAAATAATTTGCAGGATCATTTAGTAAAAAAATAAAAAATAAAAATAAAAATAAAAATACATGTTAGACATTATTATAACAAAAGATAGAAAAACTAACGATTTAGTAACTTTAAAAAGATCGCCAAATAGATATCGAGATGATTTTCAATATCATCCTTATCATATACCAGAACCAAGTCCTTGGCCATTATTAACATCATTTGCTGTATTATCAAGAATAATTGGAGCAGTAGCTTATTTTAATGGTTTAGCTAATGGTGGACTATTATGGTCTTTAGGAATATTAACAACATTATTTTCATTTATTCTATGGTTTCGAGATATTATTACAGAAAGAACTTTTTTAGGGGATCATACTAAAACAGTACAAAAAGGATTAACAATTGGTGTAATATTATTTATTGTATCAGAAGCTTTCTTTTTCTTTAGAGTATTCTGAAGATATTTACATTCTTCATTATCACCAGCTATTGAATTAGGTAGACAATGAGCTCCTATAGGTATTGAAACATTAAATCCTTTTGCAATTCCTTTATTAAATACGATTTTATTATTATCTAGTGGAGCTACTATTACATATGCTCATCATGCTTTAATTTATGGTAATCGAAATAGAAGATTAGATGGAACTTTTTTAACAGTATTATTAGCTATTATTTTTACAGCTTTACAAGGAGTAGAATATCAAAATGCTAGATTTACTATTGCAGATAGTGTTTTTGGTTCTTGTTTTTATTTTAGAACTGGATTACATGGACTTCATGTTTTAGTAGGTACTTTATTTATTAGAGTTGGATTATATCGTATTTATAAATATCATTTTACGCCTGATCATCATGTAGGTTATGAATCAGCTATTCTATATTGGCATTTCGTTGATGTAGTTTGGTTATTCCTATTTGTATTAATTTATTGGTGGGGATCAGATTCAGGTGTTAATCATTAATTTATACCCCATAGATGAAATGTAGAGATCAAATATAGAGATCAAATGGGCGAGATCAGATCTAACGTATATTGTTAATATAAAATAAAAGTATAATCTAAGCTTATATTATAATGGTTAGTAAATATCGTTGATATCGGTATAGTAGAGGTTCAATTCCTCTTGGGCTTAATTAGGATTTGCACCCTAAAAAAATAACGAAGTGCTAAAAAATTCAAGTAGTTATACGAAAAATGAATTATAATATAGAGTCAAACTCAAAATTGATATATTAATCAAAATTTTATTAGAATAACTAATTCTAATTAAACATAAAATAAAAAATAAAAAAAAATTATGCGTCTTTTAAAATCAAATAAATTATTATCTATTGTTAATAGTTATATGGTTGATTCACCACAACCTTCAAATCTAAGTTATGCTTGGAATTTTGGATCGTTATTAGCTACATGTTTAGGAATTCAAATTATTACAGGTATTATTTTAGCAATACATTATACACCTAATGTTGATTTAGCTTTCGTTAGTGTAGAACATATTATGCGTGATGTTAATTACGGATGGATAATTCGATATATACATGCTAATACAGCTTCTTTCTTCTTTATTTTTGTATATCTACATATTGGACGAGGTTTATATTATGGATCTTATCGATCTCCACGAGTATTACCTTGGTCAATTGGAGTAATTATTCTAGTATTAATAATAGCAACAAGATTTCTGGGATATGTTCTACCTTATGGTCAAATGTCACTCTGAGGCGCTACTGTTATTACTAATATGCTTTCAGCTATTCCTTGAATTGGTAAAGATTTTGTAGAATTAAACTCTTTAATTGCATTATTGTTATTAAGGTGTTTTTTTATATTTTTTGTTATTCCTACAATTGGTGTAGTAAAACCTCAATCTTTTCGAAAAGGTCGTAAAGCTCGTACAGATTCTGATAAAAATGATTTTAAAGATATTAGTTATAGATTTTTAAGTATATTTATTGGTTTTGTTGATGGAGATGGATATATTCAAGTTATTAGTGATCTTAAAGGTAATGTTAAAATATCATTATCTATTAATCTTCATATTAAGGATTTAGCTTTATTAGAATATTTTCGCTCGGTTCTAAAAATTGGAACTATTTCATTATCTCATAAATATAATATAGCTCGATGAACCGTTTGTCGAACTGATTTACAAGAAGTATTATTTCCATTAATATTATATCACGGTTTATTTTTTTTAACTAATAATCGACGAAGACAATTTGATAAAGCTATACTTGTCTTAACTAATAATATTACTCGTTTTGATGATATTCCTGCTGAAGTACCTGTACTTTATCCATTACCCGTATCTCCAATAGGTTACGTTTTATTACCATTTTTTCTTAATTGAATCGTAGGTTTTACTATAGCTGAAGGTTCTTTTTTTATTAAAACTTCGGGTGATTTTTTCTTTAGTTTAAAACAAAAAAATCTTTTTATACTTTTCTCAGCCTTTCTATTAATTTTTGAAACTAAACGAAAAATTTCTGTAAATAAAGGAAATTCACAATTTAGAATATCATCTGTTATTGATTTAACAAAAGTAGTAAAATTTTTTTCATTTTCTAATTTACATCCTTTAAAAGGATTAAAAAGAGTACAATATAAAAATTGGATTTTAAAAATAAAAAATGTTAAACGCTTTAATAAAATTAAATTACCTTTTTAACAATAATTTTAGTTCTATTATATCATAATATTATGATATTATTATTAATTTAAATTACAGAAAATATTTTAATAATAAATCTGTAACTTAATAAGTTCAACGGCTAGTTTATTAATAAAAATATTACTATAAAGGCATAGTCTTAGACTTATTAGAAATAATGAGAGAATTATAAAATATAAATAACAAAACATCGATGTTTGAGGAGGATTTTCAGTAGGTAATGCTACTTTAAATCGATTTTTTTCATTACATTATTTATTACCATTTTTATTAGCTGCTTTAGCTTTATTACATATAATAACATTACATGTTAATGGAAGTAGTAATCCTTTAGGTATAAGTTCAAATTCTGATAAAATTCCAATACATCCATATTATTCTTTCAAAGATTTAATTACAATTTTTTTATTCTTCTTAGCTCTAGCTATTGTAATTTTCTATATTCCTAATGCTATAGGTCATAGTGATAATTATATTCCTGGTAATCCAATAAGTACACCTTCATCTATTGTACCTGAATGGTATCTTTTACCTTATTATGCAATTCTTCGATCTATCCCTAATAAACTTGCGAGGAGTTATTGCTATACTAGGTTCACTTTTAATTCTTTTAGCAATGCCTATTCTAGATACTAGTCGTATTCGAGGTAGTCAATTTCGACCATTAATGCGTTTTGCTTTCTGGTTATTTGTTAGAAATTTCTTCTTACTGCTTTATTTAGGATCACAACATGCTGAAGAACCATGGATTACTATTGGTCAAATCTCAACAGTATTATATTTCGGATGGTACTTAGTAATTGTACCAATAATTGGAATTATAGAAAATACTTTAACAGATATTTCTAATGAAAATAAATAAAATATATTAAATTAATTAAATTAAATTGATTATCCCCAAAGGTTATATGATAATTTTATATGATAATTTTATATGAGAATTTTTATTATAGTGTACATCAGGATAATAGTTTACTAAAAGAAATTAAGATTATGATTTTTCTTATAAGTCTTAACAGATGAAAGTCTATTTAGGTAGGACGCTGGCTTTGGGTGCTAGAATTTGTAGGTTCAAACCCTGCTCATCTGATTCATCTGATTCATCTGATTCATCTGATTCATCTGATTCATCTGATAATAATTAAATATTGTATTTTTTATATAAAGAATATTTTTGTACAGTATAGGTAGAGTATCTATAGCTTAATGGTAGAGCATAATACTGTTAATATTAATGATCAAGTTCAATTCTTGATAGATACTTTAATGATAAATATCTACTATATTACAGTTTTAACTCGATAATATTGTTTAAGCAAAGTATTTTTAACTTTGAGCAATTTTAATATTATAAAATTTTATGAATTCATTTATTTTAGACTTATTAGCTTTTAGTACATTATTATCAGCTATTTTAGTAATTACATCTAATAATCCTGTAATTTCAGTATTATTTTTAATTTCAGCTTTTGTTAATGCAGCTGGTTATTTATTAATTATAGGAGTAGGATTTATTGGAATTTCTTATTTAATTGTATATGTTGGTGCAATTGCAATTTTATTTTTATTTGTAGTAATAATATTAAATATTCAATTAACTGAAATTGTATCTTTAGGTTCAGAATATAATAAAAATTTACCTTTAAGATTTCTAATTGGATCGTTATTTTTAATAGAAATTCTATCTATGTTACCTAATAATTATAAAAATTTAATAATAATACCAAAAGTATTATTTAATAATCTTAATTCTAAACTATTACAAATTGAGAATTTATCAACAAATTCATTTATTAATATAGCCTTTAATAATCCTAGAGCAGATAGTAATTTTAATAATTTATTACAAGTTCAATCTTTAGGTCAAGGCTTTTATACTTATGGTGCATTATGGTTATTAATTGTTAGTATTATTTTATTATTAGCTATAATAGGTCCTATTGTATTATGTTTACGACAGAAATAAAAATCTAAATTTCAATAGAAATAGAAATAATTTACGACAATGACAAAACCCCACAATATTATTATTAAATTTTACGATATTAGGTATACATAGTACTAAAAGTATATGTATATAGTAGATATAGTATATATTTATAGATTCTACAAGCATGCTGGAATAGGTAAACAGTCCTTTCTTAAGAAAAGGTGTCATTATGACTTAAGAGTTCAAATCTCTTTGTTTGTACGTACAATGTAATATAGTAGATCATGTAATGAATATTGCGAAGTAGTGTCAAAGGTAAACACAAGAGTTTCATAATCTTTTATTAAAGGTTCAATTCCTTTCTTCGCATAATACTAATATATTATATATAATGGCGTCATAGTATAATGGTTAATACTCTTAGCCTTCACTTAAGAAATATCAGTTCAATTCTGATTGAGGTCAATTGTCAGTTATTCAAGAAAAGAGATCTATTCGTCAGTTATTCAAGAAAAAGAGAAAATCCGATAAGTCAGAGCAGCATCAGAGAAAGTAAAAAGTCAAAAGTAAAAAGTAAAAAGTCAAAAGTCAAAAGTCAAAAGTCGTCTTTTTAGTTTAGTTAGGTAAAACGTAAATCTTGTAAATTTATGACGAGGGTTCAAATCCTTCATAAGACAATATTATTATTTTTAATGAATTATGGAGTAATGGAAACTCGTCTCTTTTTGATAGAGAAAATATTTGTTCAATTCAAGTTAATTCAGTTATATTTGGGTCAGAGAATATAACTAAGTCTGGTAAAGTAGCTGACTTTTAATCGGTAATGCGTAAGTTCAAATCTTACTATTCTCATAATAACATATTTTTTATATTATATATTATTATATTAAGAGATAAAATATATTTTTGTATATTATATATTATACGTACGTGGATAAGCATTCAATAGGTGATGTACTAATGTTGCTATCATTATAAATTTTAAATTTTTATAGGTTCGAATCCTATCTTATCCGAAAATGTTAAATTAGTTTATCTTAAGCATATACTAATAAGGTTAATGCGAAAATAATTTTTATTTAGAAGTTATGTTACAAGCAGCTAAATATATTGGAGCTGGTCTAAGAAGAATCGGGCTTACAGGTAGAGGAATTGGTATTGGACAAGTTTTCGCTTCTTTAATTTCATCTACAGCTCGAAATCCAGCTTTACGAGGACAATTATTCACATATGCCATTTTAGGTTTCGCTCTTGCGGAGGCGTGAAAAACGTGCCTCATAAAATAATATAAATTGTATAGATAATATATAACCAAAATAAATGGTTTAAAGACTAATAACTCATATGATATAGTCTAATCATTAATGATGATTAATGAATTCTTAATAAAAGGATAATATACTATGACCGGCCTTTTTGCATTAATAATTTCTTTCCTAGTATTATATTCATAATATTATATAGAATCAGAAAAATTCCCCAAATTAAAGAATAAAAAATATAAGAAGAATATGATTAAGAATTATAATAATATATTAGCTACGTGTTATTAATATTTTATAGCAAAAGTGTCGAAATTGGTAGACGAATCATTCTTAGGAAATGATAACTAATATAGTTGTAAGAGTTCAAATCTCTTCTTTTGTAATATAGTATATATTAGTATATATTAGTATATATTAGTATATCTGTACGAGTATTATTGAATATAGTTTTTGGTATATCTTTAGCTCAATGGTAGAGTTTCTGTCTTCGGAACAGTTGATATTAGTTCGATTCTAATAGGATATTGATATTGATATAATGTCGTGGATATAGTATAGTGGTAATTACTAATAACTTCCAATTATTTGACACCCGTTCGAATCGGGTTATCCATATAATATATAATATATAATATAAAGTATAAAAAAAAATGACGAGTCGTGAGGTGATATATTGTTGTATTTATAAAAAATAATGTAATGCTAGTCTTAGCTATTTTTATTCTAATTATAATCGTTGCATTATCTGTGATTAAAATATCTTCAATAATACTAATACGAATAACAAGTATTATTTTATTAATATCATCTATATTAAGATTAAATAGAAATTATGTAGGTAATATTAATAATGGTTTTGATATTTTTAATAATTTATTCTCAGTTTCATCATTAACTATATCAGTTGATAGTTTTATAATAGTAATAGGTGCATTGATTTTAATACCTTGATCACCGTTAAATATTAGAAATAAACTAGTTTTACAATCTGGAAAAATTTATACAGCTTATCCAACAATTTCAGAATATAGTTTAATAATTTTATTTACTATAACAGGTGCTTCATTTTTAATTTCGTCAATAGATTTAATTTCTATGTACTTAAGCTTAGAATTACAATCTTTTGCTATTTATATTTTAGCTACATTATATCGTGATTCTGAAACATCAACAAGAGCTGGTTTAAAATATTTCTTATTAGGTGGTTTATCATCAGTATTAATTATATTAGGGGCAGCTTTAATTTATGCTTTCACTGGTATAACAAATCTAAATAGTATTTATTCATTATTATCAGTAAGTAGATCATATGATAATTTATTAATAGATTTAGGACCATGTATAATTGGTTTTTTAATAATACTAATTGGTTATTTATTTAAAGTATCAAGAGCTCCTTTTCATAATTGGGCTCCTGATGTTTATGATGGTGTACCGTCAATTATTACAACATGGTTAACAATTATACCGAAAATTTCAATTTTAATTTTTTTACTAAGTCTTCAAACAGGTTTAGGTGATTCTTTAACAATGATGTTATATGGTGTACCTGTTAATCTATGAAAAAATATTTTATTAATAAGTTCATTATTATCATTAATTATTGGTACAGTTGTAGGTTTAGCACAAATTCGTATTAAACGATTATTAGCTTATAGTACAATTTCACATGTAGGATTTCTATTATTAGCTTTAGGAATAAATAATGAAGATTCAATTGATAGATTTTTATTTTATTTATTTCAATATACTTTAACAAATCTGAATTCGTTTTTAATTATTTTAGCTTTAGGTTATATTATTAATATTTCATTAAGCCATAAAATTTTTAGTACTGATTTACAATATTTATCAGATCTTAAAGGTTTAATAAAAATTAATCCGTTATTAACATTTTGTTTTATTATCTCTTTATTTTCTATAAGAGGAGTACCACCTATGATTGGTTTTTTTGGTAAACAAATAGTATTATATAGATCAATGGATAGTGGTTATTATTTTATATCTATTGTAGCAATTATTGTATCTGTAATTAGTGCATCTTATTATTTAAAAATTGTTAAAATTATAAGTTTTGAAAATCCGAATACTAATATTGAAAGTCCAATAAGAAATTGAAATAGAATACCAATAATTTCATCTATTCATAGATTTACTGTATCAGTATTAACATTAATAATTTTATTATATATAATATATCCTAATATTATCTTAAATAGTATATCTTTATTAACTTTAACATTATTTACTAGTTAATGTCAAAAATAATACTAATTTTAATTATTGTACCAGTATTAACGAGAATTTTATTAATTCTTAATATATTATTAGCTGTAAGTCGACCTGATTATGAAAAAGTAAGTCCATATGAATCAGGGTTTTCACCAATTTATGGTCAAACACGTAATCCATTTAGTATTCAATATTATTTAATTGGTATATTATTTTTAGTTTTTGATTTAGAAATTTTATTATTATATCCAATTGCGGTAACATTATATGAAGTATCTTTTTATGGTTTTTGAGTAGCTATAATTTTCTTTACTATTTTAACATTAGGTTTTGTATATGAATTAGCTATTGGAGCTTTATATTTTACTGATCAACGTTCTGCTATTATTAAAAAATCAATTAATACAAATTATTAATATTATATATTTTATACCCCGTATCAGTATTCAGTATTCAGTATTCAGTATTCAGTATTCAGTATTCAGTATGTGGGATCCGGTAATTTATTATAAGTAAGAATAAGGTATTTTAAATAGTAAATAGTAAATAGTACTTTTGGGGATATAATATAATGGTAGTATATCAAGTTTGCATCTTGGCAGTAAAAGTTCAATTCTTTTTATCTCCAAATAAATAAATAAGCTCAGATAGCTCAACTGGTAGAGCGTATAACTGAAGATTATAAGGAAGAGATTCGAGTTCTCTTTTGAGCAAATAATGGAAATAATATGTATTATTATCTGTAATTCGCAAGAATGTATTGTCTAATTGGTAAGGCAGTTGATTGTAATTCAACCTGACATATTGTCTATTAGCGGTTCAAGTCCGTTTGCATTCATAATATAAATATAATATAATATAAATATAATATAATATAAATATAATATAATATAATATAATAATAATTAGTAGGTCCAGGTCAGGTATTTCTAGTTTAAAGGTAAAACACTTTTTTGTGGAGAAAGTTATCACAGTTCAATTCTGTGGATATACCCAAAATATATAAGATTAATAAAACTATATTATTATATAATAATAATAAGGAAGGTCAAAGGTTACTATATAATATAATATAATATAATATATAATTAGTATAATATAATATATAATTAGTATAATATAATATAAAAAGCTTAAGCTGAAGGTAATAAAATAATAAATAATATATTGAAAAATAACTCCTATATTAAACCTATATAAAAAAGAAGATAAAATTAGTTATAAACAAAATTTTGCCTATTATTTTTACTTATATATTTTTCACAGCTGAAATAGTTTAGTAGGTTAAAACAAATCACTCATAACGATTTAACAAAGGTTCAAATCCTTTTTTCGGCTATTATCATTATTAAAAGTGTGATTATATATATTAATAATATAATTTATAACACAAAAATCTTTAATGGTCAATAAAAAATCTTTTAAAACTTATAATATGATTACAAATCTTTTATTAATTCCTATTATTGGTTCATTATTAATTCTAATTATTGATGAAAATTCTTATAAAGGTGCAGAACGAATTAAAAAATTTGGTATATTTTTTGCATTAATAAATTTTCTGATATCAATTATTATTTGAGGTGAATTTGATAGTAGTTCTTTACAATATCAATTTATTCAAGAGTATAATCACTCAATATTTTGTCATTTTCATGTAGGTATTGATGGTATTAGTATATATTTTATTTTATTAACAACTTTTATTACACCAATTTGTTTATTATCTAATTGATATTCAATTTTTACTAAAGTGAAAACTTTCGTAATTGCTTTTTTATTAATAGAAACTTTATTAATTGGAGTTTTTGTAGTTTTAGATCTAATACTATTTTATATTTTCTTTGAAGCGGTTCTAATTCCAATATTTTTAGTAGTAGGAATATATGGAAGTTCATCAACACGTATTCGAGCTGCATTTTTATTATTTTTATATACTTTAGCAGGTTCATTATTTATATTATTAGCAATTTTAGATATTTATAATAAATTAGGTACAACTGATTATACTTTATTATATTTTGGTAATATTGAATTTTCTCATCAAAAATTATTGTGGTTAGCTTTCTTTTTATCTTTTGCAGTTAAAACACCTTTATTTCCATTTCATATTTGGTTACCACGAGCTCATGCAGAAGCACCTTTAAGAGGTTCAGTATTATTAGCAGGATTATTTTTAAAATTAGCAACTTATGGTTATTTACGAATTTTATTAAATTTTATACCCGAAGCTACATCTTATTTTTCACCACTAATTCAAACAATTGCAATTATTACATTAATTTATTCATCATTAGCAACTATTCGACAATTTGACATGAAAGCCATAGTTGCTTATTCATCAATTTCCCATATGGCTATTGTAATTTTAGGTTTATTTTCTAATACATTAGTAGGGATTGAAGGAGCAATTTTATTATCTATTGCTCATGGTTTTATCTCTCCGGCTTTATTTATTTTATTAGGAGGTGTATTATATGATCGATTTCATTCACGTATTTTACGTTATTATCGAGGTTTAAGATCAAGAATACCAATATTTAGATTATTATTTTTCATTGCTACAATATGTAATATAGGAGTGCCTTTATCATTAAATTGGGCAGGTGAATTTATAAGTTTAATAGGAATATTTCAACAATCGCCAATTATAAGAATTTTTGCTTCTTCATCAATTGTATTATCAGCTTGTTATAGTATTTTCTTATTTAATCGAATTTCATTTGGTAAATTAGGTAATTATACTTATCTACCATCTGATATAAATAAACGTGAATATATAATATTATTAACTTTATTATTTCCAAGAGTATTATTTGGTATTATACCTAATATTATTTTAAATGATTTACATGCTAGTGTTACACAATTATTATATTAATAAGAATATTTTTATATTAATAGCCCCAATTAATAACTAATTCAGTAATATAAGTAACAAAATGTGAACTAATAAATAAAAAAGTATATAAGATAAAAATCAAATACCTAAAAAATAAAAGGGTATATAAAATTATACAAATAAATTATTTACAAGAAAAAAATAAAGTAAAAATAAGTATAATAAAATAATATTTCATGATAATAGTAATATAGAATAAAAAAGAAATAATCGATTATGGTAACCCGTTGACTGATATCAACTAATGCTAAAGATATTGGTACATTATATTTAATATATGCCATTTTTATAGCTTTAGTGGGGACCGCATTATCAGTATTAATTCGTATAGAATTATCATCACCCGGAACTCAATTTTTAAGAGGTAATCATCAATTATATAATGTAATTTTAACAGCTCATGGTTTAATTATATTATTATTTGCTGTCGTAAGTTGTTAAGTAGTAAGTTGTAGGTTGCGTCAAAAAAAGAATAATAAAAATAATAGGACAGGTTTAAAAATATAAAAAAATAAACTATTAACAAAAATAATGTACAAAGACTAATATATTATATAATAATGATATAGTCTAATCAATAAATAAATTTTATTGTATAATAAATATATAAATAATGACGAATGTCCAGCAATAGCTGGTTTTGGTAATTATATAGCACCAGTAATAATTGGAGCACCAGATATAAGATTTCCACGATTAAATAATATTTCATTTTGGGTATTAATACCAGCAACAGTATTATTATTAGGATCATTATTTGTAGAACAAGGAGCTGGAACTGGCTGGACTTTATATTATCCTTTATCAGGTATTCAATCTCATTCAGGTGGTTCAGTAGATTTAGCAATTTTTTCATTACATTTATCTGGTATATCATCAATATTAGGCGCTATAAATATTATTACAACAATTATTAATATGCGAGCTCCAGGTATAAGTTTACATAAAATACCTTTATTTGTTTGGTCTATATTATTCCAATCAATTATTATTCTTAGAGCTATACCAGTACTAAGAGGTGCAATTACTATAATTCTAAGAGATCGAAATTTCAATTGTTCATTCTTTGATCCGTCAGGAGGTGGAGATCCTATTTTATACGAGCATCTTTTTTGGTTTTTCGGACATAAATAATATAATATAATATAATAAAATATAATATAATAAAATATAATAATGGTGTCCTAAAAAATAATTAAACTGCTAAAATGCACGAGTCTTCGATAAAATTAGCAACAATATAAATTAAAAAAATTAAATATTTGTTCAAAGACTATTAATTATATTAATAATATATACGATATAGTCTAATCAATATTAAAAAATATTGGTATAATATGATGTACATAATAAATAATAATGCCTGAAGTATATCTAATTGTAATTCCCGGTTTTGGTATTATTTCCCAAGTAATTGCAACTTTTTCAGGTAAACCAGTATTTGGTTATCTTGGTATAATTTATGCTATTGCTTCAATTGGTATTCTAGGTTTTATTGTATGGAGTCATCACATATTTTCTGTAGGTTTAGATGTAGATACACGAGCTTATTTTACAGCTAGAACAATAATTATTGCTGTATAATCTATAAGCAGCGTCAAGAAATTAAATTAAATTAAATTAAATTAAATTAAATTAAATAATTGCTAAAAAGGATATATAAAAAATTAGCAGGAATATGAATATGAATATGAATATATTTCCTCAACGATTGAATTTAATCATATGGTCTATATATGAAGAAATAATCTAAACAATAGTAAAATTATAACTATTGAAATAATGTTATGATAATAATTTTGGCCTACAGGTATTAAAGTTTTCAGTTGGCTCAGAACCTGTTATGGTGGTTCAGTACGATATACAACAGCTATACTATTTGCTCTTGGGTTGAATAGGTCGAGCTCAAGTAACATTGGTGAAAAATACATAAAAAACTATAAATTGTCTATATGGAATTTAATAAGATTATATAAAATTCAATGACTTTGTCCCAAAATTAATTAACATAAAGTCTAAGCTTTTAAGAAATTAAAAGAAAAGAATTATTTTCATAATATAATTAAAACATATTTTTTGTCATTAGGTTATTAGGTTTTGTTTCAAAAATGAATATTCTTTATTTTCTGAAATATTAGCTTTACCTAGATTAGTGGCATCAAATATAAAAGTACAATATTCTAATGTACTAGAAGAAAAAGATATTATTAGAAAAGACAATAGAGGTAAACAATTTATATGTGATATAATAATATTACAGGTAAAAAGTATATTGGACAAAAAGTGGAGGATTATTAACTTATATACGGCCTTGAGGGAAATCGTTAAATCGTTAATTAAAAATAGAATAAAAAAATATGGTATTAATAATTTTACTCTTATTATTTTAGATTGGTGTGATGTTCAAGATTTAACAATTCGAGAACAATATTGGATAGATTTATATAATCCAGAATATAATATTTTAAAAGTAGCTAAATCTTCAACTACATACGATTGAATCAAAAAGAAAAATGTCTGGACCACGACCCTATTATAGTCCAAATCCTGACCAAGTAGAAAAATAGTAGAAAAATTTCGAAATTGGAGACGAGGACGAAGTGTATCAGAAGAAACACGTAATAAAATTTCAAGAAGATTTGGAATTTATGTTTATGATGAAAATTATAAGTTTATAAGATATTATCCTAGTATTAGTAAAGCTAAAAAAGCTTACAATTTAAAATTACATATTGTAACTATCCAACGACGAATCCTAAAATTAGGTGTTAATAATGTTAATATTGAAAATATGATTTGGTCATTTACTCCACTGCCTTATTTATAATTTATAATTTATAAAAATGTCGTATTCCTATTCACAATTGGTGGATTAAGTTAGTCCATTAATAATCTAGTAATTGCTAAAAAATATATATAATTAGCAGATTTATAATATAATATAATCTCAGAGAATTTATAAAGAATAAAAATGAAAAATTCCTCTTAAAATAGAAAATAGAAATATTTTGCGATAGTCTATACCCAATAAAATTTAATGCTCCTTCAACCTATGCTGCCGTTGTTTTCAGATTTTTGTCATTAAAGATCAAACCTCTGATGAAGCTAAAAAATTATATAAAGAAATCATCGATTCTAAACTTATTCGTAAACCAGTTTTTAATGCTGAAACAGGTGAATTTATTAAACGATATAATGGCGTAATAGAATGTGCTAAAAGATTAAAATCTGATAATAAAAAAATTTCTAAAGCAATAGCAGTGAATGGTAAGGTGGTTAATTTTATTGTATCAGCATATCGAATAAAATAAAAAAGTAACAGGCGTAGTTTTAGCGAATAGATCTGTAGATGTAGCAATACATGATACATATTATGTAGTTAGACATAAAAATTAAGTGTCTATAAAACTTATTAATTACATAAATTTTTTTATATGTAGCATGACGAATGTTCAACGACTATTAATAGCATTAAATTAATGATTATATAGTATAATCAGAATATAATATTTCTGAAGTTTTAATACGATAATATCTATGTTCCATTATGTTCTATCAATAGGAGCAGTATTTTCATTATTTGCTGGAATTTATTATTGGGGTCCTAAAATTTTTGGTTTAATATATCCTGAAAAATTAGGACATATTCAATTTTGGTCATTATTCGTAGGTGTTAATACAACATTTATACCTCAACACTTTTTAGGTTTAGCCGGTAAATAATAAATAATAACATAAAATGCACGAGTAGTCGTAGTGAGTCGTCGTAGTGAGTAGTGAGTCGTCGTAGTGAGTCGAAAATAAAAAATAAGCATGCTGGCAAAAAAATAGAAAAATCACTAAAACTATACAAAGTATATGATTAGTAACATTAAGTTCAATGACTAAATTTTATGATAAAAGTTTATAAGTTATAGTCTTAACCAATATAGTAAATTATTGGAAATATATTTTATGATAATATATTGATGCCGCGACGAGTACCAGATTATCCTGATGCTTTTGAAGGTTGAAATTATGTAAGTTCAATTGGATCATTAATTTCAGTAGTATCAATAGGTTTATTTATTTATATTTTATATTGTATGTTATCATCAACACAATTAGCTTTATCTAATCCGTGGGGATTACCTGAATATTTTATAAGTACTCCGTCATATGAAGAAGAATCTAAAGGATCTACAACATTAGAGTGGGGATTACCAACACCTACACCAATACATTGTTTCCCAGTATTACCAATTCAATCTTAATAAAATGCATATAATCTTAATAATATAATATAAAATTATTATATTAATAATCAAATCATATCCCCAATTATTAAATTTTAATTACTTTTTTGTGTACATTTGTATATACGTACATATAAAACACTCTAATCAGGGTCATTAATACAAGATAAAAAATTTATGCCACAATTATTACCATATTATTTTGTGAATCAAATTAGTTTCGCATTTTTAGGTTTATTTTTCGTAACATATATTATATCTGTTTACATTTTACCTAAATTTGTACAATTATTAGTAAGTCGAGTATATATTACTAAATTATAATAATAATAATAATAATATATTTTTAATTAAATTAAAATTAAAATAAAAATCTAAATCCCCGTATATTATATATTATATATAATAAAAGAAAACATATAATATTAATAGTTATCTGGGTGTATAGTATAAAGGTAATTATCTCTGTCTTCTAATCAGTAGGATGCCGGTTCAAATCTGGCTACTTCCAATAATATAATATCAGGTTTAATATAATATTAGGTTTAATATAATATCAGGTTTAATATAATATTAGGTTTAATATAATATCAGGTTTAATATAATATTAGGTTAGTCAAGTTGAGGGAAAATATCATAATGGATAATGAGCCATTTTGTCAAGATGGATTATGAGGGTTCGAATCCCTTTTTTCTCGTATTGAAACATAATATATTATAAATATATTATAAGTAAGCGTTTTAATAAACGTGATATTTAAAAATAAAAAATGAAAAAATATATAA
>Ga0247776_10000091_pt1 | contig 23177 bp, 20 predicted proteins | sample UWRJL199509C5_FD_179912 | JGI IMG/M metagenome (GOLD analysis project Ga0247776, IMG submission 179912) | Plant litter microbial communities from Arlington Agricultural Research Station in Wisconsin, United States - UWRJ-L199-509C-5 | ecosystem: Environmental > Terrestrial > Plant litter >...
CAGCGCCGATAGCACCAGAAATCCGCCAGCCGTAACGACAAAAAAAGAATGCCAGCTAGCACCGAGAAAGCGCCGAGGAAGATTGCTTTTATGCTTAACATGAAGCCCCCATCGGTAGGCCTCTATAGTGGCTGTATTGATTGCGACCTTCGGCAGCGGTCGCATCACTATGTTACGAGCTTTTCGGTCATCGCGACCGACGATCGCGCTGGTTCGAACACATCGGTTTGAGATTGATCACGCTGCCTTCGCCTCCCGCTCCTCTGTGCCGGCCGCTGCCTTCCGCAATCACGCGTCAATGAAGCTCACGACGTTCGTCTCTATGCCCCCATCGGGCGGTGTGGGGCTCGGCGGCCCTAGCCGTTCGAACACCTCCTTCGCGACGATCAGGGCGGCGCTGTCGAGGCCGATGATGGACACAACGTCGATCGACTTGAGGAACGCGCGCCCGATCGAGCCAGGCACCGCACGGCTTGCGGTCCGTCCGTCGATGACGCACGAGTACCTTGGCCGCCCACCAGCGGGTAATGGTGGAACAGCAGAAGCTGCTCCTGCCGCGCGCTTCGTCGCCACCGGTTCCGCTCGTTCTGTCCGGATCGGACGCAATTTGATATGCCCGGCCTCTCCTCCGGCTGGATCGTCTTCGGCTTGGTAGTGATGGCCGTTCTTCGCCTTGCCGGCGAACCGATATCGCAGTCGCCAGTGCAGTGCGCCGGCAGTCGGGATCTCGACGGTCAATCCCTTCGCATCGGCGACGCGATAGAGACTGTCCGCAGGCTTGAGCGCTCGAAATTCGGCGTCGGTCAGCATGTGAGTAACTCTCCGTTCGCAGCTTGGGCGAGGTGGGACATTACTCACAAGTTACTCACACTGCACGCTGGCTGCAGCGGAACGGAAGCGGACGATGCGGAACGCCAGACATGAAAAACCCGCGTTTTAAGCGGGTTTCGGGTGAGGCGATGCACGTAAGAGGATGCAGCGGAACGTACTGAAACACTCACTTGGTGCCGAAGGAGGGACTCGAACCCTCACGCTTTTAAGGGCGGCGGATTTTGAGTCCGCTGCGTCTACCGATTCCGCCACTTCGGCTGGCATCGCGCGGCGGGTGGCCGCGCGGGGCCGCGAAGTATAGTCGTTTTGCTGCGGAAAGTGCGTTCGAGCCGTGCTGCTTCGTGCCCGCACTCGCGCGCGATGCGCGGGAACTCAGTGCGTCAGGTCGAGCGCAAGGCGGCGCTCGTCGCGTGCGTACCAGCCGGCGTTGTCGGGCTGGAACACCGAGCAGGAATTCAGCGCGCCGCGGTAGATGTGCAGCGACACGGCGATGGCGTCGTCGCTCGGGTTGCGGATCGTGTGGTACTCGTGCGGCGGAATCAGGCTGCCGGCGGAACCGGCGCCGGCGTTCATCGTGCCGCGCGGCTCGAAGCGATAGCGGCCGTCGTGCGATTCGAGCAGCTCGTACGGGGTGATTTCGAGGAAGCCCTGCCAGACGCCTTCGACGCACCACATGCCGGCGTGATCGTGGATCGGCGTGCCCTGGCCCGGGCCCCAGGTCATCGCGACGACGCTGTAGCCGTGCTCGTCGCTGCGATACAGTTCACGCCGCGCGTAGTGGTCCAGCTCGCGTTCGAACACGCAGTCGGGCAGGCTCACGCTGCCGTCGCGGATCATGCGGCACAGCGTGTTGCGCAGTGCCTCGGTGACGGCTTTTTCATCGCTCTGCGCGACCGCGGTGTCGATCGCTTGCACGAAGTGGCGGGCGCCGGGAAATTCGAGGGATAGCATGGTGGCGGTCCGAATGGCGAGCCGTCGGTGCGCGTCCGGCGGGCCGGCTGGCGTACCTCGGGGTTTTCGAAGACGCGATTCTACAGCGCGGCCAGGAAGCGCGCGATGGCGGCGCCGAAACGCTCGATGTCGACCAGGAACGCGTCGTGTCCTTGCGGGCTGTCGAGCGCGACGAATTCGACCGCGACGCCCGCCGCGCGCAAGCCTTCGGCAATCTGTTCTTGCTGCGTCAGCGGAAACAAGATGTCGGTCTCGACGCCGATCACCAGCGCGCGCTCGACATCGATGCGCTGGAACGCCTTTTCGACGTCGCCATTGCCATGCTCGGCCAGGTCGAACCAGTCGCTCGCGCGCGAAAGGTAGAGGTAACTGTTCGGATCGAAGCTGCGCACGAAGCGGCGCGCGTGGCCGGCCAGGTAGGATTCGACCTGGAACTCGACCGCAAAGGGCTCCTCCTCGCGCTGCTCGGAGTCCAGCCGGATGCGCGCGAAGCGTCCCACCCATTCCATCGCCGAGCGATAGGTGATCACGCCGAGCTTGCGCGCGATCGACATGCCGGCCGCCGGGTAGTGCGCGTCGTCGTAGTGGCCCTGTTTCCAATTCGGGTCGAGACGGATCGCTTCGCGCTGCAGCGAACGGATCGCGATCGCGAACGGCTGCGCCTGCGGCGCGGTCGAGATACTGATGTGCGCACGCGCGCCGGCGGGATGCTGCACGAGGTAGCCGAGCGCAGTCATGCCGCCCATCGAGTTGCCGAGCAGGCAGGCGAGGCGTTCGATGCCGAGGCCGCGCACCAGTTCATGGCTCGCATTGGCCGCGTCTTCGAGCGTGAGCTCGGGGAAGTCCAGGCGATAGGCTTCGCCGGTCGCGGGATTCTCGTCGGCCGGACCGGTCGAGCCCTTGCACGAACCGAGCGTATTGGCGCAGATCACGAACCAGCGATCGGTGTCGATCGCTTTGCCGGGGCCGAGCATGTCTTCCCACCAGCCGGGCGACGCGTCTTCCGCATTCGACGCTGCGTGCGCGCTCGGCGACAGCCCGGTCAGAATCAGAATCGCATTGTTGCGCGCGGCGTTCAAGCTGCCCCAGGTTTCGTAGGCGATGCGCGCGCCGCTCAGCACGCCGCCACGCTTCATCGCAAACGGCGAAGACAAGTCGAAGTAGCGGCGGGCATCGGACATGCGGGAACGGGCGCGGCGGGGAGGAGCGCAATGTAGCGAGCTGCGGCAGTGGCGCCAAGTCGAACCGCGTGGCGCGGAGGCAGGACTATCGCGCGGCGAAGGCAGCATGCGCCGTCGAGGAGCGCGACAGCGGCACGCTCTCACCACGCGGCTGTGTGTGGGATCGGTTGGACCCGCTACGAGCTCAGGGCACGACGCTGTCGATCTTCAATTCGATCGCTGCGCTGCGATGCACGTCGAGCGGCGCCGACAAGGTCTGCAGATCGCCGCTCTGCGGCAGCGCATTGCCGGATTTCGACACGCGCGCACCGACGATCACTTGCGGAAACATCGACAGCTTCATCGTCGGCAGCATGCCCATGCTGTCGTCGAGCGCCACCGTGATCGGCAACTGGCCCGCCTTCAGGCGCTGGATCGCCAGCGGCATCGGCGGCCCGCTTGCCGCGCGGGCGAACACGAACAGCGTCGCGTCCGCATCGAGCCGCTCCTTGAGCTTTGGATCGAGCGCGACGTTGACGGTCAGATGCGCAGCCTTCGCGGCGTCTGCGGGCGCGGGCGCGGACGCAGACGCCGCTGCCGGCGCGTCGGTCTCGCCGCCGCTTTCGGCGGTCGTGACCAGCGGTTCGGGCGGCGCCTTGCCGTCGCGCCGCGCCTCGGCTTCGGCGATCTGCTTCTTGACGCTCGCAACGACGTCGGAATCGGCCGGCAGCAAGGGCAGCAGGGCATTCCAGCGCGCGATCGCCGCATCGAAACGATTCGCCTGGTAGTCGCTGATGCCGAGCAGCCAGAGTGCGCGCTGGTTGTCCGGTTCGGTCTTGATGACGCCGTCGAGCAGCTCGCGCGCTTCGCCGTCGATGCGGTGTGTCGGTGCGGCGACCGCGAGCGCCTGCGCGTACTCGACCGTCAGTGCGGCATTGTCCGGTGCAATGGCATGCGCATGCTTGAGCGCATCGAGCGCCTCGGCCGGCCGCCCGAGCGCGGTGTAGGCGCGGCCGAGCAAGCCCCAGCCTTCGACGTCTTCCGGATGGTCTTTCAGGCGCTGCACCAGCGTCGCGATCGCTTGTTCCATTTGCGGGCCGCGGTCGCCGTGCGGCGGTGCCGCGGCGACCAGGTTGGCCGGGTCGAGCGCCTGCGGTGCGCCGACCAGGCGATACAGCAACAGCGCCGACGCCGGCAGCAGCAACGCAACCAGCAACAGCACCGCGAAGGTCAGGCGCGAGCGCTGCGGTACTGCGGCGACGGCGGCAGGGGATTCGTCGATGGCGGCACGTTTGTTCGCGTACTCCGCAGCATCGATGACGCCGGCGGCGAGTGCCTGGTCGAGTGCGCGCAGCCGTCTTGCCGCCGTCTCGGACGGCGCGGCGGCGCGCGCGTGACGCAGCAATGGGACGACGACGCAGGCCAGCGCGACCGCGATCATCAGGGCCGCGAGCAGGAAGAACATCGTCATCACCAATCGTCCTCGACGTCGCTTGCCGGCCGTGTTGCGGTCTGGGTGGAGGCGCCGCCCGCGTTCGCGCGCCGGCGTACGGTGATGAATACGGCGCCCGCGCCGGCAGCCAGCACCATCAGCGGCCCGAACCAGAGCAGCCAGGTGCCGCCGTGCAGCGGCGGGTCGTACAGCACGAAATCGCTGTAGCGGGCGGTCAGCCAGCGCTTGATTTCGGCGTCGCTCTTGCCGGCCTGCATCTGCTCGAACACGTCGCGGCGCAGATCGGCGGCGAGCGGCGCGTTGGAGTCTTCCAGGCTTTCGTTCTGGCATTGCAGACAACGCAGCTGTTTGGCGAGCGTCTGGAAGCGCAGTTCCTCGGCGCGATCTTTGAAGGGCAGTGGATCGATGGCGAAAGCCGTCGAGGAAAATTCGCAGGCGAGGAGTGCGCACAGAAACAGCAGCGCGCAGAAAATGCGGCCTCTCCATCGACGAGACATCGGAGCAGAGGCAACACGCTGCACGATGACGCGGGGCGTACTCACTGGGAGCCCTTCTTCATCTGCGCAATCCGCGGCAGCAGCTGCGCCGCGATGACCGCGGGCGTGATCGGACTGATGTATTTGTAGCGCACGATGCCTTGTGCATCGACCAGGAAACTTTCCGGCGCGCCGGTGACGCCGAAGTCGATCGCAACGTCGCCGGGCAGGTCGGCGATGATCAGGTCATACGGATTGCCGAACTGCGCGAGCCAGCGTTTCGCATCGGCCGGCGCGTCCTTGTAGTTGAAGCCGACCAGCTTGATGCCGAGCTGCTTGCCTTCGTTCATCAGGATGGCGTGCTCTTCGCGGCAGGCGAAGCACCAGCTGGCGAATACGTTGAGCAGGTACGGTTCGCCGGCCAGGTCGAGGTTGGTCACGTGACGCTCGGGATCTTCCAGCGTCGGCAGCGAAAACGCCGGGGCCGCCTTGCCGATCAACGGCGACGGCACTTCGCGCGGATCGTGGTACTGACTCCACCAGATGCCGAAGCCGAGCAGGGCGAGCACCAGCGCGAAGCCGGCGAGGGGCAGCAGGCGGGTGTTCAAGCTGGGTGGCCGGGAGTGGGGATTGGTGATTCGGGATTGGGGAGAGCGGGGGTGGTGCGATCATCGCTGCTCTTGCGAATCTCCAATCCCGAATCCCGAATCCCCGCGATCGCCCGAAAGCGCCGATCGAACGCGGCAATGAAGCCGCCGAGCATCATGAAAAGCGCGCCGAGCCAGATCCAGCGCACGAACGGTTTCACGTACACGCGCACGGCCCAGGCGCCGTCGTCGCCGACCTTTTCGCCGAGTGCGACGTAGATGTCGCGGAACAGGCCGGGGTCGATCGCCGATTCGGTCTGAATCTGTTGGTTGCGCGGGTATTGGCGTTTCTGCGGATTCAGCGTCGCCACCACCGCGTTGTCCTTCAGCACGCTGATCGTGCCTTGCTGCGCGACGAAGTTCGGTCCCTGCGCCTGGGTGACGCCGTCGAAGCGGAAGCTGAGCGCGCCGATCGCGACGCTCTGAGTCGGCGCCAGGCGCACGTCCTTCTCGACACTGGTCGCCTCGACGATCAGCACGCCGGCGAGGAACACCGCGACACCGAAGTGCGCGCAGATCATGCCGAGCATCTCGGGCGTGTAGCGGCGGCCGCGCGCCGCATTGCGCCAGCGCGCGAGCGCATACAGCGCGATGCCGATGCCAACCCAGAGCGACGCAGCGACACCCGCGTACGCCTTGCCCGATGACGTGCCCTCGGGAAGCAGCAGATAGGCGGCCGCCAACGCGAACGGTATCGGATACAGCGCCGGAGCCAGCCGCTTCGCCGACGCCTTCAGATCACCCCGGCTCCACGTGAGAAACGGCCCGAATGGAATCAGCAGCACGACCGGCACCATCAGCAGCACGAACATGAAGCCGAAATACGGTGGCCCGACCGAAATGCGGCCGAGATCGAACGCATCACCGATCATCGGATACAGCGTGCCGAGCAGGACCATCGCCGCGGCGACCGTGAACATCAGGTTGTTGACGAGCAGCGCCGTCTCGCGCGACACCGCGGCGAACGGCTCGCCGCCGGCGACTTTCGGCGCGCGCAGCGCATAGATCAGCAGTGACCCGCCGACGACGATCGCGAGAAACGTGAGAATGAACAGGCCGCGTTTGGGGTCGCTCGCAAACGAATGCACGCTGGTCAGCACGCCGGAACGCACCAGGAAGGTGCCGAGTAGAGAAAGGGAAAAGGCAAAAATGGCCAAAAGCAGCGTCCACGCGCGGAACGAGCCGCGTTTCTCGGTCACCGCCTGCGAGTGGATCAGTGCGGTGCCGACCAGCCACGGCATGAACGAGGAGTTCTCGACCGGATCCCAGAACCACCAGCCGCCCCAACCGAGCTCGTAATAGGCCCACCAGCTGCCGAGCGCGATGCCGAGGGTCAGAAAGCCCCAGGCGACGTTGGTCCATGGACGTGCCCAGCGGACCCAGCGCACATCGAGTTCGCCGCCGAGCAGAGCGGCCAGCGCGAACGCGAATGCGACGGAGAAGCCGACGAAGCCCATGTAGAGCATCGGCGGATGCACGATCATGCCCGGATCCTGCAGCACCGGGTTGAGATCGTTGCCGTCGCCCGGCATCGGCAGCTCGCGCAGGAACGGGTTCGACACCAGCACCATGAACAGCAGGAAGCCGACGCTGACGAAGCCGAGCACGCCAAGCACGCGCGCGATGAAGTCGTCGGGCAGGCGGCGGCTGAACGTTGCGACCGCGACGGTCCAGAGATTCAGGACCATCACCCACAGCAGCATCGAGCCCTCATGCGCGCCCCAGACCGCGGTGAAACGGTAGTACCAGGGCAGCAGCGAGTTGGAGTTCTGCGCGACGTAACTGACCGAGAAGTCCTGCGTCACGAACGCGTAGGTCAAAATCCCGAATGCGAGCGCGACGAACACCGCCTGGCCGGCGACCGCGGGCCGAGCGGTCGCGATCAGCGCGCGGTTGCAGAGCTGGGCGCCGAGGATCGGCAGCACGCATTGGGCCACCGACAGCAGCAGGGCGAGGATCAGGGCGAATTGGCCGAGTTCAGGGATCATCGGAAGGCCAGGGCAGGCGAGCAGACTGCGTAGGGTACGCGAGATGCGCAGCCGACAGAACCGCGCCGGTTGCGGCGCCGGGTCGCGTACTGCGGGCAGGATCGCCGCAAGGGCGCCTTCGGAACGTTACAGGCAAGCCCTCGCCTGCAGGATCACGATGACGCCACTTGCGCAGACGGTCTCGCTGCCTCGGCATTCACGGTGGAATGGATTTCAGCCGCACCCCGGCATTTCGTCAGGGTGCTTCCGGCGCCAGTGCCGACAAATATGCCGCAACCGCGCCGATGGATGCGTCGTCGAGCGTGCGGGCGACGCCGTGCATGATGAAATCGTTGCTGGAGTCGGTCAGCTTGCCGTCGCGATAGTCCTTCAGGCGCTGCACCAGGTAGTCGGCATGCTGGCCGCGCAACTTCGGGTACGCGGCATAAGCATCGCCGGCAACACCGTTGGCCGCAGTGCCGTGGCAGCCTTGGCACGGCGGGCTGCCGCTTTGCGCGTTGCCGCGCAGGAACAGCGTTTCGCCTTGCGACGTCTCGCTGCCTGCGGTTGCGGCTGCGCCCGGCGTCTGCGTGGAAAAATAGGTCGCCAGATTGCGCATGTCCTCGTCCGATAGAGGCGCCGCCTGCGCGGTCATTGGCGATTGCGGTCGCGTGCCGCGCTTGAACTTCACCAGTTCCCAGTACAGATAGTCCGCGCGCTGCCCGGCCAGGCGCGGGAACGCCGGCACCAGCGCATTGCCGTTCGGACCGTGGCAGGCGAAGCAGACGCTGGCCTTGGCAGCGCCGGCGTTGGCGTCTCCATGGATGGGCGCGCTGCCGCGCTGGTCGATGTAGGCGGTCGCAAGCGCGGGCATGGCAGCGAGCGCGAGCAGCAGGGCGAGGACGGGATGCGGGGCGTAGCGGTTCATGAGTCTGGGTTCTCTCGAGTAGCCATCCCTGGTGCGCGCCGCAGTCGGCCTGCGTGCGTCGTGCGGACGCGGCCGCCGGCCGCGTTCGAACTCACAGTTGTACGGTGACCAGCACGCCGATCAGGTTCGCGCTGTAGCTGACCGGCCCGCCGTCGGTATAAACGCGATTGCCGATCACGTAGCCCGCATCGAGGCCGAGGTAATGCCAGTCGCTGACGCGGCCGCGTTCGTAATAGTCGAACAGACGCATCGAGACGCGCCGCGCGATCGGGAACGTCAGGCCCACGTTCAGCGTATTCACACGATAGATCATCGCCGGGAACGCGCCACCGCCAGGTCCCGTACCCGGTGCCGTATCCGGGTAGGCGAGTGCGCTGGAGCCGGCGTACGTGTAGCCATCGGTGCCGCGCGAGTAAATATAGTTCCAGCTCGCATCCAGTCGCACGCGGCCGAAGTCGTGGTTGAAGATCGCGCCGGCATAGTAGTCGCGCTGCTTGTCGTGCAGCCACCAGACGCCATCGAGCGAATAGTTCGGGCCGCCGAGGCTTGGGTCGGTGCCGACACCGGATTGCTGGTCCTGCACGTTGGCCAGATTCAGGCGCGAACGGTCCAACGCGATGTAGGCGCTCACGTTCGTCGCGACCATCGGCTGCCATTCCCACTGCAAGGTCGCGCCGTAGGTGTCGTAGTCCTGGCGTCCGATCTGCGCGTCGTAGGAGTTCCAGTCGCCGCGCAGCGAGGCGCTGAGCGTCATGTCGTCGCGCGGCATCACGGTCGCCATCAGGTCGACCTTGTTCTCGTCGCGGCTGGACATGTCGTACTTGCGTTCCGCCTCGACCGTGTGCGACGGGGTGCCGTCGGCCGGCGCAACGTAGCCGGGCAAGCTGTTGGAGTAGATGAAGTCGTAGGGGTCGTAGTCGTAGCGATCGCCGGACTGGTTGAGGTAGGTGTAGTTCGCGCGGAACGTCAGCCAGTCCAGTGCGCGGTTGACCCAGGTCAGCTTCAGGCTGCTGTCGTTGATCTCGCTGCGCTCGCGGTTGCTCGGCTCGTAGCGGTTGTAGTCGAGCGTCGCGCCGAGCGTGTTGCGCTCGCCGAGTTTCCAGTCGGCGCCGATGTTCGCGTCGGTCGTCTGGATGTCGAGCGGCAGGCTGCGGATGCGCGTCGGATCCGCGCTGTTGTTGAGCGGATCGATGATGCCGATTTCGCCCGGCACGATGCTGCCTTGCGAGCCGTTCTCGCTGACATAGCCGTATTGCCCGGTCAGCGGGTTGTAGGCGGTGTAGACGTTGCGATAGTCCTCGCGGTTGAACTTGAAGCCGCCGCGCAGGCTGATGTCCGAACTCGGCTGCATGACGATGCGCGCATCGAACATCGAGGTGTCGATGCGCATGTCGGCATTCTGCTGGGACAGCGCCGCCGTCGTATTCCAGTCTGCGCAGTTGTACAGGAATGGATTTTGCGGACCCAGTTGCAGGCTGCCGTTGAGGCCGATGCCGAACACGCCCTGGCAGTCGATCGGTGCGATCAGGCGGTCGTTCTGGCTCATGCGGCCGACCGATCCGCTCAGCGACAGCTCGCCGTTCCACGGAATCTTGCGCGTGAAGGTCGCCTGCACGTTGTTGTAGTTGTTGTCCGGTTCGGTCGACATCTGGCCGGTCGTCAGCGGCGCCGACATGGCATCGGCGATCGACGGCGTCAGCGCGAACGGCGTTTGATAGGTGTAGCGGGTGTAGTGATCGCGATAGAACGAGCCTTGATAGCCGAAATCCATACGCCAGACCGAGCCCGCATAACGCAGGCCTGCGTTCAGATTGATGGTCGAGTCGTCGATCGGTTTGACCGTCTCGAGCACGCCGCCATTGCCGGGATAGGCGTAGTTGAAGAAAAAGGGTCCGCCAAACGGGCGTGCGCCGGTGCGCTCTTCGTCACTCGCATTCGCATACGCCGTCCACTGCGGCGTCAGGTACAGGCTGTAGCCGAGGCCTTGCTTCTCGCGCTTGACCTTGAGCTGACGTTCCGGCGTTGCGGCGGAGACCGCGGCGACCTGCTCGGGCGTGCTGCCGCCCGGGGTCAGGCTGCTCGGCAGGGTCAAGGTATTGCTGCCGACACCGTTCCAGATCGGCCGCGCGTTGTTGCTCAGCACGTTCGGCATGTCGCGCAGGAACGCCTGGATCTTGTAGCTGCCGGCGCGGCCGAACACCGCCTGGTAGTACTGGTCGTCCTCGCTGAGGCGGCTCGCGCGCACGTTGGCGTAGCTGCCGTCGCTCGGCCGCTGCCAGGTGTAGTCGAGCAGGCCGAGGATCAGGCCGCTGTCCCAGTCGACGTAGCGGTTCCACAACGCATTGTGGTCGTCGCCGTTCGTGCCGAGCAGGCCGAGCTGCAGGATGCCGTAGCCTTGCCAGTCGCCGAATTGATCGGGTGCGGGCGGCTCGCTGGGGGTGAGATAGAGGTTGCCTGTCGGGCTGCGGTGTTCGCCCGGCTGCAGCCACGTGGTGCCGCGTTCGTCCGGCGTCTGGCTCTGCGTGCCGGCGGTCGGATCGAGCTTGTTGCCGCGCCAGGTGTCGACGCCAACGCCGCTGTCGGCATGAGCGGTCATTGCGGCCAGCGCGAACGCCAGCGGAGTGAGGCGAAGCGTCGATCGATGCATGCGCATGGCCGTCTCCCGTCGCCTACTCGTGGAACTTCGGACCCGACGGCGCGTTGGAGCCGTGGATGTTGGCGTGGCAGGTGATGCAGCCGCGGCCCATGATGCGTTCGTCCGGATGCGCGCCGTTGGCCAGCGACTGCGGCGTCTGCAGGTCGTTCGGATGGCGCTGGTTGACGTGGCACTGCTCGCACAGGAACGGGATCGGCGCGACCAGCAAGGTGTTCTGGTTGGAGCCGTGCGGGGTGTGGCAGTTGAGGCAGTTCTCGCGCACCGGCGCGTGTTCGAACAGGAACGGCCCGCGTTTCTCGGCGTGGCACTGGTAGCAGGTCTCGTTGACCGAGTTGGTCTTCAAGAGCGGGTTGGTCAGGGACCCGTGCGGGTTGTGGCAGTCGTCGCAGCTCATCTGGCCTTCCGGCAGCGGCATGTGCGAGCGGCGGTTGAACTGCAGGCGGATGTCTTTGTGGCACTGCGCGCAGGTGTCGTTGATCGAGGCCTTCGCCATCAGGCCTTCGACCGAGAAGTTCGCCATCGGGTTGTGGCAGTCGCTGCAGGAAAGGCCGTTGCGCTGATGCACCGAGCCGGTCCAGTGATCGCGCGGACCGCCCTGGTGGCAGGTCAGGCAGGTCTGGGTCTGCCGTTCGATCGGCGTGCCGGAATTCTTGGTGTAGCCGAGGATCAGGCCTTTCGACAGCGGCGCCTGCGCATGCGCCGAGCCCGGCCCGTGGCAGGTCTCGCACACCGGAATCGAGCTATCGGCCTTGTGCGCCGCATGCAGGCCGAGCGCGTGCAAGGTGTGCGTGAAGTGATCGCTTTCCAGCTGATGGCAGGCGATGCAGGTCGCCTCGCCGACCGGCTGCGCATCGGGTGCATCCGGGTTGTCGGCCACGCGCGCGAGCGCGAACCCGGGCGCGGCGAGCAAGCTCGTATTCGTCGCGTGCACGTCGTCGTTGGACAGGTTCGACGAGGGCAGGCCGCGCGAGAGGTCTTCGCGGGTCTGCTGCGCGTGCGCCTGCATACACGCAAGAACCGACAGGCAAGCCACCGCACGGAGCAGCCACCGATTCGCGCGCATCGACGAACTCCAGACAGACCCGGGATTCGCTTTGCGGACGGATTGTTCGCATGCGGTCCGAGCGGACGCACGCGATCGCGCAAGATGACCCACCGGATGAGTTTCCTAGTTCGCCAGGTCTCATCGTCGGCCCCTGCCCGGACGCGATCGATCGACACGGCCAACATAGGTGCGCGCTCGCGCGAGCGTCAACGCAATACTGGGTGATTCCACCCAACAGCAACGCCGATCGCGCGCTCAGATGCCACGATGCATGCCGCGAAACGGCTTATAGAAACTGCGCAGGGCAGCGATGTCCGCGGGCATGTCGTCGCCCGGCTCGAACAGCGGCCGGATGCCGATGGTCTTCGACGGATAGTCGAAATACACCGGCAGGATCGGCACCTGCGCGCGATGTGCGATATGCCAGAAACCACTGCGCCATTCGTCACCGGCTTGCGTGTGCCTTCCGGTGCGATGCCGAGCCACAGGCGCGGCTGACTGCTCAGGCGTTCGACCATCTGCTCGACCACGCCATGCGTCGCGCTGCGTTCGATCGGAATTCCGCCGAGCCGGCGCAGCGCCCAGCCGAACGGACCACGGAAGAGTTCGCGCTTGGCCATGAAGGAGATGTCGGCGCCCGGCGCGATCTTGAACAGCAATCCCCAGACGCCGTCCCATCACGAGCCGTGCGGCGCGGCAATCAGTACGAGCCGGCTGCGATTGGGCAACTCGCCGGCCAGGCGCCAGCCGCAGCGCCACAGGACCCAGCCACACAACGACTGCCAGATCGTCGGCGCGAATTGCGGCATCTCGGGCGGCAGGCGCTGCGCGCCGAGGCGCGCCTTCATTCAGCGCTGTTCGGTGCGCCGCGATTGCGCTTGATTGCCGAGCGCGTTTTCTTCGCATCGATGCGACGCTCCTTCGACGCACGCGTCGGTCGCGTCGCGATGCGCCGCTTCGGCACATGCAGCGCCGCGCGAACGATTTCGATCAACCGCGTCCGCGCGTCCTCGCGATTCTTCGCCTGATCGCGAAAGCGGTTCGCCTGGATGACCAATACGCCCGCATCGGTCACGCGGCGATCGGCCCGCGCGAGCAGACGCGCGCGTACCGCATCCGGCAGCACGCGCGAAGCGGCGATATCGAACCTCAACTCGACCGCGCTCGACACCTTGTTGACGTTCTGGCCGCCGGGGCCGGCCGCACGTACGAACCGCTCGACGAGTTCGTCCTCGGGAATCTGCAGCGTGTCGTTCACGTCGAGCATGGCGAACGTCTACTTTTTCGCGTCTTTGTCGAGCATGGTTCGCGCGACTGCGGAGTACCGAATCAGCGTTTTCGCGTACGAATCGACCTTGGCGGAATCGCCGCGTGCCGCCGCCGCCTCCATCGCCTCTCGCGTGCGCTTCAAAGAAACCCCGCAGGCGGCGCCGTAGTTCTTCACCGCCGCATCGTCGCTCGTTGCCGCCCTATGCTGCAGCTGCTCGCACATGTGTTCCGATTCGCTCAACGTCACGCCGGCCGTTCCGAGTTCCACCGGCGGACCGAGCGGAGGCGGCGCTGCCGGCTTCGGCGGCGCCTTCGGCAGCGCCTGCCTGCCGAAGGCTCCCGGCGGCGGACGCGCGGAGGACGCGTTCATCGCAGCGATGCGGCGCGCCGCCGCCAGCGCCATCGCGCGTTTGACGACACTCGGTGTGCTGATCTCGGCGAACGTGAACTTGTCCGGGTTGTGCGAAGAATCGGCGATGCGTGCGTCGACCTTGCCGCGGCAGGTCTTCTTTCCATCGTCGCTGGCGACACCGATCGGCAGGCCTTGCAGCAATGCGACATCGCCGGACCAGGCACGCAGGCAAGTCAGCACGGGCGTATCGAACGACGCATTGGGATCGGCCGGGTCGGCGCGTTCGCTGCGCAGCAGCGAGCCCAACTGGACATCGGTGGGTTCACGCTGCGAACACGCGGCAAGGCCGAGCGCGCCGGCCATGACGGCGATGGCAAATCTTTTCACGTTGATTACTCCAGGACTGATATCAGGAACGACGCCAGGCAAGTAAGAAGGACATTGCAGCTGCGATGCCGGCGATCCATGCGGCGATCGGGAGTCCGCCGACATCCGCTCGCGCGATCGGTGCCGACGCGAGCAGCGCGAAAGCAACGGTGAGGGAGGCGCCGAGCGACAGCAAGACGGCGACCTTGCGACCTCGTCGCGCGCGCAGCTCCAGCCGCCTCAGATCATCGGAAGCAATGCGAAGTTCCATGCGGCCGGCGGTCGCCTGCGCAAGATAGTCATGCACCAGCTGCGGCATTTCCGGCCCCAACGCGAGCCACTCGGGCACGCGCCGGCGCAGCGCTTTGAAGACGGCACGTGGCCCGCTGCGACGGCGCCAGATCTGCTCGAGGACCGGTTTTGCGGTCGCCCAGATGTCGATCTGCGGGTGCAGCAGCCGACCGACGCCTTCGATATTGAGCAGGGTCTTCTGCAATAGGATCAGCTGTGGCTGCAAGGTCAACTCGTGCCGGCGCGCCATCTGGAACAGCTTGACGACGACCTCCGCCAGCGAGATTTCGCTCAGCGGCCGCGTGAAGTAGGGCTCGCACACCGTGCGCACCGCCGCTTCGAGTTCGTCCAGCCGCGCGTCCGCCGGCATCCAGCCGGCACGCACGTGCAGCTCGGCGATGCGTGCGTAGTCCTGATTGAACAGCGCCAGGAAATTCTCGGCCAACCAGTATTGATCGCGCTCCGGCAGCGATCCCATGATGCCGAAATCGAGCGCGATGAAACGCGGGTCCTGCGCGCGCGACGCATCGACCCAGATATTGCCGGCATGCGCGTCGGCATGAAAAAAATTGTCGCGGAACACCTGCGTGTAGAAGAGGCGCACGCCTTTTTCGGCGAGCGCCACGCGATCGATGCCGGCGGCGTCGAGCGCTGCGAGATCGTCGACCGGAACGCCGCGCACGCGTTCCAGCGTCAATACGCCTTCGCTGGTATGCGACCACACCACTTCAGGCACATAAAGATCGTCTGAAGCGGCGAAATTACGCCGCAGCAGCGATGCATTCGCGCCTTCGCGCTGCAGGTCCAGCTCGTTGGTCAGCGTCGTGCGGATCTCGGCGACGATGTCGCGCGGCCGGATCTTGTCGGCATTCGGATGAAAGCGCTGCACCGAATCGGCCACGGCATCGAGCAGCGCGATATCGTCGGCGATACGCGCGTGAATATCCGGGCGCAGGATCTTCACGACCACCTCGCGTCCGCTAGGCAGGCGCGCCGCATGCACCTGCGCGATCGATGCCGAAGCGAGCGGCGCGTTGTCGAACGCGGCGAAACGCGTGTCGATCGGCGTACCCAATGCACGTTCGACGGCGGCGCGTGCGAGCTCGCCCGGGAACGGTGCAACCTGGTCCTGCAGCCGCGTCAACGCATCGGCGATATCCGGCGGGATCAGGTCGCGTCGCGTCGACAGGATCTGGCCGAACTTGACGAAGATCGGACCGAGTTCGGTCAGGGCGAGCGTCAAACGGTCGCCGCGCGCGAGCGCTGCAATCTGTGCGCGTGGCTTCGGCAACACGATGCGCGCACAGGCGAGCAGGCGCGAGCGATGCGTGGCATCGATGAGATCGTCGAGGCGGTAGCGCACCAGCACGCGCGCAATACGCAGCAGGCGCGGCAGCTGCCGCAGGCTCGTCATGCGCCGCGCTTCGCATGCGCCGCGATGCGGCGGACGCGCGCATCGAGGCGATCGGTGCGCTCGCGCAGGCCGTCGACATCGTCGAGGAACTGCTCGAGTTCGGACCTGGCGACCAAATCGCGGCTCTCCTCGGTCAGATAATCGGCGGCGTCCTGCGCGAAACCGCGCGCCGCGGTGCGCGACCATGCCAGCGCCCGGCGCATGCCGCGCGCGATCTGCAAGCCGAGTACGTCGCCGAACACGCGTGCGAGGGCCTCGTCGAAATCCGGCGCGAAGCGGGTCGCGACGTATTCCAGCCGGCGCGCGAGTTCGGCATCGCCGGCGATCTCGACACGTCCGGGGGCGAGGCCGCCGTCGGTGCTGCGCGCCAAGGCGAGCGACAGCAGGGCTCCCGGCGTCGCCGCCACGCGCAGCGCGCTTTCACCGATGAAGGTCGGCCCGATCTGCAGGCGATCCCCTGTAACGGCGAGGCGCATCGACGGCGCGGCGCCTTTGAAATCGAGCGTCAACGCGCGTCCATCGAGCGCGCGCAGGCGCGCGCGCGTTTCCGGATCGAGATCGACGATGCGGTTCAATGCCGCTTCGAGTCCGCGTCCGAGCAGCGTCAGCAGCGGATTCGGCACGCGGGGAGAGGGGGATTCGGACATGGGCGCGGATTCTACCTGCCCGCATCGTATCGGCGCGCGGCCGGCCTCGCCGAGTTGCTTAGCTCGCGCTCAGCGAGTGGCGACTAGCTTGGTGCGGTGGCGCGAACAATGCATTTCGCGCCACGCCAGGGAGACGAACGCATGTTGAAGTACCGCACTGCCGGGTTGCTCGTACTGCTGATGGCAAGCGTACCGCTCGCCGCAGAGGAATTCACCGGCCAGGCGCCCTCCGGTGCGAGGTATCACATTGAAACGCCCGATGGCTGGCAGCCCGGCGATGCGCTGGTGCTGTTCCAGCACGGACTCGATTTCAGCCCGGCCGAAGACGCGCCGGGCCTCGGTCCGCTGAAATCCCTGATGCTGTCGGAAGGCTACGCGATCGCCGCGAGCAGCTATACCCAGCGCGGCTGGGCGCTGTTCACCGCACTCGACGACAACCGCGAGTTGCTCGGCGTGTTCGAGCAGAAGCTTGGCACGCCCGGCGAAATCGTGCCGTTCGGCGGATCACTCGGCGGCTTGACCGCGCTCAAACTCGCCGAGGCGCCCGGCTTTCCGCCGGTGCACGGCGCCTACGCGTTGTGCCCGGCCGCAGCGGGCGCGCGCATCTGGGATGCGGCCATCGATGCCCGCCTCGCCTACGACGTCGTCTGCCACGATGCCGGTGAACTGCCGACCGGCTCACAGCCGCTGCCATGGGCGCTCGACCTCGACGATATCCCCGACGACCTCGGCGACCTGCTCGACCAGGCGTTGGTGATCGAGTCGCTCGTCCCGCTGAATCAGTGTACCGGCGTGAATCTGCCCGCCGAGCTGCGCAACGACGCGATGCAGCGCCGCCTCGATGAATTGATGGCGTTCACGCATATCAGCGACGAAGACTTCTTCGTGACCAACATGGGCTACGCCATCTATGTGATGAGCGACCTCGTGCGGGCACCGGACAAACTCGACGGACGCAATCCGTTCACAACGGCCAGCGTCGATTACAGCAGCGACCCCGCGATCGCCGCCGGCATCGCGCGCATCAGCGCCGATCCTGCAGCCGCGGCCGAACTGCATGCGGTTTCGGATTTCCATGGCGAGGTCGGCAGCGCGAAGATTCTCTCGATGCATACCAGCAAGGATCAGCTGGTGATCCCGAGCAATCAGCAGTTCGTGCGCAATGTGCTGCCCGCCGATCAGCTCGTCAGTGCGATCGTCGACGAGGACACGCCGACCCATTGCGGTTTCACCGATGCCGAAGGCGTCGCCGGCTGGGAAGCCCTGCGCGCCTGGAAGGAAGGGGCGGAGCAACCGAGCGTGGCCGACTTGCAGCAGCAGTGCGAGGCGATCGTCGCCAGCGCCGCCGCGGAGGGACCCTGCCGCTTCGACGCCGCGGCCGAGATCGCGCCCTTCGACAGTCTGGTGCGCGCGCGGCCGGCAGCAACGCCGCTGGTGCGCGGGCATTCGACGCACGCGCGCCCCAGCGCACTGCTGGCGCCGCGACCGTCGCAGACGTCTGCGACGCCACGCGCGCAGACCAGCGAACGGTAAGCGCGATTCAAGCCGGGACGCGTTCGCTCATCAGCGCGAACAGATGGCCGTCCGGATCGCGCAGGAAGGCCATCCAGAGTTCTTTCGCGCCGAGCTTCGCAATGAAATGCGGCTCGCCATCGACGGCGGCGCCACGCTCGCGCAAGCTCGCGAACGCAGCATCGAGGTCGTCGACGTCGAAATACAGCACCACGCCTGCGGGTTTCGACGCGGCACCCTCGTTCTGGCCGAGCATGAGGCGTACGCCGGCGACATCGAAGAAGGCGACGTTCGGTGCCTCGAACAGGAACTTCAAGCCGACCGTATCGCGCCAGAAAGCGATGCTGCGCGGCATGTCGCTGACGCTGAGGGCGATCTGCCCGATACGTCCGAGTTGATGACTCATCACACCCCTCCTCGCACTCGCCTGCAGCGTCAGTGATCTTTGACCGGATAGGTTTCGACGGCGCCCTCGGCATTGCCGCGATCGCGCTGCTCGATGCGCATGGCCGGTTTGTCGCCGCGCGCGGCCGCACCGCAGTGGTAGGCGTTCCAGCTCTGCTCGCCATCGTGCGGTTCGCCGGTCGGCTTGACCGTGTCGGCGCCCATGCCAGCCGCTTCGTTGCGCGCCATCACTTCGAGTTCGTCGCTGACTTTCAGATTGCTGCGATTGACCGGCCCCACGTGGCCGAGTACGGAAACGGTGATCTTGCCGAGATCCTTGCAGCTGGAAACGTCGCCGTTCCAGGCGGCGTGCACTTTCTCGCCACCGGAATCGAGCCGGATGCCCCAACTGCAGGCACCAAGCGTCGCAACGGCGGCAATGATCAGGAACGGACGCCACATCGTGTTTCTCCCAGGAACGGACCGCCGGGTTCGGCGGCGCGCAGAGTAGCGCGCAGCGACTGAACGCGGAGTACTCAACGCAGTGCCTTGCCTTCGGCGTCGATCACCTTGACGTCGCCGAGTTTCAAGGCGCGGATCGGCTGCTCGATCTTCTTGAGGTCGCCGACGACGACCCAGGTCAGCGCATCCGGCCTGACGATCTCCACGGCCGCGGCCCGCACGTCGGCGTCGGACTGTGCGTCGATGCGCGGCTTCAGCGTCTGCACGTAGTCGTCCGGACGGTCGTACAAGGTGATGCCGGCGATCGCGCCGAGCACCGACCCGGTGGTCTGGTATTCGCCCGGCATGCTGCGCACGTCGCCGACCTTGATCTTGTCGATCTCCTCGTGGGTGAGCGGCTTGGCGCCGATCACATCCTTGGTCTCGCGCAGGATTTCGGCCACCGAGTCGGCCGTCTTGTCGGTCTGCACCGGCGCATACAGCATGAAAGGCCGCTGCCCGATCGCATTCTGCAGAAAACTGAAAGCACCGTAGGCCCAGTGCTTGTCCTCGCGCAGATTCATGTTGAGGCGCGAGGTGAAGCTGCCGCCGAAGGCGCCGTTCATCGTCTGGATTTCTAGATTGTTCTTCGCCTTCGTCGACGGCGCGACGACGCCGGCGAGAATCATCGACTGCAAGGCGCCCGGGCGATCCATCAGGAACACGCGCGGCTTCGCTGGCGCGGCGACGTCGGCGATGTTCTTCTTCGGCGCGGCGCTCGACGGCGCCTGCCAGTCGCCGAACACGGCATCGAGTTGGGCGACGATCGCGTCCATGCTGGTGTCACCGGCAACCAGGATGCGCGCCTTGTCGGCGCGGATGAAATCGCGCACATAGGCGCGCAGGTCGTCCGGCGCGAGGGACTGGATCGACGCTTCGGTGCCGGAACCGGTGAACGGAATCGCATACGCATGGCCGTCGCCGTAGAGCAGCGGCGGCAAGGTGCGCAGCGCGAGGCCGGTCGGCTGGGTCTTTTCCTGCGCGATGCGTGCGAGCCACTGGCCGCGGATGCGCGCGAAGTCGGCATCGCGGAACGCCGCGTTGCGCACGATGTCGGCGTAGAGTTTCAGCGACGGCTCCAGTTCGGAGCTCAACGCATTCAGCGTGACGCTGGAACTGTCTAGGCCGGACCCCGAGCCGATCTCGGCGCCGAGGCGCTCGGCACGGCGCGCGATTTCGAGCGAATCGAGTTCGGCGGTGCCTTCATCGAGCATCGCCATCGTGAACGCCGAGGTGCCGAGCTTGCGTCCCTGATCCGACGCGTAGCCTGCGTCGAACAGCATCTGCAGCTGCACGACCGGGATCGCGTGGCGCTCGGCCAGAACGACTTCGATGCCGTTCTTGAGCTTGCCGCGCTGGATGTTCGGGAAGGAAAGATCGGGGAAGCGCATCACGTCGGGCACGCCCTCGGCTCGATCGATGTCCGACTTGACCGTGCGGAAATCCTGCTTCGGCGGCAGCTTGGCCGCAGGGCGCCCATCGAGCGCCGGACGGCCGGGCTTTTCCATTTCATCCTGCGCCGAGAAGTCGACGTCCTTCGGTGCCGGTGTCACCGTCAGCGTGTAGTCGCCCTGGCTGATCCACTTCTTCGCGGCAGCAAGAACGCTCGCCGGCGTGGCGGCCGCGATCTCGGCCAGATCTTTCTGGTAGGCGGCCGGATCGCCGCGATACACCTGGCCCTCGGCGAGGATCGTCGCCTTGCCGTTGACCTTCTCCAGGCCACGAATGAAGGCGGCACGCGCACCGACCTTGACGCGCGCGAGTTCATCCGCGGTCGGACCGTCCTTGAGGAATTTCTGCCATTCGTCGGCGACGGCCGCCTCGACCTTGGCGGCGTCCGCGCCTTGCTTGACATCGACCTGCAGCTGCAGCTGCGAGGCGAGCGCGAATCCCTGCACGCCGACCGACACGCCGTCGGCCAGCTTGTCCTGATAGACCAGGCGCTCGTACAGCCGCGAGGTCTTGCCGCCGCCGAGCACGGCGGTGGCGAGTTCTAGCAGGGTCGTGTCGCTGTCGCTGTCGTCCGGCACGTTCCACTCGCGATAGATGCGCGTCTGCGCGACGTGGTCCTGCATCGTGTCGCGCGTGGACGTGGTGCGCGGTGCGGTCCATGGCTGCTGGCGCGCGACCGGCGGGCCGGCCGGGATGTCGCCGAAATAGGCCAGCATTTTTTCCTTGGCCAGCTCCGGCGTGATGTCGCCGACCAGGGCGACCGTCACGTTGGCGGCGCCGTAGTAAGTGCCGAACCATTGCTTGACGTCGCCGAGCGAGGCGGCATCGAGATCCTTCATCGACCCGATGGTGTCGTGGTGATACGGATGGTTGGCCGGAAACGCGTTCGCGGTGATGCGTTCGTCGACGCGGCCGTACGGCTGGTTTTCGCCCTGGCGCTTTTCGTTCTGCACGACGCCACGCTGTTCGTCGAGTTCCTTCTGGCCGATCGCGCCGAGCAGATGGCCCATGCGATCCGATTCCATCCACAAGGTCATGTCGAGCGCCGTGATCGGCACGGTTTCGTAATAGTTCGTGCGATCGAACCAGGTGGTGCCGTTCTGATCGGTCGCGCCGGCGAGTTCGAACGGGCGGAAGTATTCATCCTTGTGGTTCTCCGAGCCCTGGAACATCAGGTGTTCGAACAGGTGCGCGAAGCCGGTCTTGCTCTTCGGTTCGTCGGCCGAACCCACGTGATACCAGACGCTGACCGCGACGACCGGTGCCTTGTGGTCCTCGCTGACCACCACGGTCAGACCGTTCGGCAGCGTGAAACGCGTGAACGGGATGTCGATGGTGTCCGGCGCGGCCGCGCCGGCGGTTTGTGCGAGAGCCAGGGTCATCAACGTGGCGGCCATCTGTTTGCGCATGCGGGATCCTTCGGAAAAAAACCGCGGTCCACCGACCGCCGGTGCCAAGACAATCCGGCAGGCTACGCTGGCGGCGCGGCAGCCTGCAACGGGCGATCGTCACGCGATCGGCGCTAGACTGGCGCTTGAAACAAAAAGTTTCGACGCGGAAGACCCTGCATGGCGCACGTCCTCGTCACCGGCGCGAACCGCGGCCTCGGCCTCGAATTCACCCGTCAGCTGCTGCGCAGGGGCGAGCGTGTGATCGCCACCTGCCGCCAACCGGGCCGCGCCCTCGAGCTGACCCGCCTCGCCGGCGAGCATCCCGGCCACCTGACCGTGCTGCCGCTGACCTTGCCGGAGGCGCGTTCGATAGCCGATCTCGCGCGCGAGATCGAGGCACTCAACCTCGTCGTGCGCCTGCTGATCAACAACGCCGGCTTGACCATCGCCGGCGAGCGCTTCGGCACGATCGAGCTCGAGGGTCTGCGCAATGCCTTCGCGGCGAACGCGGCTGGTCCGTTCCTGCTGACCCAGGCACTTGCACCGAGCCTGGTCGACGGCGCCAGGGTGGTCAACCTCTCCAGCCGGCTCGGCTCGATCGCGTTGACCGACGCGCTGTATACGCCAAGCTACGCGATCAGCAAGGCCGCGCTGAACATGGCGAGCAAGCTGCTGGCGATCGCGCTGGCCGAGCACCACGGCATCGTCGTCGCGATCAGCCCGGGCTGGGTGCGTACCGACATGGGCGGCGCCAATGCTCCGCTGTCCGCCGCCGACTCGGTCGCATCGATGCTGCGTCTCATCGACCAGTTGCAAGCCGGCGACAGCGGCAAGTTCCTCTCGCACGACGGCACCGACATCCCCTGGTAAGTGGCGTCGCCTGCGCGCTCGGCCGGGCGGACCGCTTCCGCTTTTGAGGCCAGTGTTGGAAACTCGACGCCAGCGATATCGCCTGTGCGCCGCGCGCACCTCAGCGGACTGTCCTCATGCGGAACAAGCGCCTGCTCATCCTCGGCTTGCTCATCGCGGCGGTGCTGCTGTGGCTGTATGTCGTCTTTCCAAGCACGCCGAAGCCGCCGGCCGCGGTCGCAAAGACAACCATCGAAGCGCCGCCGCGCGCGCCGCCGGTCGCATTGCCTGAACCGCCGAAGGCCGAACCGGTTCCGGAGCCTGCTCCGCCGAAGCCTGCCGTTGCCGTGAGCGAGCCTGTCGTGGTGGAGGAGACAGCGCTATCCGAGGAACCGCCGGCGACGCCTCCGGCCGATCCGGACAAGGCCGCCGACCTGTTCGCCGACCAGCTCGCCAAACAGGAAAGCGAACCGGAAGAAGGCCGCCTGCCGAATCCCGCGCGCGATCTGTGGAAACGCTTCGACAAAGAACAAAAGGACGACAGCTGGTCGGGCGCGGCGACCGATCACCTGCAGGATGCCTTGGACGCATGGATCGACGACCTGCCGGACGACATGGGCGGCCACGTCGCGCTG
>Ga0247776_10000092_pt1 | contig 22957 bp, 15 predicted proteins | sample UWRJL199509C5_FD_179912 | JGI IMG/M metagenome (GOLD analysis project Ga0247776, IMG submission 179912) | Plant litter microbial communities from Arlington Agricultural Research Station in Wisconsin, United States - UWRJ-L199-509C-5 | ecosystem: Environmental > Terrestrial > Plant litter >...
CTTGCACTTCGAGCACCGGCGAATTGGCCTGCGTCGCCAAAAGCTCTCCGCGCCTGACCGAGCTCAACGCCTTGGACAATTGGCCCGCGTCGAGCTCGAATTGAGCCGTGCGTAGCAGGGTGATCGCCGCCCAATGCGCGCTCTTGGACGTTCTAGCGAGCGCCCGCAATTTGCTGAGATGCGTGCGGCGCTCGCGCCAGCGGCCTTGATTCCGGCAGATCGATTCGAGCGCTTCATGCGCCTCGAGCAGGCGCATGTCGCCTTCCGAGACGAGCGCGATCACGCGCCGGTAGCAGCGTTTGGCGAGCTGCGTTTGGTAGCTGGCGCGGGCAGCGTCGGCGGCCTCCAGGTAGAAGCGCGCCGCTTCCTTGCGTGAGTTGCCTCGAGCCAGGTGGCGGGCGACGATCGCCGCGGTGAGGCCTTTGCCGAGCGGCGTACCAGCCAGGTGCTCGCCGAGGGCGCGATGCATGCGCACGCGGCGTCGCCGATCGAGCGCACGGTAGGCGACGTCCCGAGTCAGCGGATGGCGCACATCGATGGCGTCTGCGCGCAGCTCGCACAAACCGCGCGCCGCCAAGCGGGTCACGGCTTCGGCCGGATCTTCACCGCTGATTAGCCGCAAATCCGCCAGGCCGAGCGGGCCGCCCGCGACCGCCAGCCACTCGATCACCGATTGCTCTTCGGCCGGCAATTCATTCAGGCGATCGGCGATCAGCTGCTCCAGCGTGGAGGGTAAAGACAGGCTGGCATCACCCAGCCGCTCGACCTGCACCAGCTCTTGCTGCCCGTTGCGCTCGCGGATCTCGAGCATGCCTCGCTCGAGCAACGCATCCACCATCTCCAGCAAGAAGAACGGGTTGCCTCCGGCGCGCGGCAGCAAATCAGCGCACACCTGGCGCACGCCTTGGCTCACGCCCAAGCGCGTTTGCAAAAGCCGTAGCTGATGCTCCGCGCTGAGCCCCTTGAGCTCGACCCGCACCAAGCCCTCGATGTAGCTCGACACGCGATCTTCCGGCCGCGACAGCAAGATCACCAGCACACTGAGCGGCTCCGCGCGGCGCAAAAATTCGACGATCAGATCGAGGCTCGGCCGATCGCTCCACTGCAAGCCGTCGAGCGCGACGACCAGCGGTGCGTCCATGGCCGCCCGCGCGAAGAAGCGCCGCATGCCGAGCGCGATCAATTGCCGCGTCTCGGCGACGTCCGCGTCGTCGACGGTTTGGCGCACGCGGCCGGTCGCCAGCTCCGCCATGCGCAAGACGACCTCCGGCCCTTCTTGCTCGGTCGCGAACTCGCCAAACGCGTCCGTGATTTGGTCGCGCGCCTGCTCGAAGGGTTGATCGACGCGGGTGCCAGTGAGCTCGCGGATCCACTCGCTGATCGTCGCAAACGGCACTTCACTCAGCGCCGGTGACGACTCCACGCGCAGTACCCGCGCGTCCGGCGGGAGCTCGTTCAGAAACGCCGCCAAGAGCGCAGTCTTGCCGATCCCCATCTCGCCGTACACGACGCGCGCCGACACTTGGCCTACGTTCGGCGCGGAGCCCACCACGCCGTAGTACGCGGCGTGCAGATCGGCGAGCTCCGCGTCGCGACCGATCAGGTCGTTGGGCGCGAGGGCCATCTCGTCCAGCTTTTCCTGGCGCGTGTGCGGCCTTAGCAGCGAATAGATGCGCATGTCCTGAGGCAAGCTCAGGCGCTGGGCATCTTCGATCTTGATCGTCGGCGCGTCACCCCACACGAAATCACGACGCACCAAGCGATACAGACCGCCCGCGACCCAGCTCACCCCCGGCGGCGCGTGATCGCCGAGCAGATCTGCCAAGTGATTGGCGGGCTCTTGCAACGCATGCTGAATCAAGTGGCCTGCGCGATCGCGTTCGCCGCTGGCGATGCCGCGCACGATACCCACGCTGGCAGACAAGCCCACCGGCAAGTCTTCGGACGCACCGCGGATCACTTCGTGCACGTCGATCGCCAGCCAAACGGCGTCGAGCGGCGCGCGCGCTGGGTTGGCCATCAAGCCCACGAGCGCGCGCGCGGCCGTGGCAAAGCCACTGGACTCCTGGCCCTCGGCCTGGGGCGTGTCCCAGGCGAAGCGCGCGCCGCGCCGAAACGCGACCTCACCGAGCGTAGCGCGCAGTTGATCGAGGACGCGCGCGGCGGCTGGGCGACCGAGGCTGGTCGCCAGCTGCTCGAAGCCGTGCAGGCGCAGGGTGACGACGGCCACGTGTCGAACCTCACGCCCGACGCGCCCGCGCGACGCGCGCCCCGGGCCGGTGCTCTGATCGTTGGCACCGCTGGCCGTCCCGACCACGTGCGCGACCGACGACAAATCATCGACCGCTTCGCTGCCTTGCTGGCCCTCACTGACTAGATTGGAGCCCACCTCCACGCCCGGCGAGGTGTGCTCGCGCGTCGTCAGCTCCGCCAGCACGTTCTCCAGCACGTGCGAATCGACGAGCTGTTGTTTTTGGAACAGCGCGCGGCTGACTGCGGCGGCCATGTCGCGCGCGGTCTGAAAGCGTTGGTCTGGGTTTTTGGCCAGCGCGCGCATCACCACTTCTTCGAGCTCGGCGGGCAGGCCGCGCACGTAGGTGCTGGGCGGTTCGACCACGCCTGCGCGGACGGCCTCCAGCAGCTCCTGACCTTCGGCGGCGCCATGCAGCGGCCGAGCGGTGAGCAGCTCGTGAAAAACTACTCCGAGAGAGTAAATGTCGGTGCGCCGCGAAACGCGCTCGGCGCGCGCTTGCTCGGGCGACATGTAAGCGGTCTTGCCCTTCAACACGCCCGGCTCTTCGCGGAACAAGTTGGCCGAGGCGATGCCGAAATCAGCGATTTTTACGGCACCATCGAAGCTCAGCAAGATGTTCTGCGGCGACACGTCGCGGTGCACGATATCGATCGGCTTGCCGGCTTCATCCTTGCGCTCGTGCGCGTAGTGCAAGCCCTTGGCGACTTCGGCGATGATGTAAGCTGCTACGTAGGGCGGAATGCGTTGACCCTTGGCTTGCGCCGAGCGCATCAGCTTGCGCAAATCCGGGCCCTCGACGTACTCCATGCTGAGCAGCTGGCCCTCTTCGCCGTAGTCCTGAAAATCGTACACCTGCACGATGTTCGGGTGGTTCAGGCGCGTCGCCAGCTGCGCTTCTTCCGCGAACATCGTGCGAAAACGCCGAGAAGAACCGTAGGCGGGCAAGATGCGTTTGAGCACCAGCAGCTTGAACGTGCCCTCCGCGCCGCGCTTCTTTGCCAGGAAGACTTCAGCCATGCCACCCGCGCCGAGCCGACGGATGATCTCGAAATCGGCGAGGCGTTTGGGCGGCGGACGAACGGGAGCGTCGGTCATGACAGCGAGCTTTCTAGGTTACCGCGATCACGTGCCCGCGTGTTACGGTCCGCGCCGCAAACGGGAGAAACACGTGCGAATAAGCCTTCGACTCGCGGTCATTGTAGTGATTTTTAGTAGCCACGCGCTCGCTGCCAAGGGCAAAAAGGGCGCTCCCAAAGAGCCCGTCTCGACCATGGACCAAGGCGAGGATCCTACTGCCAAAGAGGAAAGCGAGAAGAAGGCCGCCAAGGTCGTGCCCGAGACCGACGAGGAGATCGCGGCCAAACAAGCCAAGGCTGACGCGGCGGAGGTGAAGAAGCGCCGGGCGCGCGCCAAGGTGGGCGTGTTCGCCAACGTCGTTGTCGGCTTCGGCCAGGCACCCATGCCCGGTACCGGCGCAGACCGGACCACCCTGAAGACGACCAGCGGCACGTTCATGGCCGGCGGCTACTACGATCTGAGCCCCGACTTCACCTTGGGTGTGCGCCTGCCGTGGACGGTGGGCTCGCAACGTCAGCCCGACGGCGGCTACGTCACGGTGACCGCGCTCGGCACCTTGGAGCTAATGGGCGAGTATCGCGTCGCGATCAGCCCTTTCACGATCTTGCCGATCTTCTTCGGGCTGGGCGCGCCGACTGCACAAGGGAATTACGATGCGCTCGACCAAAGCGGCACGCAACGAATGACGCTCAACGCGATGGCCGATGCCGCATCTGGCTATCGTGATCCGGAGTTGTTCGGGCCCCATCGCCTGCCGGTGATCGCCGGTGTCGGCATCGACTACCAACGCAAAGCGTTGAGCCTGCGCGCGGCGACCAAGGTCGTGCTGGGCATCAAGGTCGGCGGACAGCTGGCCCACATTCAGGATATGGACAGCACGTACGAGCTCAAGCCGCTCAGCTTCCGGAGCGTGACCTCCGCAGGCATCAGCTATGACTTCCTGGATCGACCGAAGCTGTACGGCGCGCTCGACACTTGGCTTGCGTACAACGCCATCAACGCGGTCGAATTCACCTCCAAGATGGGCGCTACCCCACCCACCCGGCTCCAGTTCGTGTTCGAGCCGCGGCTGGGAGCCCGCTTCGGCAAGGTCTCGCCCAGTGTCGGCTACATTTTCCCGATCGGCGGTCGCCTGGCCGATAGCTCGACCAGCGGCCTCGAGCTGCACTGCGACTTCGCGTTTTAGAGGTCTCCCCCTCTTTTAGCGTGCACCTGGCGTCCGCGGTATAGACTTCGGACGATGTTCCGGTCGGTCGGTTTTACAGTCCTCGGTGCCCGGCTCGTGTTTGCGTTCGGCTGCGCTGCAGCGCTCGCAAGCTCGGGCTGCGCGACGCACCCTACGCAGGCGAAGTCGGCCCCCACGAGCGCCAATGGCTCGCCGATCCCAGCGGTCGGCGACGACGGCTTCGCGCAGGCCGCCTACAAGGTGCTGGTGAGCGGTGAGGCTTCAGCCGACCGCTCCGGCTTGTTGGTGGGCGTAGTGCGCCGCCAACTGCAGCGCGCCAAAGCACGCTTCGACGCAGGGCAACGCGAGGCCGGGCTGAAGGCGCTGACCGGCGCGTTCTACTTGATGCGCTCCGGCGAATTTCAGGACGCGGCCCTCGACGGCGCCGAAGGCGCACTCGGCTCCGGCGCAGCAGAGGTCGCGCGCCTGGGGCAGGAGGGCTACGCGTTCACGCTGTACGGCATGCTGCGCGACAAGCTGCCCCAAGGGCCGGAGCGAAAAGAAGTCGAGGCGCATCTGGAAGCGATGGCGCGCTTCTCGCAGGCCACGCACGGCGCCGGGCCGATGCAGGCGGCAGGCGCGGATTTGCGCGCAGCCACTCAGCGATCGCTGATCGAAGCACGCAAAGCCGCGCTCGACAGCGCCAGCGAGCGGGCCGTACAATGGCTGAAACGCGCGCTGGAATCGAACGCGGCGGACGCGCCGATGAACACGAGCGCGGATCGCGACGAAGCTTTCGAGGCCTACCGCGCGCTGCGCGGCGGCGGCTACACGCTGATCGCGCTGTACCTCCGGCACGGCGATCCGAGGGGCGTGCTCAGCGCCGCCGACCACGCGGAGCTCGGCCGGATCATCGCGCCCGAATTGCGTGATCGACTGGAACGCGCTGCCGACGACAACGACCCGGACGCCTGGGCCGACTTGTGTCACTTCTTCGATTCCGCCTCGCGCGCCGCAGACAGCGAAGGCTTGCTCGATCACACGCTGATGGAAGCGGCCACCTGGGGCACCGCGGTGCAGCTGTTCCGCGCCGAGCCAAGCTCGATGCGCGGCGCGGTGCCGCTGGCTACGCAGCTCACGAACTATGGCATGGCGGAGGTAGCGCCACTCGTGCTGGCGCCCGCCTTGAGCAAGGAAGGCAGCGCCGAAAACCTCAGCTTCGCGCTGGGCATCGTCGGCAAGGCGCTGGTAGCGGAAGACGCACTCGATCAAATGTCGAGCGCGCGGCGCACCTTCGACAACGCGCAGCCGCTGCTCGCTTTGGCAGAAAACAAGGCGAACCTGGGCAAAGTCAGCCCGAGCAGCGCGCGCCTTCGGTACGTGATGGGCGCGCTCGAGACGCGCCATGGCGAGCTCGCTCGCGCGCTGCCCTTGGTGCAATCTGCCGCGCGGGCCGAACCGAGCCTCGAGTCACTGATGACCTTGAGCGCGATCGAGCGGCAGCGCGATCAGGGAGCCGCGCTCTTCACCTTGGGTCAAGCCGTCGAGCTGGCCAAGGCCGCCAATGATCCTTTGGCCGAAACCGACGCGCTGAACATGAAGTTCGAGGTCTATCGCGATCACGGGGACGCAGAACGCGCAGCCAAGACGCTCGACGCGGCGCTGACACGAGCTGTCGATGCACAACGGACCGCGCGCTCCGGTGGCCCCACACTGGCGCGCAGCGAGCGCTTGCTCGCGCGTATTCTCGAGCATTACGACGACCCACTCGCGTCGCGCCGCGCGACCGAGCGCGCGTATGAAGCCTCGAGCTCGGATCCGGGCCAGCTGACTGCGACCGTGCTCGACGCTGCACGCCGCGCCCTCACCCACGCCGATCTACGCGCTGCGCGCCGCGCCGCGCAGCGCGCCGTCGCCGCCAACCTGGCCAGCGAGGATCTCGTTTACGTGGCGCTTTGGCTGCAGCTCGTGGAAAAAAAGCTCAACGTGCCGAGCGATGGCACGGTGGAAGAAGCTTACGCAGGCGTAGACGAAAACTCCGGTTGGCCCGCGCGCCTACGCGCCTGGGCGCGCGGCAAGCTGAGCGACCAAGAGCTCGCCAACGCCGCCCACAGCGCCTCCGAAAAGACGGAAGCGACGTTCTACGCCGCGATGCTCAAGCTGCAAGCCGGCGGGGACTCCTCCAAAGACCTGGAACGCGTCGCCCAAAGCCCCGCGATCGACCTGGTCGAAGTGACGATTGCCCGCGATCTGCTGGCCATGCGCAACAAGCCCGCACTGGATTACAAATTGCCCGCGGGCGTGAAGCTACCGTAGTTCCGCTTGCCAGAGAGTGGGGCGCTCGCGATCCAGCATCGCAGCTCCTGGTAGCGGGCGGTGGCCGCAGGGAAGCCCTCGCCAGCGGCCGCGCCGCCATGGGGTCACGCGCGACCTCAGCCCGGGTGCGGTCAGCGATGAGCTAGCCTTGCGGTTTGCGGCCGAGCAGTTTCTCGGCCAAGTGTCCGCCGAGCTCGAGAGTCATGAGCCGTTCGACCGCGGCTTCCTTCTCTTCGCGTTCGCCCGGGGCGTATTGGAACTCGATGCCCATGCCACAGGGGTTGGCCTTGGTGGCTTCTTCGGCGGGGGTGGTCCAGATCACTTTGCCCCGCAAGCGCACCGGTTCCACCATGTGGGGGACGCCCAGGGCGAAAACGAAGTCGGTGCCCACGGGCAGCGGCTTGTCGGTCGCGATGAACGTGCCGCCTCGCGAGATGTTCTTGGTGTAGTCCGCGAAGAACGTGTTGAGCCGCTTGTACTCGACTTTCAGCTCGATTGGGGCTCGGTAGCCCGTTCGCCGGTCGTCCTTTTCGCCTGAGCTCATCTCGGCGTCAGGTTAGTCTATTCCAGGCCCCCGAGGCCAAAGAGCGTCGCCTTCGGCGGAAAACTCCGGGCGAAAATGCTACACCCGGCGGGTGCGCGACCCCTATGAGGTGCTCGGTGTGGGCCGAGAGGCTTCCGAAGCCGAGATCAAAACGGCCTTCCGCCGCTTGGCCGCGATCCACCATCCGGACAAGAATCCGGGCGATCCGGACGCCACCTTGCGCTTCAAGGAGGCCAACCTCGCGCATCAGATCTTGAGTGATCGGGACAAGCGCGCCGCCTTCGACCGCTACGGCGAGGCCGCGTTCCGTCCCGGTGGAGGGGCACCCGGAGGGATCGACTTCGGGGACATGGCTGGCTTCGAAGATCTGTTCGGCGATCTGTTGGGCGCATTCGGTATCCGCACGGGTGACCGCGGTGACCTGCGGCGGAACCTGGAGCTGAGCTTCGAGGAAGCCGCCCTCGGCTGTGAGCGCGAGGTGACCTACGAGCGAATCGACACCTGTGAGGGCTGCGCAGGCCGCGGCGCGGAGCCCGGCACGCGCGTCGAGACCTGCTCGGCCTGCGGCGGGCGCGGCAAAGTGCGCTTTCAGCAAGCGTTGTTTCCAATCGCAGTCGAGCGGCCGTGCTCGCGTTGCCGCGGGACTGGGCAAATGGTGCTCACCCCTTGCCGGCTGTGCAGCGGCAAGGGCCTGGCCAAGATAGAGCGCACGCTGGCCGTCGAGATCCCCGCCGGCATCGAGGACGGCGCCACGCGCAGCGTGAGCCAAGCGGGCAATCGCGTGCGCGTCGATAAACCGCCGGGGAATTTGGAGCTGGTGATCCAAGTTGGCAGCCACCCGTTCTTTCGCCGCGTGGGCGAGGACGTGGTGTGCAAGGTGCCGATCAGCTTTGCGCAAGCCGCGCTGGGCGGGGAAATTGACGTGCCCAGCTTGTCTGGAAAGCTCAAATTGCGGGTCCCGCCCTCGACTCAATCAGGCGCCGTGCTGCGCGTGCGGGGTAAGGGTTTTCCGTACCGCATGCGCACGGGTCGCGGCGATCAGCTGATTGAGGTCACGGTCGAAGTTCCGGCGCGCCTGAGCGATCGCGCCCGCGAGTTGATCGAAGAGCTGGGGCGGGAGCTTGGTGAAGACGTGCAACCACAGCAACACAGCTTCCTAGAAAAACTGCGAGGGCTCTTTGACTGACCCAACCACACGACAGACGCGTGCGGTGACCTTCGATTTCGGACAGACCCTAGCCGAGCTCGACCATGACTACTTGGTGCGGCGCGCGCTCAGCTTCGGCGCAGAGCTCGACCCCGCACTTTCGCAGGCGGCCACCGTGACAGCTTGGCACGCCTACGGCGCGGCCAAGGCGCTCGGCCATGCACGCGCCTGGCAGGCGATGATGCTGGAGATCTTGCGCGGCGGCGGCGTGCGCAAAATCCGAGCAGGAGCGGCTGATCCGGAGTACGCCCAAAAGATCGCCCAGCTTTTGTGGGATGCCCAGCCCACGCACAACCTGTGGCGAAAGCCGATCGCGGGCATGTTCGAGCTGGTGGCCGAGCTCCGCGCGCAGCTGCCTGTCGGCATCATCTCCAACTCGGAAGGGCAGCTCGCGGAGTTGGTCGACGAGCTCGGCTACGGCTCGCTCTTCTCCGTAGTCATCGACTCGGGCCGGGTGGGCGTCGACAAGCCCAATCCGCGCATATTCCAACTCGCCGCGCAGGCGCTGGGCGTAGAGCTCTCGCAGATCGTCCACGTGGGAGACGCTTGGGAGGCGGATGTGATCGGCGCACGCGCCGCCGGCGCGCACGCCATCTGGTTCGCGCCGACCGACGATCGCGCGTTGCCCGAGGGCGTGGTTGCGTGTCGAAATGCCGCTGAATTACGCCAAGCATTGCGAGACTTTGGCGTCGGCTGACGCGGCTGGAGATAGAGCCATGGAAAACCGGAAAATTGGTCTAATCGGCGGCGGCAACATGGCAAGCGCGCTGATCCGCGGCCTGCTCGGCTCGAACACTTTGCGTCCCGAACAGATCCGCGTCAGCGACGTGCGCGCCGATCAGCTGGCGGAGCTCGAAAAGAGCTTCGGCATCCAGACACACGGCGACAACTCCGCGCTCTTGGCCTGGGCCAACGTCGTCGTCCTCTCGGTGAAGCCGCAGGTGATCGGCCAAGTTCTCGAGCAACTATCGAGCGAGCTCGCAGCGGACACGCTGGTCATCTCGATCGCCGCGGGCGTCCCGCTAGCGGCCCTCGAGGCGCGCTTACCGGCCGGCGCACGGGTGCTCCGCGCGATGCCCAACACTGCCGCGATCGCCCTGGCCGGTGCCACCGGCATCGCGCCCGGTTCGCACGCAGCGCCCGAAGACGTTCGCTTCGCGAAGACCCTATTCGACGCGGTCGGACGCTCGGTAGTGCTCGACGAATCAGCGTTGGACGCCGTGACCGGCCTGTCCGGGAGCGGCCCCGCGTACGTGATGTTAATCATCGACGCGCTCGCCGACGGCGGCGTCAAAGTCGGACTAAACCGCGAAACCGCCCTGATGCTGGCGACCCAAACCGTGTTCGGGTCGGCCAAATTGCTGCTCGAAACGGGCGAACACCCCGGCCGCCTCAAAGACATGGTGACGAGCCCCGGTGGCACGACGATCGCGGGTTTGCACGCGCTCGAAGCGGGCGGGCTGCGTCACACGTTGATGAACGCCGTCGAAGCAGCGACGCGCCGAGCGACAGAGCTAGGCCAGGCGATGGCCGCTAAGCTGAAGCGCTGAGCGGCTGCGCTCGCTGAATCGCGCCTCACGAAAATGAGGCCGGCGAAAACGGCGAAACGCAAGGCCACAAAAAAATAGTGTCCGCGCAAAGGGGCCGGGGGGGGACAGCCTCGCTCTGCGCGGACGACTAGTTTGTAGCAGCGAGGAACGCGAAACGCAAACCTCCAGTGCTCGAAAATGAGTGGCTCGTTCATACCTTCGGAGCGAGTGCGATCTCCGATGCTCGATCATTTCAGATCTGAAATGGTCGGTCCTCTTGTCAAACCCAACTGCGGCGGTCTGCTCCTCCGACGTGTGTCAGGGTGCGCAGACGTAGCCCGAGCGACGTCCCTGCGGACGACGTTCGGTGACGGTGAGCGGCACGGTTGCAACTGATGCCGCGAGCCCATTGCCAGTCAGGTGAGCTGGCGGCGCGTCGCTCTCGGCGGCCAGCGCGCGCGTGCATAAACCAGCCGCGGACCAGATGAACTGCGCCTCGACGCGGCGCGTGGCGAAGCCCTCGCTAACCGGGAAAAAGCGCAAATTTGGCTCCAAAGAAGGGCCACCCGTGAGCAGAAAACCGTCTGCATCCGAGACGCAGGGCGGCGGCATCGCGGAAAGGTCAGCGGGAGTCAGCGACAGTGGGGCTAGCAGGGCGTGGCTAGTGGCGTCGATCGGGTAGAGGTACCAGCCGCGGCCAGTCACCCAGATCCCGAGCTCTTCGCCACGGACACCATGCACCAGCGTTGCAGCCGCGGCGTCATGCCCTGGGTCTGGATACTCAGCTAGCCGCTCGACGCGACCGCCCGTCACCTTGGATAGGATGAAGCCGTGATTTTCGTTGCGCGACGCCAGATACCAAGCGTCGGTCAGTTTCGCCACGCTGCTCAGCATTCCAAAGTTGAAACCAAGTCGCCCAGCGTTCGGAAGGCGGACCACAGTTTTCCCCTCCTCGAACAATAGTAGGTCGAGCAATCCCCGCGAGCTCGCCAGCACTGCCGCGGCGCGCTGGTTCGAATCAAGCACCGCGCGCCATGACGTCGGGTTGCCAGAGCCATCGAAGCCGAAGGCCTCGGCGGCCGCGCCGGCATCCGCCCAAGGACTGCGCGTCACTGCGCTTTGGAACGCGCCATGGCGGAGCTGAAAGCGGTCGAAAAGGCGTAGCTGCAGATGGCCGACACGCGCCCAGTCGGCGCTACGTTCACCCCAGGCGTACGCGCGGAACGCTGCCCCTTCGCCATCGCTCGGCCCGGTGTCGTAGCCGACCTCTCCGGCGCCGAGCGCGGGCGGCGCGAGCTCCAAGAATGGCAGCCACGGCGGACTAGCGGCGTCATCCGGGTGCCCGCCGACTCGGGCGCGAGGGACGGAGGGCAGCGCGGCTTCACTGGGCTCGCCGCTGGGCTCGCAGCGCAACAGCCAGCGACTGCCGCCCGGTTGCAACAGGCGCGTCGCGTCCGGCAAGTTGGCAATGCGTAGGCGCGGCGCCGCGCTAGTCCGAAATCCCACCCGAACGAAACCGGCGAACGCGCAGCCGAGCTGCGAGCAGCCTTGCAGGCGCGCGTCGTCGCGCAGCTCGCGGCTCGCGTCGAATTCGGACGGCAGCTCGACGTCCGTCCATTCGAAGCCTCCGTCGGTGCTTTCTCGAGCGCGCCCCGTACGGCCGACGAGCAGCGCGTGGTTTTCGGAGAGCAGCGCGCGATCGATGCTGTTTTCAGCGCGTCCCATGGTCACGCTGCCGTCGAGCGCCACCCGTACGCCCGCAAACGGCTCACTGCCCACGACCCAGCCCGCCAGCTCGCTGCTGGCTTTGGGCGCCGTTGCCTTGGGCGCCGTTGCCTTGGGCGCCGTCTCTACGAAACCGTCGAGCCAGAGTCCTTTCTCGAGCAACGCGGCCTGCGCGGAGGAGGGAAGCTTCAGCGCGATGCGTTGCTCGCCGCCGCGGGTGTCGATCAACGACAAGAAGCCCGCGGCACCCAGCCGCGGCGGAACGATCACGGCGACGCGGCCGTCAGCCAACGCCACCACGCGTTCGACCCCCAGATCACCGCGCACGCGGATCTCGGTGAAGGTGCCGGATTTTCCGGCGATACAGTAGCTGCCCGGCAAATCGGCATTGGCTCGAGCGCAGGAGCCGCGAATCACCAACGAGCCATTGCCACTGGCCGCGACATAGCGGGCGCCAGCGAAGGTGCGCACGCGGCGCATGCGCAGCGGCGGCTCGAATGCATAGAGCGCGGTTTGGTTTGCGCCGTCACTGCACGCGAAACCCGAGCTCGGGCCGTAGTTCAACGCGCTGCACTCGCCGCTGCCGGGATACGCGTGCTCGTCGGCCTCGAGCAGCTTGCCATCGATTTCGCGGATGCGCAGCAACATGCCGGCGTTGGCGACCACGAGCGAGCCGTCCGCGGCGCGGAAGCCGCGCAGCACCGCTAGCTTGAGCGCGTCGCGCCCGAGTCGCTTGCGCAGAGGGGCTTCGCCCGGCTCCACGCTGCCAGAACGCAAGGCTTGCGCGACTGGGTTCTCGCGCGGCGCCTCGCCGGGCTGGTCCCGACGCGTGAACGTGCCGCTGCGGTCCAAGTCGAGCACGCCCTCCGCGCCCGTCAGGCGCAGCGCGCCGTCTTGGACGTCGATACTGGTCGGGCTCGAGCCGAGTGAGTGCCAGGAGACTCCCGCGTCGAAACTGACCAACGCGCCGCGCAAGGGCACCGTGAGCGCGCCGAACCAGCCATCGACAAAGGCCATTTTCCCGTAGCTGGGCGAAGCCGGCAAGCTGCCGAGGCCGAGGGCCGTGCCGCGCTCCGCGTCGAGCGCGACGATCCGGTCGGGATGACTCGCGAGCACGTACAAGCGATCGAAGCCGGCGATCACCTGCTCAGCTTCGAAATCCAAACGCGCGAAAGGTTCGAGATCACCGGTGAAGGACCGCGCGCGAAAGAACAAGGTCGTATTCGACGATTGGACATAGAACAAAAATCCGCCGCCCAGCCGCGGGGGCAACTCGACCGAGCGCACGCTGCGCGCGGTCGGCAAATACTCGCGTGAAAGCTCGACCGCTCCGTTCGGCCGCGAAAGCACGCGCAGGCCGTAGCTGACGATGCGTTTACTGCCGTCCTTGTCTTCACCGACGACACTGACGGCCGGCCCCTCCAGCGGCGGGAACAAGCGCGGGCCCTGCTCATCGACTGGCGTTGGCACAGGCAGCGCCAGCGGTGGCGAGGCGCTCGCGCCGCCGAGCGGGCCGAGCGTGAGCGCGGGCGAAGCCGTGAGCGCTGCGCGATTGGCGCAGGCCGCGGAGCCCGCGGCGACGCCGGTAAAAGCGCAGGCCAGAAGCCTGAAATACCGCGCACGCAGAGCCATCGCTTTTAGCGTAGCGCCTCGGCGGTCGCCCGCGTAGTGATAAGCCCAAATGAGCGAAACGCGGCGCCCCACCTCGCCCTTGGCCGAAGAGATCCTCGGGCTGTACTTCCCTGTGCTGGACCATGGCTTCGTGTCACTGGTCGACTACATGGGCACGGACGAATGCATCGAGCGCGCGGCGCGCGTGAGCTACGGCTACGGCACGCGACAGACCAGCCAGACGCGCGGTCTGCTCCGCTATCTGCGCCGGCACATGCACACCACGCCGAGCGAGATGATCGAATTCAAATTCCATTGCTCGATGCCGATGTTCATCGCGCGCCAATGGATCCGGCATCGCTCCGCCAACGTGAACGAGTACAGCGGGCGTTACTCACTGATGCCGATGCTCTTTTACACTCCGAGCGAAGAGCAGCTGCAGACGCAGAGCAAAAAGAACAACCAGGGCCGCAGCGGCACCGTGGTCGAAGCCGCGAAGTACACCGAGGCCGTGCGTCGCTGGAACGAGATCCGCGAAAAGAGCCGCGAAGCCTACGAGTGGATGACGCTCGAAGACATGGCTCGAGAGCTTGCGCGCATCGACCTGCCGCTGTCCACCTACACGCAGTGGTACTGGAAGATCGATCTGCACAACCTGTTGCATTTCCTGAAGCTGCGCGTGGACCACCACGCGCAGTGGGAAATTCAAGAATACGGGCGCGTGATGGCCGGCATGTTGAAGCGCGTGGCACCGCTCAGCTACGAAGCCTGGATCGACTACGACGTGTGCGGAGATCGCGTGAGCCGCATGGAGCTCGACGCGCTGCGCAAGTTGATCAGCGCGGAAGGCGAAACGCTGCGCGCGCGCGACGGCCTGAGCCTCGATTTAACGGCGCTCGCCGAGGGCGGCTTGGCCAAGCGCGAGGCCGCCGAGCTATTGCTCAAGCTGCAGCCCAAGAGCGTGCCGGATTTCGAGCTGGATTTGACGAGCGCGAGCTCGGCAGACGTGTTCGCGGAGCGGTTTGCGCAGGCCGTCCCGAAGGTGGATAAGAAACCCGCGTAGCTCTAGCCGACCCGGCGCAAGCGACGCGCACTCACCAGCGCCGCGGCAGCCAGCAGCCCCACGAGCCACCACATGACCGGCGTGCGCCGCGGGGGCGGCGCGGGCGCGAGGTGCGCGCCGCAGCCGTAATTGGGGCCACATATTTCCTTAGTGGGATCGGCGGTGTTCGGATCGGTGCCGGCTGCCAGCTCATCGACGTCGATCTTGCCGTCAGCGTCGGTGTCGGTCCCCTTCGTCCGCATGTTGGCAATGGCCGTGGGCATCGTTTCGGGGTGAGCTGGCACGAGACCGTTCAGGAGCAGCGTGGTCGAAAAAATACCATTTAGGTTGTGCTTGTTGCCGGGGATCTCCGTGTGACACAAAAGGCAGGTCGGCGTGCACGGGATGCTCGCCGCTTCTTGTATGGCGCCGGGGTATTCCGGTCTGGCGCCCGCATGTAGCGAAAGCGACATGGCCAACAAGAACCCCGTAATTTCTCCCCGCATTGAGCTCGTCCCTCCTTGAAATCTCGCGCTTGCGAGCGCGTATCCCGAGCTTAGCGGCAACTTCGTGGGGAAGTGAACCCGTTACTTTCCTCCCTGGCTGGCGGAGTGAGCGTGGGCGACTTATAAACGGATTGACCATGGCCTCGCCCGCTCAGAGCCTGACACCCGATCTCTCCACGCTCGATTTGGACGAGGAGATTCGTCGCCTGAAGCGCGAGCGGAACGCCGTGATTTTGGCTCACTATTACCAAGAGAGTGAGATCCAGGATCTAGCGGACGTGATTGGGGATTCGCTGCAGTTGGCGCAAGCCGCGCAGAAGACCACGGCCGACGTGATTTTATTCGCGGGCGTGCACTTCATGGCGGAAACGGCCAAAATCTTGAACCCGGAGCGGATCGTGCTCGTGCCGGACATGAAGGCCGGTTGCTCGCTGTCTGACGGCTGCCCGGTGGATCGCTTCAAGGCCTGGAAGGCGCGACACCCGGGCGCGGTGGTGGTCAGCTACATCAATTGCTCCGCCGCCGTGAAGGCGGAGAGTGACTACATCGTTACCTCCAGCAACGCGGTGAAGATCGTCAATTCGATCCCGCGGGATCAGAAGATCCTGTTCGCGCCCGACAAGAATCTGGGCCGCTGGGTCGCCAAGCAAACCGGGCGGGATGACCTAGTGCTGTGGCAGGGCAGCTGCATCGTGCACGAGACCTTCAGCCTGCGGAAGCTGGAAGACATTCGCATCGCACACCCAGAGGCCAAGGTGATCGCACACCCGGAGTGTGAAGAGCCGCTGCTCGATCGCGCGGACTTCATTGGCTCGACCGCGGCGCTACTGCGCTACGTCGAAAATGACAACGCGCGTGAGTTCATCGTCGTGACTGAAGCCGGCATTTTGCACCAAATGCAAAAACGCGCGCCCGGCAAAACGCTGATCCCCGCGCCGCCACTCGCCAATTGCGCCTGTAATGAGTGCCCTTTCATGCGCCTCAACACGCCCGAAAAGGTGTACCTCGCCCTGCGTGATCTGGAGCCGCGTTTGGAGATGGCCGAAGAGCTCCGCGCGCGCGCCCAAGTGCCGATCGACCGCATGCTCGCGCTTAGTTGAGGCTTCGGTCTGGGCTCGCGTTCGACGCGTTCGACGCGCCTGGCGAGCGGCGCCGATACAGGGCCATTGCCAGCGTAGGCAACATCCCTACGCCATTTCGAGCAGCTCTGACACCTTGCGCCAAGGCCGCGGATCTTCGACGCGTTTTTTTTGCGGGGAATCTGGCGTTCTACGAGGTGCGTTGCTGGAGCGCGAGCGCCCCCCTAGCTGGGCAGTTCGGCGAATTGCGGAAGCTCATCATGAACGGAAAGCCAAGAGGCTTTGCTGGCGATGTGGATGTGCGCCTCGGGTCCAGCTCCGGGATCCGCGTCGAACAGAGCGGCGGGCATCAACACGAACGGCACGTTGTCCCGTTCAACTGGGGCGCCGCCACCACAGCGCATGCAGAACGACACGGCGAAGCGCTCTGCATCGGGTGGGCGGAAAGTGTTCACGTTCTCGCGGCCGCTGAGCCAGCTGAATTGCGAAAGCGGGTAGAAGGCATTACTGCCATGGGCCGCGCTACGAGCTCGCCGGCAGCGCGAGCAATGGCATTGCATCCAGCGCGCGGGCCGGCCCGTGATCGCGAACGTCACGTCGCCGCACAAGCAGGACCCTGGAATCGACCCTTCGGACGCCGAGCCTTCCGCCACCTGGGCCGACACGCTCGCCATTTCACAGGCCCAGCCAGGCACCGCGCCCGCGAACTGCGGCAGCTCATCTGCGATCGTGTGCCACACGGGCTTCGACGCGGCGAACACGTGACGGCCTCCGGCGTCGCCCAACTCGCCGGACAAGTTGCCAGCCGGCAGCAAGAGTCGATCGCCCGCCGTTGTCGGCGCAACAGCCCCGCAAACCACACAAAAACAGCGCTCCCGCGTAGCCAACGAGGAAAAGCTGGCTACTCGATCTGCGCCCGTCAGCCAGCGAACGGCTCCGGGCGATGCCTCGATGAACGACGCAAACGGCGCTCCGTGGTGCTTGCGACACGTCGAACAATGGCAGTGAGTGAGCGCGCTCGCTGGCGCATCGAGCTCGTAGCGAATCGCACCGCATAGGCACGCACCTGCGTTCATGGGCGCATTCTTGCACAGCGCGCCCACGCAAAAAAGGCTAGCTGGCTTCACTAGGGGTTCGGTTCCGAAGCAAGTTCGGGCCAACCGTAAATGTGGCCAAGCGCGCGCAGGATATCGCGCCTCGCGCGCTCTGCGGGTGACTCGCGTCCCAAGCTACACGCCGAGATCGCTCCTACTATTGCTTCGGGATCCCCTGCCCCGGCAAGCGCCCGTACGCGACATCTGCCAGCTTCACGAGGTTGCCGCATTCACTGAGCTCCAGGTTTTGGAGCTCGAGCGGGTCCTTGGCGACGTCGTGGCACTTCCAGCCGGTGTCCCAGGCGCGGGATTCGACTTTGAGGTTCTTCTGCATGATGCCCCAGTTTTCGAAGGCGCAGCTCCACACTCCGGTGCAGTTGCTCATCAAGAGCGGCTGATCGGTGAGCGCGGGGCGGAGCAGGCTGTGGCCCGGCATGTGCGTCTTGTAGCGCGCGATGGCGGGGTCTTGGTCGACGCCCATCAGGTCCAAAATCGTGGGCGCGAGGTCGACGTGGAACACGAACTCGTGTTGCTTGTCGTGCAGGGCCTGAGCTTCTTCGGGGGTGAGCGTGCCGGGCGGGGCGTCGATCCAGCCGGGGACGTGGATTTCTTCGTCGAAGATGCTGAAGGTGTGGCCCATCTGGTTGTGTTCGCGGAAGGCCTCGGCGTGATCGCTGGTGTAGACGATCACGGTGTGTTTGCCGGCCTCCGTCGAGCGCACGTAGCGGAGCATCTTGGCCAGGTGTTGGTCTTGTTGGTAGACCGCGTTCTGGTAAAAGTTTTTGAAGTAGGGGTTGTCTTCCGGCGCCTTGCTGGTCGTCGATGGTTGAAACGGCTGCGGACCGCTGGGATCGACGTAGTACGGGTAGTGGACGTTCGACAGTTGCACGACGGCCAGGAACGGCTCGTGGAGCGTGCCGAACTCTTGGATGATGCGATCGGCGAGCAGGCCCTCGGGCGCGCCCATGTCCAAATCGGAAGTGGAGTCGAGGTCCGTGGCGCTGAAGAATTTGCTCACGCCCAGGTTCTTCACCCACAGCCGGACATTGCCGAAGAGCATATTTTGGCTGGTCCAGAACGCGGTGTCGAAGCCTGCGGCGTGCGCGTAATCGAAGATCAGCGGCCAAGTGTGCAGGTTGTCGCGCGATTCATGGGGGCCGAGACCGGACCAGAGCACCGCCAGCGAGACGGCAGTGGTGGAGTCCATGGAGCGCATTTGAGGCAGCGCGAAGCGCTCGGGAAAGAGCCGATTGGTGGCTTCGGTGCGCCGACAACCAGGCTCGTATTCGTTGCAGGTGGCGTCCGCGCGCACGCTCTCCAAGATCACGAACAGCACGTTGCGCTTGGGCGTGGGCGCGGGGTGCAGCGGGGGCACCGGCAGCGATTCCCGCGTGCGCGGGCGCATTTGGCTGGATTGCGGGCTCAAGCCGAACTCGGTCACGAGCAGGCCGCCGACGGCGTTCAGGTACAGCACGTCCGGGGGCGCGGCCTGCAGGTGCCGGTGTTGCGTGGGAATGGCGAAGCTGGCGACGACCACGGCCGGAGCCAGAAAGCCGGTGATGCGCGCGCGCCGTCGTGGTGCACGCAGCCAGCGGCGCGCAAGCCAAACCAACGTCAGCGCGACGCACAGTGGCGGCAGCTTGGCGCGCAGGTAGTTGCCGTAGTCGGCCAGCAGCTGATTGACGACGCTATCTTTGAAGTTCGCCGCGAACAGCGAAACGTCGACGTTCAGGTACGCGTTGTACTGGCTGTAAAAGTAGGTTTGGCCGCCGACCGCGAAGGTAAAGCCGATCACGAACAGCGTCGCTGCCAGCCAGCTGAGTGCGCCGCGGCGCCGCGACGCCGCGTACAGCAGCGCGCACCACACCAGCAGGCCCTCGAGCAGCGAAGCGAAGTAGTAGCCCTTGTGCCAAAGGTCCAGGCTTTCGAGGCGCCCGCGGCGCCGTGAAAGGTCCATGCCCAGCACGACCAGGGTGGGTACGAGTAGCAGCAGCGGCGAAAGCAGCTGGCGCTGGCGTGCCATGCGCTGCAAACGTGCGAAACGATTGGAAGCGAGCAGCGGCACGGTCAGTGCGGCTGGATCGCGCTCGGTTTTAGGGGCTCCCGGCACGGCGAGCGGCGGAGTGTAGTCCAACAGTCGCCAAACGTTCACCGAAATGATTCGCGGTGGAGGCCCCGTGCCATAGCTCAAGTCTCGGGCCACGCGTCCGTTCTGTCCCGTCATGGGACCGCGACGCCTGCTGAAGATGACCGCGACTTTGCTGCTGCTGGCCTCGGCCTGCAAGCAGCCGGCAGCGGCCGTCACGGCCGAGAAAGAGATCCGCCCGCACAAGGCGAAAGAGGGCAAAGCGCGCGCTGAAGCGAAGGGCGAGGACGGGAAAGCCGAGCTGAAGACGGACGAGGCGCCCCAGAAATACACCGTGCCGTTCGCCTGGGAGACCTCCAAGTCCGAACCGCTAGCCCTGACCCGGGCGTTTTTGAAGGAGTCCTTCGAGGACAACAAGACCTACATGGAGCATGGGCCGAAATTCTTTTCGGCCTTCGCCGACGCCGAGCTCCCGCGCGCGACCGTCGTGACCTGCTCCGACTCGCGAGTGCAGCCGCAGGCCTGGGACGAGACCAGCGAGAACGACGATTACACGGTGCGCAACTTCGGCAATACCCTGGTGGGTGATGATGGATCGATCGAATACGGCGTGGAGCATTTGAACACGCCGCTCTTGCTGATCATCGGTCACACCGGCTGCGGCGCGGTCAAGGCCGCTAGCGGCGACACTTCGAAGCTGAGCAAAGGGATGCAGGCGCGGCTCAAGGTGCTGTCGATTCCGCGTCCCGCCGCGGGCAGGAACGACAATCAGATTTGGGCCGATGGCGTGATCGCCAACGTGCACAATCAGGTCGCGCTCGCGTTGAAGAAATACGGCAAACGCGTGCAGAGCGGCTCGCTCACCGTGATCGGCGCCGTGTTCGACTTTCGCAACGACTTGGGCCAAGGCGCCGGCAAATTCATGATCGTGGATGTGAACGGCAACGGCGAGGCCGAGCGCATGGAAGCGTTCATGGCCGCCGTCAACGACGGTCCGCAAGCGGGCAAGAGCGGCAAGAAGCACTCCCAGAAGGAGGCTCTGGCGCCGGAAGAGGCCATGCATTCGCTGGGACAGGTGAAGGGCATCATCACCCGCGAGGTAGCTTCGGCCTCGAACGACTCACCGAGCATCGCTCAGCACGTCGACTGAGCTCAGCCGGGGTTGCCCAAGAGCAGCGATGTCAGCAAGTAGTTGGCGATCAGGATCGAGACCGCGCTGTGCACGACGGCTTGGGTGGTGGCTTCACCGACGCCCCGCGCGCCGCCTGCTGCATTGAAACCACGGGTGCAAGAGATGGCGGCGATCAAGAAGCCGAACACGGCGGATTTGATCAGGCCCATGAAGAAATCGCTGGGCAGCAAATGGTGCTCGATGTTGGATACGAAAATGCCTGGATCGACCCCCAGCCAACGCACCGCGACCAGCCAAGCGCCGCCCATGCCGACGCAACTGTACAAGATGCAGAGCAGCGGCACGGTCAGCACCGCGGCCAGCAAGCGCGGCGAAAGCAGGTACTGCACCGGGCTCACGGCCATGGTGACGAGGGCGTCGATCTGCTCGGTGATGCGCATGTTGCCTAGCTCGGCGGCCATCGCGCTGCCGGCGCGCGCGGCGACCATCAACGCGGCGAACACCGGCGCGATCTCGCGCGTGAGTCCGACCGCGACGACCTGACCGACCACGCCCTCCGCGCCAAAAGCGCGCAAACTGTAGGTGGTTTGCAGGGCCAGCACCATGCCGCTGAAAATACCAGTCAAGGCGACGATGAAGATCGAGCCCACACCGATGAATTCCATCGCCACGAGCAGCTGCCCGAAGCGATAGGGTGGACGCACTAGCCATACCAGCGACTCGCCCGTCAAGGCGAGCACCGAGCCGACCAGCTCGAAAACCGCGATCAGGGGTTGGCTGAGCGCCAGCCACAGGCTCTTCGCCTTCTCTTCGCTCAGTTCGGCGTCAGCCACGCTCAACCCTTAGCACTGAGCTCGGCGAGGATGGCGCGCGAACGACGCCCGCTAGCAGAAACGAGCACGCGCCGTGGATCGAGGGCAAAGCTCAGGAGCAGTGCATCACCACCCAATTGCTCGCTGTACGGCTCGCCCCATTCGACCAGCAGCATGCGTCCGTCGTCGCGCTGGGCATCGAGGCCGAGCTCACGCAGTTGTTCTGGGCCATTCAAACGGTACAGATCCGCGTGCGAGAGCGGCGGCACGGTGTCGTGCTCCTGCACCAGCGTGAAGGTGGGGCTGGTCACGCGCTGCTCTTTGGACAAGCCGAGTGCGCGGCACAGCGCACGCACGAAGAACGTCTTCCCCGAGCCCAGTGGACCCGTGAGGATCACGAGATCACTCGCGGCCAAAAACGGCGCCAGCAGCTGCGCGAGCTTTTGCGTCGAACGACGGGTGGGCAGGTCGAATTTCAGTTCCGTTGGGCTGAGGGTCACGGCGATTTCTTGGCTCTTGGGGGAGACACTATCGTAAGCGTGCGGCTCAGCGTTTGTCCCTTGGAAAAACCGCGCGCGTCACTGGTCCAGAGCGGCACTTGGACGCGAGACAGGGCAGCCTGAGCGCGCGCGTGGAGCTCGTGCACTGCGCGCTCTTCGTCGACCCGGCCACTCGGGAAACCCTCGAGGGCGCCTTTGGCGAGCAAGGCCGCGTCGTGCCCGAGAGCTTCGTACCAATCGAGCGCGGGCAAGGCACGGTTCTCCTCCGGACCGGACCGCAGCGGGCTTGGGAAACTACCCGCGCCGAGCGCGAAGCGGGCGCCCCGAGCGTCGCTGGCGAAGACGAACTCAGCGGCTTCCAAACCCAAGGCGAGCTCCGGCGCGAAAGCCGGAACGCTACGCAAATCGTGCGCGACGTCGCTGGCGCACGCAGCTGAACCCAAGACGAGCACGGCTGACACGCGATTTCGATGCCATTGCTGAACCGAGAACCGTGAACCACCCGCAATTTCCGCAATTCCGTCGCAAGCCTCACCCAGGCGCCCGACGCGCGCGATGCGCTGCAGACCGCGACGCGAAAGCTCGGCATCGAGCGCGGCCTGCTCGCTGCTGGCGCTCTCGCCGAGCACGAACGCGCTCGAGAGCGCCCCGACCCAGGTCTCCGGCGGGTACACGAGCAACACGGGGATGGCATTTTCTTCCGCGAATTGTGCGGCGGTGTCGGCTGACTTGGCATCGAACCCTGCCACCAAGATCGCTGCGCCCTCGGACGCGAGCTCGCGCAACGCTTCGAGCGTGCCAGCGCTGTCGCCGCCGTCGTCTTGCGTGATCAGCTGCACCTCGCTTGCCGCGGGCGCGGCGCTTGCTGACGCGGACGAAGCGGGCGACGCGGGCGACGAGCGAAGGCCGCGCGCGAGCCCCGCCGCAAGACTCGCCGAGCGACGACGCACTTCCGCGGTGCCCAACGACAGCGCGACGCCAATCGCTCGACCCGAGATCAGGGGTCGGCTTTGCACGCCGCTGGCGATGCCGACCAAGGCAGAACCAGTAGTGCTCGCACGCAGTGCCGCTGGCGCGGTGTCGAGCAAGCTGCGCGCAAGCGCGGCGTCCTTCTCGCGCACGGCGATCGCGACCAAGCGCTCGCGCAGCAGCTTGCGCAGCCATTCGCGCACCTGGGTGTTCTGGCTCTCATCCGCTGGCCCAGGCTCGAGACTAGCCAGCGCGTCGACCAGATCTGCTTTGTGTGCGGGCTGAAATTGCTCGCGCACGAGATCTTCC
>Ga0247776_10000093_pt1 | contig 22903 bp, 22 predicted proteins | sample UWRJL199509C5_FD_179912 | JGI IMG/M metagenome (GOLD analysis project Ga0247776, IMG submission 179912) | Plant litter microbial communities from Arlington Agricultural Research Station in Wisconsin, United States - UWRJ-L199-509C-5 | ecosystem: Environmental > Terrestrial > Plant litter >...
TTGCCGGATGGCACTGGGCCTTGGGGCGAAGTGGGTGTTTCGGACAGGAGTTTCAAGGTATGTCGCTGGCCGGTGGCGCTGCGCTCGAGGCGCGGACGGTGGATGTGAAACGGGCGTTGTCGGGCGCGATCGCGCCGGGCACGCGCGTGACGGTGCGCGGCTGGGTGCGCACGCGACGCGATTCGAAGGCCGGACTCTCGTTCGTCAACCTGAGCGACGGTTCCTGCTTCGATGCGATCCAGGTCGTCGCCCCGAATACGCTGCCGAACTACGAAAACGAAATCGTGCACCTGACCTCCGGCTGCGCGCTGATCGCCAGCGGCGAGCTGGTCGCCTCGCAAGGCAAGGGCCAGTCGTTCGAACTGCAGGCGAGCGAGATCCAGGTGCTCGGCTGGGTCGACGATCCGGAAACCTATCCGATCCAGCCCAAGCCGCATTCGCCGGAATTCCTGCGCGAAGTGGCGCATCTGCGCCCGCGCACCAACCTTTTCGGCGCGGTCTCGCGCGTGCGCCATACGATCGCCAACGCGATTCACCGCTATTTCGACGAGAACGGCTTCTTCTGGGTCAACACGCCGATCATCACGACCTCGGACACCGAGGGCGCCGGCGAGATGTTCCGCGTCTCCACGCTCGACCTGATGAACCTGCCGCGCACCGACAAGGGCGCGATCGACTTCCACAAGGACTTCTTCGGCAAGGAGGCGTTCCTGACCGTGTCCGGCCAGCTCAACGTCGAGGGCTACTGCCTCGCGTTGAGCAAGGTATATACGTTCGGCCCGACCTTCCGCGCGGAGAACTCGCACACGACGCGGCATCTGGCCGAGTTCTGGATGATCGAGCCGGAAGTCGCGTTCGCCGATCTCGGCGACCTTGCCTCGCTGGCTGAGGATTTCCTCAAGTTCATCTTCCGCGTGGTGCTCGCCGAGCGGCCGGACGACATGGCGTTCTTCGCCGATCGCGTCGAGAAGACCGCGGTGTCGCGCCTGGAAACCTTCGTCGAAGCGCCGTTCGAACGCATCGACTACACCGATGCGGTCGACATCCTGAAGAAGTCCGGCAGGAAGTTCGAGTACGCGGTCGAATGGGGCGCGGACCTGCAGACCGAGCACGAACGCTTCCTGACCGAAGAACATGTCGGTCGCCCTGTCGTGGTGACGAATTATCCGGAGAAGATCAAGGCGTTCTACATGCGCCTCAACGATGACGGCCGCACGGTGGCCGCGATGGACGTGCTGGCGCCCGGCATCGGCGAGATCATCGGTGGTGCGCAACGCGAAGAGCGTCTGGATATCCTCGATCGCCGCATCGCGCAGTTCGGCCTCGATCCGCGCATGTACGGCTGGTATCGCGATTTCCGCCGCTACGGCACGGTGCCGCACGGCGGCTTCGGGCTCGGCTTCGAGCGCTTGATCTGCTACGTCTGCGGCCTGGCCAACATCCGCGATGCGATCCCCTACCCGCGCGCGCCGGGCTCGGCCGAGTTCTGACCGATGACCCTGCTCGCCACGCGCGAATTCCTGCTGATCATGGGCCTCGGTTTGATCGTCGCAGGACTCACCACCTACATCATCACCTGGATGCTGGTCGCCGTTCATCTGCGCGACCATCATCCAGGCGAACACGCTGCGATGAGCGGTTTCCTGTTCACTCCGCACGCGCTCGGCTGGTACCTCGGCGGCCGCTACCGCGCGTTGCGCGATCGCAGCCTGAATGCGCTGGCCGTGCTCGGCAGCATCGGCGCGTGGGCGATCATCGCCGGTGCGTTGATCACGATAGCCTCCAAATTGCTGGGCTACACGGGAGGTTCCGCGTGAGCGATCACGAGCAAGACGACAACGACGAAACCCCCGAGCCGGTCCTGCACGAACGCGAACCGCAATGGTGGCTGGCGGGGCTCGGCGACACGCTGATCTGGGCGCGTCTGCAGGTGCTCGACTCCGGCATCGCCGAAGTCTTCGACAGCGACGGCCGCACGCTCTACTACGACGACGAACTCGCCGGCCGCACGGCCTTGCTCGACGCCGAGTTCCGCGCGTTCGACGGCATCGACGAGGCCGACGCCGCGATGCTCGGCTTCGACCTCGAAGAAGTCGAGCCGCCGCGCGGCAGCAGCGACGAAGAACTGCTGATGCAGATGGTGCAGAAAATCTGAGCACAGGCTCGGCGCATCTTGCACGCTCGCAACTTTGGCGCGAAAGCCAAGAAGAAAAAGATCGGAACACGACGAACACGAAGGACATGAACCGAACAGCGACGGGTTCTGTTGCCTTCTTCGTGTTCTTCGTGTGTCAGGCTTCCGCTGGGCGCCATCAGCGATGGCTTGGCGTTTCGGACACAGGAGACACCCTATGAATCTCGACCTCATCGGCAAACACGCACTCGTCTGCGGCGGCTCGCAAGGCATCGGCCGCGCGGCCGCGATCGAACTCGCGACGCTCGGCGCGGACGTGACCTTGCTCGCGCGCTCGCGCGAAGCGCTCGAGACGGCGCTGGCCGGGTTGCCGAAGACGCATCCGGCGCAGCAGCATGCGACGATCGCGGTGGACATGAGCAACCCCGACGAGCTGCGCGCCAAGGTCGAAGCGACCGTCAACGCACATCCGGTCAATATCCTGATCAACAACACCGGCGGACCGCCGGGCGGCGCGGCGAACACGGCGGCGTCGGACGACTACCGTGCCGCGTTCAACCAGCACGTGGTCGCCGCGCAAGTGCTGCTGCAGGCCGTGCTGCCGGGCATGAAATCGTCCGGCTACGGGCGCATCGTCAACGTGATCTCGACTTCGGTGAAGGAGCCGATCAAGAATCTCGGCGTTTCCAACACGATCCGCGGCGCGATGGCGAGCTGGGCGAAGACCTTGGCCGGCGAACTCGGCGTGCACGGCATCACGGTCAACAACGTGCTGCCGGGCTACACGCAGACGCAGCGGCTGGAACAGATCCTCGCCGAGCGCACGCGCTCGACCGGCAAGCCGAGTGCCGACATCGAGCACACGATGCTGGCCAGCGTGCCGCTCGGACGATTCGCCAAGGCGGCCGAGATCGCCAGCGTGATCGCGTTTCTGGCGACACCGGCGGCGGCCTACGTCAACGGCATCAATGTGCCGGTGGATGGTGGACGCACATTGTCGCTGTAGCCACGGGTCCGCTGCGGACGCGCCGCGTGATGACTCGTGACGAACGCCGCTCCTCGGCCGCCGCCGAAGCCGCTAAGCTTCGCGCATGAGCGATCCGATTCTGCTGTCCAATCTCGTCGACGGACGCGCCTGCGCGCCGCTCGCGGGGCGCTATCTCGATGTGCACGAACCGGCGGTCGGGCACGTGTTCGCGCGCTGTCCGGATTCCACCTCGGCGGATGTCGACGCGGCGGTGGCGGCGGCACAGCGTGCATCCGCGGCCTGGGCCGCGACGCCCGCCGAGGCGCGTGCGCGCCTGCTGAACCGTCTCGCCGACTTGGTCGAACGCGATCTGCCCGCGCTGGCCGCGCTCGAATCGCGCGATTCCGGCAAGCCGGTCAAGCTTGCGCGCGAACTCGACATTCCGCGCGCGATCGCCAACCTGCGCTTCTTCGCGGCCGCGATCACCCAATGGGCCGGCGAGTCGCATGCGACGGACACGCGCACGCTGAACTACACCTTGCGCCAGCCGCTCGGCGTCGTGGCCTGCATCTCGCCGTGGAACCTGCCGCTGTACCTGTTCACCTGGAAGATCGCACCCGCGCTCGCGGCCGGCAATGCGGTGGTCGCCAAGCCGTCGGAAGTCACGCCGTGCACCGCAGCGCGGCTCGGCGAGCTGAGCATCGAAGCGGGCTTCCCGCCCGGCGTGTTCAACATCGTGCAGGGCAGTGGCCCCGGCGTCGGCCAGGCGCTGGTCGAGCACACGCAGGTGAAGGCGATCTCGTTCACCGGCAGCACCAAGACCGGTGCCGCGATCGCTGCCGCGGCGGCGCCGACGTTCAAGAAACTGTCGCTGGAACTCGGCGGCAAGAATCCGGCGATCGTGTTCGCCGACGCTGACCTGTCCGAGGCGAATCTCGACACGATCGTGCGCTCGGGGTTCGCCAATCAAGGCGAAATCTGCCTGTGCGGATCGCGCCTGCTGGTCGAGCGCTCGATCTACGACAGCTTCAAGCAGCGCTACCTGGCAAAGGTGCGCGCACTGCGCGTCGGCGATCCGGAAAATGCGCGCAGCGATCTCGGCGCGCTGGTCTCGCGCGCGCATTTCGACAAGGTGATGGGCTGCATCGAGCGAGCGCGCGCCGAAGGCGGAAGCGTCCTTACCGGCGGCGACGCGGTGCAACTCGAAGGCCGCTGCGCCGAGGGCTGGTTCGTCGCGCCGACGGTGATCGAAGGGCTGCCGAACGCGGCGGCGACGAATCAGGAAGAGATCTTCGGCCCGGCCGTCGGCTTGATTCCGTTCGACAGCGAAGACGAGGCCCTCGCGATCGCGAACGACACCGGCTATGGTCTCGCCGCTTCGCTGTGGAGTTCGAACCTCGATCGCGCGCATCGCGTCGCCGCCCAACTCGAATTCGGCATCGTCTGGATCAACTGCTGGCTGCTGCGCGATCTGCGCACGCCGTTCGGCGGCGTGAAGAATTCCGGCGTCGGCCGCGAAGGAGGCGTCGAGGCATTGCGCTTCTTCACCGAAGCGAAGAACGTGTGCCTGCTGCTAGGCTGAGGACATCATGCCCGATCTCGACGACCTGCTCGAACGCAACCGCCTCTGGGCGGAAGCGCAACGCGCTGCCGACCCGCAGTTCTTCAAGCGGCTGTCGGAGCAGCAGGCGCCGAAATACCTGTGGATCGGCTGCTCGGATTCGCGTGTGCCGGCGAACCAGATCATCGGCATGGACCCGGGCGAAGTGTTCGTGCACCGCAACGTCGCCAACGTCGTGGTGCATACCGATCTCAATTGCATCAGCGCGATCCAGTTCGCAGTCGACGTGCTCGAGGTCGAACACATCCTGGTGGTCGGCCACTACGGCTGCGGCGGCGTACAGGCGGCGCTGGAGGATCGACGGCTCGGCCTGGTCGACAACTGGCTGCGCCATGTCGCCGACGTGAGGCACAAGTACGCCGAGCCGTTGCAGCGCGTCGCCGACCCGCAGCTGCGGCATGCCAGACTGTGCGAGCTCAACGTGATCGAGCAAGCCGTCAACGTCTGCCAGACCACGGTCGTGCAGGATGCCTGGGACCGCGGACAAACGCTCAGCGTGCACAGCTGGATTTACAGCCTGCGCAACGGCCGCGTGCGCGATCTCGGCATGCACGTTGATGCGGCGGCGGACACGGAGACAGCCGCGGCGGCTGCTCTTGCGCGCGTGCACGTGAACGAGCGCGAATGATCGGCCGCCCGGCGACGACTCGTGGCACAACTCCGTCCATAGCCTACAAGCCGGCCGTCGCCTGCTGGGGGAATCCGATGCGCCTTGCCTCGATCGTGCTGCTGTCCTGTCTCGCTGCCGGCGCCCATGCGCAGACGCAGGCACCGGAGCCGTTGACGCCCTATCAATGGCAGCAGCAGCAGAAAGCCGCCTTCGAAACCTCCGAACGCATCTACTCCGAAGCCCTCAAGCGCAGCGGGCTGCTGGCGCAGTACAAGGCAATGCGCGACGCCTATCGCGCCGACAAGAACGAAGCGTTCCGCATCGTCTTCGGCCAGTACCTGTCGTGGTACCAGACCTTCGTCGGCGACTACGTCGGCGCGCACGGCTCGTATTCGATCCGTCAGCTGGCGGCAAAGGACGATGGCGCCTCGCCGCTCGGCGGCGACTGGAGCGCGAAGCCGGCGTTCGATGCGATTGCCGAACTCGCCAGGGATCGCAAGGCGGTCTTCTTCAACGAAGCGCACAACGTACCTTTGACGCGTTCGCTGACGCTGCAGCTGCTGTCGCGCCTGCGCGCCGAGGGGTACACCCATTTCGCCGCCGAGACCTTGTACCAGAGCGACGGCGACCTGCAGCAGCGTGGCTACGCGAACGAGAAGAGCGGTTTCTACACGCTGGAGCCGATCTCCGCCGAGATGGTGCGCAGCGCGATCAAGCTCGGCTTCAAGGTCGTCGCCTACGAGTCGGAGAAGGAAGGCAACGGCGACGTGCGCGAATACGATCAGGCGAAGAACCTGTACGAGCGCGTGTTCAAGGCCGATCCGAACGCGCGCCTGGTCGTCAATGCAGGGTATGCGCATATCCAGGAGAACGGCCGCTATCTCGGCGGCAAGAGCATGGCACAGCATTTCCGGCGCCTGTCCGACATCGATCCGCTGACGATCGAGCAGACCATGCTGATCGATCATCCGCGCGGCACCGAGAATCATCCGTACTACACGGCGGTGATCGAAAAGCTGCATCCGGCCGCGCCGATCGTGTTCGAAGACAAGAGCGGCCAGCCGTGGACGCTGAAGCCGAAAGCCTACGATGTCAGCGTCGTCTTTCCGCCGGACCAGATTCGCGACGACCGCCCGAGCTGGCTCGACCTCGGCGGCTTGCGCAAGCCGTACTACGTCAACGGCGGCCTCTGTCAGGGCGATTTCCCGTGCCTGATCGAAGCGCGCTACGCCAACGAAGGCGCCGATGCGATTCCGGCCGACCGCCTGGTGCTGGCCGTGGTCGAATCCAACGCCGGACTCGACGGCCGCCTCATCACCGGCCACGGCGACGCGCATGGCAGCCTGTACTTGCGTCCCGGCCGCTATCGCCTGACCGCGACGAACGATTCCAACCGCGTCGTCTCAAGTCAAGACGTCACGATCGACGAGAACGCACCAAGCACTGCGCCCGCCGCCGCCACGCCGGCCAAGGACGCACATGCCGAGGCCGACAGTTCCCATGGTCGCTCGTGTGCTGCCAAACTCGCCCTTCCTGTCGCCCTGCAAGCCAACGCCGCCTGTGACGCTCACTGAGTCGACGAATCGCCCGATCCACGCCCAAGCCGCACCGGCTCCGGTCGGCGCCTATCCGCACGCGCGCCGCGTCGGCGACCTGCTGTTCCTTTCCGGCGTCGGACCGCGCACCCCGGGCTCGAACGCGATTCCGGGCAATGTCCACGACGCCGCCGGCACGCTCGTCGATTACGACATCGACGCGCAGTGCCGTCAGGTGTTCGCCAACGTGCGCGCCGTGCTCGAAGCCAGCGGCGCACGCTGGCAGGACCTCATCGACGTGACCGTCTTCCTGACCGACATGGCGCGCGACTTCGCCGCCTACAACCGTGTCTACGCAGAATACTTTTCCGATCCGGCGACCGCGCCCTGCCGCACGACGCTCGGCATCACCGCGTTGCCGACGCCGATCGCGATCGAGTTGAAGTGCATCGCGGCGCTCGCGCCGGCGCGCGGCTGAGGCCCTGCGCCGGCGCGGCGCGTTATCATCGGCCATCCCGACCGCAACGCGGTCGTCCGCAGGATGTTTCGATGAGCCTGATGCCACCGATCGACTTCCAACGTTGGATCGACGACCACCGCCATCTGCTGAAACCGCCGATCGGCAACAAGTGCATCGTCGACGGCGATTTCATCGTGATGATCGTCGGTGGGCCGAACGCGCGTACCGACTATCACTGGGAGGAAGGTCCGGAGTTCTTTCACCAGCTCGAAGGCGAGATGGTACTGAAGGTTCAGGAAGACGGCCGCGTGCGCGACATCCCGATCCGCCCCGGCGAGATCTTCTATCTGCCGCCGCGCGTGCCGCATTCGCCGCAGCGCGCGCCCGACTCGATCGGCCTGGTCATCGAGCGCAAGCGCCTGGCGCACGAGCAGGATGGCCTGATGTGGTTCTGCGAGAACTGCAACCACAAGCTGTATGAGGAATATTTCCATTTGAACAATGTGGAAACGGACTTCCAGCGCGTGTTCGAACATTTCTACCGCTCGCTCGCCGCGCGTACCTGCGCGTCCTGCGGCCACGTCAATCCGACGGCCGAGAAATATCGCTGAGCCGCCCGCCGCCCCGGATGCTCAGCAGCCTGTTCCAGCTGAAGCCGCGCGACGTTCCCGTCAGCGTCGCGCTGCGCAACACGGTCGCGATCGTCGCGCCGCTGGCGCTGTCGATTCCGAGCGGGCATGTCGGCGTCGGCCTCGGCATGGCCGCTGGCGCTTTGAACACGATGTTCATCGACCAGCCCGGTCCGTACCGGCTGCGCATGCAGCGCATGCTGCTCGCCGCGCTCGCCTCCGGCGTGTCCGCCTACGCCGGCAATCTGCTCGGCGCGCACGCGCTGCTGTTCGCGCTCGCCGCGCTGGTCTGCGGCGTCAGCGGTGGCCTGCTCGTCGCGCTCGGTCCCAATGCGGGCCGCACCGGCCTCGCCTGCATGATCCTGCTGGTCATCAGCGGCGCGGCGCCGCGCGATCCGCTCGATGCGCTCGGGCCCGCCGCGTTGATCTTCGCGGGCGGCCTGCTGCAGATGCTGTTCGCGATCGCCGCGTGGCCACTGCAGCGCTACCGGCCGGAGCGGCAGTCGCTCGCCGACGTGTGTCGGCAGCTCGCCGCCAGTGCCCGCCAGAACGCCGATCCGCATGCGGCGCCGCCGGTCACGCAGGCGCTGCTCGACGTCGAGAACCTGCTGCACGGCGCACACCGCGCGCGCGGCAGCGTGATGGAGACGTTCCGCGTGCTCGCCGAGATCGTCGAGCGCAGCCGCCTGGAACTGCTGACCTTGAACGATCTCCACGCGCTGCTGCCCCTGGGCGACGCACGGCGCACCTTGCAACGCGTGCTGGAGTACGCGGCGCGCGCGCTCGATGCGGTCGGCGCCGCGCTCGAGCGCGGCGTCAGTCCGCACGCGGCGGCGGCCGCGATGGAAGGCTTCGATGCCGCGATGGAATCGCTGCGCAGCGATGCGCGCGACGCGGCTGCGCCGCGCGGACTGGCGATCGTGCTCGCGCGCGCGGACGGGCTCGGCGGCCAGTTGCGTGCGGCGATCCGCAATGCGGATTTCGCAGGCAGCCGCGGCGCGCTGCGCGCCGACGCGGCGGAGGAGCGCCTGCCGCCGGCCTTGCGCCCGGGCAGTGCATTGCAGACCTTGCGCGCGAATCTGAGCTTCGATTCGGTCGCGTTCCGGCACGCGCTGCGCTGCGGCGTCTGCCTGACGCTCGCGATCGTCGGCGAGCGCGCGGCGAACATTCCGCACGGCTACTGGATCCCAATGACGGCGGCGATCGTGCTGAAGCCGGACTTCGCCGGCACCTTCAGCTTCGGTCTGCTGCGCGTGATCGGCACCATGCTCGGCCTCGTCCTCGTCACCGCCCTGGTGCACTACGCGTTCGACGGCGTGTGGGAGCGTGTCGCCCTGGTCGCACTGTTCGCCTTCGCGTTCCGTCTGCTGACCACGGTGCATTACGGCATCGGCGTGATGATGCTGACCGGCCTCGTCGTACTGCTGTTCTCGTTCGACGGCGTACCCGCCGGCGAGCTGTTTGCCGCACGCGCGATCGGCACGGTGGCCGGCAGTGCGCTCGCGCTGACCGCGTACCTGGTCTGGCCGACCTGGGAACACCTGCGCGTGCGGCCCGCGCTGGCGGCAATGATCGATACGTACCGCGTGTACCTCAAGGCATTGCTCGACGGCGACAACGAGCAACGCGTGAGCGCACGCACCAAGGCGCGCGCGGCGCGTACGAATGCGCAAGCCTCGCTGGAGCGCCTGCGCGGGGAGCCGCGTCGAAACCTCGCCTTGATCGCCCTGGCTGAAGGCGTGTTCGCCAACGCGAACCGCTTCGTGCGCGCCGGCATGGCACTGGAAGCCGTGCTGCTCGACAGCAGCGCGCTGCCCGAGCGCGAGCGCGTGCTCGCGTTCGGCGAACGTATCGATGCCAGCCTCGCCGCACTCGTCGACAGCCTGCGCACCGGTTCAGTCCCGGAGATCGCATCGCTGCGCGAACAAGAACGCGAACTCGCCACGCACATCGGCAACGCAGCGACAGACGACGAAGCGCGCGGCATTGCCGACGCGGTTGCGCAGGCGTTCGACCGCATCACCGACAGCATCGATACGCTGGCTTATCTGCTGCGGCCGGCGGCTGCGTGATACGCCAAGCGCCGGTCGCGAAAAATAGCGAGTCCCTCCCTGGCGAGGGCTCGCAACACTCCTCAGCGTCGACGCCGTTGCGCGTTCGCCGAAGCGTGCGGCCGCGCCGGATGGCTGGCGGGCGCATGCGCGGTCGGAGGCGCGGCATCGATGGTCACGTCGTCGAGGCTGTAGGTCGACAGGAGGCCATCCGTTTCGGTGTAGTGAAATTCGATCGTGTGCGCGGCGTCGTCGGCATAAGCACCGATGTCGACGCTGTACTGCACGTAGCCCGCATCCGCACCGACCGGCTCCGGGAACGAAGTGACGATGTCGCCATCGACGCTCACATCCAGATTCGAGGTGCCGCCGTTCACTACACCGATCCACAACCAGAAGTTCAGATACGCGGGGCCGGACGGGATCGTCACCGACTGCGACACCGTCGCGTCTTCGGCGACATCGATGCCGCCGAACCAGGCCCAGGCGATGCCCGTGTTCGGACCGGCGCTGCCGCCGCCATCGCCGCAGGCGTCGATCGTGCACAGCGCCGTGCCGAAGTTGTCCGACGTCGAGTTCCACGGACCGGAACCGCCGATGCTGTCTTCGAAACTCGAGTCCTGCACCGGATTCGGCGGCGCGCCGTCGAATCCATTCGCGAAGATCTCATCGAGCGGATCGTTGATGCCGGTGACGACGAACGACCGTGTTCCGCCGGGTGCGAATAGCGTCCACCCCGCCACCATGGAACCGTCGCCGGACACCGCCGACAAGGCGCCGGAGAAATCCCAGCCCGACGGAACTTCGATGCCACGGTCGGCCATGTAGTCCGTCAGCAGCTGCGATCCGCCCGCGGGCGTCCAGATGTAGGCCGCACGCGCCGGAATGTCGAAGAAGCCGGACGCGCCGACGACGACGTTGCCATCGTCGCTGACGCCGAAGGCAAACGGCATCGTCGGGATCGAGATCAGTTCGCCGGTGGCCGCACTCCAACGCCACGCCGTCACGCTGCCGTCGGCCGTCGTGTAGGTGTTTCCAACCACGAACTGACCGTTTCCGCTGACTGCCGTCGCCTCGCCCACATTGTTGCCCGTTGCGTCGAGCGGGTACAGCGACACCTTGTCCTGCCAGATCACGCCGCGCCGAAAGCCCGTGTCCGGATCGTCGTTCCAGCCGGCGACCACGTGTGCATCCGCGCTGATCGAGTTGCCGCGCGACGGAGTGGTCGTGCTGTCGACCGGCAGGTCGACCACACCATCGGCGCTGGACCAGTAGTACGCCTTGGTCACGCTGAAATCGGTGGCCCAGGCGAGCCCGACCGCGGTGCCGTCGTCGGATACGTCGTAGACCTGGGCATTGTCGGTGCCGGCCGGCAGCGGCAGCGACTGCGGATCGCCGGCGCCGATCGCCGACAGCGCGGGAATGTCGTGCCCGTCATTGTCGGGGCCGCCGTCCAGCGGAATCGAACCTGACACGGTGCCGAGATTGTTGATGCCGTTGGAATAATCCATGCCCGGCACGAGATCCTCGGCGCCGGTCGCGCGCGTCCAGCGCACGCCGCCGGTGCCGCTGAGGAAGGCGACGAGATAGTCGCCGTTCTGCGAGAACTTGGTCGACTGGGCACTCGCGGTCTGAAGTGGGATGAAGGTGCCCGCCGCCTGAGCGGTAGCGCAGCACGCCAGGCCGACGGCGACTGCAAACAAGGAAGGACGCATGCTGACTCCTGAGAAAAGAATGAAGCGCGAAACCTGTTCACGCGAGTTTCGCCACGCCCTCCCGGCAAGCCATCACCATTGCCGGGACCGGCGCGGAACCTGGTGACAAACTAGTCGTCGAGCGGTGAAAGCGGACTCGCTGCGCACTAGCGGAGCATTCGCGGAACATTCGCGGAAGGCTCGCAGCCGCGCAGTGGCACGGCCTTGCACGCGTGACGGCGCGTCGTCGCGCGACCTGGTGACAATGCCGGCGGGAGCGCCGGCGCACCGAATCCATGCCGATTTCGTCGACTGCGCCGCGTATGTGGATGACGGCGTTCGCGCAACATCCGGTTAAACTTCGCCGATGCTGAAGATCGATACGCACGCCCACATCCTGCCGCCGAGCTGGCCGAACTTTGCCGAGAAGTACGGCGACGACCGCTTTCCGGTCATGGTCGAGACCGAAGGACGCCACCGCATCTACAAGGACGGCAAGTTCTTCCGCGAGGTCTGGGCGAATGCGTTCGATCCCGAAGTACGCATCGCCGACTACGCCAAGTTCGGCGTCGACGTCCAGGTCGTCTCGACCGTGCCGGTGCTGTTCTCGTATTGGGCGCGGCCGAACCAGGCGCTGGAGCTGCACCGTCACTTGAACGACCACACGGCAGGCCTGTGCCGCGACTATCCCCGCCACTATGCCGGCATCGGTACGGTACCGCTGCAGTCGCCGACGCTGGCGATCCAGGAAATGGAGCGCTGCATCGACCAGTTGGGCCTGTCCGGCGTGCAGGTCGGCTCGCACATCGAAAACTGGAACCTCGACGCGCCGGAACTGTTCCCGTTCTTCGAAGCCGCCGCCGAGCTCGGCGCGGCGATCCTGGTGCATCCGTGGGACATGATGGGCGGGCCGTCGATGCCGAAGTACTGGCTGCCCTGGCTGGTCGGCATGCCGGCCGAGCAGTCGCGTGCGGCGTGCTGCCTGATCTTCGGCGGCGTGCTCGAGCGCCTGCCGAAGCTGCGCGTATGCTTCGCGCACGGCGGCGGCGCGTTCCCCTATACGATCGGCCGCATCGAGCATGGTTTCCGCATGCGGCCGGATCTGGTCGCGACCGACAATGCGCGCAATCCGCGCGAATACCTCGATCGCCTGTATTTCGATTCCTGCGTGCACGACAAGGCCGCGCTGCGCTATCTGATCGACGTGGTCGGCAGCGACAACGTCATGCTCGGCACCGACTATCCGTTCCCGCTCGGCGAACAGGAACCCGGCAGCGGCATCGACGCGCTCGGCCTGCCGCCGGCCGAACGCGCCCGCCTCTTTCACGGTACCGCGCTGGAGTGGCTCGGCCTGCCCCACGCGCGATTCACCGACGACACGGAGTGACCCACGTGAAACTGCTTCCCTGCCTCGCCCTGCTCATCGCTTCCAACGCCTTCGCGCAAGGCAAGACCGACTACACGCTCAACGAAGGCAAGGTGCATTTCCGCGTGCCGCCGAGCTGGACCGCCATCATGGAAAAAGCCGACGGCAATCCGCAGGCGGTCGCCTTCCAGGTTCCCGACGACACCGCGCAAGGCAGCGACGACAGCGCGAATGTGACGGTGAAGACGCGCGCGCTCGGCGGCTCGGCCGAATTCAGCGGCGCCGTACAGGAAGAACTGGATCGCGCGAAAGCGCAGGCCGGCTACGAAAAGGATCCTGCGAACAAGGACGAATCGTTCCTGCAGTACTTCGTGCAGCGCGGTCCGACGCGTTATGTCGTACGCGACAGCTTCGCGCTGATCGGCAACATCGTCGCGCACGTGCGCTGCCAGCGTCCGCTGCTCGAAAAGACGCCGGCCGCCTGGACGTCGCAGTTCGACGCCGCGTGCAACAGCGTCACTACCTCGCTGAAACAGCAGCGCTGAGCATGCGCACCGAATACTGGAGCGCCGCCGAGCGCGAGGCGCTGACGCTGGACGCGCGCGACGCACTCGCGCCGCTGCGCGACGAATTCCTGATTCCGCGGCATGCCGACGGCGCCGAGCAGGCGTACTTCTGCGGCAATTCCCTCGGCCTGCAGCCGCGCGCGGTACGCCAGGCGCTGCTGGACGAACTCGACGACTGGCACAACCTCGCCGTCGAGGCGCATTTCCGCGGCAGGCATCCGTGGATGCCGTACCACGAGTTCGTGCGCGCGGATCTCGCTGCGGTCGTTGGTGCGCTGCCGCACGAGGTCGTCGCGATGAATTCGCTGACGGTGAATCTGCACCTGATGATGGTGAGCTTCTACCGGCCGACGCCGGAGCGCGCGGCGATCCTGATCGAAAAGAGCGCGTTTCCTTCCGATCATTACGCAGTCGACTCGCAGATCCGCTTCCGCGGCTACGACCCGGCGACGGCGAAGATCGAACTGGCCGCCGACGAAGCCGGCGGCGCGATCTCGCAAGAATCGATCCTGCGCACCCTGGACCAGCATGGCGAGCGCATCGCGCTGGTGTTGCTGCCGGGCGTGCAGTATCTCAGCGGTCAGGCCTTCGATCTGCCGGCGATCGTCGCCGCAGCGAAGCGCAAGGGCTGCACGGTCGGCTTCGACCTCGCGCACGCGGTCGGCAACTTACCGCTGCAACTGCACGACAGCGGCTGCGATTTCGCGGTGTGGTGCAGCTACAAGTACCTCAACTCCGGTCCCGGCGCGGTCGCCGGCTGTTTCGTGCACGAACGCCACGCGAACGCGGTGCTGCCGCGCTTCGCCGGCTGGTGGGGGCACGATCAGAAGACGCGTTTCGAGATGGGCCCGGATTTCGTGCCGATGCCCGGCGCGGACGGCTGGCAGCTGAGCAATCCGCCGATCCTCGCGCTGGCGCCGCTGCGCGTTTCGCTGGCGATCTTCCGCCGCGCCGGCATGACCGCGCTGCGTGCCAAATCCGAGGCGCTGACCGCGTATCTGGAACAGCTGATCCGCAGCGAACTCGCGGACGTGCTCGACATCGCCACCCCGCGCGAACCCGCACGCCGCGGCTGTCAGCTTTCGTTGCGCATGCGCGGTCCGCGCGAAGCCGGACGCTCGCTCTATGAGCACCTGCACGCGCACGGCATCATCGTCGACTGGCGCGAACCCGACGTGATCCGCGCCGCACCGGCACCGCTGTACAACCGCCGCATCGACTGCCTGCGCCTGGTGCGGGCGATCGCCGACTGGCGCGAACGCCGATAGGCGCTTCGCGCAGCGGCGACGCGGCGTAGTTCCCCGCGCGCCGCAGCCGCTTTCGGGCTGCCGGACCGTGCCGCGGACGCGCCGATCGGCGACGTCGGCGGCGCTGCTTTGTGGCACAGTAGCGACTCTCGTCGACGCCTGAATCAACGATTGCTTCACGGACGGCGAAGGGGGCCGTGAAGATGCACCGGATTGCACTGGCCATCCTCCTTGCAGGCATCTGCGTGCTGCTGCAGATGGTGCGCATTCCGTACGCGGCGGACTATTTCATCCAGTCGCCGACGGGCAGCGGTTCGCTCGTGCATCTGCAGGCCGGCCTGCTTCTCGTGGTGGCCTTGCTCGACCGCAGCCGGTTCTATCTGCGCGCATGCATGCTGGCGAGCGCGCTGACCTGGCTCGTCGCGGTGGCGCGCGACATGGGCGCCACCGCGTGGCTCGGCGTTCCGCTGTTTCTGCTCGAATACGTCGTCACGATCGGCTGTGCACGCCTGGCCGGCTTTCCGCAGCGTAGCCCGCAGCTGCTCGGTGCGACCGACATCCTGCGTGTGCTGTTCGTCGGCCTGCTGATATTTCCGCTCGCCTGGACGAGCGTCGGCGTCCTGCTCCACGCGATCGCGAACGACAGAGACGTCAATACGACACTCAACCTCGCCTTGCAGACGCTGTTCGCCAAGCATTTCGGTGCCTCCATCGTGACCCTTCCGATCCTGCTGCTGGTGACCGAAGGCGACAGCTGGATCAAGCCGAGCCGCCAGCGCGAGTGGATGGTGCCGTTCCTCGCCGTGCCCATCGCGCTCGCCTGCATCAGCGCGCTCTGGCGCGGCTTTCACGGCGACGAAGGCACGACGCTCGCGGGCGGCATCCTGGAGTATCGCCTGCTGCTCACCGCTGTTCTTGCCTGGGGGATCATGCGTCTGCCGCCGCGGCTTTCGATGCCGCTGCTTGCCGCAGCGATGCTCGCGCTGGTCTTTTCCGTTGCCGCGACCGTCGACAGCCTGACCCAGGCGGACGGAATATTCCGGCTGTTCCTGCTCGCCATCGAGTTGATGGTGATGCAGGCCTTGCTGCTGGTGCTCTACGTCGTCGCACGCAATGTGCGCCGCATGCACGACCAGCTCAGCCGCGAAGCGATGATCGACACGCTGACCGGGCTGCAGAACCTCAAGGCGCTGCGTGCGCACATCAGCAGCACGCCGGCGACCGACCGCGAACTCGGCTACCTGCTGCTCGACAACATCGAAGGCATCCTCGGCGGGCTCGGACTGAAGGCCTACGCGGCGCTGATGACGGCGGTCTCGGCGCGATTGGCCAACATGGCGGACGCCTATTATCTGACCAGCGCGCAGTTCGTCCTGCAACGCGTGGACTCGGGCGAAGGCGTCGTGAAGTGGCGCAAGATCGTCGAACAGCTCGAGCGCTTCGAATTCTCCTGGGAAGGCAGCGCCTACCGGGTCGCACCCTACCTCGGCACCGCGCGGCTGCGTGCGGATGACGATGAAGCCCTCGACGAGGCCATCGTTGCCGCATTGCAGGCCTCCATGCAGGCGCGCGCGCAGAGCGAGACCGAGCCGGTGAGCGCCGCGCAGCTGGCGCAGCGCACGGTCAGCCGTCATCAGACGGTGCAATCCGCGCTGACGCGTACGTCGGACGTGCTCGGCCTGATCCGCAACGACAGGCTGGTGCTGCACTTCCAGCCGATGCGCAGGATCGACCGCGACAACGAGGGTGACGTGACTGCCGGCGAAGTGCTCTGCCGCCTGCGCCTGCGCAACGGCGAGTTGCGCTCGCCCGCGGCCTTCATCGGCGAGCTCGAGTCGGCCGGGCGCCTGGTCGAACTCGACCGCGCGGTCGTGCGCCAGCTCGTCACCTGGCTCGCGCTGCATCGCAAGGCGCTCGGCCACCTCGAGCACGTCGGCATCAACCTGACCGGGCAGAGCCTGACCTCGGCGAGCTTCATGCGCGAACTGCTCGGCATGATGCGGCACCCGCCGCTGCCACCGCAGGTGTTTTGTTTCGAGGTCACCGAGTCGGCGATCATCAGCGACGTCGATTCCACGCGGCAGTGCCTCGACGAGCTGCGCGCGCTCGGCTGCCGCATCGCGATCGACGATTTCGGCACCGGCGTGCAGAGTTTCGAACGACTCAAGCAGCTGCCGTTCGATCTGCTCAAGATCGACGGCTCCTTCGTGCGCAACGCCTGCAAACATCACCGCGACTACGAACTGGTGCAAGCCTCGGTGACGATCGCACATGCGTTCGGTGCGACGGCCGTCGCCGAATACGTCGAGAACAAGGCGACGCTGGAATGCATGCGCGAGCTCGGCGTGCAATGGGGACAGGGGTTCGTGCTCGGCCACCCGCAGCCGATCCAGGCGTTGCTGAATCCGAAAGTGAGTTGGCCGACCAGCGCGTCGATATCGAACGCGTGAGCAGGCGGGGTTCGCAGCACGCGCGCACGCATGCACAATCGGCATCCCGTTCCCGAATGCGCGCGACATGAAGTCACCGATCACGATCATCGGCGCCGGCCTCGTCGGCAGCCTGCTGGCCAGCCTGCTCGCCCAGCGCGGATTTCCCGTCGAGGTGTTCGAACGCCGGGCCGACCCGCGCAAGGCCGGCTACGCGGGCGGCCGCTCGATCAACCTCGCGCTCGCCGAGCGCGGCCTGCACGGGCTGCGCCTGGCTGGCCTCACCGACGACGTCATGCGCCTCGCGGTGATGATGCGCGGACGCTGCGTGCACCATCGCGACGGCCACACCGAATTGCTGCGCTACGGCCGCGACGACAGCGAAGTGATCTGGTCGATCAGCCGCGGACGCTTGAACATCGCCTTGATCGACGCCGCCGAACGCGCCGGCGCGCAGTTCCATTTTTCGCGCCGGCTGGAAACGGCCCGCTTCGGAGACGGCGTGGCCCTGCGTTTCCACGACGATGCCGACGACAGCGTTCACCAGCGCGAGGTGCCGTTCGTGCTCGGCGCCGATGGCGCGGGCTCTTCGCTTCGCGCGGCGATGAACGCGGCGCAGCCGCTCGGCGAACGCATCGAGGAACTCGGCCACGGCTACAAGGAACTCGAAGTGCCGGCATTGTCCGATTTCGCGACGACCGCACTTCCACCGAAGGCCGCGACGGCGCTTGCGCGCGGCGAGCGCTTCGCGCTGGAGGCGAACGCGCTGCACATCTGGCCGCGCGGCAACTACATGTGCATCGCGCTGCCGAACGCGGAAGGCAGTTTCACCGTCACGCTGTTCCTGCCGAACCAGGGCGATCCGAGCTTCGCGACGGTCGCGACCGCGGCGGCGGCGCGCGCCTTGTTCGAGCGCGATTTCACCGACGTGCTGCCGCTGATTCCGCAACTCGACGAGGATTTCGACGCGAACCCGGTCGGTGTGCTGGCGACGCTGTATCTGGACCGCTGGCATCTGGACCGCCGCGCGCTGCTGCTCGGCGACGCCGCGCATGCGATCGTGCCATTCCACGGCCAGGGCATGAATTGCGGCTTCGAGGATGCAGTGGAACTGGCCGATCTGCTCGACGCGCATTCGCATGATCCGGCCTGGACCTTCGCCGAGTTCGAGCGGCGGCGCCGTCCGAATGCCGAGGCGATCGCGGCGATGGCGCTGGAAAACTACGTCGAGATGCGCGATTCGGTCGCCGACGCTGCGTTCCTGCTGCGCCGCGAACTGGGCCGCCTGCTCGCCGAACGCCACCCGCAACGCTTCGTGCCGCGCTATTCGATGGTCACCTTCTCGCGCATGCCGTACGCGCAAGCATTCTCGCGCGGAGCCGTGCAGGAAGCTTTGCTGCGCGAGTTGACGGCCGGCAAGCGCAGCATCGAAGACGTCGATCTGGCCGCAGCCGACGCGCTCGTGGCCGAGCGCTTGACCGTGCTGGCGTGACAGCGCCGCCGCGCGAAAGCCACGCGCGCGTGCGCGGACTGGTCGCGCTGTACCGGCAGACGCGCTACGAAGTCACGCTGCCTGACGCAAACGTGGCGACGCTGCGTGTCGGCGAGCCCGTACCGCCGGCGGTGACACGCTGGATCGGCGCCGCTCGCTTCGCGGTTTATCTGACGGCGTGCAATCCCTATTCGGCCTCGCTGACGGTTGCGCACAATCAATCGCGTTTCGTGCGCCTGTGCGAGCGGCTTTGCGCACTCGGCGCGCGCTGGCTCGAAGGCATCGCCAGCAGCGCGGAAAAAACGTGGTCGGAGCCGAGTGTCCTCGTCAGCGGCGTCCCGACGGCGGTGTGCGACGCGCTCGCGTTCGAGTTCGAACAAAACGCCAGCGTCGGGGTCGATGCCTCTGGGCGGGCGCGCCTGCGCGTGTATCACGATTGGCGCGCCGCCCTCGACGCGGCCTCGGATATCGACTGGATCGAGCGCTGATCGTGCCGCGACATCGCGCGCATGGTGTTGGCGCGCACATGCCGCTAGCATGCGCGCGCCATGCCCGTCGCCGCCGCCCACGACCGCCCCGCATTGCTCGAAGCGCACGCGCTCGCGTTCGCGCGCAACGACGAGCCGATTTTCGGCCCGCTCGATTTTGCGCTGCATGCCGGCGAAGTGGTGCTGATCGAGGGCGACAATGGCGCCGGCAAGTCGACCCTGTTGCGCGTACTGTCCGGCCTGCTCGCGCCGAGCGGCGGCGAAATCCGTCTGAATGGCGAGACACTGACCCTCGCGCGGCTGTCGCCGCAGGTCGCACTGCTGTCGCATCAGACCGGCTTGAAGCCCGAACTCACCGCACTCGAAAACCTGCGTTTCGCGGCCGGTCTGCACGGTCAGCGCAGCGGCATGTCGCCGGTCACCGCACTGGCCGGCGTCGGTCTCGATGGCTATGCCGAGGTGCCGACCAGGCAGCTCTCGGCCGGTCAGAAAAAGCGCGTAGCGTTGGCCCGCGTGCTGCTCGCACCGGTGGGACTGTGGCTGCTCGACGAGCCGTACGCGAATCTCGATCTCGACGGCATCCGCCTGGTCAACCGCCTCCTCGAACGTCACGCGAATGGCGGCGGCGCTGCGTTGATCACCTCGCACGGCGCGTATGCCTACACCTCGGGAACGCCGCGAAGGATTCCGTTGCGGGTGACGCAGCCGTGAGTACAGTGGCGCTTGCGCAATCCGCTTTTCGTTCACTCGTCATACCGGCGAAAGCCGCGACGCACATTATTTTTCCTGCCGCTGCATCAATTCTCGCAAGATCGATGTGGATCCCGGCTTCCGCCAAGATGACAACAAGAAAGATTCCGGCCTTGCAGGCAAGCCGCTGCGCTGCGAAAACCGACGCAGCAGCGATCGAGACAAACGCGGGAACTCAGGCATGACGCCAGGGTCGACGGCTTCCGCCTGCGCGGCCCTGATCCGTCGCGACCTGACCCTGGTGTGGCGCCGCCGCGGCGATGCGCTGAATCCGATCCTGTTCGCGCTGATCGTGGTTGCGTTGTTTCCGCTCGCGCTCGGGCCCGAGCCGGAAAATCTGCGCCGCATCGCGGCCGGCGTCGTCTTCGTCGCGATCCTGCTGGCCGGCCTGCTCGCGCTGGATACCTTGTTTCGCGGCGACTACGAGGATGGCTCGCTCGAACAACTGGTGCTGTCGCCGCATTCCCTTTCGCTGCTGCTGGCCTGCAAGATCGCGGTGCACTGGCTGACCACGGCGCTGCCGCTGATCGTGATCGCGCCCCTGCTCGGCGAGCTGCTGCACCTGGCCGAACCGGTACGCTGGGTGCTGGTGCTCGCGCTGTTGCTGGCGACGCCGCTGCTGAGTCTGCTCGGTGCGGTCTGCGTCGCCTTGACGGTCGGCATGCATCGCTCTGGTATGCTGCTTGCCCTGTTGGTGTTGCCGCTGTACGTGCCCGTGCTGATCTTCGGCGCCGGTGCCTGCAACGCCGCGCAGGCGGCGCTGCCGTACCTCGCGCCGTTGCTCTGGCTCGGTGCCGCCCTGGTGCTCGCCCTGGTACTTGCACCGCTGGCTTGTGCAGCGGCGCTCAGGATTTCCCTCTCATGAATGCGCTGACGCTCTGGTTCCACAAGATCGGCTCGCCGCCGATGTTCTACCGCATCGCCGGCGCGCTCGGCGCGTGGTGTTATGGCGTCGGCCTGCTGCTCGGGCTGCTCGGTCTGTACGGCGGCCTCGTACTCGCACCGCCCGACTACCAGCAGGGCGATGCGTTCCGCATCATCTTCATTCACGTGCCGTGCGCCTGGATGGGACTGTTCGCGTATTTCTTCATGGCGGCGAACGCCTTCATCGCGCTGGTCTGGCGCATCAAGCTCAGTGAAGTGCTGGCGATGGCGAGCGCGCCGGTCGGTGCTGCCTTCACCTTCATCACGCTGGTGACCGGCTCGCTCTGGGGCAAGCCGATGTGGGGCGCCTGGTGGACCTGGGACGCGCGCCTCACGTCCGAACTGGTGCTGCTCTTCATCTATCTCGGCATCATCGGCCTGTACAACGCGATCGAAGATCGCCGCCAGGCCGCGCGCGCAGCCGGCTTTCTCGCGCTGGTCGGCGTCGTCAACATTCCGATCGTGCACTACTCGGTGAACTGGTGGAACACCTTGCACCAGGGGTCGACCGTACGCCTGATGGGGCCGTCGAAGATCGATGCCGCGATGCTGTGGCCGCTGTTGCTGATGGCGCTGGCGACGCATCTGTGGTTCTTCGGCAGCCTGCTCGCGCGCACGCGCGTCGGCCTGCTGGAGCTCGACGGCGGCAAGGAATGGGTGCGCGCCATTGCGCTTGCCGATGGAGCGGCGGCGCTCGCCGACGGAGCGAAACACCATGGTTGATTTTTTCGCGATGGGCGGCTATGCGGGCTATGTCTGGCCATCGTACGCGGTGTTCTTCATCGTGCTCGCCATCGATGCAGTGGCGCCGCGCCTGCGACGCCAGCGCGTCCTGAAGGAACTGCGCGGACGCCTGCAGCGGCGCACGTCGCGCGAGAGCCATGGAGCCCCGACATGACGCCGACACGCAAACGCCGCCTGATCATCATCTGCCTGATCCTTGCCGCCGTCGCCGTCGCGGCCAGCCTGACCGTGTTCGCGCTGCAGCAGAACATGACGTACCTGTATTCGCCGAGCGAGGTCGAAGCCGGGCACGCGCCCACGTCCGCACGCTTCCGCATCGGCGGCGTCGTGCTGGAGCAGTCGATCAAGCGCTCGACCGATTCGCTCAAGGTCGATTTCGTCGTCACCGATCGCTTCAAGACGATGCCGGTCGAATACACCGGCATCCTGCCGGACTTGTTCCGCGAAGGCCAAAGCGTGGTCGCGACAGGTGCATTGCAAGGCGGCCGCTTCGTCGCCAGCGAGGTGCTGGCCAAGCACGATGAAACCTACATGCCGAAGGAAGTCGCCGACGCGATCGCCAAGGCAAAAGCCGCGAACGCGGCCAAAGGCAGCGAGTAACGCTGCAGCGATTAGCGCCGCATCGAGGGCTGACTCAGGAGACGCGGCGCAGGCGCGGCGTCGACGCGGCATCCTTGGGCACCATGCTGAAACGCATCGTGCCCGCGATCGCGGTATCGAGCGCGTCGCGCAGATGCAGCGACAGGTAGTCGATGAAGCAGCGCACCGCGGGCGTCAGCCCCTTGCGCGATGGGAACACGGCGTAGAGGTTGACCTCCGGCAGCGACCATTCCGGCAGCAATTCGATCAGGCTGCCATCGGCCAGCTCGTCGCGGCAGCTGACCGGCGGCAGCTCGGCAATGCCGCAGCCGGCCAGCGCGGCCTGTTTGACGACGATGATGTCTTCGGTGAGCAGACGCGGCGCGTGCGGAATCACGCTGACCGCGCCGTTCGCTGCGGTCAGGTGCCACGCATGGCGGCTGCCGCGGCCAAGCCCGAGCAAACCGCCGAGACTCGTTGCGGTGCGCAGATCGTCCGGCGTGTGCGGCATGCCGTGTCGCTCCACGTACGCGGGACTGGCGACCAGCACGTGCCGCTTCAGCAGGAACGAGCGCACGACCAGGGTCGACGCACGCATGCCGAGCGCGATGCGCAAG
>Ga0247776_10000094_pt1 | contig 22873 bp, 16 predicted proteins | sample UWRJL199509C5_FD_179912 | JGI IMG/M metagenome (GOLD analysis project Ga0247776, IMG submission 179912) | Plant litter microbial communities from Arlington Agricultural Research Station in Wisconsin, United States - UWRJ-L199-509C-5 | ecosystem: Environmental > Terrestrial > Plant litter >...
CAAGATCGCATCGACCATCACGCGGAGTTTGCGAATCGGGTGGTCTGCCGGCACGCGCTCTTCGACCGATACATACGAGAACATCCCCGCTTGCTGCACGTCCGCTCCACGCATCGCTCGACTCGCCCTGTGATTGATCGCGTCTATGACAAACGGGGCGGGCGAGAGTTTCTCAACGGCCTGCTAATGCAATTGTTTACAAATGCCGCGCCGGCGTCGGAGCACAGTGTGAATCCGCTGGCCACGCGAGGAGTCGACTGATGAGCGCGCACGAGAGCACGGTTCGAGTCGACCAGGCCGCACCCGGCGATGCCGCTTCCGATGCGCGAATGCTGCAACTCTTGCATGCACAACAAGCGGCGTTCCGCGCGGACATGAATCCGTCACTTGAGGTGCGCTTCGACCGCCTCGCACGCCTCGAACGCCTGCTCGATGCGGACGCCGAACGCGAGTTTTCCGCGTGCATTGCCGAGGATTTCGGCACACGTTCGCGCACCGAAACGGTGTTCGCCGAAATGTTCCTGGTGCGTACCGGCGTCAAGCATGCGCGCCGTCATCTGCGTGCATGGATGAAGCCGCGCCGCGCCGCGACTGCATTGACGCAGCGACCCGGCCGCTCGCTGCTGCTGCGCCAGCCGCTCGGCGTCATCGGCATCATCAGCCCATGGAACTACCCGTTGCAGCTCGCGCTGGCGCCACTGATCGGCACGCTCGCGGCGGGCAATCGCGCCATGCTGAAGCCGTCCGAATTGACACCGCGGTTTTCCGCGCTCTTGAAGGATCGCATCGCCCGCGTGTTTGGCGAGGACGAAGTCGCGGTGGTGACAGGCGGTGCGGAGGTCGGCAAGCAATTCGCTTCACTGCCGTTCGATCATCTCGTGTTCACCGGCTCCACCGCGGTCGGCCGTCTGGTCGCGCAGGCCGCGGCGAAGAATCTGACGCCGGTGACATTGGAGCTTGGCGGCAAGTCGCCGGCGATCGTCGATCCGTCGGCGCTGGCGACGCCGGCAGATCGTGCCCGCACCGCCGAGCGCCTCGCTTTCGGCAAGCTGCTCAACGCCGGCCAGACCTGCATCGCACCGGACTACGTGCTGGTGCCGCGGGCCGAGCGCGACGTGCTGGTCGAAGCGCTGCGCGCGAGCGTCGCGCGGATGTATCCGACGATCCAGGACAATCCCGATTACACCAGCATCGTCAGCGAACGTCACTACCGGCGTTTGCGCGATCTGATCGCGGACGCGCGCGCACGCGGCGCCCGCGTGATCGAACTCGCCTTCGACGGCGGCTCGGCCGACGCGGCGAAGCGCAAGCTGGCGCCGACCCTGCTGCTCGATGTCGACGACGACATGCGCGTGATGCAGGAGGAAATATTCGGCCCGGTTCTGCCCATCGTGGTGCGCGAAACGCTCGATGACGCGATCGACTACGTCAACGCGCACGAGCGCCCGCTGGCGCTGTACTGGTTCGGCAGCAACCCTGCGCGTCAACAGCGCGTGCTGGCGAACACCATCGCCGGCGGCGTCACCATCAACGACACCTTGCTGCACATCGCGCAGGAAGGCCTGCCGTTCGGCGGCGTCGGTCCGTCGGGGCAGGGGCACTACCATGGGGAATTTGGTTTCCGCCAGTTTTCGAAGGAAAAACCGGTCTTCATCCAGTCGCGCTTTGCCGGCGTGAAGCTGCTCTATCCGCCATACGGCCCGCGCACCGAGCGCCTGTTGCGCCTGCTCTCGCGGCTTTCCTGATCGGCCTGCGGCGTCCGCCACCCACACGGATCGATGGGCGAGGTGCGCCGGCGCGGTGTGGTAAAATCGAGAGCTGCATACAGCATCCCGAACACTTCACCGAGGTAGTCATGCCGAATCTTGCGGCGCGGATGAGCCGCGCCAAGCCCAGCGCGATCATGGCGGTGGCCGAGAAGGCCAAGGCGCTCAAGGCCGCCGGCCGCGACATCATCAGTTTCTCCATCGGCGTGCCGAATTTCCTGCCTGCCGAGCACGTCTACGCGGCGGCGCGCGAAGCCCTCGGCAAGGACAGCGGCCAGTACGGTTCGAACCGCGGGCCCGATGCGCTGCTCGACGCCTTCATCGTGCACCTGCAAGGCAACGGCCTGAGCGGCTACACGCGCAAGAACATCGCCACCGGCATCGGCGCCAAGCAGGTGCTGTACAACCTCGCCGAGGCGCTGCTCGATCCGGGCGACACGATCGTGTTCCCGGTGCCGTACTGGACGACCTACGTCGACATCGCCGACATCGTCGGCGCGCAGAAGCGCCTGCTGCCATGCCCGGCCAGCCAGAACTACAAGCTGACGCCGGCCCAGCTCGACGCCGCGTTGCCGGGCGCCAAGGTGTTCCTGTTCAACAATCCCTCGAACCCGACCGGCATGGTCTACACCAAGGATGAGATCGCCGCGTTGGCCGACGTGCTGATCAAGCATCCGGACGTCTGGATCATCTGCGACGACATCTACAACCGCATGGTGTTCGACGGCGTCGGCTACCACAATTTCATCAATGCGCAGCCGCAGCTGCGCGAGCGCACGATTCACGTCGATTCGCTTTCGAAAACCTACGGCATGCCCGGCTGGCGCGTCGGTTTCATCGCTGCGCCGGAAGGCGTCGCGCAGGCGATCGTCACGCTGAATTCGAACCACATCACCAACGTGCCGGAAGTCGTCAACGCGGCGGCGGTCGCAGCGCTCGGCGGTCCGCAGACGGTGACCGAGGAGAAATGCGCCGAATTCCAGCACAAGCGCGATCAGGTACTGGCGGCCATGCTGTCGATCCCCGGCGTGATCTGTCCACGACCGCAAGGCGCGTTCTATGTGTTCCCAAACATCTCGGTCGCATTTGGCAAGAGCCACAACGGCGTGAAGATCAGCAACGACGTCGACCTGTGCAATGCCTTGCTCGAGGCCAAGGGCGTCGCCTGCGTGCCGGGTTCGGCATTCGGTGAACCGAACGCGCTGCGCATTTCCTACACCTGCCCGACCGCGCAGCTGGCGGACGGGCTGAAGCGGTTCTGCGAGTTTTTTGCCGAGTTGGCCTGAAGGCCGGGATTCGGGATTGAAGATTCGGAATTGGAATATCCCCGAATTCGCTCTTCCGAATCTCCAATCTCCAATCCCAAATCCCGAGGTCTGCCTATGAAATCCCCCGTCCGTGTTGCCGTTACCGGCGCCGCCGGCCAGATCGGTTATGCCTTGCTGTTCCGCATCGCGTCGGGCGACATGCTCGGCAAGGATCAGCCGGTGATCCTGCATCTGCTCGAAATCACGCCGGCGCTGCCCGCGCTGCAGGGCGTCGTGATGGAGCTCAACGATTGCGCGTTCCCGACGCTCGCCGGGGTCGTCGCCACCGACGACGTCAATGTCGCGTTCAAGGACGTCGACTACGCGCTGCTGGTCGGTGCGCGTCCGCGTGGCGCCGGCATGGAGCGCAAGGATCTGCTCGAAGCCAACGGCGCGATCTTCTCGCCGCAGGGCAAGGCGCTGAATGCGCACGCCAAGCGTCACGTCAAGGTGCTCGTGGTCGGCAACCCGGCCAACACGAACGCGCTGATCGCGCAGCAGAACGCGCCGGACCTGGATCCGAACCAGTTCACCGCGATGGTGCGCCTGGACCACAATCGCGCGCTGTCGCAGCTGGCTGAGAAAACCGCCGCGCGCACCACCGATATCCGCAAGCTGACGATCTGGGGCAACCACAGCTCGACGCAGTATCCGGACATCCACCACGCCAGCGTCAAGGGCCAGCCGGCGATCGGCCTGGTCGACCAGACCTGGTACAAGGACACGTTCATTCCGACCGTGCAGCAGCGCGGCGCGGCGATCATAAAGGCGCGCGGCGCGTCGTCGGCCGCGTCGGCCGCGTCGGCCGCGATCGATCATATGCGCGACTGGGCGCTCGGCACGCCGGACAGCGACTGGGTCTCGATGGGAATTCCGTCGGACGGCTCGTACGGCATCGCGCCGGGCGTGATCTACGGCTATCCGGTCACGATCAAGAACGGCAAGTACGAAATCGTACAGGGCCTCGAGATCAACGCGTTCTCACGCGAGCGCATGGATGCGACCGACAAGGAACTGCGCGAGGAACGCGCCGGCGTCGAGCATTTGTTCGCCAAGCGCTGACGTCGACGATGCCGTCTCGATGCCTTGCAAGGATCGAGACGGTTTTTCTTTTTCCAACGCGTGTCGGAAATCCCGCTTCTTTGCGTATCTTCCGACACTGACTGCGATGCCTGCCGCCCGCGATGGGGCGCGTCGGGTCGACCAGGCCCCTCCGGAGTTTCGATGAAAAGGCTCGCCGTATCGCTCTTCCTGATGTTCGTCACCGCCAGCAGCGCCATCGCAGGCGAGGGCATGTGGACGCCGGACAACCTGCCCCGGCAGGCGGTGCAGTCGCAGTACGGGTTCACACCGGATGCGAAGTGGGCCGAGCGTGTGCAGAAAGCGGCGTTGCGGCTCGCCGGTGGCTGTTCGGGTTCGTTCGTGTCGCCGAATGGACTCGTGCTGACCAATCACCATTGCGTGAACAGTTGCGTGCAGCAGCTGTCGAGCGCCGATCGCGATTTCATCAAGAGCGGCTTCCTCGCCAAGGCAGAGAAAGACGAGATCAAATGTCCCGAGATCGAGTTGAACCGCCTCGATCTGATCACCGACGTCACCGCGCGCGTGAAGCAGGCGACCGAAGGCAAGAGTGGCGAGGCATACAGCAAGGCCGAAAAGGCGGTGAAGTCCGACATCGAGAACGAGTGCGTCGGCAAGGACAGCGAACATACGCGCTGCGACATCGTCGATCTCTACCACGGCGGCGTCTACGACGTGTATCGCTATCACCGTTTCCAGGACGTGCGCCTGGTCTTCGCGCCGGAATTGGCGATGGCCTTCTTCGGCGGCGATCCGGACAACTTCAACTTCCCGCGCTACGACCTCGACATGGGCGTACTGCGCGCTTACGAGGGCGGCAAGCCGGCCAAGGTGAAGGACTACTTCCCGTTCTCGAAGAACGGCGCGGACGAGGCCGAGGCGACGATCATCGTCGGCAATCCCGGCGGCACCGACCGCCAGCTGACCATCGCGCAGCTCGAAGCGACGCGCGACGACATGCTGATTCCGTACCTGCTGCTGGCTGCCGAGCGCCGCGGCGTGATCGAGCAGTTCCGCAGCGCCAGCGCGGAGAACTGGCGCATCGCGCAGAGCGATCTGTTCGGCATCGAAAACTCCTACAAGGCACTGCGCGGCCGCCTCGAAGCGTTGCAGGATCCGGCCGTGTTCGATCTCAAGCGCAAGCAGGAGCAGGAGCTGCGTGATTTCGTCGCTGCCGATCCGGCGCGCCAGGCGAAGTACGGTGCGGCGTGGGATGAGATCGCCAAGGCGACGCGCGTCGAGCACGACATCGGCGAGCGCTACAACTTCATCGAAGGCGGCCGTGGATTCCTGTCACGCTACTACGAGTACGCGCGCATGCTGGTGCGGGGCGCCGCCGAGCGCGGCAAGCCCAATGCGGACCGCCTGCGCGAGTACACCGAATCGAAGCTGCCGAGCGTGACGCAACGGCTGTTCTCGACCGCGCCGGTCTATCCGGAGTTCGAGAAGGTCAAGCTCGCCTGGTCGCTGACCAAGCTGCGCGAGTGGATCGGCAGCACCGACCCGTTCGTCAAACACGTGCTCGGCAAGGAGTCCCCCGAGGCGCTGGCCAGACGCCTGGTCGATGGCACCCGTCTCGGCGATCCGGCCGCGCGCAAGGCGTTGTGGGAAGGCGGCGCAGACGCGATCGCGAAGTCCGACGATCCGTTCATCGTGCTCACGCGCAATGTCGACCCTGACGCGCGCGCGATCCGTACGCGCTACGAAAACGAAGTCGAGTCGGTGGTCGACAAGAACGCCGAATTGATCGCTGCGGCGCGTTTCGAGAAATACGGTACCAGTGTCTATCCCGACGCCACATTCACCGAGCGCTTTTCATTCGGCGAGGTCAAGGGTTGGGACGAGAAAGGCGTCGCCGTCGCGCCGTTCACGACGATCGGCGGCGCGTTCGATCATGCGACCGGCGCCGAGCCGTTCGCGCTGCCGCAGGCCTGGCTCGACGCCCGAGCCAAGTTGAATGCGGATCAGCGCTTCAATTTCATCACTACCAACGACATCATCGGCGGCAACTCCGGCAGTCCGGTCATCAATGCGAAGGCGGAAATCGTCGGTCTCGTCTTCGACGGCAACATCCATTCGCTCGGCGGCGACTACTGGTACGACGGCCGCCTCAATCGCGCGGTCTCGGTGCACAGCGGTGCGATCCTCGAAGCGCTGCGCAAGGTGTATGGCGCGGATGCGCTGGTGAAAGAGCTGGAGAGTGCGCGCAAGCGCTGAGAGCGGGGCGTTTTCGTAGTGCCGACATTCCCGCTCCGCGTTCGCGCCAATGACGGCGTAGGTGGCGTGGAAGGGGTGGTCGCCGCTTTCTTGCGTTGACTGAGGGGCATCGAAGCGCGCCGCCTGGCTCGACCCCGCGGCATGACTACGACCATGGTCGTAGTCATGCCGGCAGCCAGCTGTTCTAGGCTGTCGCTTAGCGGGCAGGATGCGCATGAGCTACGAAGAGCTGTACCGGCAATCGATCGAGGAACCCGAGGCGTTCTGGGCCGAGCAGGCGAGGGCGATCTACTGGCATACGCCGGCGCGGCAGATCCTCGACTATTCGAACCCGCCGTTCCGGCGCTGGTTCGTCGGCGGCGAGACCAATCTCTGCTACAACGCGATCGACCGCCATCTCGCCGAACGCGGCAACCAGCCGGCGTTGATCGCGGTATCCACCGAAACCGACGTCACGCGTACGCTGACATACCGCGAGCTGTACCGCGAAGTGAATACATTCGCCGCGGTGCTGCAGTCGCTCGCGGTCGGCCGCGGCGATCGCGTCGTCATCTACATGCCGAACATGGTCGAGGCGGTCGTCGCGATGCTCGCCTGCGCGCGCATCGGTGCGGTGCATTCGGTCGTGTTCGGCGGTTTCGCCGCGCACAACCTCGCGTTGCGCATCGACGATGCGACACCGGCCCTGCTGATCTGTGCCGATGCCGGCATGCGCGGCGGCAAGGTGATTCCGTACAAGCCGCTGGTCGACGCGGCGATGCGCGCGACGATGGCGCCGCCGCCGCATGTGCTGGTGGTCAGCCGCGGGCTCGATCCCGGCTATGCGCGCGTCGAGGGGCGCGACCTCGACTATGCGAGTCTGCGTGCGCGGTATGAGCACGCCGAGGTCGCGGTCGAGTGGCTGGAATCGAACGAGCCGAGCTACCTGCTGTACACCTCGGGCACGACCGGCAAGCCCAAAGGGGTGCAGCGCGATGTCGGCGGCTACGCAGTCGTGATGGCGCTGTCGATGCGCACGACTTTCGACATCCGTGCCGGCGACGTGATGTTCTGCACGTCCGATGTCGGCTGGGCCGTCGGCCATTCCTACAACGTCTACGGCCCGCTGATCGCCGGTGCGACCGGCATCCTCTACGAAGGCTTGCCGACCAGTCCCGACCCGGGCATCTGGTGGCGCATCTGCGCCGACTACGGCGTGCGCACGATGTTCTCGTCGCCGACCGGCATCCGCGTGCTGAAGAAGCAGAATCCGGATTGGCTGCGCGCGCACGACCTGTCGAAGCTGAAATGGCTGTTCCTCGCCGGCGAAGCGCTTGACGAGCCCACCGCCAAATGGATCAGCGAAGGCATCGGCAAACCGGTCATCGACAATTACTGGCAGACCGAAACCGGCTGGCCGACGTTGACCTTGTTGCCTGGGCTCGATCTCAAGCCGATCAAGTTCGGCTCGCCCGGATTTCCGAATTTCGGTTTCAAGATGCGCGTGATCGACGAGGCGACGGGAGCGGATGCCGCCGTCGGCGAGAAGGGCGTGCTGACCTTCGTGCCGCCGCTTCCGCCGGGTTGTCTGAGCACGATCTGGAACGACGACGAACGCTTCCTGCGCAGTTATTTCGGGCATTTCAAGGAGCTGCTGTACAGCTCGCTCGACTGGGCGATCCGCGACGAGGACGGCTACACCTACTTCCTCGGCCGTACCGACGACGTCATCAACGTGGCCGGCCATCGCTTCGGTACGCGCGAGATCGAAGAGGCGGTCGCGACACATCCGGCGGTTGCGGAAGCCGCGGTCGTCGGCGTTGCCGATGCGCTGAAAGGCCAGGTGCCGATCGTCTTCGCCACGCTGAAACAGTCGGCATCGGGCACGCCCGCCGAAACCGCCGATGGCATGCGCCAGCGCGTCGATACGATGCTCGGCAGCGTGGCGAGGCCGGCGCGCGTCTATATCGTGGCGGCGCTGCCGAAAACGCGCTCGGGCAAATTGCTGCGGCGCTCGCTGCAGGCCATCGCGCAGTCGACCGATCCCGGGGACTTGTCGACGCTGGATGATCCGAACGCGTTGGAGGAATGCCGCAAGGCGCTCGCGCGCGGACCGGAAAGCGGCAGCTAGCGCGAGCACCAGCCTGCCCGGCGGGAACCGGCGGCGGCAGTTCGGCTAAAATAGCGCTCTTTGTTCGCGGAGCCGTCATGTCCCAGCTCGCTTCCGCCGGTGCGCAGTTTCGCGCAGCCGTCGCCGAGGAACAGCCCCTACAGGTGGTCGGTGCGATCACCGCGTATGCCGCGATGATGGCCAAGCGCGTCGGCTACAAGGCGATCTATCTTTCCGGGGGCGGCGTCGCTGCGAATTCGCTCGGCATGCCCGATCTCGGCATCAGCACGATGGAAGACGTGCTGATCGATGCTCGCCGCATCGTCGACGCAAGCGGGTTGCCGCTGCTGGTCGACATCGATACGGGCTGGGGCGGCGCGTTCAACATTGCGCGCACGATCCGTTCGTTCATCCGCACCGGCGTCGCCGCCGTGCACATGGAGGATCAGGTCGGGCAGAAGCGTTGCGGCCATCGTCCCGGCAAGGAAGTAGTTCCGCTCGAGGAAATGGTCGATCGCGTCAAGGCCGCAGTCGATGCGCGCAGCGACGCCGGCTTCGTCATCATGGCACGTACCGATGCCGCCGCGGTCGAGGGACTGCAGTCGGCGATCGATCGGGCCTGCGCTTACGTCGAAGCGGGCGCCGACATGATCTTTCCCGAAGCGATGACGTCGCTCGACGACTACCGGCGTTTCAAGGTGGCAGTGAAGGTGCCGATCCTGGCGAACCTGACCGAGTTCGGCTCGACGCCGTTTTTCACGGTCGATGAGCTGCGTTCGGCCGAGGTCGATATCGCGCTGTACTGCTGCGGTGCGTACCGCGCGATGAACAAGGCCGCGCTGAATTTCTACGAGACCGTGCGCCGCGACGGCACGCAGAAGGCGGCCGTGCCGACGATGCAGACACGTGCGGAGTTGTACGACTTCCTCGGCTACCACGACTACGAGCGCAAGCTCGACGAGTTGTTCGTCAAAGACAAGGGCGAGCGCTGAGCGGATGGCGCGCGGCCTTTCCAGTCCGGCACGCGAGCGCTCGTGGGATGCGCTCGCCGCGGTCGTCGCCGCGCTGATCGGTCTGATGGCGCTGCTGGTGTCGGGCTACACCGCCTACGTGCAGCGCCAGCAGGTGCGCGCACAGGTGTGGCCGTATCTCCTGGTCGGCAATTTCGATACCGAGTTCGCGATCAAGATCCTCAACAAGGGCGTCGGTCCGGCGATCGTACGCAGCGTGCGCATGACGATCGACGGCACGCCGCAGCCGGACTGGCGGCATGTGCTCGAAGCACTAAACCTGCCGACGACGGGGCATCAGATCAGTACGCTGGACAGCAACGTGTTGAGCGCCGGTGAAACGCTGACGATGATCAAGTTCACCGACATAGCCGCGTACCCTGGATTTCGCGACGCGGTCAAGCAGCGCGCGAGCACGCAGATCTGCTTCTGCTCGACGCTCGGCGAATGCTGGCTGTACGACGAGCACGCGCCGGGTCAGAAGGCGACCCAGGATGCCGTGCCGCAGTGTCCGCGGCTGCCGGCGGGCGAGGCATTCACGGATTGAAGCATGCACAGATTGACGCGATCGCGGTCGTGAACAGCCGCGCGATGGAAAGACGAGCAGCACCGAATCGGAGAAGACCATGACTGAAGCCGCGACCCCGTTCAAGCCCAAGAAATCCGTCGCGCTGTCCGGCGTCGCCGCCGGCAATACCGCGCTGTGCACGGTCGGCCGCACCGGCAACGATCTGCACTATCGCGGCTACGATATCCTCGATGTCGCCACCGCCTGCGAATTCGAGGAGATCGCCTATCTGCTGGTGCACGGCAAGCTGCCGAACGTCGCCGAACTTGCCGCCTACAAGACCAAGCTCAAATCGCTGCGTGGCGTGCCGGCCGCTGTGAAGAATGTGCTCGAGCAGCTGCCCGCGTCGACGCATCCGATGGACGTGATGCGCACGGCGGTATCGGCGCTCGGTTGCGTGATGCCCGAGAAGGACGATCACAATCACCCCGGTGCGCGCGACATCGCCGATCGCCTGATGGCGTCGCAGGGTTCGATCCTGCTGTACTGGTATCACTACGCGGTCAACGGCAGGCGCATCGAGGTGGAAACCGACGACGATTCGATCGGCGGGCATTTCCTGCATCTGCTGCACGGCGAAACGCCGAGCGAGCAATGGGTGCGCGCGATGCACACCTCGCTGATCCTGTATGCCGAGCACGAGTTCAACGCATCGACCTTCGCCGCACGCGTGATCGCCGGCACCGGCAGCGACATCTATTCGGCGATCGCCGGCGCGATCGGCGCGCTGCGCGGTCCCAAGCACGGCGGCGCCAACGAGGCCGCGTTCGAGATCCAGAAACGCTACGACTCGCCCGACGAGGCCGAGGCCGACATCCGCGCGCGCGTCGAGCGCAAGGAAGTCGTGATCGGTTTCGGCCATCCGGTCTACACGGTCAGCGATCCGCGCAACAAGGTCATCAAGGAAGTCGCGCGCGAGCTGTCGGCCGCGCAGAAGAACATGAAGATGTTCGACATCGCCGAACGCCTCGAATCGACGATGTGGGAGATCAAGAAAATGTTTCCGAATCTCGACTGGTTCAGCGCGGTCAGCTATCACATGCTCGGTGTACCGACCGCGATGTTCACGCCGCTGTTCGTGATCTCGCGCACGTCCGGCTGGAGCGCGCATGTGATCGAGCAGCGCATCGACGGCAAGATCATCCGACCGAGCGCGAATTACATCGGCCCCGAGGATTTGAAGTTCGTGCCGATCGGGAAGCGCGCGTAGGGTTCAACTTTTTGCCGCCCTCATTCCCGCGCAAGCGGGAAGCGTTTCAACGGCTAATGCCGGTCATCCATTGGCTCTTCCAACGCGTTCGGAAGCAAATGGATTCCCGCTTTCGCGGGAATGACGTTCCGGTGGGCATGGTTTTGGTTTGCGCGAAGCCGCGCGTAGATGCATACGGCCGCACGGAGCTGTACAGCCTGCACGGAGCCCGACGACGCTGCCCGACGTTGTCCGGCACGCTGACTACAGCCTTGCCGCCAGCCGCGTACCCTGCGCGATCGCACGTTTCGCATCGAGTTCGGCGGCGACATCGGCACCGCCGATCAAATGGGCGGTGACGCCGTTCACTGCGAATTGCGCGTGCAAGCTTCGATTCGGCACCTGCCCGGCGCAGATCACGACCGTGTCGACGGCGAGCGTCTTCGCCTCGTCGCCGATACGGATATGCAAACCTGCATCGTCGATGCGCTCGTAGCCGACGCCACCGAGCATCGTCACGCGCTTTGCTTTCAGCGTCGATCGGTGCACCCAGCCGCTGGTCTTGTTGAGACGCGTGCCCGGTTTGCCCGGCGTGCGCTGCAACAGCCAGACCTCGCGCGCCGGCGCTTCGGGTGCGGGCGTTGCCAAGCCGCCGCGTGCGGCCAGCGTCGTGTCGACACCCCATTGGTGAGTCCAGCGCGCGATATCCGTCGTCGGCGACGGCGCATCCTCGACGAGGAATTCGGCGACGTCGAAGCCGATGCCGCCGGCACCGATGATCGCGACACGTGCGCCGACCTGCGCGCCGCCGCGCAGCACGTCGACATAGCTCAACACGTTGGCGCGTTCGCCGCCGGGAATGCCCGCCGCGCGCGGGTTCACGCCGGTGGCGAACACGACCTCGTCGAAACCTTGCAGCAAAGCAGGCGTCGCCATCGTGGCGAGGCGCAGGGCGATGCCGGTCTGCTCGATGCGGCGCGCGTAGTAGCGCAAGGTTTCCCGGAATTCCTCCTTGCCGGGAATTCGCTTGGCCATGTTGAACTGGCCGCCGATCTCGTGCGACTGATCGAACAGCGTGATGGCATGGCCGCGTTCGGCCAGCGTCGTCGCACAGGCGAGCCCGGCCGGGCCGGCGCCGACCACGGCAATACGCTTCTTCGTCGTCGCCGGACGGATCAGCAGTTCGGTTTCGTGGCAGGCGCGCGGGTTGACCAGACAGCTTGCGAGCTTCTTCTCGAACACGTGATCGAGGCAGGCCTGATTGCAGGCGATGCAGGTGTTGATGTCGACTGCGCGATCGTCGCGCGCCTTGCGCGCCCAGTCCGGGTCGGCCAGCAAGGGGCGCGCCATCGACACCATGTCGGCGTCGCCGTCGGCGAGCACGCGCTCGGCGACCTCGGGCATGTTGATGCGGTTGGTGGTGATCAGCGGAATGCCGACCTCGGCTTTCATGCGGCGCGTCACCCACGCGAACGCCGCGCGCGGCACGCTCGTCACGATGGTCGGAATGCGCGCCTCGTGCCAGCCGATGCCGGTGTTGATCAAGGTCGCCCCGGCGTTTTCTATCTTCTTCGCCAGTTGCACGATCTCGTCCCAGCGCTGACCGTTCTCGACCAGGTCGAGCATCGACAGGCGATAGATGATGATGAAGTCGCGACCGACCGCGGCACGCATGCGCCGTACGATCTCGACCGCGAAGCGCTGGCGCTTGTCGAGCGTGCCGCCCCAGTCGTCGTCGCGGCGGTTGGTGCGCTCGGTCAGGAACTGGTTGATCAGATAGCCTTCCGAGCCCATCACCTCGACGCCATCGTAGCCGGCGTCCTGCGCGCGCTTCGCGCAGGCGACGAAGTCGCCGATCGTACGCTCGACGCCGCGCGTCGACAGCGCGCGCGGCGTGAACGGCGTGATCGGCGGCTTGATCTTCGACGGCGCCACCGACAGCGGGTGATAGCCGTAGCGGCCCGCATGCAGAATCTGCATGCAGATGCGGCCGCCCTCGGCGTGCACCGCCTGCGTCACTTTGCGATGGCGCGCGACCTGCCACGGCTGCGACAGTCGGCTGGCGAACGGCGACAGCCAGCCCTGGATGCTTGGCGCGATGCCGCCGGTGACCATCAGGCCAACGCCGCCGCGCGCGCGCGCGGCGAAATACGCAGCGAGCTTGTCGTAGTCGCGCGCGTGATCTTCGAGTCCGGTGTGCATCGAGCCCATCAGAATGCGATTGGGCAACGTGGTGAAGCCGAGATCGAGCGGGGCGAACAGGTTCGGGTAGCGCACGCGGCTGCCTTGGTCGATTCAAACGATCGTATGAAGATGCCTGGAAGCGGACGCCGCGACAAGCGCCGGATTCCAGCGAGCGGCGGTCAAGCGGTGATGTGCAGCACGATCAAGGTCTGGTCGTCGACGCCGAGCGGACCGCGCTGGTGCGCGACCACTTCGTCGCGCAGCAGCGCGAGCAGCGCGGCGGCTTCCAGCGGGCCGCTGGCGATCAGGGCCACGAGGCGTTCGATGCCGAACAGCCGCTGTTCGGCGTCGCGCGCTTCGATGATGCCGTCGGTGTAGAGCACCAGCACGTCGCCGACCGCGACGGCGAACGTGCGGTTCTCGAATGCGTGATCGCGCAGGATGCCGAGCGGAATCTGCTCGCCGGCGCCGCGCAACGTCACCTGATCGCCGTGCTTGTGCAGCAGCGGCGGGTGGCCGGCGGCGACGTAGGTAGCGCGGCCGAGGTCCGGCCGATACAGCAGTGCGAACGCGGTCAGGAAATGATGGCGCTGTCGGCGCGAAAAGAAATAGCGGTTCGCGTAGGTCAGCGCGCCGGCCGGGCCGCTCTCTTCGTCGCCGTGATAGGTACGCAGGATTGCGTCGAACTGCACGGCTTCCATCGCGGCGGCGGCGCCGTGGCCGGAGACATCGGCCAGCGTGACGACCCAGCTGTCGTAGCGCTCGCGTGGGAAGTCCGGCGGTGCGTAGTCGGTCAATTTGACCAGGTCGTAGTAGTCGCCGGCCGCGGTGTCCGCCGGCTGCCAGTGCACGGCGTAGTCGAGCCCGAGAATCAGGGGATCATCCGGCAGCAGCAGGCGCTGCACGTCGGCCAGGCCTTCGATCGCTTCGCGCTGGCGCGCCGTCTCGTCGCGCAACGCGCGCGTCACGATCGGGCGCACGATCAGGCTGGCGGCGAGATTGGCTTCGAGCAGCAGTTCAGCGCGATCGACGTGGTCGAAGCGCGGCTGGAAACTGCTGCCGAACACCAACCAATGCGCGACCGCGCCGGTGTTGACCAGCGGAATACCCATCAGCGCGGCCGGACTCAGCAAGGCCCGCACGAAGGGCAGCGCGAGCCCGGTCGGTGCGATGCGCAGCGCACGCGGTTCGGTGGTGGCGAACAGCCTGGCGGTCAGCGCATCGTCGAACAGCGGCAGGGTCGAGCGGTCGCCGAACGGGTCCACGTTCGGTACATGCTCGCGTCCGTCCGGCCCGATCAGCCCGGCGAGGCGGCACTGTCCCTGCGCGACGCCGCGCACCAGCACGAACGCGAGCGAGCAATCCGGAAAGCGCTCGGAGAAATGCGCGTGCAGCGTGCGCAGCGCGGCGGCGGAATCGCCATCGAACGCGCTCAGGCGCAGGATGCGGTCGAGAGTCGGCAGGATCGAAGACAAGGCGCAGGGCGATCAGCGGCGGCGGCGCGATTCTGCACGCCGCCCCGCGATACGCCAAGCGCTGCGATCACCAGCCGGCGAGCGAGAGCTTGCCGATCGTCGTGCCGGATTCGAGCTGGCGATGTGCCTCGCGCAGGTTGGCCGCGTTGATCGTGCCGATCGTCGCGCTGTGCGTGCTCTTGAGTTCGCCGGCATCGATGAGCGCGGCGACACGCTCGAGCAGACGATGCTGTTCGATCATGTCGGCGGTTTGGAAACGCGCGCGTGCGAACATCATTTCCCAGTGGATGCTGACGCACTTCGCTTTCAGCGGGTCGCCGAGGTTGAGCGGCGCGCTCGGTTCGACAATCAGGCCGAAGCGGCCCTGCGGCGCGATCAGTTCGCCCATCGCCTGCCAGTATTTCGCGGTGTCGGCCAGATTCACGATCGCATCGACCTGGGCGAAGCCGAGCGATTCCAGCTGTGCGGCCAGCGGCTGCCGATGATCGACGACGTGATCGGCCCCCATCGCGCGGCACCAGGCAACCGTTTCCGGGCGTGAAGCGGTCGCGATCGTCGTGAAGCCGGCGCGGCGCGCAAGCTGGATGGCCATCGAACCGACGCCGCCGGCACCCGCGATGATCAGCAGCGACTTACCGGCGTCGGCGCCATCGGCGTCGTAGCCCATGCGATGGAACAGCAGCTCCCACGCGGTGATCGTGGTCAGCGGCAATGCCGCGGCCTGCGCGAAGTCGAGCGTGGCCGGTTTCGTTCCGACGATACGTTCGTCGACCCGTTGATACTGCGCGTTGCTGCCGCTGCGCGTGATGTCGCCCGCGTAGTAGACGGCATCGCCCGGCTTGAACAAGGTGACTGCAGCGCCGACCGCTTCGACGATGCCGGCGGCGTCGTAGCCGAGAATCTTCGGCTCTGCCTCCACGTGTGCCTTGGGCGAGCGCACCTTGGTGTCGACCGGATTGACCGATACCGCTTCGACGCGCACGAGCAGGTCGTGCGCAGTGGGTTCGGGCGTCGCGAGTTCGACATCGAGCAGCGCTTGCGCATCGTCGATCGGCAGATAACGCGTGAATCCAACGGCTTTCATGGCGCGATTCTCCAGCAGTAGTCAGAACGCGGACAGCACCAGGCCGCCTTCGGCGCGCAACGCGGCGCCGTTGATCGCAGACGCGGCGGGGCTGGCGACGAACGCGACGAAACGCGCGATCTCGACAGGCTCGATGAAGCGGCGCAGCAGCGAGGTCGGGCGGATCGTTTCGAAGAATTTCTGCTCGAACTCGGCTGCGCTGATGCCGTCCTGCCTGGCCAGTTGTTCGACGAAGGTGCCGACGCCTTCCGAGCGGGTCGGTCCGGCGAGCACCGAGTTCACCGTGACCGCGCTGCCGCGCGTCAGCTGCGCCATGCCGCTGGCGATCGCGATCTGCGCGGACTTGGTCATGCCGTAGTGGATCATCTCGACGGGAATCTGCAGCGCCGATTCGCTCGAAATGAACACCACGCGGCCCCGGTTGCGCTCGATCATGCCGGGCAGATAGTGCCGCGACAGGCGCACGCCGCTCATCACGTTCGCATCGAACAGGCGCTGCCAGTCGGCGTCGCCGATGTCGGCAAACGCGCGCGGCTCGAAAATACCGACGTTGTTGATCAGGATGTCGGCCTGCGGAATCTGCGCGATCAGCGTGGCGGCGCCTGCGGCCGTCGACAAATCGGCGGCGACGCCGCGCAGCGAGGCGCCTGGAACCGCCTGCGCCAGCGTGGCGAGGGCCGCGTCGACACGCGCCTGCGTACGGCCGTTGACGATCACGGCAGCGCCTTGGCGCGCGAGTTCTTCTGCGATGGCGTAGCCGATGCCAGCGGTCGATCCACTGACGATGGCGCTGTGTCCGGAAAGTGAGGGGGTCATTGGAGATCTCGCATGGGAAAAGACAATAGGGAGGTGAGGACTAGCGTGCGCCGAACAACCGGCGCGCATCGATCGCGTCGGCCATCGCCTTGTAGCCGGCATCGCCGGGATGCAGATGGTCGCCGGAATCGTAGGCCGGCAGGAAGCGTGCGGGCTGCGCGGGATCGCGCAGCAGCGCATCGAAGTCGACGACGGCGTCGAACTCGCCGCTCGCGCGCAGCCACGCATTGACCGCCTGGCGTACGCGCTCCTTGTCTGCGCTGTAATAGTCCTGCAGCGGGCTGTCGTGCAGCGCACTCTCGAACGGCGTCAGCGTGCCTGCGATCATGCGCACGCCGCGCGCGTGGCCCTGTGCGAGCAATTGCCGGTAGCCGGCGATCAACTCATCCGCGGAAACGACGGGGTCGTGCGGCGCGAAGGCCATATGATTCCAGCTGATGTCGTTGATGCCGAGCAGTACGATCACTGCAACGACGCCGGGCTGGTCGAGCGCATCGCGCTGAAAACGCGCGAGCGCACTGACGCCCATGCCGTCACGCAGCAGGCGGTTACCGGAGATGCCGGCGTTGAGCACCGCGACGTCGTCCGCTGCGAGACGTTCGGCGAGGAAATCCGGCCAGCGCGCATTGCGGTCGACGGTCGATCCATTGCCGTCGGTGATTGAATCGCCGAGGGCGACGACGCTGCGCGTATCGGGCCCGCCTTCGACCAGGATCGCACCGACGAACGCGCGCAGCGCGAATGTGCTTTCGGCTTGCAGCGTTTGCGCGGACGTCTGATCGCCGGCTCCGATGTACATCGTCTGGCGCGCGTCCCAGTGGAACGTCGCCGGCGGTGTTGGCGCCGCGAGGTAGAGACTCACCGCGACGCTGCCCGCCGCCGGTACGTCGAGGTCTACCGGGTCGCTCAACGCCGGCGCGCCAGCAGGAATCGTCACCGATGATTTCCCGCCGAAGGTCAGCATACGGTCGGACCCTGCGACCGTGGTCGATCCTTGCGCAGCTCGGGCGACGTGCGCGGCGTCGATCGTCAATGGAAGGCTGCCGTACTCGTTAGACAATCGCACGCGCAGGCGATGGCCGCCGATACTGACGCGCGCAGTCTGGCGCAGCGTCTGCTTCCAGACATTGAACGGCGCATTCGTCGGCAGCACGAAATCGCCGTTCCACAACGGCTGCGGACTCGCAGTCCAGGTCGCGAACCAGCGAGCCGTATCACGCTCCGACGCCTGCACCGGCGAGAGCGCTGCGAAAAAGCAAAGGAAAAGGCCGGCACACAGCGCACGCGTGTGACGCGTCGTTTCGATCCTTGCGTGGATGGCGGGATTCATGCGCTGGCGGCCGAACACGACAGCATGGCGCGCGCCACGCGATCGTTGTGCCTGAGACGCAGCGCCCAACCGGCGACGAGGAGGCCGCACAGCGGAAGCAAGGCGGCGATCCAGGTGACGCCGCCGAGGCCGGGGCCGTGTTCGATCACCATTCCGCCCAGCCACGCGCCGAGCGCATTGCCCAGATTGAACGCACCGATGTTCAGGCTCGACGCAAGGTTCTGGCCGCCTTCGGCCTGCTGCAGTACCCACAATTGCAACGGCGGCACGGTGGCGAACGCGGCGACGCCGAGCAGGCCGACGAAGACGATGGTCGCCGTCTTGTCGTGCAGCGCGAAGGTCATCGAGCCGAGTACGACCGCGAGCGCGGCCAGCGTGCCGATAAGAGCCGGCAGCAGCCGACGATCGGCGAGACGTCCACCAAGCAGATTGCCGGCGATGAGGCCGACACCGAACACCAGCAGAATCGGCGACACGGCGGTGTCGGCAAACCCGGTCACCCGGGTCAGGATCGGCTGGACGTAGGTGAACACGGTGAACACGCCGGCGAAGCCGAGCACCGTCATCAGCAGGCCGAGCAATACCTGCGGGCGCGCGACCACGCGCATTTCGTCGCGGAACGCGATCGGCGCGGCGTCGCCGCGGTCGCGCGGCACCGCTGCGGCGATCACCAGTGTGGCGATGACGCCAATCGACGCGACGGCCCAGAAAGTGGCGCGCCAGCCATAGTGCAGGCCAAGCCAGGCTCCTGCGGGGACACCGAGCAAGGTCGCGACGGTAAGGCCGGTGAACATGATCGAGATTGCGGAGGCCTTGCGATCGGCGGCGACCAGGCCGGTCGCGACGACCGCACCGACGCCGAAGAACGTGCCATGTGCCAGCGAAGTGATCACGCGCGCGATCATCAAGCTGGTGTAGCTCGGTGCGAGTGCGCAAGCGATGTTGCCGAGCGTGAAGATCGTCATCAGTGCGACCAGTACGGCCTTGCGCGGCATCCGGCTGGTCGCTGCGGTCAGCAGCGGAGCGCCGACGAACACGCCGAGTGCGTAGCCGGAGATCAGCAGGCCGGCGGTCGCGACGCCGACATGCAGATCGGTCGCTACCTGCAGCAGCAGGCCCATGATGACGAATTCGGTGGTGCCGATGCCGAAGGCGCCGGCAGTCAGCGCATACAGGCCCAGCGGAAGGCGCAAAGGAGCGGGCGAAGTCGTCATGGCTGCACGTTCGGAAGAAGACGGTGCCAGCATAGGTTCTTGCATCTTCGTGAAAAACTGCCAGTATCGCTAATAAGTTTATTTATTTCGTTGATAATGGACCGGATCGGCGACCTCGTGCTTTTTTTGCGCGTACTCGACCAAGGCTCGATCAGCGCCGCGGCGCGCGGTTTGAATATTTCGGTCGCGGTTGCGAGCCAACGCCTGAAGCGCCTCGAGCGCGAGCTCGGCGTGCGCCTGCTGCACCGGACCACGCGACGCTTGCATGCGACACCCGAAGGCGCCGCCTTGGCCGAACGCGGGCGCACGCTGGTGGAGGATCTGGACGCGTTGACGAGCGACGTCCGCCAGAGCGGCGGCGAGGTGTCCGGCACCTTGCGCATGACCGTCTCGGCCTCGTTCGGCCGTCAGTACCTGTCGCCGCTGCTGCCGGAATTCCTCGCCCGCTATCCGCGCGTGCGCATCAGCGTCGACCTCAACGACCAGATGCAGGATCTGGTCAGCGCCGGCTACGATCTGGCGATCCGCATCGGTGCACTGGTCGATTCGAACCTCGTCGCGCGCCGGATCGCGGCGAACGAGCGTGTGCTGTGTGCAGCGCCGACGTATCTCGCGACGCACGGCATGCCGGCGACGCCGGAACAGCTGGCCGAGCACGAATGCATCGTCCTCGTCGGCAGCCAGGGCCGCCAGGATCTGTGGCGGATGAGCGATGCATCCAAGCGCGAAGTCGCGGTGCGCGTGAGCGGCCGCTTCGAATCGAACTTCGGCGAAGTGCTGCGCGATGCGGCTGTTGCCGGATTCGGCATCGCCCTGCACAGCACCTGGCACGTGCACGAAGACCTGCGCGCGGGCCGGCTCGTGCAGGTGTTGCCGCGCTGGCGTATTGCCGCGTCCGGCATTTACGCGGTGATGCCGCGGCGCCGTCTGGCGCCGTTGCGCGTGCATGCGTTCGTCGAATTCCTGATCGAACGGTTCGGCACACGGGCGCCGTGGGAACGCGCGCCGACGACGCGCGGCAAAACGCTGCGCAAGCGCTGACACGATCACGCGGCTGCGGCGGCTGCGGTTTCGCTCTGGCACAATGCGCGCCCCCGCGTGCGGCTGCGATCCGCGCGTCGCAACCGATACATCCACCGATACGGAATGCCCCATGTCCCAACACGATATCCGCTCGGCCGTGCGGCCGGATCCCGACCAGCCGATGGTCGACATCGCGAACTACGTCGCCGACTACACGATCAGCTCGACCGAGGCGTTCGACACCGCGCGCTACATGCTGCTCGACTCGCTCGCCTGCGCGATGCTCGCGATGAAGTTTCCCGAATGCGTCAAGCATCTCGGCCCGCTGGTGCCGGGCGCAGTGCTGCCGGGTGGCGCGCGCGTGCCGGGCACGAGCTGGGAACTCGATCCGGTGCAGGCCGCCTACAACATCGGCGTGCAGGTGCGCTGGCTCGACTTCAACGACACCTGGCTCGCGGCCGAATGGGGACATCCGTCGGACAACCTCGGTGCGATCCTCGGCGTCGCCGACTACCTCTCACGCAAGGCCGTGCGCGAAGGCGGCAAGCCGCTGACCGTGCGCGACGTGCTCGGCCATGCGATCAAGGCGCACGAGATCCAAGGCTGCTACGCGCTGAAGAACTCGTTCAATCGCGTCGGCTTGGATCATGTGATCCTGGTGCGTCTCGCCTCGACCGCGGTCGTGACGCAGATGCTCGGTGGCGGCAAGGAAGAGATCGTCAATGCCGTTTCGCACAGCTGGATCGACAACGGCGTGCTGCGCACGTACCGGCATGCGCCGAATACCGGCCCGCGCAAGAGCTGGGCTGCCGGCGACGCGTGCCGTCGCGCGGTCACGCATGCGTTGAATGCGGTGAAGGGTTGCGTCGGCTATCCGTCCGCGCTGTCCGCCAAGACCTGGGGTTTCTACGACGTCGCGTTCAACGGCAAGGCGTTCGAGTTCGAGCGTCCCTTCGGCAGCTACGTGATGGAGAACGTTCTCTTCAAGATCAGCTATCCGGCCGAGTTCCACGCGCAGACGGCGGTCGAGTGTGCAATGACGCTGCATCCGCAGGTCGCCGGCAAGCTCGATCAGATCGAGCGGATCGTGATCGAGACGCAGGAAGCCGGTGTGCGCATCATCGACAAGACCGGTCCGCTGGCGAACTATGCGGACCGCGATCACTGCATTCAGTACATGGTGGCGGTGCCGCTGATCTTCGGTCGCCTGACCGCATCCGACTATGCCGACGACGTCGCCGCGGACCCGCGCATTGATGCACTGCGCAACAAAATGGAAGTGCGCGAAAACGCGCAGTTCACCAAGGACTACTTCGACCCCGACAAGCGCTACATCGGCAATGCGGTGCAGGTCTTGTTCAAGGACGGCAGCTGCACCGACAAGGTCTCGATCGATTTCCCGATCGGGCATCGCAAGCGCCGTGCCGAGGGCATTCCGGTCCTGCTCAAGAAATTCGAGGCGGCGCTGTCCAAGCACCTGCCGGCGCAGCGGGTGGCGACCATCCTGGAGGCGAGCCGAGACCCGGCGCGCCTGGATTCGCTGCCAATTCACCAGTTTGTGGACTGGTTCGCGCTCTGACTGACTCGCAACTTAACGGCATCTTCACAAAAGGCTGGCTGTGGCCGGGGTCTACAGCTAAACTGCGCGCCGCAGCCCTGAACCCGTGATAATGTGTTAAGTACACGTTTCCTCCGCGTCATTTTGACGTAGAATAGGAAGAGTGTTGCGTCCTGCAAGGGGTTGGGCGGACGCGTACGAATACCAAAACGAGAGAGGAGACTCTGAATGAAACGTAATGCCCTAAGTGCGCTCATCGCCCTGGCGCTCGTCGGCGGCAGCGCCGCAGTGCACGCGCAGGATTCTGGCAACTGGTACATCGCTCCGCGCATCGGTGCGGACGTACCCGACAGCGATCGTCATACCAAAACGTCCGTGTGGGGCGGTATTGGTGTCGGCGTGTGGGTCAACCCGCACCTCGCCGTCGATTTCGAATACACGACCAACAACGCGAAATTCAAGAGCGACTCGTTCCGCGCTGGTCATCAGTGGGAAAGCGTCGGTCTCGGCGCGACCGGTCGCTGGTTCTTCGGCGACGAAGGTTCGCAGTTCCGTCCGTACGTCCTCGCGGGCGTCGGTGCGCTGCGTCACAAGGCTTACTCCGGCAGCCTCCTGAAGCCGGCCGGCTTCGCCGAAGACGGCGGTTGGGATCCGTTTGCCACCGTCGGTGGCGGCGTCCAGTACAACCTGTCCGACCGTCTCGCGCTGCGCGGTGAAATTGCCGCCCGCTACGACCACGACAACAACACCGAAAACAACATCGCCCAAGCGCTCGGCTACGACGTCAAGCGCAAGAGCGGCTTCACCGACGGTATCGTCAGTGTCGGTCTGACCTACAGCTTCGGTGGTCACACTGCGCCGCCGCCGCCGCCGGCTGCGACCACGCCGCCGCCGCCGGCCGTCGATTGCCACACGCTCGACGACGATCATGATGGCGTCAACAACTGCGATGACCGCTGCCCG